>Ga0272441_10000257_pt1 | contig 121340 bp, 123 predicted proteins | sample SSMProp6N_FD_193582 | JGI IMG/M metagenome (GOLD analysis project Ga0272441, IMG submission 193582) | Marine sediment archaeal communities from Little Sippewissett salt marsh, Falmouth, MA, United States - SSM-Prop-6N | ecosystem: Environmental > Aquatic > Marine > Wetlands > Sediment ...
TGCTTCGCTCGCGAAGCACGGCGCGCTGCGTTCCTGCGTGCCGAGAATCGCTATGGACACACACGTGTGCTTCGCTCGCGAAGCACGGCGCGCTGCGTTCCTGCGTGCCGAGAATCGCTATGGGCAAACACGTGTGCTTCGCTTGCGAAGCACGGCGCGCTGCGTTCCTGCGTGCCGAGAATCGCTATGGACACACACGTGTGCTTCGCTCGCGAAGCACGGCGCGCTGCGCGTCAGCGCAGCGCGAAGAGTATAGCCCCGCATCCGTGAACGTTTGAAGAGGATCAGCTGGAGAGAACGCGTTGGTAGAGGAGTTCGTACTTGGACACGAGACTCCGATAGTCGAAGTGCTCGACCGCTCGCCGCCGGGCGGCAGCGGAGAAGCGTTCATGTGCGTCATCGTCCTGGAGAAGAGAGATCGCGTGGGCTGCCATTGCCTCCACATCGCCGACCGGAGAGAGGAAGCCGCTCACGCCGTGCTCAACGACCTCGGGAATCCCTCCGATATCGCTCGCAATCACGGGAACACCGCTTGCCATCGCCTCCAGTGCTACGAGGCCGAAGCTCTCGGTTGAACTCGGCAGCAGGAAGAGATCCGCAGCGGCGAGCAGCGGAGCGACGCGATCGACGACCCCGACGAACGTCACTCGATCCAATACGCCGAGCTCGGTTGCGAACTCCCTTGCAACCGGCGCTTCAGGGCCGTCGCCAACGAGGATCAGTCGGCTGTCGACGGCTGCAGCGACCTTGGCGAAAACGCTGACGACGTCCCGGACTCGCTTTACAGGTCGGAAGTTGGAAATGTGCATCAGCGTCTTTCGCGTCGGACGGGTGCACTCGGGAATGCAGTGGCAGGGCTCCTTCTCGTGGCGCTCGGGGTCGATGAAGTTGTAGATCACATCGATCTCGCGATCGATCGAGAATTGACCGCATGTTTCAGCCCGAAGGTACTCACTGACTGCGGAGACGGCATCGGCCTTCTGGATCGTAAGTGTCGTCACGGGTTTGAAGGAGGCGTTGTTCCCGACCAGCGTGATGTCCGTTCCGTGAAGCGTCAGAACGACCTTCAGATCGCGATCCGCGACGATCTGCTTGGCGAGAAGCGCGGCGGCGCCGAAGGGGATCGCGTAGTGCGCGTGCAATACGTCAAGCTCCTTGGCGAGCGCGACCTCGGCCATCTTCGATGCGAGAGCCAGCGTGTAGGGGAACTGCTTCAACAGCGGATACTGCTCGATCTCGACCTCGTGGAAGCTCACCCGCGCGGGAAGCTCCGTGAGCCGAAGCGGCGCGGCATAACTGATGAACGCGACATCGTGACCCCGCGAGGCAAGGTGCTTCCCAAGTTCCGTCGCGACGACTCCGCTTCCTCCGTGGCTTGGGTAGCAGCAGATTCCAATTCGCATAGGTGCTCCTCGTTCTAGAAGGATGAGACAGTCAGGTTCAACGGATCATCAATCTCGATCTGGCCCCGGACGAGAAATCCCTCGCCGTACTTCGCGCCGATCCGGGCACCGAGATGAGCCATCCGGCTTCGAATCAGCCAGTCGGTCGTTGGGGAGGTCAGCCGCGTCTGCGGGCCTCGCGCCTTGTTGGGATTGAACTGCGTCTCGTACGCATAGATGGCCTCGAGTTTGCGGTCGGCCTGCTCCGTGATGTCGACCACAACCGTTGGCTCAAACTCGACCCAGCCCATGTAGTGGAACAGCTGTTCGGGGCGGTGCGCCTGTTGGCCGGTGTCGAACTGGATCAGCCCGGAGAGGAAGGCCGCTTCGTAGACGAGCCGCGATGCACGGACGTGGTCAGGATGCCGGTCCTCGTAGTACGGCAGGAACAGGGCTCTCGGTCGCCATCGCCGGATCGATTCGACCACGGCTTGTCTGCAGTGCTGCGACGTGTCGAGACTCCCGTCCGGCAGTCCGAGATTCTCCCGGCCGTGGAGGCCGAGGATCTTGGTGGCGGCTTCGGCTTCCGCAGCGCGCGTTTCGACGGTACCGCGCGTACCCAGTTCGCCTGCGGTCAGATCGACGACGACGACCTTGCGGCCAGCGTCGGTTAGCTTAATCAGCGTGCCGCCACAGCTGATCTCGGCGTCATCCGGATGGGTCGCGAATGCAACGACATCGACGTCATGCTTGGTCATGGATTGTCACCACTTCGTGAGAGAATCGATCGGGACGTTCGGCTTCGGGCAACTGATGGAGCCATTGTACTCCGAATCGGGCCAGGAAGTGAACCAGGGACAGGGCGCGCTCTTGCGGCTGTCCTCCGGGATGGAGGGACTCGATGACCGCGCGGACGTGACGAGCCGAGAGCCCGGCGCGGGCGAGTTCCGCGCGGGCGGCTCGCTCTCCGAGTTGCGCAATCTCGCGATCCACTCGGTCGGAGACTTGGCGCCACCGTGCCTCGAGTCCGGGATCCGCTTGCCGAACGAGGGGAGCGAGGGGAAGAAGGGCGTCGCTGACAGTGCGTCGCGCGGTGGCGAACGCTCGGCGCATCCCGTCGGGAATCCGTGCGTCGAGCAACGGTTGGGGATCGAACGCCGGATCGAGAGCGGTGTCGACGGACAGACCGAGACGTTCGAGAAGCAAGGCGTCGGACCCGCTCAACAGGGTGTATCCGTGCCGTGGGACGACCACCGGCTGCGGTACGCCGAGCGCCTTATAGACCGGCCGGAGTTGCGCGTGATAGGCGATCTCTCCTGGACCGAGCACGCTGGCCACGGTGGGGAAGAGGGAGTCGGCAAGAATCGGGCGAAGGGCGGCGTCGGCCGAGTAGGTGGCCGATGGATCGTAGGACTGATCCAGGGTACGGATCCGCCGTCCGTCGGCGTCAATGTGGAAGAGACGGCCCGCCGTGCGGGCATCGAGTGCTGGTGCGTAGTCGAGCGACTCGATCTGGTTCGACGCCTCTTCGAGGCCGCCGCGAATGGACTCTTCCTGAGCGAATACGCGCTCGAAGAATGGGCCGGCAAGATGCCGCAGGGCCCGCGGCTCGATCACGACGACGCCATCGTCGGCGAAGAGTCGGTTCCAGATCCGCGCATGCCAGCGGCAGTAGTCGTCGCTCTCGTGGGGGCTCAAGAGGTCTTGCAAAGCCGGTGAGCAGCTCAACGCGCCTGTGATGTTGGCGAAGGAGGTGCGGATCTCATCCGTTAGTGGAATGGCCTCGATGGCGCGTCCGCGGCCTTCCCAATCGAACGACTCGGCCTTCGGTGTCCCATCGGTGCCCAGCCAGCGAACGCGGTTGATCTCGGTGAAATCATGATCCTCGCTGGCGAGCCAGAAGACCGGGATGACGGGCGCATCGAGGACTTCGGAGAGATGCCTGGCGAGGCGGATCGCGGTGAGGATCTTGTACGCCGTGTAGGCGGGCCCGCCGAGAAAGCCCGCCTGCTGCCCCGTGAGAACGCACAGGCTCCCCGGACTGCGAAGCCGGTCGATGGCGCCGAGCGCCTTGGTCGAAGCATCCAGGGGATGGCTGTAGTTGGCGAGAGCATCGCAGAGTGCGGTGCGAGGCTGATCCTGTCCGGAACGGAGGACTGCCGCTTCCCGAAAGGCTGTCGGCGCGTGTTCGAAGAGCGCGAGGAGTTCCGAGCGTCGCCCGACGTAGTCGAGAAAGATGCGATTCTCCGAGTAGATCCGCTGGGGGTCGATTGCCTGCGCGCGCATCAGGCTCTCCTCCGCGCGACGGCGATCGTCCGCCGGCTTGTTGCGTCGAGCGGATCGCCGGTGAGCGAGCCGTACAGCTTGACGTCGTCGAACCCGGCGTCGGAGAGCATCTTGCGTAGGTCGTCCGGTGCGTACATCCGGACGGACTCCCGGTAGACCCGTTCCGGCCTTCCAGGCTCGCAGACCCGCGTCTCCTTCTCGACGCGTGCGCCATCGGCCGTGAGCGAGCGAGTGATGTCGAGCTGTAGGTCGCCGAGGGTGCGGCTCTCGCGCGGCAGCAGGTGATCGCTGGTCCATTGCCGATGGAGTGTGTCGAGAACGAATACGCCTTCAGGAAGAAGGGCACGATGAACGCCGGCGAGCATCCGGGCATCCTCGTCGGAGGAATCGAAGTACCCGAACGATGTGAACATGGAGAGGATCGTCGCGAAGTGCGATTGGTGAGGGATCTGTCGCATGTCGGATCGTAGCAGTTCGATGGCATGGGCACCTGCGGCGCCGAGGCGTTCGGCTGCTGCATCCAGCAGGTCCTGCGAGAGATCGATCCCCGTGAGGTCCTCGAATCCGAGGCGATGCAGCGCAAGCAAGTGTCTGCCGGCTCCGCACCCAAGATCGAGAAGCGGGAGATCGGTCGGCGGGGCGATCAACGCGAGCAGATACGCGACATCCTGGGCCGCCTCCGCATCGTCTCGGTGCGGATAGAGAGCCAAGTAGTCGGGTCCGAAACTGCGCTCATACCACTTCACGCGATGCCGTGTTCCTTCTTGTAGTCCGCCCAGTTGCGCTTGAGATCGATGAACGACTCGACGTCGCGTCGAAGGAGAAAGGGATTGGTCCGGCGCTCGTGATCGATCGTCGAGGAGGACTCGACGCCGACGTCATGCCCCGGGAAGACGCGCGTCTCTCCGGGGAGCACGAGGAGCCGCTCGTGCAGGGACGCGTACTCCGTTCGCGCGCCGTCCTCGAGGTCCGTACCGCCGACCTTGCCGACAAACAGCGTGTCGCCGGTGAACAGCGCATCACCGATCAGCAGACAGATGGAGTCCGGGGTGTGGCCTGGCGTGTGGACGATGCGGATTGCGAGGTCGCCGAGTGGGAAGGTCGCATCGTGCTCGATCTTCGAGCCCGTCGCTGGGTCGACATCTCCGAACTTGAGGGGAGCAATGCCTGTCTCTTCAGCGAACTGCTCATTTCCATTGGTGTGATCGTGATGATCGTGCGTATTGAATGCGCGGACGATCCTGTATCCCGCGGCCGCGGCGAAGCGAACGATCGACACCGGGTCGTAGGAAGGATCGATGACGACGGCCGTCTGGGTGGGTTCGTCGGCGATCAGGTAGCCGAGATTCCGATCTCCTCCTGTCTGGAATGCCTTGATGAACACGTACCGTCCTTTCCCCGCGCCACATGGCGCGGAGAGACCATTCTAGTCGCGCGTGGGAGGAGGCAACAATCGTGTTGTATCAGAGACGAGCTTACGCTAGAATGCTATTCATGAAAACGGATGAACAGTAACGTAACGAAGGAGGATGCGATGAGGAAGGCAACAGCGACCGCAGCAGCGGCGATCGGCGTACTTGCTCTCTTGAGCGGCGTCTGTGCGGCATCGACGATGGTGATCAACGAGATTGCGTGGGCGGGGACGGCGGCAAGCGCGAATGACGAATGGATCGAGCTGCGAAACGTGGGAGACGAGACTATCCAACTTGCGGGGTGGATGCTGCTAGTCGGCGAGTCTCCCGATGTCGCAACGATTGCCATCTACCTTGGAGAGGTCGAGGGCAAGACAGTCGAGGCGCGGACAACGGTACTCGAACCGGGCGGGTTCCTTCTGCTGGAGCGGACGGACGACAGCACCGTCTCGGACCTCGCGGCCGATGTTATCTACACCGGGTCCCTCTCCAATGACGGCGTGATGCTGCATCTTGTCGACCCGACGGGGGCCGTGATGGATCGAGTCGACCTAGCGGCCTGGGGATGGCCTGGAGGCGGAGGACGCGATGCGGCCATTCCGCACGCGACGATGGAGAGGACGCCCGCGTTCACCTGGAAGAGCAACGATGGAATCACGACCAACGGGCTGGATGCCGACGGAAATCCGCTGAACGGTACGCCGGGTGCGGTCAACTCCGCAGAGATCTCGTGGGAGCAGGCTCCGCGCGTGTCAATCGGCTACCCGCAGGGCGAGGATCTGGTGCTGTCCGGCGAGGTGATTGTTACCTGGACCACCAGCGATCCGGACGGAGCGAATGCCGCACTGCAGATCGGCGTCGTCCTTCAGCCGACGGATGGGGGGACTGCCGTCGAGCTTGCCGCTCAGCTCGCCAACGCTGGGAGCTATGCGCTGGACACGACACGCTACGATGATGGCGGCTATGTGGTGATCGTGCTGGCGACGGACGCGGACGGTCATGAGGGATCGGCTCCGTCGGGAGACTTCGAGATACGAAACGTGCAGTAACGGATTCGGCTACCCCTCGACGAGTTCGCGGATCTGATCCAGGTGAGCTTGGATGCTGTCCTTGCCCGCCTGGATCGCTTCCTCGGTATGCTCGAAGCCGAACATCGTAATCCAAGCGACCTCGGGGCGGATGACGATGATTCGCCCTCCGACGCGCTCGCGGGCTCGTTCGAGTTGGTGCTGTGTCAGATGCTGCGACGTTGTGCGCTGGGTCTGAAGCAGCGCGTCGAGGCGTGTCTCGACAGCGCGGCGCCCCGGCTGGGCGCCCGCGTCCACCGCGATGATCGCTGTTGCCCCCATCTCGATGACCGCTGTGACCGGAAGCTTCTCGACGATTCCGCCGTCGACGAGGAATCGGCCCTCCCAGGCCACCGGCGAGAAGACTCCGGGGACGGCGGCACTTGCCGTCACCGCGTGATACAGCTTCCCGCGATCGAGGGTTACTCGTTCTCCCGTCTCGACGTCCGTCGCGATCACGGCAAAGGGCGTCAACACGTCGTCGAAGCTCTTGTTGGCCGTTAGCAGGCTGAAGAGCTCGTACAGTCGCGCGAGGTCTTGGGGCTTGGCATCTTCTTCGCGCCAGGTGGAGCCACGAACGTATTCCATCACGCCTCGCCCGAGCACACGCTGCACCTCGCGAAGCGTGCTGTCGGAGACCTGCAGAAGGTCGTTGAGGTCAAGGCATCCGAGCAGCGACTCGATCTTCTTGAGGTCGGCGCCGATCGCTTTCGAGGCGCCGATGGCCGCACCCATGCTCGATCCGGCGATGCAGCAAATCGGGATCTGTGCCTCTTCAAGTGCGATGAGAGCGCCGAGGTGCGCCAGCGCGCGTGCTCCGCCTCCGCCTAAGGCAAGTCCGATTCGCGGTTCCATAGCAAGAAGAAACCCCTCCGGCTCGATGGTAGTCGAGCGGGAGGGGTGTTCCAAACCTCTTTGGCCGGTGCTAGTAGGGCATCCCGCCCGGCATCTGTGGCATCGCCGCCGGCTCGTCTTCCTTGATCTCTGCGACGAGTGCATCGGTCGTCAGGAGCATCCCGGCGATCGATACGGCGTTCTGCAGCCCCGAGCGCGTGACCTTGGTCGGATCGATGATGCCGGCTTCGAACATGTCGCGGTACTCTTCGCGCGCGACATCGAATCCGATGCCCACGTTCTCGGCGCGGACCTTCTCGACGACGATTGCACCCTCGAAGCCGGCGTTCAGCGCCAGCTGGCGAAGGGGTGCCTCGAGGGCCCGACCGAGGATCGCGACGCCGACCTTCTCGTCACCGGTGAGCTTCTTGAGGCCGTCAAGCCCCTTGGCCGCAGCCAGAAGCGCGACACCGCCACCGGGGAGGATTCCTTCATCCACAGCGGCCTTTGTCGCCTCGAGCGCGTCCTCCATGCGATGCTTCTTCTCGGAGAGCTCGGTCTCGGTCGGGGCGCCGACCTTGATCACGGCGACACCACCGGCGAGCTTGGCCTTGCGCTCTTCGAGCTTCTCGCGGTCGTAGGAGGAATCGGTCGTCTCGATCTGGGCTTCGATCTGCTCGATGCGGCCGTGGATGGCCTCGGGCTTGCCCTTGCCGCCGATCACGGTCGTGTTGCTGCTGTCGACCTTGATCGTCTCGGCGGTTCCGAGCATGTCGAGCGTCGTGTCCTTGATCTGCATGCCGGCGTCCTCGGCAATGACGGTCCCGCCCGTGAGGACGGCAATGTCTTCGAGCATCGCCTTGCGGCGGTCGCCGAATCCGGGAGCCTTGACGGCGCAGCTGGAGAGCGTTCCCTTCAGCTTGTTCAGCACGAGCGTCGTCAGCGCCTCGCCGGCGACGTCCTTGGCGATCAGCAGGAGGGGCTTCCCAGTCTGGACGATCTTCTCGAGCAGCGGAACGAGATCCTGGGCCGCCTTGACCTCCTGGTCGGTGACGAGGATGAGCGGCTTTTCGAGCAGGACTTCCATCTTCTTCGGGTCTGTGACGAAGTAGGGCGAGATGTACTCGCGGTCGAACTGCATCCCCTCGACGACATCGTAGTACGTCTCGATCGTGTCGGAATCCTCGACGGTGATGACCCCGTCTTCGCCGACGGCTTCCATCGCATCGGCGATGATGCTTCCGATCCCCGCGTCATTGGCCGAGATCGTCGCGACCTGAGCCGTCTCTTCCTTCGACTTCAACTCGCGGCTCATCTTCTTGAGTTCTTCGACGACAGCTTCGGCGCCCTTCTCGATTCCGCGCTTGAGTTCCATCGGGTTCGCGCCGGCGGCGAGATTCTTGAAGCCTTCCTCGATCATCGAGTGGGCGAGGATCGTCGCGGTGGTCGTTCCGTCCCCCGCGATGTCGTTCGTCTTCGACGCGACTTCCTTGACGAGCTGGGCGCCCATGTTCTCGTAGGCGTCCTGGTACTCCTGCTCTTGGGCAATCGTCACGCCGTCATTCGTGATGTCCGGGCTGCCGAACTTCTTGTCGATGATCACGTTGCGGCCGCGGGGGCCGAGCGTGATCCGAACGGCGTCTGCAAGCTTGTCGATTCCTTCCTTCATTCGGCGCCGTGCTTCCTCGCCGAAAATGACTTCCTTGGCCATCTCTTCATTCCCCCTTTGGCTGCTATTCCTCGACGATGCCGAGGATGTCGCTTTCCTTGACGAGAATCAGCTTGTCTTCGCCCTGCTCGATCTCGGTACCGGAGTAATTCCCGACGATGATCTCATCGCCCACCTTGACCTCGAACTTCTCGTCCGTACCGATCGCCAGCACTTTGGCGCGAACGACCTTCTCACTCTTGACGTTGTCGGGAAGGACAATCCCCCCAGCGGACGTTCGCTCTTCGATCTCGATCTTCTTGGCGAGAACCCGCTTTCCCAACGGCTGTATCTTCATCTTCGACCTCCTCGTGGTTGACTGGTTAGCACTTAACTACCTAGCCTGCTAACGGATTGTAACGACCCGATTGCCGGACGTCAAGGCGGTTGTCAAACTCCGTTTGCGACGATACTGTGGCGGTGAACCTATGCCTTCGGGAAGGACACATCTTCGGGTCGAGATGGCGCTGCTTGTTGCATTCTGGACGCCGCTTGCGATCTGGCTGCGGATCCTCGGGTGGATCGGCACCGGCGAGATCGCGGCGTTCGTCGGGGCCTACGCCTTCTCGTCCCTCTTCCTCAGCCCGGATCTCGACCTTCAGACGAGTCGTCCGTATCTCCGGTGGGGCATCATCCGCTGGCTCTGGGCGCCCTACGCGGTTGTGTTCAAGCACCGGCGGCTGTCGCATCATCTGCTGCTCGGGCCGCTCTCGCGCATCGCCTACCTGGGCGTGCTCGTGCTCGGCGGTGCTCTGATCTACGTTGCGCTCGCCCGGCGATCCATTCCCGATATTCGGATGCCCGTGGAGATCCTGATCGCGGTTGGCTGCGGTCTCTATGTGCCGAATCTGACGCACGTTCTCCTCGATCGGATACCGTTCAGCAGACGAAGGAAACACCGGTTGTAAGGCCCTGAGGGTCCGCCTATACTCGCTTGGATCCGATGAAAGAGACCGTTCTCTACATTCTTGGTAGCATCGCCGTGGTCGGGCTCGCGCTCGTCTTTGCATTCTTCGGCCCCTACTACGAAACTGGGATCGCCTCGTGGTACGGCCCCGGTTTCGATGGGAACTACACCGCAAACGGCGAGATCTACGACATGAACGGGATCAGCGCAGCGCACAAGACGCTGCCTTTCGGGACGGTGGTCCGCGTCGTCGAGCGCTCGACCGGCCGAAGCATCGTGGTTCGCATCAACGACCGCGGGCCATTCGTCGAGGGGCGCATCATCGATCTCTCAAAGGGCGCGGCCGCCCAGCTGGGCATCGTCGACAAGGGGATCAGCGAGGTCGGACTGCGAATCGTGCGCTGGCCGGCCGGCGCGCGCCCCTAGCATGCCCGCTCGGGCGAGCGACACCGCGCGCGGGACGCGATTCCACGGTATCATGACACTACAATCAACACGTCGCGGATTGGGCGGTGCTCAATGGAGAGAAGGGAGCCGGTAGGATGGGGCTTGCAGTAAGTGAACTCAGACGGGGAATGGCCATTCTGTACGACGGCGAGCTGTACGAAGTTGTCGAATACGAACACTCGAAGCGCGGACGCGCTGGCGCTGTCGCGAAGACGAAGCTCAAGCATCTGAAGACGGGAAAAGTCCTGTCTGCCACGTTCAAGGGATCGGAGGATACGGCGTCGGCGTTCCTCGAGACGAGGATCCTCCAGTATCTCTATCACGACGGACAGAGCCTCGTGTTCATGGACAGCGAGCGCTTCGACCAGTTTCCACTCAGCGCCGACGTGATCGGCGAGAAGGCGCAGTTCCTCGTCGAAGGAATGAACGTCTCCGGCTGCTACTACGAGGACAGCCTGGTGAAGGTCGACATCCCGAACTTTGTAGAGCTCGAGGTCACGCACACGGAGCCGGCGGTCAAGGGAGACACGGTCTCCAATGTCGAGAAGCCGGCGACGGTCGAGACCGGCGCCGTGGTCCAGGTGCCGATGTTCGTGAAAGAAGGCGACCGACTGAAGATCGATACGCGCACGGGAACCTACGTGGAGCGCGTCTGAAACGGCGTGCTCCGATCAAGGAGGAGGCATGGCCGACAAGAGAGTCGAAATCGTCGATGAAGACGGCCGAATCACGATTGCCGAGGACGTCATCGCGTCGATCGCACGCATCGCGGCGGAGAAGGTCGACGGCATCGCCCAGTCGAGCGGCGGGGTCGGCGGAGGCCTACGAAGCATCTTCGGCGGAGAAGACATCGCGCCGAATATCAAGACCGACCTGACGGAGGACACGGCGAGGGTCGAGCTTCGCATCGCGGTGGAGTACGGCTATCCGGTGCATGAGGTCGCGCAGGGCGTGCAGCAGAATGTCCAGAGCGATATCGAGAAGATGGCGGGCGTCAGCGTGTCGAGCATTGACGTCTACGTCAAGAAGGTCGTCCCGCCGCACACCCACACGTCCGAGGGCTAGCGAGGAGGCATCCGATGAGCGAGATCGAGAAAGGGAACGTCGGGATCTCCAAAGACGTCGTAACGGCCATTGCAGGAATTGCCATCTCGGAGATCGATGGCATTGCCAACCTGCGGGCCGGTGACAGCGCATTCCGCCGCGGCGAGGGGATGAAGCGGTATGTCGACACGTCCGTGGAGGGCGATTCGGTCACCGTTACCGTCCGAATCACGGTGCTCTACGGTAACGCGATTCACAAGGTCGCGAAGCAGGTCCAGACACGGATCAAGGCGGAGATCGAGAAGATGACCGGCCTTCGCGTCGATTCCGTCAACGTGGACGTGCAACGTCTTGTCGAGGCGGAGAGCCAGCTCGAGGAGAGTGACGAAGAATGCGACGACTCAGAGTCCTAGCGAACGCGGGCGCGTTCCTGTTGAACGCGGGCCTTGGTGTCACGCTCATCCTGGGGGGGGTGGGTGTCCTCTCCTTTGGCTCGTTGACCGGCTATCTCGACCGGATGCCGGGAACGATCTTCCTTATCCTGGTCGGCGCGCTGTTCCTGCTGGTGGCGGTGCGGTTCGTGCTCGCGCTTCTGGAGGAGCGTGCGAACGCCGTGCTGTTCTCGCAGCAGGGGGAGTGGGGCCGGATCGAGCTCTCTCCCCATGCGGTGAAGGAGTTCATCAGCGACATTCTTCGATCGAACGTCGGCATCGATGGGTTTCGCATTGGTCTGAAGCACAAGGGTGAGGGCGTCGGGATCGTCGTACACACGACGCTGTCGCCGGAGCAACGCGTGACCGACATTGGCCTGAGGATCCAGCGCGAGCTCGTTCAGCATGTCACCGATCGCACGGGTGTCGATGTCCAAGAGGTCTCGGTGCTCGTTCGGAACATTCGCCCGAGCGAAGAGCGTGCCCAGGAAGCGCCTGTCATGAACGATGTGGATGACGCTTAGTGCGCGTCTGATTGGCGCGTCGACCGGACTCCTGGTCGGGCTCCTGTTCGTGATTGCCGGGTGGCGGATCGCGCTCATCCTTCTTGGGTTCGTCCTCGCAGGATTCCTTGCCGGCTGGATCTACGAGCAGCGGGGGCGGCTCCTGCGGAAGACTCGCGACTGGTTCAACCGCATTTCGAACTCCTGATGCATCGACGCGAGGCACGCGAATTCGTTCTGACGGCCCTTTACCGCCGGGAGTTTCTCGACACGACTCTTGATGAGCTGTTCGAGGAGACTCCCCCCGGTGACCAGCGCGGCTACATCGAGCGACTCTATCACGGCATCCTCGAGCGCCAGCCTGAGATCGACGAGATGCTCGGGCAGCGAACGGTCGGATGGAAGTTCGAGCGGCTTGCGCTGCTCGATCGGAACATCCTTCGCGTCGGGGTCTTCGAGCTGCTGCACTGCGACGACGTCCCCGGTGAGGTCGCACTCGACGAGGCGGTCGAGCTGGCGAAGAAGTACGGCACCGAACAAGCACGGTCGTTTGTCAACGGCATTCTCGATCGGATCTGGAAGGACCACGGGAAGCCCGGGAGCGGTGCCGCGCCAGACTGACACAGCCATCGAAATCGACGAAGGGATCAGCATGCCTCATACCTACGCAGATCTTCATCTCCACACCGTCGCATCCGACGGGACCGTCTCAATCGTCGAACAGGCGCGCCGGGCCAAGGCCGCCGGGCTCAGCTGCATTGCGATCACCGATCATGACGTCATCTCGCCGGACCTCACGAAGCGCGTGCAACCGATCGGCGGCGTTGACGTCATCACCGGCGTCGAGATCAAGGCCGACTTCGATGGCGTGACCGGTGAGATCCTCGGCTATTTCGTCGACCCACAGCATGAGGGGCTCCGCGCCTTCCTGGAAGGGATGGAGACGGCTCGGGTGGAGCGGATGGTCGAGATGATCGCGCGATGCCGCTCCGAACTCGGCATCGGGCTCGACCTTTCCGATGTCCGAGAGGTCGCAGCGGGGAACCTGGGTCGGCCGCATCTCGCGCGCGTACTCGTCCAGAAAGGCGAGGCGGAGGACTTCTCCGACGCGTTCCATCGGCTTCTCGGTCGGGGGCGGCCCTGCTATGCGCCGATTGAGAAGCACGGCTTCCGAGAGGTGATCGACATCGTGCATCGAGCCGGCGGCGTGACGGCGCTCGCCCATCCTTGCTTGATGCGCATCGAGGACTGGCCGGACTTCCTCGGAGTTCTCCAGGGCGCGGGGCTCGATGCTCTCGAGATCTTCTACCCCTACATGGGGATCGGGCGGGATCTCTCGATCGAGCCGCGGCTGCTGAAGACGAGAGTCGAGGAGCGCGGGTTTCTACTCAGCGGTGGGTCGGACGACCACGGTCCCGACTCGACCAAGACCTCGATGGGCGAGATGCGGATCCCGTATGCACGCGTCGAAGAACTCATCGCGGCACTTCCCGATCCGCTCTAGGCGCCGGGTGGAGTGTCCCGCGTCTCATCGCGGTTGACCTTCCCGTCGATCAGCGTCACAAGCCGGTTCACTCGGTCGAGCAGCCGGTTGTCGTGCGTCGCGAAGAAGAAGGTCGCTCCCTTCTCCTCGTTCAACCGCCGCATCAGATCGATCAGGTCGAGGCTCGTCGCGGTGTCGAGATTTGCCGTCGGCTCATCGGCGAGGACGATCGACGGATCCGTCACGACGGCGCGCGCGACGGCGACGCGCTGCTGCTGGCCGCCGGAGATGCGGTTCGGATACTGGTCGGCGTACTCCTCGATTCCGAGTTCGCCGAGAATCTTCCGCGCTCGCTGGAGCCGCTCGCTTCGGACGATCCCCTGCAGCTCGAGGACGAACGCCGTGTTCTCGAGCACCGTCAACACCGGGATCAGGTTGTAGGCCTGGAACACGAACCCGATGTTCGTCAGTCTCAGCTTCGCCAGCTGGTCCTTCGAGAGGCCGGACATCGGTTGGCCCTCGAGGTAGATCTCGCCGGCTGTTGGGCGATCGAGTCCGCCGAGTAAGTGCAACAGCGTCGACTTGCCCGACCCCGAGGGTCCCGCCACCGCGGTGAACTCCTTCTCGTGGAGCTCCAAATCGACGCCGCGGAGGGCCGGGGTCTCGATCGAGCCGGTCTTGTAGACCTTCTCCAGCGTGCTGGTACGGATCAGGGCATTACTCGACATATCTCATCGCCTCCACAGGTTCGAATTGAGCCGCGCGCCATGCAGGGAGCAGCGCGGCGAAGAGCGCCACGGCCGCCATCGCGGCAGCCGAGATCAGGACGTCGCCGACGTTGACCCGAAGATGGATCACGCCGGAGAGACCGATCGATCGGAAGACTTCGGCAAAGCGCGAGGGCAGCGGGATTCCGCCAAACGCCTCGACGACCGCAATCACGGCGACGCCGGCTAGCGCGCCGTAGATCGCTCCGACGCCGGTGAGAATGCCGGCCTCGGTCAGGACCCGGCCCATTACGCGGAGTCGGGAAGCGCCGAGCGCGAGAATCAGTCCGAGTTCGCGTGTTCGCTCCATCACCGAGAGATAGAGCGTGTTCACAACAACGAGAGCGCCAAGGGCGAAGAACGTCCCGGCCATGATCAGAAGTGCGGGGCGCATGACGCGCATGTAGCTGACGATCATCGGCGCAAGCTCTCGCCAATCGACGACCTCGAAACCCTCGGGGAGCCGGGCGGAGACGTCGGCCGTCACAGCGTCGATCTTGTCGACATCCCACGGGCCGGTGACGTCTTCGACAATGCCGACGACAGCAGTGGCGGCTGTCGGGCGGCGAACGAGCGCCCTGGCCGACGCGAGATCGACCTGGACCAATCCGCGGCCCATCGAATCATCCGGCGCATCGTAGATGCCCACAACGGGCACCTTGAGAACGCCCATTGCCGCCTCCGGATGCGCAGCAAGGAGAATGACGTCGCTCCCGATGTCCAGATCGAGAAGTTCGGCCAGCTGCTTGCCGAGGACGGCGCCCTTCGAGCCATCCGACAGATAGTCGCCCTCGACGAGGAGTGTCTCGATCGGTGTGATCCGCGCGACGGTCTCGGGCTCCACGCCCTGAACGAAGACCGCCTGCGACCGGTCGCCCGCCGACGCGAGTGCCGGGACGTCGAGGCGTACCGTCCGCCACGCGACCCCGTCGGTTCCGTCGAGCGCCTCCAGAATCGGCGCGACGTTGTCGATCAGCGGGAGCGTTCCGGCGGTCAACCGCTCCTGGGTCTCGCGAACCTGGAAATGGCCCGATTCGAGACGCGTCGCGGTCTCGAACATGTCGCGGAGGTTCGCCGACGCGAATCCGAACATGAAGACCAGCGTGTAGACCGGAATCAGGACGGCAAGGAGCGTCAGCAGACTGCGGCCCTTGTTTCGTTTGAGATGACGAATCGCGGCTTTCATTGCCCGGCCTCCCCTCCCACGAGTTTCTCCACGGTGAAGAACGACGCGTCGAGATCGAGGTTGAACTCCGGATCGATGACGCGCTGGATCGTCCGATTGCCTGAGACGTCGGCGATCTCGATGGTTGTAGGCACGGGATTCCCGTCGATCTCTACGATATCGGAGAAGACGGCGACCTGAAGAACGGCGTCCCGCTGGTCGTAGTAGACGATCTCCCGGACGACGAAGTCGGGGGAGATGTCGATCTCCAGTTTTCCGTAGACCACGGGCGCGTCCGCATGAGGGATCAGCGTCAGAAAGAAGCCAGTATCGTCGAGCGGGCTCAGCTCCACATCGTAGTCGTCCGAGAGCGTCCCATGGGACAGGTCGTCGAGCGACGGTCCGGAGCCGAACAGCGCCTGGCCAAGCGCGACGGCCGGAAGCTCGATCGCGCTGCCGAGCATCGGCGAGTAGTAGTAGAGCTTGTCGTCCGCTTCGAGGTAGCCGGAGCCGGCATCCTCGATCGGCTCATGGATTCGGATGAGGGTCAGGTCCTCGCCGAGCGTCCAGACCTCGAGAACATACGATTTCGTCTGACCGGAAAGAACGAGATCGAGCTCGAGGATGCCGTGGAAGGAGTCCCCACGCCAGGTGGCGCGCGTCCGCTCGAAAACCTCGTCGCCGGTCAGTGGCGCCGTCTCCGACTGAGCGATCGCGGCGAAACCGATCGCTGCGACGATACCGAGTGCAATGAGTAGATTCCTCTTCATGGCGATCATCCTTTCTAGCCTTCGCGAATGGCCGCGACGGGCTCGAGTTGCGCTGCACGGCGTGCCGGATACCAGGCGGCGATCAGACCGGTGAAGACGACGACCGAGAAGCTGGCGAGCCAGTAGATGCCGGACGTCGAGGCGTACAAGATGGTCGGAAGCCCGAAACTGGCGCCGAAACCGCCCATCAACTCTGTGAAATTGATGCCCACACGCGACATGTAGAGGAGGCCCCAATAGCCGACGCCCCCTCCGATGAGGAAGCCGATGGCCGACACGTAGACGGACTCGAAAAGGATCACGAGGCCAAGCTGCTTGGTGCTCATGCCGACGGCGGTCATCATCCCGAACTCGCGTGTTCGTTCGAGCACCGAGTAGAAGACCGTATTCGCCACACCGAAACCGGCGAGGAGGGCGACCATGATCACGAAGGGCGCCAACTTAATTGCGCTGCCGGAGAGCATCACTCTGATCAGCGGATTGAGTTCGAAGAAGGTCGAAACCTCCGCGTCGACGCGTCCAGTGAGGGCCTGTTGGAGTTGATCCGCGGAACGGTTTCTGTTCGCTCCCTTGGGGATCGAGACGGCCACCGCGGTCGCGCCCTCCCAGGACGTGAGTGTTCGTGCATCGTCGATGTGGGTGAAGACAACAAGGTCGAGGGTCGTCAGCCCCGTCTCGACAATGCCGACAGCTCGGAACGATTGCGACGTCGTTGAGCCCTCGGCGACGGCTAGGAGGACGACGCGCTCGCCGACGCGAACGTCGAGGTCTTTCGCGGCATTGCCACTCAGGACGATCTCGCCGGGGCTGGCGAGGAAGCGCCCCTCAACAATGCCTTTGTGGACGCCGGTGACCGCCGACTCCGATTCCGGCTGGATCCCGCGTACGCGTACGCCGAGCGTTCCGTAGGCGCTTCGGAGCATGCCGCCCGTGTCGAGGCGGACGCTCGACGTCCAGCTGGCGGGGAAGGCCTCGAGCGCGGACTCGATCTCGGCCACCTCGGCGGACGTGAGGCCGTTCGACGGCAACGGGTCCTCCGCGTAGCCGATCGCTCGGGTCTGGAAGTCGCCCGAATCCAGATCGATCTGGGTCGAGATCATCGACTCGATGAAGCCGTCGGTGATTCCCCACATGAACAGGATCAGCGCGCTGCTGAAGGCGACGATGGCGATCATCAGGAACGTTCGCTGCGGATGCCGCCACAAGTTCTTCCAACTCATCTTCGCGAGCGTAGTGGTCACACGTCCCCCTTTCGGGTCGGACAAGTCAGGCCGTCCGCAATCACCTGCGGAATGAGCTCGAACATCTTCTCGTACAGCGGTTCGGGGATCCGATCGCGGTTCACCGGCAACAGCTTGATCAGGCCGAGCGCGTAGATCAGCTCCTGCGGATCGCCCGCGACGATCTCGCCGGCGGCTTGCTTCTCGATGAACCATTGCACCATCGGGACGAACAGGGACTGCGCCCGCTCGAGGATGTCGTCGAAGTCGAGCGCCTGGCCCATGCGCAGGAGCTCGTCCGGGTTGTCGATGATCGTCTTGGAGAACGGGTTCGTCTCGATCTCGTGGGCGACCGCCTTCATCAGCAGGACGAGCGCTTCGCGCGTGTCGTCAGTCGTCTCATACGACGCCGCGGCGATTCGCTTCATCATCGCCGGCATCTCGTCGAACATGATCTGCACGTACAGCGCTTCCTTGCTGTCGAAGAACAGATAGAAAGACGCCTTGGCGATCCCCGCCGGGCCGGTCAGGTCCTCGATCGTCGTCTTCTTCAGGCCATAGCGGGTGAAGCAGCCGCGACCGGCCTGGAGCAAGCGTTCTCGGATTGTGTCTTTCTCTACCGCTGTGAATGCTCTTGGCATCTTCTCACTGTGTCCTTGTGAATGTGTTCCTCATGTGGTCACAGAGTATACATCGTGCTCCGCCTCTGTCAAGCGGTTGCGGAGCACGTCGCAGTTTCGCATAGGATCCGCGGTGTGCGAAACGTGCGGGCTTGGATCTGGATGCCTTGGGAGTCAAGGCTGCGGAGCGCCTTGCGGTTTCGCGCTGAACACTCGTTGCGCGAAACACGCGGTTGGCGCTGCTTGCCGACGTTCTTTCTGCTGCGTGCCACCGGAGCGCGTCGCAGTTTCGCACCTCGTAGTCCGGCAGGACGTTTGACGTTCTACAGGACGTCAAACTCCAAGGTGCTCGACGATTCTGAGATGAGAGGGAGCTCCAAGACGTGCGGGCCTGACGATAGAAGTGCCACCGATGCGTGACTGGATAAGCAGTTCACACAGAAAGCGTACCGACGCAACCCGGATCGGAGTTCAATCGCGTGACCGCCTTCGTGGGCGCAACCGAGTCCAGCTTGCTTTGTTGATGTCAGCCGGCCGAAGCGAGCCATCGTCTGAAGCAGCAACAGCAAGAGCCTCTCAGCGCAAACGCGGCAGGTGTGTTGCCTCTCCTGTCGGGATCTCTTCGATCAAGCAGTCTATGCAGGAGAGAAGCCACCTACGGCGAAACCGCCGCGGTTGCCGCTGGCCTTGCCGTCTTCCCACGGCCAAGCTGCTGCAGATCCAAACGATAGGTGTACGGCCGTGTGGGTGGATGATGCATCTACTCCTGTTCCTTTTGGAATCACGAAGCCGGCACGGCTGCCAAAATGGATGCCGACAGCCGTTGGGAGTTGCCCCTTCGGGAAGGCCAGAATCAGTGTCACGTACTCATCGGGCTGAACGATGATCGATCCAGCGTTGTTGGAACGCGACGTGTTGTAGTTCCCGACGTCCTTTCCATCGCCAGCATTGGACAGATCATCCTTCAGCTGGGCGAAGTGCTGGAGCTCGGCTGTTGCAGTCAACACATCGGTAGGGGCCATGTAGGGGAAGACGCCCAGCGCGAATCCCACGAGCGAATCAACAACCGTCCGCGAACCACCTACCGGAAGCAGAACTTGTGTCTGGGTGCCTCCCTGAAGGTACGACAACAGGTCATCGATGCTCGACTCTTGAAGAAACGTGTGTCCGGAGTTTGCGCGACGTTGGTCGATGTCTCCTGTCGGCTCAGTGAGCAGGATAATGCTATCAATCGTTACTGCGCGATCCGAGTCATTCCCCACCCTGATGACTGCCGTTGTATGTGCAGCGAGGGCAGGGAAGGCTAGACAGAGAATCGCCAAAGCCACTAGTGCTGTCGTCGATCTACGCTTCATCAGAATCCCTCCTTCTGGAGCCACGGATTGCTCATGCAGTCCGAGCTTATCCGGCCGGCCTGTGTGATATCGCGCATAGCAATAGCACAAAACAAAGGACCACTACGTCTATCGTTACCCTATACTACTGCCCTATAGGAAACAAGTCCTGATGGAGGATAGGTGGTGCGTTGGAAAAGCTGTACCACCCGAAGTATTAAGTGTGAGACGCTGCAAGGGTAGGATCACCTCGGGAGAACGAGAGGTGATCATGTTGGGCAGCAAGGCGAAAGGGAAGCGCTACTCGCCACGGTTTCGTTTTCAGGTCGTGCTCGAGGTAGTGAAGGGCGACCGTGACGCGGTGGAGATTGCTCGTGCTCATGACCTGCATCCAGTCACAGTGGCTCACTGGAAGAAGGAGTTCCTGGAGAACGGTCCAGCCGTGTTCGGCAAGGACAGAGTTTCGGGGACATAGTACGAAACCGCCCCCTGCCGTTCTCCTGAGCAATGCGCAGCATTGCCAGTTGCCCCGAGCCGATTCGCGGCTGTAGACTGGCACGTGTGCCATGGTCAGATTGGGTCTGGTCACTACGGCGAAGGAGAGACATGTCCAAGTTCCCATCCGTCAAGGCCCACGACCTTGAGGGCCACGAAGTCCGGATTCCCGAAGATCTGCCCGCGGGACCGCGCATCGTCGTGCTGGCCTTCCAGCGCTGGCATACCGAGCTCATCGAGACGTGGGAACCGTCGCTGAAGGCGCTCGAGGAACGTTGCCGGGAGCTGTCTGTGTGGGAGGTACCGGCACTCTCTCGCCTCTACTTGCCCGCTCGCGCGCTTATCGACGGCGGAATGAGGTCCGGCATCGTCGACAAAGACGCAAGGCTCCACACGCTGACGGCCTACACGAATCTCTCCACCTTGGCGCGAGACTTGGGCCTTCCGTCGCTTGAGACCATCTATCTGTTACTCGTGGCTCCCGACGGGACGGTCCTCTGGCGGGGCGAGGGTGCTGCCGACGAGGAGCAGAGTTCGGCACTGAAGGAAGCGCTCGAGGAGCTGGCCTGCGGAGCCTAGGCTCCGATGGATCTCGGGGCAGCTGTGTGTGAGGGCTTCATCTTGTGTGATGAGGATTACATTCCCGGACGGTCCCATCGGTGGACCCTGAGTTCGCATCCAACCGGGCGCCGGGAAGCCCAGCCCGAAGAAAGGAGGCTCGGCATGATCTACGACAAGCCGGTCGCGGAGCTCGTCGAGCGGCGCTTCTCGTGCCGCACGTATTCGGCTCGACCGATCGATGCAGAGACACAGGAACGGCTGCGAGACCGCATCGAATCGCTTGGTGCGGGTCCGTTTGGCACGCCCCTGCGTTTCGAACTCGTGGCGGCGACCGAGGAAGACCGGGCGGCGTTGAGGGGCCTGGGGACCTACGGCTTCATCCGGGGAGCACCGGGATTCATCGTTGGAACGGCCAAGCATGGCGCGAAGGATCTCGAGGACTACGGCTACGCGATGGAATCCCTCCTGCTCGCATGCACGGACCTTGGCCTGGGCACGTGCTGGCTCGGTGGAACGTTCACGCGGTCGAGCTTCTCAGAGAAGATCCACGCGTCAAAGGATGAACACCTACCGGCTGTGGCTTCGATCGGGACCGTGGCCAATCCCGAGCAGGCCAGAAAGGGCCTGCTTCGACGCGTCACCAAGGCCGAGACTCGCCTCCCCTGGGAAAGGCTCTTCTTCGACGAGAGGTTCGGGGTACCGCTCGCCCGAGATCGCGCCGGAGGGTTCGCCCAGGTGCTTGACCTCGTTCGACTGGCTCCATCCGGCTCGAACAAGCAGCCCTGGAGAGTCGTGAAAGACGGAGAGGCTTGGCACTTCTACCTCGAACGGACGCCCGGCTACGGCAAAGGTCTGGCGACGCGGCTCTTGGGCGGCAGGAGCGAGGCATTCCCGGACATCCAGCGGATCGATCTTGGGATTGCGATCTGCCATTTCGATCTTGCGTCACGGGAACTGGGTGAGACGGGGATGTGGGCTGTGGAAGAGCCTGCGCACGTAGGACGACTGCCGCTGATGGAGTACGTGGCGAGCTTCGTCAACCCTTGACCTGCGCTGGGGAATGCCGGGGATGGGGAATCGGAGTGGAGGCGAACAGCATGACGATGGGTTTCGAGGCGCTCTACGAGAAGGCCAAGGCGGTGCTCAATCCGCGCAGGCTGTCGGAATCGGCCGAGGCAGGCGGCGTCGGCGCGGCGCTTCTGACGGAGAGCGGCGCGGTCTGCACGGGTGTGTGCATCGATACCGGAAGCTCGATGGGCTTCTGCGCGGAGCGAGTCGCCTCCAGGTTGTGGGTATCGGCGGGAACAGCGACTCCGGCTCTTGGACCCTGGGGGAGCGCACGCTCTTCTTCCAGATCAGGCCACAGGTATCGGTAGAGCAACCCTTCCATGGCGAATCGGTACGCACTCCGTGTAGGCTGCGTACGCATTTGAGCCGCATCCGGTCGGTACGCTCAGGGCTGCGCCTCCGAATAGGTAACCCGAATGGTGATCCTGGTATCAGGGTCCAGGATGATGTCCAAGTGGGAGTTCACCCACTCGTGCCTTCGCGACGGCCACTCATCGTAGTTGTCCCATTTCTCGTAGGTCAGGAGATCGTACGTGGCGCCGTTGTATGCCGTCCCTACGACCTCGTAGGTGCGCACTGTGCGATCCGCAGACCAGTACGAGTGATGGACGTTGTATCCGCGGAACTCGTCGACGTATTTCCAGGGACCCTGCGGAGACCATACTTCCTCGGTCTGCCGCACCCAGAAGAAGTCGATGGCGTCTTCGGGAGTGTTGAACCGCACCTCCATGTACGTGTCTGAGAAAACTCCTCCGTCCCAATTGGCAGTGAATGTCTTGGTGGCCTTGTTGTAGTTTCCGCCATCTGGCTGGCATGCCGTCCCGATGGGTCCCTCGTAGCTGGTAATCGGGCCGTCAGACACAAGCTGCTCTGAGATGGTCGCCACAAGCCAGTAGGTGATGCTCACATCGACTACCTCGCCGCCTAGCGTCCCGCCTCCAGGAATCGCAGCAATGATCTGGTCAAGCAATTCGCACCCACTGAGCAGCGCCGCGCCAACCACCAGCAGGCCAATGAAAAGCAGTCTCTTGCGCACGAGTCCCCGATTCTCCGTTGCTACATACGCACGTTGCTGTGCGCGCTCACACGATACAGTCTGAGCCGTTCGTGTCAACTGCTCGGAGAAGCGCTCCTCCGGAAGCTGTCCAAGGGATCAGCGCTCTGTTCTCGAATCCTCTAGTCCGGGCGGGGGCTCTGCGACTTCCGGCGTGCGCGTCCGCAGTCTGGCTTGGTTGCCGCGCCGATCGGCAGATCGACCGCTTGCATCGCGGCGGAGAACTCGGATCATGCCAAGTCGGAATGGAGGCGAGGAGCATGACGATGGGTTTCGAGGCGCTCTACGAGAAGGCGAAGGCTGTGCTCAATCCGCGGAGACTGTCGGAAACGGCAGAAGCGGGTGGCGTCGGTGCGGCGCTTCTGACCGAGAGCGGCACGGTCTACACGGGTGTCTGCATTGACACCGGGAGCTCGATGGGATTCTGCGCGGAACATGCCGCGGCGGCGGCGATGATCACGGCGGGGGAGAGCCGTGTGATGAAGATGGTCGCCGTCAATTGGGATGGGAAGATCCTGCCGCCGTGCGGCCGATGCCGCGAGTTCATCCACCAGCTCGATGACGGCAACGCCGAGACGCAGGTGATGGTGCGAGAGGGGCTGGTGTTGCCCCTGCGCGAATTGCTGCCGCACGACTGGCGCGAGTAGCCGGGCGGCCCCCGGGAAGGGTGCAAAGGCCGCCGCCGCCGCGTGCGATCGGATATCGTAGACCGACATGAGCTCTCGACGAGCGAAGAGGACGGTCAAGGTCTACTGTGCCAATTGCGGGCAGTTGCTCTACAAATATCGCAAGGGCGGCGGCGGGAAGCTAGTCAAGTGCTTCGTGGACAAGATCGTCCAGGACAACACCGAGGGCGATCTGCACTGTCCGAGCTGTGGCCGGGAATTCGCCCGAGAAACGATGGTCTACGGCCGTCCGGCACACAAGATCATCCAGGGCAAGGTGATGGTCCGACGCTGAGGCGGCGAGGTATCCACGCTCTGCCGTTGCATGCGATATCACCCACCATCGGTCCATCCCGAACATCCTACGATGGGCCGTCTCGCGAGCATCACGCTGCAGTCGCGGCAATTGTGGCGCGGCGCCGGAAACGGTCGAGACTCCCTCGGTGTCCGCAGGAGCTGTGGATCATCCGCGGTTGGCTTTCCACGAGGTGATGACCTATCGTCGCAGCGCCCTTGCCGAATCGGAGGATCGGTCTCGGGCGGACGGGCGAGGCAGCATGGATGAACGGCATCAACGGAGAGGTGGGAGGTGGGTTGAATGGATGCCATCACCATGATCAAGGAACGCAGAAGCGTCCGGAAGTTCAGGACGCAGGCGGTGGATCGGGAAACGATGAAGGAGATCGTTTCGATCAGTCGCTGGGCGCCGTCGTGGGGCAATTTCCAGGTTGCGAGATACACACTGATCGACGATGAGGTGACGATCAAACGGTTGGCGACCGACGGTGTCCGCGGCTTCGTGTACAACATCAACACGCTGAAGCAGGCGCCGGGTGTCGCGATCTTGAGCTTCGTGAGGGGCAAGAGCGGGAAGTTGGACGAAGACAAGTACGCGACGGCGAAAGGCAATGCGTGGGAGGTCTTCGACGCGGGAATCGCGTGTCAGACCTTCTGCCTGGCGGCCCACGCCAACGGCATCGGGACCGTGATCATGGGAGTGATCGACGACGAATCCATCTCCAAGATCGTGGATCTGCCGAGGGACGAGACCGTCGCGGCACTGATTGTCTATGGGTATCCGGCCGAAACTCCGGCGGCGACTGCACGAAAAGATGTCGACGAGATCCTCCGCTTCGCAGGCGAATCGTAGCGGCCCCGGGCTGCTCGCGGGAAGTTGCGGCATGCGGCGGCAATCTGGCCGGAGAGGAGTTCAATGCGTGGTACGCAGAGGAGCAGGATACGCCCCGGCCTGGACGTTCAGATCGTTCAGAAGCATCATCAATCTACCGGCCTCTTGACAAGAGGAGTCGTCGAGGCGGTTCTGACGAAATCCGCAACCCATCCGCATGGAATCAAGGTTCGCCTGGAAACCGGCGAAGTCGGCCGAGTGAAGGAGATCATCTCGGAGAACGGAGCGGTGTGATGCCACCGGACTTCGAAGAGCTCGACTATCAGGAGACACCGCTCGGGGCGATCAGCCTCCGACGGCGGGCCGATCTCCGGCTTGACGGGGAGATCGTCCATGAGGTCATGCTCGGCGACGAGTACCTGATGTCGAGCCTGTTCACGGCAGCAGAGATCGAGCTGGCGAAACTGAGTTTGGCTGAACTCGGCGGTTCGGATTGGGACGTCGTTGTCGGTGGGTTGGGACTCGGCTACACGGCGGCAGCCGCTCTGGAGGCCGCGTCCGTCCGGTCGCTTGCCGTCATCGAGATCATGGAGCCCGTCATCGACTGGCATCGGCGCGGACTCGTGCCACTCGGAGAGCGCCTCGCGACAGATCTGCGATGCAGCCTCATTCACGGCGACTTCTTCGAGTGGGCATCCTCTGACTGCGGCGCGGATCCCCGGGGGCCGGTTCACGCCGTGTTGGTGGACATCGACCATTCGCCCAGCCAATGGCTGGCGCCGGGGAACCAGGCGTTCTACTCTGAGCCCGGTCTCCGAAACCTAGCGGTCAAGCTCCATCGAGGCGGCGTCTTTGGTCTTTGGTCCAACGATCCGCCGGACGATGCGTTCGTTCGCTTGCTGGAAGGCACGTTCTTGTCGGCCGAAGCCCACATCGTGACCTTCCCGAACCCGTACTCGGGCGGCGAGTCGTCGAATACGGTCTACATCGCTCGAACGGCTGTCTGAGAAGTGTGCCACCCCACTTCCCTGATAGGAGAAGGAGTGGGGTGCCTGTGCGGGACTCATCATGTAGATTCGGCCCCAACGGCTGATTGGACAAGGAGGGACAATGCAGACAAGCCGGAAGATCGCTGTTCTCGTAGGTGTTCTGTTCATCATCGCAACGGGCGCGGCCGTTGTACAGTTCCCGCTCATCAGTGCGACGAACGCACCGGACTATCTCGTACAGATCACGGCTGACAACTCACTGATGGTGACGGCACTGCTCTGCGAGCTGCTGATGATCGCCGCGGTCGTGGCGATCCCGGTGGTCATCTACCCAGTCCTCAAACAGCACTGTCAGCACCTGGCGCGCGGCTATCTGGTGGCTCGGATCTTCGAGGCGATTCCGCTTGCGATCAGCGCAGCGGGGTTCCTGTTGCTCTTTGTCCTGAGTCGCGAATACGTAGCGGCCGGAGCGCCCGATGCGCCGCACTTCGAGACCCTCGGCGCACTCTTCCGGGCGGAGTGGGATCTGTGGATGCTGATCGGCGGGCAACTCGTCTTCTGCCTGACGGCGCTGATCCTGAATGTTGGGCTCTACAGAGCTCGCCTCGTGCCACGACTCATCTCGATCTGGGGACTGATCGGTGTCCCGCTGATGTTCACAGGAGCCATCCTGGTTCTCTATGGCGTGATTGGGGAGACGTCGACGGCTCAGACCCTGCTGATGCTGCCGTTGGCCGTGCAGGAGATGGTCTTTGCCCTGTGGCTGATCATCAGAGGATTCAGTCCGACAGCCGCAGCAACGTCGTAGGGGGACTCGGGGCACGGCGCGCACCTTCGCCGCGCTCGCTCGCCCTACAGGATGTACCGACTGGCAAGCATCGCGGCCGCGAGAACGGTGAAAGAGATGCCGGCGACGCGGGCGAGGCGGCGTTCATTGCAGCGGTTGGCGATGGCCGACGCGGCGAGCGCGCCGACGATTCCTCCGACGGCGGCCAGTGCGGCGATCGTCCAGGGCATCGAGCCGTGGATCGCGTGTCCGAAGCCCCCGAAGGCCGCGGTGAACGCCATCACGAGGACGGACGTGCCGATCGCTGCATGGGGTGAGAAGCCCATCGCGTAGACGAGCAGGAAGAGGATGCTGATCCCGCCGCCGGCACCGGACACACCGCAAAAGAGACCGACGCCCAATCCCCCGATGAGACCGGCGACCAAGTGCAGTGTGTTCTCGGAGATCGGCAGTCTCGCCAGCAGGCGCGGCTTGCCCGACTCGTGCGGGAGCAGGCTTTGCGGCCGAACGGCGAGGCGGATTCCGGTGGTGAGGATGATCAGGGCGGTGATCGCCCCGAGGTGCGCGTCGGGAAGATGGGTCGAAGCCCAGCTTCCGAGCAGTGCGCCAATGGCGGCCGCCCCGGCGATGATCAGCGCAGGCCGGATCCGCAGACGGCCGTGTTTGTGATAGACCCACGCGGCGACGAGCGAGGCGACGACATCGGTCAGCAGGCTGACGCCGATCGCTTCGTAGGCGGAGAGAGCGGCAAAGGTCACGAGCACCGGGACCGCGAACGTTACCGCGCTCGCTCCGATCAATCCCGTGACGACGCCGGCTCCGCAACCCGCAATCAGTGCAGCCACAACGGTCGATATCGGCAATGCGTCTCACCACACCCGGATACAGCAAAGATTCAAAGGGACATCCTACACGATCTGCATGGGTCGGGAGAACCGCAAACAAGGGAACGGGTCGAGGAGAAGAACGATCGGTTGAACGGATTGCGCAGGGCGATTCCCTCGGCGTAGACGCAAGCCTCCCGGATCAGTTCACTTGCCGCTTCGGCTCCGGGGCGGACGGATCGCTCTCCCATGCACCCGCATCCTCGAGTTCACGGATCGACTCGAGAACGAACGATCGCCTCGCAACGTCATCCACGGGCAGGGGCACCATCTGATGACACGGACCGTTCGGGCCGAACATGTAGCCCTCGCCCGGCATGCAGAACGTGATCTCGAGATCTCCTGCGTGCTCGCCGGTCTGCCAACGCTCCGGGATGCGGTTGCTCCGGAACGACATCTGCTGGCGGCGGTTGGACTGGCCGCTGTTGAGGGCGACATCTGTCACAAGGGCTTCCGGGAAATGGCAGACCGCCCCTCCCGCCCGGATCTCATACGTAAGCTCAACGGCATCACCGGGGGCCAGCGTCCGGAGCCGGCGCGCGAAGCTCTCCGAACCTACCTCTTCGGGTAGGCGCAGGCAGAGCAACGCGTCCTCCGGACCCTCCTCTCCCCACCACATGTTCACACGAACGTCGAGGCGGTCGAGATCGGTCGTCTGCACCTTCCAGCTGCTTGCCGTCACCGTGAGCTTCCGCTCAAACTCAGCCGTGCTGCCTCCCTTCGGCGTTTGCCCTGCCGTGAGAGAGCCCCCGGCAGGGCGCGCCCTCAGACCGAAGAGGCCTATCCCTTCTTCTCCTCGCGGTCGAGATAATGGATGATTGCTTCGACAACGAGGTAGTTGACTGAGCGATCTCGCTTCTCTCCCAATGCCATCAAGCGTTCGACGACGTGCTCGTCGAGCTTGTTCTGCGGGACGTAGATCGACAGCTTGTCCAGGATCTGTTTTCGGGCCATACATGCCTCCTTTCGCCAACTCGGTATACCCTATCCTAGCAAATCTGCCCAGGATGCGCCAAGCACGAAGGCTCGGCGCTAACTGTGCGCCTCGAACGAACGCAGGTCGGAACGCCCCCCGCGCTGGGCCGAGGGCCTTGCGTTCGCCACCGAACTCGAGGGCGCTCGCCACCTGATCCCATCGAAACCGGCGTGCCAGGATGTGAGTCCCCTCCCTGCCGCCGATCTTGAGACGTGCCGTAGAGGCCAACGACGGCAGGGCCGGATCAATGTCACGACCCGCAGCGCGGCTGGGAGGATTCGCGGCGCGTCCGATCCCCCGTCGGTATCCACATTGCCCACGGTGCGAGTCATCTTTGCTGGAGTGAGCGCGCGTGCGATGCGGTGATGGGAAGTCAGCCGGCGGATGTCTCGCGTGGTTGCCGCGGACTTACCGTACAGCTAGGATAACCACGGGGAGGACAGCATGCGAAGCGGAATGTGATGGGTTTCGAGCCGAAGGGAGGAAGTATGTCGGACCGAGCCGGTGTGGACGGGCGAATCAAGCACTTGAAGAAGGCCTTCGAGCAAGATGGGTTCGAGGTCGTCGCTTCGGCTGAGGTGGACGTCACCACGACGCGCATCGGGTTGCGCGCCGAGCACCGGACCGCACGGTGCAAAGGCGTCGAGCCCAAGTGCGCCTTCTACGTGGAAGGAACGCCTTGGGAAATGGGGTACCTCATGGGGCGCCTCGCAGCGCGAGCAATCCAGGAGATGTCCGAGCACTACATCGAGAACTACATCCGACAGATGATCCCCTGGGCGGCCCCCAAGAAGTGGCGGGAGAAGGACTGGCCGCTCTACAACTGGCTGGTCAAGCGAATGAACCAGCTGGTGCCCAAAGGCGTGCCGCCCCACGACGCGCTGCGACGGCGGATCGCCGAGATCCAAGGCATGGTCGCGGGGTGCCGGGAGGTCGATCCGGGGACGGAAGTGACGGAGGAGCGGCTGTGGATGCTCAACGCAGGCGTCGACTTCATCTTCTCTCTGGTCTACGAGAACAAGCTGCTGTCTCTGCTCGACAAGAAGAGTGCGGACAAGATCCGGCCGCTGACGGCCTGCAATGCGCTTGCCATCCTGGATGACGCGGCAGCGGACGGCGCTCTGTTTGCTCGGGACTTCATGTTCGCTGCGTGCGATGTGTTCCAGGATGCAGCGTGCATGACGATCTATAGGCCGTTCTCCCCGGATGACGGGGATCCCCTTCCAATCGTCTCGATGTCCGCTCCGGGCTTTGTCGGGAGCATCTCCGCGATGAACTCGAACGGCGTTGCCGCGGGCGTGGACGTCGTGCACGGGGGGAACAACACCCCCAACCGACTCGGAATCAACTCGCTGCTTCTGGTCCGGCATGTCGTAGAGATCGGACGCACGGTCGAACAGGCGGCTTGCCAGGCCTGGAGCTTGCCGCGCGGTGTCACTTGGCTCTATCCGATGGCTGGTCCGGATGAGAACGGCACCCATCGTGCCTGTGTCGTGGAAGCGAGCGCGACGCCACGAGACGAGGAGGGGAGGCCGATCGAAACGCTTGACTTCCTCTCGTTCCCGCGCGAGGAGCTCCATAGCGAGAACCTCCTGCCGACAGCCGAATTCCTGGAGGACAACAGGTCGAAGGCTTCTCCCTATCACACGGGGGTGATGGTCCGCTGGGATACCTTCGAGGATCCGTGCGGCCAGCGCGGATACGGCGATTTCAACGAGGGGCTTTGGACGCGGACACCGGCAATGAAGCGAATCTGGAAGAAGGTGAAAGACCAGTTCGGCGCGGAGGGGATGATCAGCGCGAAGCACACGGAGAGTCGGTGTCCATCCGGCTCATACTTCGCGCCGCTGCGGGCCGAGCCCGGGAAGATCGTGATCACGAGCAACCACTACCTGTGCCCGGAGATGAGACTGACGGCAATGGACAAGACCTGTACGCGGCTGGACAAGCGGTACGCAAGCAACTCCCAATGGAGATACGACGAGCTGAACCGGCGCGTGTACAAGGCTCGCTGGTACGAAAAGGAGACCGGTAGGCGACTCGATGCGCCGAACAAGATTGGCATCGAAACGGCCAAGGATGTGATCAATTGTCTCGAACCGCGATGCACGAACGGCAAGTGCCCCTACACGCTTCCGGGGAGATGCTATCACTACGCAAAGCATCCCACCGAGGCCTGTCGCAAGCGATGGTTCAGCAAGAAGAAGAACGATCCTCCGATTGCCATCGAGGGAGCGATCTCTGTGTTCAACCTGAGCAAGCGAACCGTTGAGAGCTACTACGGCTACTACGGCGATCCCTGGGTGAAGCTTCGGCTGATGGAGTACGTGGTGTAGCGCGAGCCGAGGGACAGATCGGTGTGCCTCTTGCGCCGAGGCGTTCACAACCGGGAAGCTCGGGCTTATACTGATGCCATCACGAACGAGGCGGGAGGGTGCATGAACATGAAGACATGGGTACTGGGGATTCTGGGAGTAGCTTTGCTGTCGCTGGGCGTTTGGGCCGACAGCATCGAGACATGGGACGGTCTGCTCCTGGAGGGGACGATCATCGCTGGCGTGCCCGACGTGCTGAAGATGGACGACAATGGCGTCGCTGTAAGCATTCGAAGGACAGCGATCCTCGATATCCTGTTCGACGAGCAGGGCAAAGAGCAGGCGCGCGTGACGACCACAACCGGGCAGGGTTTCCAGGATCGCGTCCTTACGCTGGTTGGCACCGTTACGATTCGCACGGAGTCCGGCGAGACCGAAGTGCCGAACACGCAGATTCGCCAGATTCGCTTCCCCTATCGCCAAACGGAGAGCCCCGCGTACAAGGCGACGGCCTACCTGAGTGACGGGCGATACTACGAGGGAAACCCGTCCACGGCGTTTCCGAACACGATCAGCATCGAGGCCGGCGGGATTACCTCGAACATCAAGATCGACAGCATCATCACGATGAGCCTAGGGGGGATCGATCGTATCGAGACGTCGGAGCGCGTCTTCCAGGGGACGATCGTGAGCGATCTGCCGTCTACGATCTATCTGACAACCAAGTATGGTGAGTTGGGAATCCAACGCGCCGACGTCGATCGAATCAGCTTCTCACAGGAGATGGCGAGCGTCGAGCTGAGGGAGCGCTCGGGGATCCGATTCGGGGTCGGATTCAAGATGCTGATTGACGCCCCGCTGGTGTTCGCGCAACTTCGCTTCGGCTCCTTGCAGATCGAGGGAGGAGTCGGCCTTGCCGGAGGCTCGATCATATTCGACGCACTCGGGAAGTACCGGCTGACGATCATTTCGGGGACTCTCTACATCTACGGAGGCGGCGGAGCGTTCGGCATCCCGGGGGCGGCTGTCGGATTCGAGGTCCTCGGTGGGGGTGAGTTCTCATTGGAGGGGATCGCGGGGATTCCTCTGAACGCATTCGGCGGGATGACCCTGATTTCGATGGGGGGCTCAACGCTCACTGGTTGGCATTTCGGTGTGCGCTGGGAGTTCTAGATCCGGACGCCGGACCTGAGATCTGCCGGCTCGGCCGAGGAACCGTCGTCAGTCAGGCCTGCGGAATTCAAGGAAGAACTGCCGACCGGCTTCGCGCTTCGATGTGAGCGCGAAGCCGGTCTGCTCTGCCAGCGCGATGTAGTATGCGGCATCATGCGGTTCGGAGGGCCAGGGTTGCCCATAGCCGGTGTCGATCTCCTGCCCGTTCACGAGCACGTGAAGGAAGAGTACGTAGAGATCCTTGGCCGTCTCTTTCGGCCGATCGATGGTTGACTCCCAGAGAAGCAGCCGTCCCTCGGGGCGGAGCACGCGGAACAGCTCGGCGAAAGCGCGCTCGAGATCCTCCCGGCTCTTGAGGTACATCAGAGAGTAAAACGCGGTCGCCGTGCGGAAGGCATGATCGAGGAACGGGAGCTCGCGTGCGTCCGCGACCAGCTTCAACGGTCCGTCCGGGGCCTCCTCCAGCTCTCCCTTGCGGATGTCGACCGCGACGACCTGCTCGCCCTTCAGAAGGCCGATGATTCCTTCGCCACCGCCCCCGATGTCGAGGATGTGTCCCACGGCATCGAAGTCCTCAACGACGACGGTCTGCTTCTCGTAGACGTAGTAGCGCTCTTCCAGTGCAGCGCCGTGATCGTCACCCATTCTGTTCCTCTCTCATCCCGGTGGTCGGCAGATGATACTCGACTGGGTGCGTTGAGTGCGGAGTCTCGCAAGCTTGCGGTGAAGCTAGGATTCCGATATCGTGCTACAGGGGCACGGGGGTCTTCAGGCAGAGGCCCTGCAGGGCTGGCTGGAGCAGATGTTTCGCGCGCGAGGCACGGACGTGAGCCAGTCCTGTGGAGAACGTTTCGCTCACCGAACCACGGGATGGCCGATCAAGGAGACCCTATGGACACAGGGAGGAGAGGCCATCGGTCGAGGCTGCTGACGCAGACGAAGTGGGCACGCTGTGCCGAATGGATGCGAAGACGTCCGGGGCTGATGATCGTTGCCGGCCTGAGTCTGGGCGCGCTTGCAGTCGGTGTCTGCCTGTTGCTTCTCCACTTCGTTATCCAGCCATTCAGCCGGCCGGAGACAAAGGGATACGTCACGTACCCCGGAGAGCACTTCAAGCTCTGGTATGCTGATGACTCGCAGTCGATGGATGGGCATACCGCGATGCACGCGACACTCGAGCGCGAGTATCGCGATCTGATCGCGCTGATGGAGATCTCCGAGACACTCATCGAAGAGCCGGTCGATGTGTTCGTCCACGATTCGATTCCTGCCATGCAGGAAAGCATCATGCGGCGCAAGAGCTACACGGTCGGTGCGGTCTTCGAACGCCCGTTCGATGTTCTCGTGGGCACATCTCCGCGGAGGGCGTTGGCCGAGGTTCTGCTCTACCTCGCGTGGGGAGAGTGTTTCTCTTCCGCGATCTACACAGGGGTGCTCGAATTCGTGGCCAATCCCGAAGCGCCCTACCTCTCGGTTGTCAAGGCGGCTCCCGACGAGCGCGCGCATTCGATTGCTGAGCTCTGTGTGCTGGAAGCCGGCGGCACATTCACCCCGACGATGTATCAGTCGTTGACCGGTCCGACATCGACGGCGACGCTGGCAGCCTACGTTCAACTGAAGGACGTTCGCGCGTTCTTCCTGATTCCCGAGAGTCTGGCAGCGAGCAGGAGCGAGGATCTGCATCGCATGGAGGCGGCTTCGCTGGTCCAGTTCTTGATTGCCGAGTATGAAGGCTTCGACGTGATCCGCCGAATCTGGGGCACGGGTGGGCTTGCGGTCGGGCTGCGCCGCGCAGACCCGGAGCGGTCACTCGAGGACCTCGAGGATCTGTGGCAGACCGCGATTCGGGTAGAGGGCGACATCGAGCACGTGCCAACGGCGCTGAGAGCGAAGCTCTTGCTGGAAGGCGGGTTCGCCGAGGAAGCCTACAGCATGATTCAGGACTGGGATGCCGATCCGAGCGGCTGCTCCTCTGAGGACTGTGCAACGGCGGCCCGATCCGCACTTGCAGTCGGTGCGTTCGATGCAGCCTTGCCCTGGATCGAGGCGCTTGATGAGAACGTTCGCGGCGAGTACGAGGAACTCTGGGAGACATTCGCCGGCTGGGCGAAGAGGGAGACCGGCGAACTCGTGCTTCTCGCGGCGGACGACGCAATCGACGAGGCGCTTGCGCGCGTCGAATCGGAGTACCAATTCCTGTGCCGGCGCCTCGGCACGTCGCTTCTGGAGACGTCAAAGGTTCGTCCTGCGTTCTTTGTCTATCCCGACACCGAGAGCCGGGATGTTGGAGCGAGGATTGGAGGCGAGGACCCAACGGCCGTCTTTAGCGTGCACCTGGTGTTCGACGAAGATCCCCTTCTGGCAATGGCCGAGTCCCTCCTTCCGCGGTTGTGGGGATGGCGGCCTGCGTCGCCGCTTGTGAGAATCGGGGTTCTGACTGCCTTGTTGACGGAGCGTTCCGAGCTCGTCGAGCAGGGTGCGAGTCTCTATTGCTCGCAAGCGTGGCAGCGGGTCAGCGGGCTCGCCGTCGGAACGACGAGCGAGCAGATCCTCGGACTGGAGATCGGACTGCTTGTCTCGGAAGTCGAGAGCATCGGAGGATTGGACGGCATTCGCGCACTGTGGACGGCGGGTCAAGAGCGAGGGCGGGTCTCCCTGGAGACAGCACTACGCTCCGTCGTCGGTCTTGGCGTGCGCGAGCTGGAGGACCACATCCTGGTGGATGTCATCTCCTGCGATTGACACCGCCCGTCGGCGCCCACAGTCATCGGCTGTCGAATCGAAGCTCGCTGGCGAATCCCCCCGGTGAGTTGCACGGGCTGGGACGCGCAGCATCGGCAACTGAGGCCGTCCCGCAATGGGCTTCCCCGCGTCGCGCTGGGCTCGGACGTGGGGATGGATCGCCGGGCACAGGGCACCGCGACGCCACTGGCGCGCAGGGGGGTAGCAGCTTGGCGGAGACGCGGATCGCGCGGTCGACCCTCGCTGGGTGCGGGACGACGGCGAGACTGGGAGCCGCCATGCACTCAGCGCGGCTCCGCCTCGCGGCTAGCGCGAGTTCGCGCCCAGATGCTTCTCGAACCAGGCGACCATCTCGGCGTTGGCGCGGACGCCATGCTCTTCGTGGTAGCCCTCCTCGCCGCGGAATTCGTGGCCGGTGCCGGGAATCTCGATACAGTGGACTCCACCGGCGCTCTCCGCAAGCCGCTGGCAGAGCGCCTTGCAGGGGGTCGTGATGAACGGCATATCATCGGCCCCGTAGACGATCAGCACGGGCGGCGCATCCTGAGAGACGTGGTGCTTGAGGCCGAGCGAATCAAGCACGGTGCCGTCGAGTGCGAGCATCGGAAGCGCGTTGACGAGTTCGGGGAACTGCTCCAGGTCCGCGACGAAGTCGTAGCCGGCCGGGTAGTAGGTGGCGATGGCGGCGAACGGATCACCCTCGAAGGCGAGCCCGAGATGAAGCGCGAGATAGCCGCCGGCGCTCGCGCCCCACACGCCGAGCCGCTTCGGATCGACGCTGTGCTCGGTGGCATGCTCCCGAATGAAACGAGCCGCGCGGTGAACGTCTTCGACCATCTCGTCGAGCATCGCCGGCGGGTGGTTGCTGTGCCGAACGTCAAACACGGTGAAGCCTCGCTCGAGCAGTCCAGCGAAGCTGAACTGCTCCAGCAACGGAATCGGGGGTGGCGCGCCCTGGACCGACAGCTCGTGAGGTTCGAGGAAACGCGACGACTCATTATCCTCCGCATACTGAACGAGCTGGCCGGAGACGAAGCCGCCGCTGTTGATGAACAGGACGCCGGCTCCGTTCGCAGTCTCCGGGCGGTAGACGTCGAAGGACACAGGGACACCGTGCCTCTCCGCATAGACAACACCCGGCTGGACCTCGATCCTACTCATGCACACCACTCCTTCATGCTCGCGTTGGTTGCCCGTAGGTAGAGGTGTGGTGGCGAATGGTTCAGTTCCCGGATCATGCAGGCCGTAGGAGAGCACGCATGTTTCGGGTGATGATCCCGCGCGTCTCCGCGTCCGTGAGATCGATCCGCAGCTTCTCCCCCGCCGAGACGAGAGCGGCCTCACTCTCCGACTCGCCGAGGATTGCGCGCGTCTCCTGTTCGGTGATGTCGGGGAGCCGTCCTGCATCGGCGACGGCTTCGCGGTTGGCCGGGCACGGAAGCTGACAACGCATGCAGCCGATGGTCGCGTTGTGAACGTCGGCCGGCAGCCAGTCCGGGAAGTCGCCCCCGACCTCATTGTAGAGCGGGATACACTTGCCGGCATCGATCACGAACTCCTCTTCGCGAATCGCGCCGGTCGGGCAGCACTCAAGGCAGATGCGGCAGTCCTCGCACGCCTGCATCATACGAAGGTCGGACCACTCGTCCGGGAGTTCGGCATCGGTGACGTACGCCACATGCATCAGGAAGGAGCCCATTCCGTCGACGTAGGTGATGTTGTTTCGGCCATACCGGGCGAGGCCGCTACGCACAGCAAGAAGCTTCAGATACCCGTGAGGAAGCCGTTCGAGACGGTGGTCGGAATATGGAAGAATCTCATTTCTGATCAGGGTGACGACCGCGTCCTTCGGAAGGCCGAGTCCGTAGTACTGCGGAGGCACGAGAACCTCGTGACCTTGCCCGTCGAGATGGAACATGGCCTTCATCAGCTTCACGTAGAGCGAGAAAGCGATGATCGACCTGGCGTCGCGGAAGTCCTCAGGCAACGCATAGCGGACTGAGGCGATGTACTCCCGGTAGGTCTCGTGATTGCTCAGCTTGCCGGTGCGATCGAGCCCGTCGACGAACGTCTGCAACTCGCCGATGTGGCTGGTGGAGATGGTGGCGTAGTTGTATGTGATCGAGCAGTTCTCGAGTTCTGTGGTCGTCGGTGCTCGCTTGCCCATGCTTCCTCCTCGGGGGATGGGTAAATTGGATGCGGAACTCCAAGTAAGTATCCGCCCATCGCCTCCGAACTGCAACAGAAGAGGCTAGACGCTCGGAGACGGTGCAGCCTCTTCCCGATAGAAGAGCATCAGCAGTGCGGCTGCAAGCGGAAGCAGCGCGACGACGCTCATTACAGGGATCAGGCCGAGACGATCGGCGAGCCATCCGATGGGGGTGAGTGTGAGACCGCCCATTCCCCAAGCCAATCCCATCACCAGGCCGGAGACGAGCCCCGTCCGCCCGGGGAGACACTCCTGCGCGGCGACAACGCCGACCGGCGTGGCTGACAGCGCGAACAGACCGGCGCCGGCAATCGCCGGGAGCAGCAGTGCGATCGGTCCGTGGAGGAAAAGCAGATAGAAGGGCGCCGCGAACAACATCGAACCGAGGAGAACCGCCTTTCGTCCAAAGCGGTCGGAGAGGAGTCCCGCAACGAAGCTCCCGCCTGCGCCGGTTAGCAAGAAGGCACTGATCGCGGCCCCGCCGACGAAAGTCGACCCGCCCCGTGTCGTGACCAGGACCGCGAGGAAGTTCGCAAACGCGGTCGCGCTCATCGCTCGAAGCATGATGACGAACCAGAGTAGGAAGAAGCGGCGCGGCAGATGTCCGAGCCGAAACCGATCGTGCGTCCGTCGCTCGGATGCGGGCAGGTGAGCACGAAGCGAGAGCGCGAACAGGATGATCCCGACAAGCGCGGGAACGGCGAGCCATGGCGTTCGCTCGATGCCGATCGCCTGTGTGTAGGCGACGATCACAATCGGCGCCAGCGCACCGCCGAAGGTTCCCCCGGCTGAGAAAAGGGCCATCATCAAGCCACGGCGGTCGTGCGCCGCTGCGCCGACCAGCGCTGCGGCTGCGGGATGGAAGAGCGCCGTGCCCGCTCCGGCGATCAGCATGAGGATCAGCAGCTGCTCGAAGCGCCCGACGACGCCGATCATCGACATTGCGATGACCGTGAGGATCGGGCCGACCACGACGAGGAGGGGGCGCTGCGCGCGATCGACGAGATGTCCGAGTCCCGGCTGCATCAGCGAGTTCACCACGATGCGCACCGTTCCGAGAAGCCCGGCCATCGCCAGAGACAGATCGAGGCGGTCAATCAGCAACGGGAGCAGCGGCGCATAGAAGCTGGCATAGCCATCGTTCAACAGGTGGCCGACGAACAGCAGCGCCGTTCGCTTCCACGGATTCGGAGTGGTGATTGGCTTCGATGTGTTGATTGGGTTGTCCATGGCGAGCGCAGAGGATAGCGGGCGAGAGGCAGAACGGCAATCGGTCTGGCTAGTCTGGGCGTTCGCTTGGGCGCTCCACGCCGCGGCACTTGCAGGAGATCCCTTCCCCAGGGTGCTTGGGCCAACAGCGATTCTTGGAGACACAGGATGATGCGAGCTGTCCTGCGGCGAGGCGCTTCGGGAGATCGGGCTCGCAGATCAACGGGCGGCACATCGAGAGGAACTGCGCGTCCCCGCAATCGAGGACCTCATCCATTACGACGCGCGAGCGCAAGCCGCCAACGCGGAGGATCGGGAGGCTGCTCGCCTCGCGAGCGGCCACGGCGAACGGCCGAAAGAAGGCCTCTCCATGTCCTGGCGAGACGGCGGATCCGATGTTGTATGTCGCGCTCGAGGCGAGGCCTCCGCTCAGTTCGATCGCGTCCAGCCCAAAACCAGCAAGCCGCGAGACGATCTCCACGCCATCCGCGAGGGTCAGTCCCTCGTCGGACTCGTCGCGCATCCCGAGCTTGGCGAACAGCGGAAACGTCGCGCCGACTGCGTCGCGACAGGCCGTCACGACACGTTCGAAGAGCCGAAGCCGGCCGTCGAGGCTCCCGCCCCAGTCGTCCGTGCGGCGATTGGAAATCGAAGAGAGGAACTGGCTGATGAGGTAGCCGTGCGCAGCGTGGATCTGTATGGCATCGAACCCCGCTGCAACGGCCCGCTCTGCCGCCCGTGCGTAGGCTTCGATCGTCTGTCCGATCTCGTCCGCCGTCATTGCGCGAGCCCCGCGGCCGGGCGGCGTCGTCTCTTCGTCGGACGGGCCGAGTGGCTGTTTGACATCGGCACACCGCGTCTGCCTTCCCGCGTGGTTGATCTGCACGGCGATTTGCCCCCCTTCGGCATGGACAACGGACGTGAGTCGCCGAAGGTCGGGAACGAGAGCATCCTCGTGGATCCCCGTCATCCCGTCGTGTGCTTTGCCCTCGGGGGCGATGTACATGTGCCCCGTAGTGATCAACCCGACGCCTCCACGGGCGAGGTCACGATACAGGGCAGCCAGCGCCTCTCCCGGGCGGCCGTCTTCGTCGGCCATCATCTCGGCCGTCGCTGAACGAATGAGCCGATTCGGAAGTGTCAGCGAGCCCAACGGAGCGGACGTGAACAGCATGGACATGTTTCCTCCCTGCATCGAGGAGCTGCGGACCTCAGAAGCTCCCGGAGAGTTCGAGGAACGGAACGAACTCCTCGCTTGGGCCGAGCAGGGGCAGCGCAAGCCCGAGTCCGATCTCGAGTGGGACGCCAAGGAACCCGGAGAACCGAAGCGTCAGCACGCCTCCCCACTCGGCGCGAAGCGTCGGCTCGACGGTGGAGTCGGGCCAGATCGCGCCCGCTGCAAGAAACAGCTTCGGCGTGACGCGCTGCAGTCGGGTGAGGTTGAGAATCGCGTAGTCGAGGTCGTCGGCGATCGGACGAAGCACCAGATCCAGCCCGGCAATCGCGCGTCGCCGGCCTGTGAGCGGATTGGCGGACGAATGGAGCGCATCCAACGTTAGAGCGAACGCCTCAGGAAGCTCGTCGAGGAGCGACGCGGCCGCGGCGGCGAAGACGTCGACGTAGAGCAGATACGCCGGCCGGAACCTCTTGTGCACCGATGCGTCGATCCGCGCGAACGATCCCACATTGGGGCCCGGAATCCCTGCGGTGAGGCGGACGGTGCTTGACCTGTACGCATCGATCAGGGCGGACTGCGAGAACGAGGCCTCGAGATACGGGACTGGACGGGAAAGGTCTCCCATGAGGCCGAAGCTCAGATCGGTCTGATACGTCGGATACCAGTATTGGCCCGCATTCCCCGTCTCCGGATGGGTGAAGATCCGCGTATGGAGCGTCAGACGCAGGTCGAGCTCTCCTCCGCCGTCGATGAAGTCGAATCCGGTCAGCATGCCCTGTGCCCGGAGGGTCAACTCCCGATTGATGTTCGCAACGAACGCACCGACGACATCCGTCTTGCGAAGCGATGCGAACAGCTCCTCGTCGTCCAGATTCGCGAAGTCGAGATCGGGATCGATGTGCGGCATCGCTGCAAGGCTCCATTGATGGTCATTGCGGAAGCTCCCGGCGAGGCTCGTCGGGCCGATCGTCAGGACATACGCGTCGAGCGGGCGACCGATGGGATCCGCATTGTCGCTGCGGAACGGATGATCGATGAGGATCTTCCGCGGCCAGTGGTTGTTGAACCGGTTACGGTCGGGCAATGCCTCGCGTGGGTCGAGGTGAACGGAGTCGACAAGCGATAGGCTCTCGAACGTCGGAGCCGGGGTGCCGAACCCGGAAGGCCACGTCGCGTGGAGCGTGCTTCCGTCCTCGAGCTGCGCCTCGACCCGGACGGGGAGATCGGATCCTGAGCGCGCAACGTCCAGCGTCGTGATAAACCTGTCGTCGGCGGCCTGCGACTCGAACCCAGCGATGGCCGCATCGAACTGCTCGTCCCCGTAGAGCCAATCCTCGAAGAACCACGAAAGGTCGCCCCCGCTGATCTCCTCGGCAAGTGCCTGGAACCCCTCGACATCGAGAAGTTGCCCTTCCCAGTCGCGGTGCGCCTCGAGGAGGATCTGGTGCATCGCCTCCTCCCCGATCACGTCGGCGAGCGCGCGGAGCACGAGATATCCCTTGCTGTAGGTGCGGACGGTGAGGCCATTGACGTAGCTGGAATCGACGAGCGGCTGGATGATCGGCTCGTCGAATCGGAGCTTGAGAAGGTCGAGGTAGGGAGCCTCCGATTGATGCTGGCGCAGGTTGAAGAAACCGAACGCGTCGAGGAAGAAGTCCTCAATCAGCCCGTCCCCGATGTGCGAGAACAGGTTCGGGCCGAACGCGCCGTGCTTCGCTTCGAAGTAGCTGATCGAGAGGTACTCGGCGAAACCCTCGGAGATCCAGTTCTCCGCGTTGAAATCAGTGCCGATTCCGATTCCCCACCAATGGTGCGCGAGTTCGTGCGCCAGCAGGTATTCGGCCAAGCGATCGTAGGCTCCGAGGACCGGCATATCCTTCTGTGAGGCGAAATCGCTTCCGTAGAGGACGATGCCGTTGGCCGCCATCCCGTAGAGGCCGGGGCCCGGACTCCCGGCGATGACAAGCCTCTTCGAGGCAACTGGACCATAGGTCGCTGCGAAGTCCTCGAGGATCTCAGCTGCGTGCGTCAGTGCGATCCGCGCGAACGACGCATGCCCGGGGAGGTGGGCGGAGATCAGCAGGATGCCGTTCGACTCGAGCCGGACATCGCTGAGGCCCTCTCCCAGGTAGAGTGGGATGCTCCGGACAGGATGATCCGATGTGAGTTCGATGCTCTTCAAACCGGCTGCCTGACCGAGCGGGATCTGTCGATCGGCGCCGCCATAGGCGGACAGGTTCTCGGGAACGGTGAGTTCGACGCGATAGTCAGCGGCCGGGATCTCGAAGCGCGCCGGATCGCCGGGCGGCGCGATGCAAACGGGGTTCCACCCGAATCGCCAGACGTAGACCCCGCGGTAGAAGGCGTTGTCGAGCGTCCGCGCATGGGCGAACTTCGTCTCGAAACCGATCTCGATCTCGGTCTCCGCCCCGGGCGCGAGCGGCGCAGGCAGATCGACGATCAGCAGTCCGTCCTCGAGCGAGTACGTCTGAAGCGCGGGAGGAACCGGTGACGTCCGGTGATCGAGCGCGACTCCGGTTGCGTCGCGCACCTCGTGGATACGCGTCCAGGTCGGATCGAAGCCTGCGACGTATTGGTCATCGAGCAGCGCTGGGTGGACGTAGGGGTTGGGCTGCGCCCCGAGGTTCGCAAGCAGGGCGAACGTTACCTCGTTGGCCGGCGCGTCGCCAAGATTCCGTATGCGCACGGTCTCCGTGCCGACCAGCGTGTGAGCGTCCGAGTCGAGCGAGATCCGGATGTCGTAGCTCGCGGCCTCTGGCGCGGCATGGGCACTCATCGCAAGAGCGAGCGAAAGCGCAATCAGCGCGAGAGCGTGTCTGCGGTACGTCCTTGTCATCGGGTTCCTCCTCATCTTGTGGCCCAGCTGCCGGGGAGCTTGCATGGTAGAGGATCGGGAGCGTTCCCCCAAGGCCTGCCGCCAAGCCTAGTTGGTGTGAGCGATGGCGTCGGCGATGGCGTCGGCGAACCCTTTGGGATTGTCCACCATCATCGCGTGTCCTGCGTCCGGCACGATACGCACGTCGACGCCCTGTCCGGCCAGCTCCTCGACATCGGGATCGGGCAGGGTTTGCCCGCCGAAGATGTACGTCCGCGGGATGGACAGCCCATAGAAGATTTCGCGATAGCTCGGACTGCGCTCGGCGATCAAGGATGCGGCGCTCTGGTAGAGGCCGACCGGGTCGGCCGCATGCACGGTGCCGGCGTAGTCCGCGAAACCAGCCCGCAAGACCTGGCGGACAAACTCCGCATGTCCGCCTTCGGAGAACTCTTCCAAAGACATGGCGGTGATCCTGCCGCTGACGAACCCGGGGCCGGAATCGAGGTTGCCTTCTGCACTCATCACGTGCGCGACGAGTTGCGCTTCGGTGCCCGCCAGCAGGATTGCCACCGAGCCGCCCATGCTGTGCCCAACGACGACGGCGTTCCGGATGCTGAGGGTACGGAGGAGGCGGGCGACAAGACCCGCCTGGGATTCCATCGTGTAGTCGAAACTCAACGGAGCGTCGCTATAGCCGTAGCCAAGAAGGTCGATCAGCAGCGCTCGCTGGTCCCGCAGTCGGGGATGACGGACGGTCTCGGGGAAGTCGGACGAGGAGGCCGCCCCGAGACCGTGGAGGAAGACGAGAACGGGCTCGCGCCCGGGAAGGTCGTGATACCTCAGGTAGGCGTCGTGTTCGTCAATCCGATACCCATGCATCGATCATCGTCCTCCAGCGCTATCGCGGCTCGATCGTCTCCCCATACCGGATGCCGCGCTTCGCCTGCTCGGCGAGCATGAACGCCACGCACGCGGGATCTCGACCGATGATCTCGGGCGGAATGATCCCGGGTTCGCGGTAGAGGCCGGCATGAAGCAACCGGACCGCCGCCGTCGCCGCATAGCCTGTCGTCCGCGCCATCGAGGTCGTCTTCGTCGCCGGGTCGAATCGATCGATGAGATCGTACGTGTATCGCGTTCGAACCCCGGAGGCTTCGCCCTCGACCTGGATTCGCATGACGGTGATGTCTTCCTCCCCTTCCTGCATCTCCCACAGTGGGAAGAGGAGGGCTGTCGTCAGATCGAGCGGCCGAATCTCACCGCCATTCGGAAGAGCCACCGGCTCTGTCTCGAACAGGCCCGTCTCGCGAAGCAGCCGGATCTTGTCGGCGTGCCCGGGGTAGCGAAGCGTCTTCTCGATCATGTTCGGCGCATGGATCGTCTGGGTAAGCGTGCGGAGTCCGTCGGTGTTGAATGCCTCGAGCGTTCCGACGACAGGAAACTCGAGCGGCTCGACATCGGAGAGTGCCGGGCGTACGACGAGTTCGCCGTCAGCAATGAACCGCGCCGGGCGCACGTACTCCTCGATCACGTCGATCGGCGAGAAGACGGCGCGGTACTCGTAGGGCCCGGTTCGCTCGGCCGGGAGGCCGCCAACGTAGATCGTCACCGAGTCGGTCCGATCGAGGAGGCTGTCCGCATGTGCGACGAGGAGATTGCTCATCCCCGGCGCAACGCCGCAGTCGACGATCGCAGTGACGCCGTTGGACTTGGCAAGCACGTCGAGCTGGAACGGATCCTCGGGGAAGAACGCGATGTCAACGACGTTCTTCCCCGCTTCGATGACGGCTTTCAGTGTTCGGAAGCCGAGGAAACCGGGGACGGCGCTGACCACGAGATCGGCCTCTTCGATGGCGCGTCCAACGGTGCTCGGAAGGGAGAAGTCGACCCGTTCACCCGGGATCCCATGCGCTTGGTGGATCGCGTCGAGGCGGCCGTGGTCGCGATCCGTGACGCGAACATCAAATGCACCCTCCTTCGCCAAGTCGACGGCGATCGCGTTGCCCACACGACCCGCTCCGAGAACGATGATCTTCACTTCGTGACCTCCTTCTGAACGGCTGATTGTACTGACTTCAAGAGGAACGACCAGAGACGTCTGGGAGACGCGGGGGCGGCATGATCGAAGGAGTGATGAGCATGTCTTGGGTCGACTCGCGGGGTCTGGGCCCGACGCTCGATGGAATCGAACATCGGCTGGAGAGGGGTGCGAAACCGCGCTCGAAGAGCGAGGCATCGGAGGCCGCTGCCTGGCTGCTGGCGCGGCAGCAGCGTCGCGGACGAGGTGCGGGGATGTTCGAACCCCTGCGGTCAGAGTTCGGGAGACTCGTCTGGCGACGGGCGAGCGCCTGAGGACAAGGCGCGCGGTGCGAAACGTGTTGAGTCATCGGGCCGTTCGAGTGCTCAAACGTCTCGCAGATGGGGACCCGCGAATCGACCACGCTGTCGAGCACGCACTGGACGCATTCCGCGATGACTGCTATGCGAAGGACCATTGCGCGATCGGCGAGTGTGCGCACTCCGCGATCAGCTACATGCGATTGTCGGCGCACCTTGGCGGAGACGGACACCGCGAATGGATCGAGCGGGAGCTGGCGGTGTTGCAGGCACGCCGCCTGAAGCCTGGTCGCTGGAAGGGGTTCCCGTTCTACTACACGCTGCTTGCGTTACTGGAATTGCCCGGGGAGATCGCGAACGGCGAGCTCCGGCACGCGGTCCCAGCGTGCCTTCGTGTCCGAAGCCGTGTCGATCCACCGGAGTCCATCGCGACACGGCGAGGCGATGTCGTCGGGCGCGTGCTGGACCGGATGCTTGATGCAGCGGCAGTTCGCCAGCCAACCGGCAGGAGACCGGGGACGATCCCGCACCTCGGAAGCCGCGCGGCCGCCATCCATAACCGTTCTGCGTTCGGACGTCACTCGGCGATCGGGAGGTAGAGGTCGAACGCTCAGGTCTCTGGATCGGTCTCCGTTGGGTGGATGACCTCCTCGAGGTCCGTACACCCACTGGGCGGCCGGGTGTGCGGGCCGTCCTCGAACCAGGCGACGAGCTCGCGCGACCGGAAGTCGGGCTGCCGACAGTCCTTCCCGAATCGGAAAGGACGCAGATCCTCATGCAGGTTCCCGCTAGGCAAGGTTGAGAACTGCCCGCAAATGCTGCCCTGTGTACGAGTTGCCGGCAGCGGCGACATCCTCTGGAGTTCCGGAGGCGATCAGCTCGCCGCCAGCGTTTCCTCCCTCAGGCCCGAGGTCGATGACGTAGTCGGCGCACTTGACTACTTCGAGGTTGTGCTCGATGACGATGACGGTATGCCCCTCGTCAACGAGGCCGTTCACGCAGTCGAGAAGCCTCTGGATGTCTGCGAGATGCAGACCTGTTGTCGGCTCATCGAGGATGTAGATGATGTGTCCGTGCTTCTTCTTCGCGAGTTGCGAGGCCAGCTTGACCCGCTGTGCTTCGCCACCCGAGAGCGTGTTCGAGGGTTGGCCGAGCTGCAGGTATCCGAGGCCGAGACCGTTGAGCACTCGGACCTTGCGAAGAATTGCGCGATCGCCTGCAAAGAAGCTCTCGACATCCTCGAACGACATGTCAAGGACATCCGCGATGCTCTTGCCGCGAAGCTTGATGTCGAGAACTTCCTTCTTGAACCGTCGCCCCTTGCAGGAAGGGCAGACCGTCTCGATGTCAGGGAGGAACTGCAATTTCGTCACGATCACACCATCTCCGAGACACTCCTCACAGCGACCACTGAGATTCGTGTTGTAGCTGAACGTTCCTTGGTGGTAGCCTGCCTCCTTCGCTGCATCGAGCTCGGCGAAGAGCTTTCGGACACGGTCGAGAACGCCCGTGTACGTGCCTGGATTCGAGCGTGAGTTTCGGCCGATCGGAGACTGGTCGATGTGGATCACGCTGTTGACGTGCTCGATTCCGTCAACCGCGTCTACGTCACCAGGGCGCGTCGTGTGATCCTGCAGGCGCGCATGAAGGCTCTTGTAGAGCACCTCATTGATCAGGCTGGACTTCCCCGATCCGGAGACGCCGGTGACACAGACGAAAAGACCGAGCGGAATCTCTACATCGATGCTCTTGAGGTTGTTCTCTCTCGCGCCGCGGATTGAGACGCGCTCCCCATTCGATTGCCTTCGCTCTACAGGAACTGCGATCTGCTCACTCCCTGCGAGGAACCGCCCTGTCGGGGAGTCATCGCATGCTGTGATGTCGGCGAGCGTTCCTTGGGTTACGACACGACCACCGTGGATCCCTGGGCCAGGTCCCATCTCCACGATGTGGTCTGCGGCACGGATCGTATCCGGGTCATGCTCGACGACGAGAACGGTGTTCCCGATGTCGCGAAGTCGCTTCATTGTGCGGATGATCCGATCGCTATCCCTCGGGTGCAGGCCGATCGACGGCTCGTCGAGCACGTAGAGCATCCCCATCAGCCCGGATCCGATCTGCGTGGACAGGCGCACGCGCTGATTCTCGCCTCCCGAGAGCGTTGATGTCGTGCGGCCTAGGCCCAGGTAGCCGAGGCCGATGTCGAGGAGAACGTCGAGGCGTGTTGTCAGGTCAGTCAGGACGGTTGCTCCAACCTCCGAAAGGTTCGAGGGAAGCGTGACGGTGGCGAGAAGCTCGCGGAGGTCGTCGAGTGGCATCATCACGAGGTCATGGATCGTATGACCCTCGACTTCCACGAGCATTCTCTCCGGTCGAAGACGCGTGCCTTCGCAGTCCGGACAGAGTTCCTCACTCATCAGCTGCCGTCCGATGTACGAATCGGAGTGGACGGACTCCCCGCGATCGCGCTTCTGTTTTGCCCATCGCTCGGTGTACGCGACGAAGCCTTCGAACGTGATGCTCTGCCCGGCCTGGCGGACCCTCTTCGAGGAACCCGGAGGCTCGAGCATCTCGAACGTCTTTCCATCGGTTCCGTAGAGGAGAAGGTGCTTCGCTGTCTCGGGTAGGTCCTCATAAGGCGTGTCGAGATCGATCTTGCCGTACTGCGCGATGCTGTAGAGAAGGGCGAACCGCTGGGGGTTCGAGAGATTCATCAGCGTATTCGAGATTGCGCCTTTGCGCAGCGACTTGGTGGGGTTCGCGATGATCTTGAGTGGATCCCCCGCGAGAACGGAACCCAGCCCGCCGCAGGCGCGACAGGCGGAGACCGGGTCGTTGAACGAGAAAAAGCACGGCTCGAGATCGTGAAAGAGCATGTGGTGCTCGCAGGAGCCGAGTTCCTCGTAGTACGCCGCGAGCTCCCGATCGGAGAGGGGGGACTCGACGACCTCGAGTCTCATGAGCCCACCGCCGACACGTTTCGCGGCCTCCAGGGACGTGACGAGCGCGCGATGGACATCGCCGCAAAGAGAGAGGCGATCGACGACGATCTCGATCGCGTACTGGCCATCCTCGTCGAGGTCGAGGCGGTCTCCGGAATCGTAAGGCTTCCCGTCGATGACGAATCGTCTGTGACCAAGATCCCGCAGCACATCGAACAGCCGCCGGTAGGGCTCGTTGTAGATCTTGCGGACAGGCGCGCGCAGCTCGACCGTCGTTTCATCGGGCAGCGCAGAGACGCGCTCGATCACCTGTTCAGCCGTCTTGATTGGGATCGCTTCGCCGCAGTACGGACAGTGACCGGTCCCCGCGACGCAGAAGAGGAGCCGCAGGTAGTCGTAGAGATCGGTCATCGTCCCGACCGTTGAGCGCGGATTGGGGACTCCGCGTTGCTGCATGATGGCGACGACCGGCGAGAGGCCGAAAACCAAGTCCACATCGGCGCGGCGGGGCTGCGTGATGAGGTGGCGTGAGAAGGCTGGCAACGAGTCGAGGAGCTTTCGTTGCCCCTCGCCGAAGATGACGTCGAATGCGAGGGACGACTTCCCGGAGCCCGAGACCCCCGTGACGACGGTCAACGCTTCCCGCGGAATCTCGACGTCGATGTTCTGCAGGTTGTTCTCGCGGGCACCGCGTACCTCGATCGTCGTTCTCATGTCTCGCCTCCGTAGAAGTAGGCTGCCTCTTCGAACTCGACCTGGCCCTTGCGCGTGAGCCTCACCGGCATCGTTGCCCGCTCGATCAGGCCCATCTCCGCGAGGGCTTCGCAGGCCATCCCGACGCCGTGAGCGACATCGGGCATCCCGATTCGCCCGCCGATCGCGCGCTGAATCTCGGTTGCAGTGCGCAAGATACGCTCTTCCTGCAGATAATCGAGAAGAGGCTTGTGCAAGACTTCCGCGTTGGTCCGCAGGTACTCCTCGAGTTTGTCTCGGATCGCGAGGAGAGCTTGCGCGTCGCTGTGAGACTCGAGTGCTCGATTCCAGATCGTGGCGTACGTCTCATCGAGCCTGCAGGCTCGCGAGACGAGTTCGCGGCAGAGGGCCTCGCCATGCTGCAAGAGGACGAGGCGCGCGTAGTCTTCGAGGGCGTGGACCGTCGACAGGTAGCCTGTCGTGGTATCCTGCCGAACGACGAGCGCTTTGGTCGCCCCGTGGAGCTGACCTCCGAGACTGATCGCGTAGCGAAGCCGAAGGAGCTCCAGATCGCGCTCACCCACCTCGGCCGCCTCGTCGAGGTAGTCCTTGAGGGTCGGCTCCTGCGCGTAGAGCAGGTCGCCCGATGAGAAGATCGCGTGGATTGTGGAACCGCGCAGGGTCCGCTCGTGAATCCTGCGAAACTGGCTCCGTGAGCAGACTTCGGCCGAGACCTGAATCCCATCCTCAACGAGGGAGTACGCCTGCCACGGCCTCTTCTCGTCGGATGTCACGAAGATCACATCGATGTCCGAATGCTTCCAGACATCGCCCCGGTGTGCGCTTCCGTAGACATAGAGTCCAATGAGCGTAGGATCCGATCGCGCCAGCTCCGCGAGCCGAGCAACGGATGCCTGGTAGCGTTCCTGTAGCGTCTGGCTCGACATGACTCCCCTTCTCCTAGTCGGCGATCGGGAGGTAGAGGTCGAACGTGAATTTCTCTGGATCGGTCTCCGTTGGGTTGATGACCTCCTCGAGGCACGTACACGCGTTCGGCGGCCGGGTGTACGGGCTGTCCTCAAACCAGGCGACGAGCTCGCGCCAGACGGACCCGATCTTCGAGAGGCCCGTGAACCGTGCGACCGCATACTTACTTCCCGGGACGTCCTTAATCGTGATGGGGGCGACCGCTTCGACGTCAGGGCCCACGGGGAGCCAAACCTCGTATCCGTAGTTTGGGCTTCCCGGGGATGGATCTGGATTGTTGAAGCCGAACGTGCGATAGCCGGGCACACCCGGCTCGAGCCCAATGCTCTTGGCGAACGGGAGCAGAAGAGAGAACGCTTGATCCTCCGGCTCGGTTCCGTACCCCAACGCGCTTGCGACGCGCATTGGCTCGAGATCGACGATGCGTACATCACTCAGTGCCATGGTCTCCCTCCTTCAGAGTCTTAGGCGCTCTTCCTGCGAGAGGGCATTCTCGAAGTCGAAGAAATCGAACGGAGCGCCGTAGTTACTGCTCACCGCGAACTTCGTGAATCCCATTCGTTCGTAGAACCCGTGGTTCCTCACCGCCCACGCCGGTGTATCAAGGGTCCAGCGAAGAGCGTCCGGATGGTTCCGGTACATTTGCCGCAGGACCTCCTTGCCGATGCCTCGGTTGTGGTAGTCGGGATCGATGTAGATTGCCTCACAGCGCCACTCGCCGTCTCCGAGATCAGGCCGGGCGACAGCGAGGAGGCCTCCGACGAGACGATCCTGCCCGAGGACCAGCTTGCAGTTCGTCGTGTGGTGCGCGCCGACGATGCGTCTGTCGCGGGTCCACGCATCCGAGGTGTGCGGCAGCCTCTTGCTCGGATTGACCTGCGCAAGGTTCCCGAGCCGGACCCTCTCCGGCGGCCACGTGCGATCATTGTAGAACGCGAGTGCCGCGATCACGCTGAGCGATCCCGCGTCCTTGGTCGTGACGTCCTGCATCGAGATCCTCTAGTCCGTCTCCACGATCATGTACAGATCGAAGACCCACTTCTCTGGATCTGGCTCGTTCGGCGTCTGAAGGGACTCGTACCCATAGTGCTTCGAGGGGGGGCCGTCGGCGTACTCCACGTCGTACCAATCGCCGAGCTCCTGCCAGACGCGGAAGATATTCTGCACCCCGGTGAGTCGCGTGACGACATACGAGGCGGCGGGCATCTCCTTGATCTTGACCGGCTCTTCCGCCACCGTCCCGGGCTCGACGCGCATCCAGAGCTCGTACCCGTACTCCGCTTTTCCCGGCTGCGGGTCCGGATTGTTGAATCCGTACGTTTGGTGCTCCGCGGATGCCATCTCAACGCCGATCCTGTCAGCGTAGTTCTTCATAAGCTGCAGTGCCTCCGGCTCCGGTTCTTTGCCGAAGCCGACCACGCTGGCGACGGTCATCGTCGGCAGCTCTACCTTGCGAACCTCTAGTTCCTTCGTCATTCGAGCCTCCTTTGGTCAGTGCGAGTCGTTTCGCTGCGTACTGCACCTCGCGGCACATGCCGCCGGGGGGAGTGGACGCTGGCGATCCCCATCGTCCTTGCTCGCGCACCGCCTGCTGCCGACTCGCGCGTGCAGCGCACGGCGTCGCGAGATCTCCTCGCATGGGTGGGCTCGTCCCGGTTCGGGACATGGCGCCTCGCGTCCCAAGGAGTATTGCGGGTATTGGCGACATCTCGTGTCCTAGTTGCACGGTGGCGTCTGTCTGGCAAACGAGACGCTATCCGTGCCGATCGCCTCTGAGCCAGTCGACGCTCCTCCGGGCGTGGGGCGGCGGCAACGGTTGCTCCGGCAGGAATCTCAGGTTAGAGACGACGTAGATCTTCATCGCATTCACCGTACCCACGACGCGGCAACCGGGAGATGTAGGTCGCATACCCGCTTCCTCGGGTCCGTGCCAAACCCAATCGCGCGTGCCACGCGCATCGGCGGAAGGTCCACGAGTTGCACTTCACGGTCCGTCATATCTTCCTCCTCCTACAACTTCATCCGCTCCTCCTGCGGCGAATCGTTGATGAACTCATAGCCACGGAACCACTCGTCTCCTGCCGGACGAATCTCCAAGAGCCTGAAGCCTACGCGCTCGTAGAAGTGATGGTTCCGGGTTGCCCACTCCGGCGTTCCGAGCCGCCACGCTTCGACATCGGGATGCAATCGGTAGATCTGCCGGAATGCTTCGGTTCCAATCCCGCGTCCCTGATAGACGGGCTCGACAAAGATGCGCCAGAAGTTCTGATCGGAGTACTTGGGCGCATCCGCCACGATGACGCCCCCAACCAATCGATTGCCGAGCAGAATCTTGTAGTACGCCGTGTCCGGATGCTCGATCACACGCCGCGTCCAGCCAATATCTGTCACACCCGGCGGCCCTTGACTCGGATCTTCAGTCTCGAGCAGACGGCTCCAGTCCTCCGGGGGAATGAAGCGAATGTCATCATGGAATGCCCGTCCCTGGATAACTGTCAGTGGCCCAGCGTCCTCTGGTGTTGCCGGCTCGAGTCGGACGGGCCGCGTTTCCCTGCGTCTGCGGGTGATAGCGCACATGGAGTCTCCTTTCGGTTCGCCGCTCGCGGGGAAGAGCCCGTGGGTGCCTCGCGCTGCGGGCCACCCGACCGCGATCGCCTAGCGTACGTCTACGTGGTTGGCAAGCATCTTGAGCATCTTGATTTGCGCCGTGTGGTATAGCGTGTGCTCAGCCACCCCATGAATGAACTCAATGGCGCTTCTCCCAGTCTTCTTTGCTGAGGGCGGCTGATCGAGGTCCCTTGGATCAAAGCTCCTGACGGTTTCCACAAGGTGCTCACGAGCCTCTCGGATGAGGTCCATTTCCGAAGTCCATTGGCTGTCATCGAGGGTCTCGAATACGACGGGCCAACCGCGTGCTCGTAGCTCGAATCCTACGGGCAGATCCATGTCGCTGAGTCTGTTGGCTACAAGGTTCTCGAAGTACGTGATGTGCAGCGCAATGTCGCGAATCGAGATCATCTGCGGATGGGGACGCCACACCGCCACGCGCGGACTCACTCCATGCAGAGCAGCCAATACCGTTGGGGCCCCATGCCATGGCCGGCGTCCAGGGGTGGCGTGAATGGACAACATCGCCGTCTTGATTCGTGGGTCCAGCTTCTCCATGCAGTCCGCTCCTTTCTCTCCTCGAACAGTCTGCCGACCATTTGTGACATCCAGTGTCACAGACGTAGAATGCGCATTTAGGAGGCGTCAATGCGTGCCGATCGATTGCTGTCGATCCTGATGTACCTGCAGACGCGCGGGCGCACGACAACGGATCGTCTTGCCGACGAGTTCGAGGTCTCGCGCCGGACGATCATTCGCGATCTCTACGCGCTGCGGGTTGCCGGATTCCCCGTCTACACGGAACGGGGCCCTCATGGAGGCTGCTATCTCCATGAAGAGTACCGCAACACGCTGACCCAGCTGACGACGGATGAGATCGCAGCTCTGTTTCTGTCCAGTATCCAGGAGCCCCTCAAAGATCTTGGTCTTTCAGATCCGCTCCGCGGCGCCGTGCTCAAGCTCACGGCGGCGCTTCCCGAGTCGAGGCAGGCGGCGCGCAGCCGGATCACGGATCGGATCTTGATCGACTCGAGTTCGCGCTCGAGCCGAGAAGGCGTTGGCGGTCATCTTGCGATCCTTCACGAGGGGTTGATGAATGACCGCTGGGTCCGAGCAACGTTCGAGCGGCCGTTTGGCGTGATGATGACACGGCGTATCGCCCCCTACGGTCTTGTCGCACGGTTGGGAGACTGGTCTGTGGTGTGGGGCGGTGAGGACGAACGATTGCGCGTTGATCGGGTCTCACGCGTTCGAGACGCGCGAATCGAGGATGCCGGCTTCGATCGGCCGCCGACATTCGACTTGGGAGCCTTCTGGACGGATTGGCTTGCCCGTCAAGAGGCTGCGGGGCCCCAATTTGCGGTGCACCTACGCGTTCGCGCGGACGCGATCCCCTTCGTCCAAGACCGGCTCAGAGCGCGTCGGGGTGTCTTCTACGGCGTGCCCGCGCCTGCGAAGGACTGGGTGCCGATGGACATATCCTTCGCGACTCTCGGAGAAGCGCGGCAGATCCTGCTCTCTCTGGGCGGCTCCGTCGAGGTCATCGCCCCGGAGGCGCTGCGCCTGTCCATCCAGGATTTTGCAGAACAGATCAGCCAGCTGTACAAAGGATAGGATCATCGGCTGGACTGGAACGCGGTAGGATGAAGGGTCAAAGGGGGTGGCCATCCTGCGCTGTGCAATCATCATCGGGCTAGGGCTCTGGCTGGCTGTGTTCTGCAGTGCGATCGCTGACGAGTCTCCACCCTTCATGCTCTCTCCGTGGCGCTTCGGCGCGATTGCGTGGATCGAATCGAAGCCGGCCGATTGGGAGGCAATCACCGCCGAGGCGGCGCAGGCCGTCGAAGATGTCTTCGCGCTGTGGCGACTGCCGATTCCGAGCCCGACCGGTAACTGGGACGATCCGGCGTCGAATCCTTCTGTCTATGGAAGCGGGAGGGTCCCACAAGTTATCAAGAAGGATCCGGGAACCGGGAAGCTATGGCGGTTGAACCCGCTTGCGTGGGGCGAGGAAGAGACCTACCCGCTTCTTCTGATCCTCTTCCCGGATGTGGAGTGCATGCTGGAGGCCACGGGGGGAATCGGCGCGGGCGTCTACTACCACGGAAGTCCCGCGGTGCCGGGTTCGGCGATCTGGTTCCAGGGACTGACCGGCGTGCCGCGATCCATCATGTGTCTGCTGGATGACCTGACTGTGCTCTGGCACGAGCTAACTCACTGGATGACGGCGATGGCGCTTGGGGCTGCGGAACTCGATGGGGTCTGGCCTCCCTATGTGATCGTCGAAGGACTCGCGGAGTACACGGTCGAGGCGCTATGCGGACTGATAGGAACGGAGTTCAGCGTCGCGCGCCAGCCTTCCGTCGTCGCCTGGGCGAGCGAGAACTCGTTGGGCGACGATCGAGCGGAGTACGACCCCTACTCGATCGGCGTTTCGATTGTCAGCTACCTCGTGGAGCGTGACGGGAAGGCCACCCTGATCGACTGCCTGCCCGACTGGGCCGCAGATCCGTATGGGATGCTCCGGGCAGTCGAACCGGGTTGGCATGTGTACCTCGGGCTCGGCGCAACCCAAAGGTATCCAGAGCCTGGGTGGGTCACCCGAAGCGTCCAACTGCTTCCTTAGGTAGACCTCTCGATGGCGGCTCGTTGCACGGGTAGAATCGCTGGCATCGAGGAGGTCCACATGTTCGAGAAGCTGTTCACCAGACTCTGTTTGGAGATCTCAGGTGTGCGCGCGAAGAGGTTCGTTTCGCAGATCGCGCGGTTCCACAGGATTCAAGCGTCGCCCGGCTACGACGACGCGCTCCGCTTCGTGGAGACGGCGCTCGGCGAAATGGGCGTCGCGACCCGGGTCTCGGAATTCCCCGCTGATGGGAGGACGGAGACGTTTGGTTGGAGGGCGCCCCACGGATGGGGGATCCGATCGGGGAGCCTGCAGCAGATCTCTCCGAAGACGCGGCTTCTCGGCCTCTACGAAGAGATCCCGCAGGCTGTGCTCGGACAGTGCCCGGGCGGGTCCGCCGAGGGGGAGATCGTACACATCGGCGAGGGCGCGAACGTGGAGGATCTTGAGACGCTCGATCTCGAGGGACGCTTCGTGCTGACCACGGGGCGGCCGATGCGGGTGATCCGGAAACTGAAGGGGCGAGGCATTGCGGGGCTCATCCTCTATCCGACGGCAGAACGCGCCGCACCCGACTACGATCTGGTTCAGTATGCCGGCCTCTTCCCGAACGCCGAGGAGATCGACGACCTCCCGCTTGGGTTCTCCATCTCCAGGCGAGCCGCTGACGGTTTGCTCGGACAGCTGCAGAAGGAGCCCGTCACGGTGCGCGGCGAGGTCGACGCGCAGTTCCTCGACCATCCGATGCGCGTGCTCGAAGGGTGGATTCCCGGAACCGATGCCGACGCGGACGAAGTGCTGGTTGTCGCGCATCTCTGTCATCCCGCGCAATCGGCGAACGACAACGCCTCCGGGAGCGGACTGCTGCTCGAAGTGGCGCGCACGCTTGCCGCGCTCGCCGAAGAGACTCCACTACGACACACGATCCGCTTCCTATGGGTGCCGGAGTTCAATGGGACGATCCCATGGGCAGCGGCGAATCAAGAACTGCTCGGGCGGACTCGATTCACGCTCAACCTCGACATGGTCGGCCAGTCGCCGGAGATCATCGGAGAGCCGCTCCGCGTCTTCCGCACGCCCAACGCGCGGGCCAGCTTCCTCGATTCGTGTTTCGGACCGATCCTAGCACGGATCGCCGCGTCATCTGCATCGCTTTCGCCGCAGGGTTCGCGTCGCCCACTTCACTACCTGATCGACGCGCCGAGTGGAGGGAGCGATCATCTGGTGTTCAACGCAGCCCCGTTCGAGCTGCCCTCACCGATGCTCGGTCACGACGATCCCTATTGGCATACCGATCTTGACACGCTGAATAAGGTCGATCCGACGAGGCTCAAACAAGTCGGAATCCTCACCAGCCTGCTCGTGGGTCTGCCGACGTGGGCGACCGAAGAGGGGGAACGTCTCCGGGACTGGTTGCTTGCGTTCAGCGCGGCGGAGCTGGCTCGTGCGAGCCGGCTGGCACGGGATCTGCCCGGCGGCGCGGGCGCACAGTTGATGAGGATCGCGCATCGGATCGAAGAGCAGCGATGGGAGAGCCTGGCCGCGATTGCGGAGATCGACGATCGCGTGGATGCTCATCGGGAGGCGCTCGTCGCACTCCTTGCGTCCTTTGGCCCCCAGTCTGCGGCTTCACAGAAGATCCCGAGTGGCGAGATGCCACGCTGCGTGGCCGACGGACCCGTCAGCTTCATGGCGTTCGATGACTTGGGTGCTGAAGAGCAAGCGTTCCTGAGAGAGTCTGTGGCCGGGAACCACGGAGCCGCGGTTCACAGTCTTGTTGGCCTCTGCGATGGGACACGGACGATTGAGGACATCGCGCTGCAGATGACGCTCGAGTTTGACAAGCCCTTCGCGGTGGAGGACGCGCGACGTGCGTTCGAGCTTCTCGAACGTGCGGGGTACATCAAGCTGTAGGCTGCGGAGGGGACCGATGACCAAGCTGTGGCACTCGATTCGCGACGTCATTCGCCGCTACGATCGCAGGTTCTGGACCCTGTTCGGAGTTCAGATGGTGGTTGCAGCCGGCTTCGGCGCGGCGATGCCGTTTGTCAGTATCTACATGCACAGCCAGCTCGGCGCGTCGATGAGCCTGGTCGGCGTGATCATGCTGGTCTCGGCGGTGATCGCTGCGGGCGGGCGGATTGTCGGCGGCGAGATTGCGGACCGGATCGGGCGTCGACCCGTGATCGTCGCAGGGATGGCTGCGCGGGTGGCAGCCTTCGCCTTGATGGCATTCGTGGTGTACACGAGGGCTCCCGTACTGGTCGTCGGGGGCGCGTTCATGCTGATCCGGCTGTTCGGGGCGATCGTACGCCCCGCACTCGCCGCGATGGTCGCCGACGTGGTGGAACCGGAGCAGCGGGTCGAAGCTTACGCCGTCTTTCGAATCGGCCAGAATGCGGGCTGGGCGATGGGACCGGCGGTTGGAGGGGCGCTCGTCGCGACGTCCTTTGCCTCCGTGTTCTTCTTTACCACCGCGGCAAGCCTCCTTGGGCTCTTGCTGATGGTCTTCCTAACGACGGAGTCGATCCGTGTCGCTGAGACCTCGCGCTTCTCGATCCTCCGCGTTCTCGATGTGACCCGCGATGGGCGATTCCTGCTCTTCTGCGGCTGGTGCGTTCTGCTCTATGTCGTGATGGGCCAGTTCGCGAGCACGTTCGCGGTCTTCTCGCAGGAGATCGTTGGCATCTCCGGGCAGCAACTGGGGTGGCTGTTCACGGTGAACGGGGTCGTCGTTGTGCTGTTCCAATGGTGGGCGGCCCGGCTCGCCAATCGCGTTGGCATTCGGTGGGGACTCGTGCTCGGCTGTCTGTTCTACGCTGCAGGATATCTCTCCGTCGCCGTGGCGCCGGGGTTCGCGTTCCTGATCGGATCGATGGTCGTGATCACGTGGGGCGAGGTTGCATTCTCTCCGACCTCGATGGCAGCGGTTGCGAACATGGCTCCCGCAGCGAGGATCGGGCGCTACATGGGCTTCTTCGGATTGACCGAGGCGCTCGGCTGGTCGCTTGGCCCGGCGATCGGCGGTGTCCTGTTCGATCATCTCGTGGACACCCCGCTCCTGCTGTGGGGGATCATCTCGGCGATCGGGCTGATCGCGGCGCTCGGGTTCGCGACGACCTTCCGCGAAGCACCACGCGTAGGTGGCGGTTCCTCGATCGACTAGCTGGCGCGGAACGCGGATCCCGTTCCCGAGTAGATGGGGAAAGCATCGGAGGTTGACATGGTCATGTGGCGCGCAGTCACGCTGTTCGGCATTGGGATCCTTCTGATCACTGCACTTGTCGTCTTCGCGCAGGGTGATGCGCCGCTCGGGGCTGCTGGCAACCTGCTCCGGAATCCGGGAATGGAAGAAGGCGAGGGTAGCCAGCCAACGGGTTGGCTGGCGGTTGCTCTTCCGGGCGGAAACGGGGTGATCCGATTCGATTGGAGCGATACTCGATCGAACCACGGTGCACGCTCGCTTGGGATGAGTATCGAGGGGACGAAACGCGGCCTTTGGCAGCAGATCGTGCCAGTGGAGGGGGACAGGATCTACCGAATGACGGGATACCTCGCGACCGAAGGGATCGGGCCGGAAGGCGACGCGCATCTGCAGGTCGTCTTCCGGAGCGCTGACGGGACTGTGCTCGAGTTCGTCGACTACTCCGGGCACGACCGCACGCGCGATTTCGCCCTTGACTTCCCCGCGGATCTCAAGTTCCGCGCGCCCGACGGAGCAGTCCGGGCCGAAGTGAATGGCTACCTCCAGGGACCAGGGAGCGTTTGGTTCGATGACTTCGTCTTCGCAGCGGCGCCGATTGGAGCGATCTCCGGAAGGGTCACGAACGGAGACGATGCGGTGGAGGGGGTGAGAGTCTGGATCCACGGCGATCCGTGGGGCAAAGCCGTCGAGACGACCACAGGGCCAGACGGGGCGTATGTGCTCGCGGACGTTCCGGTCGCCTTCCCCCGGTACATCGTGCTCGCGGCGAAGGATGGCTACAAGACGCTTCCGCAGGGCGACATCGCAGTCGCGGCGAATGCAACGACGACGCTCGACTTCGCTCTTGAGCCGGGCCTTGATCCGCTCGACGACCTTGAGGTTCGCTACGGATTCCTCAACTGGGCTGAGCCTCAGGAGAGACGCGATGTCCCAACCGATGCGGTGATCCCCGCCGACCGAAGCGGCTATCCCGACACGGTCTGCGCGTTTCTTGAGCCGGATCAGTACATCACATCGGATCACCCGGCCATCCAGGCGCTTGCTGCGGAGCTTCTGGAATCCGTTCGTGAGGAGGATCGCCACAAGACCTACGACGTTGCCTGGGCCGTCTATGCCTGGGTCAGTTCCAACAAGAACCACGATGCTGTCTTCGGGAATGGGAGCGATGCGTACCGAGACGTGACGAGTGGTATCTGGCAAACAATCCAGGGCGGCGGCTGGTGCTGGGGGCGAAGCTTCTACGACTGGGCGTATAAGGCCCACGAGTCGCTCAAGCAAGGGAGCTTCATCTGCGTCGAGCACTCCTGGCTCTGCGCGGCGCTGCTTCGCGCACTCAACATCCCGGCAAGGGCACGGGTCGGCTCGGCCCAGTTCTGGGTCCAGACAGCAGCCGATGACGGCTGCTGGGTCGGGATGAGTACCAACGGTGGCTCGAACACCTACCGGCAGCATGGCGTTCTCGGAGAGGGGTTCGGGGGCGCGACCGAACCCGTATTCACGCCGGTGACCAGCGAGGCTTTCCTGCACGAGGACTGGAATCTCGAAAACCCCGGCCTGTGGCGCGAAACGCATCCTTGGGGAGAGATCTACATCGGCACGAATACCGGCCTAGCACGGGCGATTGCCGATCTCGAACGCTTTGCCGAGACGGGCGAGGCGGCACGCGGCAACGGGAGGAAGCTTGCCGATGCCGGTGTCTACGAGATCCACTACAGCGCGATCACGATCAACCTCTATACGGTGGCAGATCAACGCCTGCTCGATGTCCGCTTCCCGATGGCCACCGAGTCCGAGTACTACACGGATACCGGCGAGCGCGCCTTCTGGACGAACCATCCCGAGTGCGCCGCCCGGACGTGGGTCGAGGAGATCACCAACCCGCCTGTCGAGGGTACCCAGCGCTGGTTCCACATCGAGTTCGATCTGGAGTCGCTGCTGCCCGGCTAGCGCGCGCCGCGCCGCGGCTCGTCGCGGAGTCAGGCGTGCAGTCGCTATCGCCGCGGCACCCGATCCGACTGCTTCCGCTTCGTCTCCTGGAGCTTCGCGAGGGCCTTCTCGATCTCATCCTCGTTCGGTTCTCTGCCGAAGCGGCTCGTTAGCTGCTTGATTAGCCGGTCTCGCTGCCGTTTCTCTTCGCGTCCCATGGCTCTCCCTCGCATTGTCTCGGTTCAGACCGTCATTGTGCCCGCTGAGGGCTTCGGGCGCGAGGGGCAGCGGTTCGGTTCGCGCGGTTTCGCACGAAACGTGATAAACATCACAATCGGGCAACGTGCAGGCTGATAGCCGGTACTTCGGGCGCGGCCCGCTGGTACCGCCTGGATGGATCCCATCCGGCGGAGTAAGGTCTCTGCCATTGTGACAGCGCCGCGGGTGGGGCCTCAGGAGATCAACGGTCGTCGCTATGCGATTCCGTTGGCGAGCACGTCGATCTTCCTCACCGCAGCACACGGCGGGCTCGGATTGCTCATCAAGCTCTTTCTACAGCAGCAAGGCTTCTCGCCACTCATCATCAGCTCCGTGTCGAGCGTCAACGCGGCCGGCGTCATGCTTGGGAGTCTCTTCTGGGGACGACTCAGCGATCGCGGCGCGCGGCGTACGCTTCTGTTCATCACATCGATCGGATCGGGAATCGCTGTCACCATCCTGCTACTGATGCCGCCGGCGTCGGTGATCCTCGCAAGCAGCTTCGCGCGCGTCTTCATGCGGATGGGGTTCATGACGATCACCATCGCGATCATCTCCGGGGCGAGTGTCGTCTCTCGACGCGGCAAGAATCTCTCGTTCGTCACATCCGCCCAGGCCTTCGGAATGTGCGCGGGAAACGCGGTGGGCGGCTTCATGCTTGAGTATCTCGGGTTCCGCGGGGGATTCGCCGTAGCAGCCGTTCTGTCCCTTGCCGGATCCGCGTTCCTCTTCCTTCTGCCGAATGAGCGGGTCACCGTCGTCGAGTCGAAGCAGTCTTCGTGGTCGCTTGCCCTGTCCGCCGGTCTCACCGATCTCTACATCAGCACCGTCCTCAGACAGATGGCGATTCACGGCGCGTTCTCGCTGCTCGCGGTCTACATGGCCTCCGTGGGGATCCCGCCTCGCTACATCGGATTGGTCGCCGCAATGAACACGGGGACGCAGGTTGTGGCGATGCTCGTCTTCGGGCGCCTGGCCGACCGAATCGGGCGCCGACGCATCTTCATGCTCGGGTTCGCGCTGTCCGCACTGACGCCTTGCGTATTCGCGCTCTCGACGCACATCCTGGCGATGATGGCGGGCTATGTCACGTTGGGCCTAGGTTTTAGCTCGCTCTACATCGGATCGACCGCACACATCGGAGACCGGGTACCACCCGACAAGCAGGGAACGATGATGGGGCTCTACGAGACCTCGCGCGGGCTCGGTGGCATTCTCGGGCCGCTCGTTGCCGGGTCGATCACGCCGGTCGTCGGCTATCGCGGGATGTTCCTCGTGATGGCTTGCATCGCCGCACTCGGCTTCCTGCTGATGTACATCCGGCGCAGGGTCGGCGTGAGCCAGAGCACGCAACCCGGCCGCTCCTCGTAGCAGGCACAGGATGGCGGCGCGGTTGCGCCGCATGCCACCACGGGCGATGGTCGGCTCACGAGCCGTTCCACGGTAGAATCATCCCAACGACTGCTAAGGAGGCGGCACGTTGCCCGATTTGGCGCTCTTTCTCTTCGGTGCTCCGCGACTCGAACAAGGCGGGGCGTCCGTTCCGCTGGGGCGCCGGAAATCGATGGCACTGCTGAGCTACCTTGCGGTGACTCGAAGCCGCTACCGCCGCGATTCCCTTGCCGCTCTGCTGTGGCCGGATTCATCTCAAGGTGCGGCATACTCGGCGCTTCGAAACGTCTTGTGGATCCTTCGGCAAACACCGGTGTCTGCCTTGCTACACACCAGTCGTAGCGTCGTGGAGCTTGCGCGGGAGAACGGCCTCTGGGTCGATGCGAACGCGTTTCGCGACCTTGTCTCCGACTGCCCCGGCCGCTCGCACTCGTCCATCGAGGTTTGCCCGGAGTGCGCACCGCGTCTTGAGCAGGCGATCGCGTTGGCGCGCGCCCCGTTCATGGAAGGCTTCTCGACGTTGAACTCGCCCGGCTTCGACGATTGGCAGCTGTCTGAAGCGGTCGCGCTTCGGCGTGAGCTCACCGAAACGCTCGATCGCCTTGCCGCGTACTATGCCGATCGCGAAGAATGGCCGAATGCGGTAACGCACGCCCGGCGCTGGGTGCAGGTCGATCCGCTCGACGAGTGCGGACATCGCCGGTTGATGGCCGCACTGATGGCCCAGGGCAAGCGCACCGAAGCGCTCACGAGCTTCGAGGAGTGCGCACGGGCGCTGCATGCGGAGCTCGATTTGCAGCCTGAGGCGGAGACTGTCGCGTTGGCGGAACAGATCCGGGCATCCGGCGGATCGAAGAGGCGCGCAAAGAAACCTCCCCGAACGAATCTGAATGCCGGTCTCCTCCCAATGATCGGGAGAAAGCCCGAGATGGCCAGAGTCCGGAATCTGCTGGTGGAGCAGAAGTCCCGTTTGGTGACGCTCGTTGGCCTCGGCGGCGCCGGGAAGACACACCTCGCGCTGCACATCGGGCGAGAGCTGCTCGACAGGTTCGAGGACGGCGTCTTCTTGGTGTCGCTTGACTCGCTCAACGGGAGTGGATACGTGACGACGGAAATCGCTCGTGCCGTAGGGGTCAGCGTGCCTCGCGAGGAGCCAAGCAGTCTGCCCGCCGAGTTGACCGATCGATTGAAGGAGAAGCGACTTCTGTTGATTCTGGACGGTGCCGAGGTTCTGAAGCCACGTGCGGGCCTCCTTACCGATCTTCTCGATGCGGCGGAGGGTGTGAGCCTGTTGGCGACATCGCGGGAGCCCTTGGAGATCCGAGGCGAGACACTCATCCCGATTGGAGGGCTCGCCATGCCCGACGTCAACGCGTCGACGGAAACGAGCCGAGAAGCGGAAGCCATCCGCCTTCTTCGCACAACCTCGCACCGCGTGCGCGGCAGCTCGGAGCCCGAAGCAGGAGAGGATGACGTCGAAGCGATGGTCTCCATTGCGGGCCTCGTGGATGGACTCCCGCTGGGGTTGGAGATCGCGGCAGGCTGGAGTCGAATCCTGGCGTGGGGCGAGATCGAAAGCCGGATGTCCGAGGCGGTTGATCTGCCGCATCGCAGGCAGGACGTGCCGGAGAGGCACCGCAGCCTTCGGACGGTCTACGAGCAAACGTGGGGAATGCTCTCTTCGAAGGAGAAGAGGACACTGCGTCGATTGGCCGCCTTTCGAGATGGATTCAGCATCGATGCGGCAGAAGCAGTGGCTGGAGCCGATCCAGCGGTGCTCGCCGGTTTGACGAATCGTTGCCTCATCCGTCGCATCGAGCCCGATCGCTATGAGATCCACGAGCTTCTGCGCCAATACTCGCACGAGCGTCTCGAGGCTGACGAGGCCGATGCGTGCGAAGCGCGAACGGCCCACAGCGAGTTCTTCACCAGCCGGGTCGAGGCGCTGTACGAGGAGATCAAAGGGGCCGAGCAGATCGCCGCCCTTCGACGATTTCGCAAGGACATCGTCAACATCCGCATTGCGTGGTGTCATGCGGCCGCGCACGGGCGCATCGACCTGTTGGAACGCGTCACGGAAGGGCTCTTCTTCTACTACGATGTCTGCGCCTTCTTCGAGGAGGGGAGGCAGGCATTTGTCGAGACGCTGTCGGTGCTGAGCGAACGGTCAAGCATGCCCGCCGTGGTCGGGCTGATGAAGACATGCTACGGGTGGTTCGCGCTGCACATCTCGCATGGCCGGGGCATGGAGTGGATTCAGGAGGGAATCGACGTTGCCGACGCCGCCAAGCCATTCTCCAGCCAGCACGCGCTGACTCATGTGATCGCGTTCTATGCCCAGTTGTGGAGTGACGGGATGGAGGCGAAGGGGCGCCTGGAGAAGAGCCTGGCCTTCTACCGTGAGACTGGTCATCGCTGGGGCGAGTCGCTTGCGCTGACGGCCTATGCGTGGCTTTCGGAGCACGAGGAGCCGAGGCAGGCCGAAAGCTACATGCTCGAGAGCCTGCGGATCAGCGAGGAAGCCTGCGACTTCTGGGGGCAGGCGTTGACGCTGAACTCGTTGGCAAGCCTCGCAGAGCGCCGCGGCGATCTGGGGCTGGCCAGGGTGCGCTATCAACAGAGTCGGAGGCTCGCTTCGCGGGTCGCCCCCGACTCCTATACCGCGATCGACCCGCTGATCAGCCAGGGCCGTGTCGCAGCGGGACTGGGAGAGAGTGATGAGGCCGGCGTGCTGGTCGAGGAGGCGCTCCGGCTCGCGCGGCAGACAGGAATCTCTGTCCTAATCGCCCGGGCACTGATGCAGCGTGGACGGCTGGCGTCCGGCCGAGGTGACACCGAGGCGGCGAAGCGCGATCTTCTCGAATCGTTGACGCTTCATCGCGGGAGATCGAGGAGTCTGGAGGCGGCCGCGTGTTCCGTCGCTCTCGGAGACAACGCAGCTGTGGAGGGTGACGACGCAAGCGCGGAGGGATGGTATCAGGAGGCACTGGCCCTCGAGCCGAACTACCCGCCGGCGATCGAGCGTTTGCAGAAACTGGCTCGCGGGGATGGGTAGCGGGCGCGCGCGGAGCGAAGGAGACGATGACAAACCGACTCACGTTGGTAGTGATGGCCGCCGGGCTGGGAAGCCGCTTCAACGGCCAGAAGCAGTGGGCCGCGATCGGCCCGCACGGTGAGAGTCTGCTGGACTACGCGATCTACGACGCTCTGAGCGTGGGCTTCGAACGCGTCGTGCTGATCGTTCGCGAGACGGACGAGACGGCTCTGCGGCAGCGCATGCGGGAGACGGTCGGCGATCGATGCGCGGTCGCGTTCGCCTGCCAGCGCATGACCGATCTTCCGGAGGGGTTCGGGGTGCCCGCCGATCGCAAGAAGCCGTGGGGAACGGGACACGCCGTGTGGGCCGCCAGGCGGCTTGTCGACGGGCCGTTCGCGGCGATCAACGCGGATGACTTCTACGGTCGTGCGGCGTTCGCCACGCTGGCCGAGTGGCTGGCCGGGTCTTCGACGCGGGCCGCGGGCGATCAAGCGATGATCGGATACCGTCTGGGCAACACGCTGAGCGATTTCGGCCCGGTCTCGCGTGGCGTCTGCGAGGTCTCTCCGGAGAGCCTGTTGCGGCGCATCGTCGAGCGGCATCGCATCGTTCGCGAAGGAGGATCGATCGTCTCATCGGAGGACGGGGAGGCGTGGAGCGAGTTGCCTTCCGAATCGGCGGTCTCGATCAACCTATGGGGATTCGGTCCGTTCATCTTCGACGCGCTGACGGAGCGCTTCGAAATCTTCCTGTCAAGACTTGGCAAGGAGGCAGCCTCGGCCGAGTTCGGTCTTTCGACGGAGATCGGGCGCTTGATAACCGCGGGGATCATCGACGTTCGCGTGTTGCCGACCGATGAACGGTGGTTCGGCATCACGTACCGGGAGGATCTCGGGCGGGCGCGAACGGAGATCGTTCGAAGGATCGACGCAGGCGAGTATCCCGAGGCACTGTGGCAACGCGCATGATGATCGGCCTGCAGCAGGCGGCCGAAGCCTACTTCATCGAAGCCTCCGACCTCTCGACCACGCCGCTTGGCGAAGGGCACATCCATGACACGTTTCTGGTTCGGGGCGACTCCGGAAGCTCAGCCAGGAAACTTGTGCTGCAGCGGATCAACGCGTCTGTCTTTCCGGATCCGCGGCGTCTTGTCCAAACGTCCGCCCGGATCACAAGCCATCTTCGTTTGAAGGCGCTGGCGTCCGGCCGGGATCCCGCACGTGGTGTGCTGAGGCTCGTCTCCGATCGGAACGGGAGACGTTTCTTCGAGGATTCGGTGGACGGAATCTGGCGGGCCTTCGCGATGATCGAAGGCGCAGCGCCGGCGGCGTACCCGGAACATCCTGCGCAGGCACACGCCATCGGCGCCGCCTTCGGGCGCTTCCTGCGCGACCTATCCGATGTGCCGCCCGCCGAGATCGAGGTGGCGCTGCCGCATCTACACAACACGGAACATCACCTCGGCATGCTCGATGACGCTGTGCGCAGAGATCCGCTGCGGAGGCTCGCCGGAGCGACCGAAGAACTGGCGTCCATCGACGCGCATCGTGATGAGTCGCTGGCGACGCGGGGGGACCTTCCGCTCCGTCTGATTCACGGAGACACCAAGATTGACAACGTTCTCCTCGACACCACCACCGGCGAAGGCGTCTGCGTGATTGATCTGGACACGGTGATGGGAGCGCCCGCAGTGCTTGACATCGGCAACTTCTTGCGGTCGGTGCTCCGGCGATCACGCTTCCTGTGCGAAGGATCGACTGAGGAGGGGCTTGCACTCTTCGAGGCCGGCTTCCGGGGCTACCGAGAGGGTGTCGGGGCGCTGCTTGGCGAAGCGGAGTGGGATGCCGTCGTCGACGCGGTGGCGGAGACGGCGCAGCTTCTCGCCATCCGGTTCCTCGCTGACTTCCTCGCCGGAGACCCGTACTTCCGCATTGACGCACCCGACGCGAATCTGCATCGATGTCGCGAGCAACTCGCCACCATGTCGTGGGTCAGGACTCACAGATCGAAGCTACAGGATCTTGGCCGGAGTACCCGGGTAGTACGAAGCTAATCGTGCGACGGCACGTGTGCCATCGTCCGCGTCTCGCGAGTGCCACGACTCGCACGGAGACCCTCACGTGGCGATTCGCCTGCGCTCGGCTGCTTGCGTCCGGAAGCCGGCCGTACCGGTTGCGCTTCGCATTCCCGGACGGGTCGCTGCGGCGTTCCTTTGACTCGTGGTCCGGCTCTTCGGTCGAGAGTCGATCCTCATCCGCTGGCGGTGACGAGGCCGCGGCGATAGACTGACCGGGCGATCGGGGGGGGGCCGAATGCGCAAGCTGCTGCACCAGAACAAGCATCTACTTGTCTTTCTCGTGGTCGCCAATCTTCTCCACGTCTTCGGTCACAACGTGTGGCGGGCGATGTTCAACAACTTCGCGGTGGAACGGATCGGCGTCGGCCCGGATGCGATCGGATGGATCCAGTCGGTCCGGGAGCTCCCGGGGCTGCTTGCATTCGCCGTTGCCTTTCTCGCGTTGCTCTTCAACGAGAAGCGGATCATGGCCGTCAGTCTGGTCGTGCTGGGATTGGGAATCGTGTTCACGGGGCAAGCGACGACGGTCCCGGTCCTGCTGATAGCGACGCTCGTCATGAGCTTGGGCTTCCACTACTTCAATCCTGGGAGCAACGGGCTCATCCTGATGAGTACGGATCAAGGGGAAGCGCCGAAGGTGATGGGGCAGCTGCGGAGCGTCGGAGCGGTGGCGGCGGTTCTTGCGACGGGGGTCGTCTATTTCTTCGCCGAGAGAGCCGGATACGAGGCCATGTTCCTGATCGTCGGTCTCCTCGTGGCGGCGGGCGGCGCGATTCTGTTTGTGTTCGGAAAGGGTGCCCATGGAGAGCTCCCGCAGCATCGGAAGGTGAAGCTGCGGAAGCGGTATTGGTTGTTCTACACGTTGACATTCCTGATGGGAAGCCGCCGGCATATCTTCACGACGTTCGCACCCTTCTTGCTCGTACAAGCCTACGACGTGGACGTGAAGACGATGTCTCTGCTTCTTCTCGTCAACGGTTTGCTGAACGTCTATGTCTACCAGAAGGTTGGCAAGCTGGTGTCGAGATTCGGGGAACGGGCGATTCTGACGTTTGCATTTGCCGCGCTGATTCCGATCTTCCTCGGGTATGCCTATGTCGGGATCCTCCCCGTTCTGTTCGTTCTGTTCGTGATTGACAACGTGTTGTTCGGTTTCAACCTTGCGGTGCCGACCTACCTTCAGAAGATCGCCGTCTCGCGCGAGGAGCTCACCGCGAACCTGTCCCTCCAGGAGACGATCAACCATATCTCGGCAGTCATTGTGCCGGTCGTCGGCGGCACTATCTGGGTGCTCTTCGGCTCGAAGGCGCCGTTCCTGGTGGGTGTCGGGATTGCCGTCGTCTCGTTGATCCTCGTCCAGCGGATGCGGGGGGGGGCGGACAAGCGGCGAGTGACGATCGCTTGATGGCGAATGGGAGCGTGCGGCAGAATGCTCGGCATTGGGTGCCGGTGCCAAGAAAGCAGGAAGGCGGAAAGCGACATGAGACAAGGTGGCAATGGCGGGCCGATAGTGCCCGGCGAAGATGTTCGGTTGATACCGCTCTCTGTCGAGCGAGCCGTTGGACCGGAGGATGCAGTCGGGATGGACTCGGGCGCCTTCTTCTGTGAACTGCTCGCTGCATCGGGGCTCAAGCCGTGCGACAACGATGTTCTCGCGGTTAGCTCGAAGGTCGCGACGATCTTCGACGGCGGCCAGATTCGGCTGAGTGACGTCATTCCATCTCGCAAAGCGCGCATCCTCGGCCGCATGTTCAACAAGGACCCGCGCAAGGTCCAACTCGTGCTCGAACAGGGACGAATCTTCGTCGTGATACCGCTGAAGCGTATCACGAGCATCTCGAGCCTTCGCAGGATGCTCGGGACACGCTCGCCGGATCCCGATGCGATGTGGCGCGGTTTCGCGGTGACCAACAACTACGCGTTCATCGTGCGGAAGTTTGCAGCGTATGTCGATGAGGCCGGCATTGATCACACCAACTCGCCGGAGGGCTACGTGACGCTCCTTCCCCCCGATCCCTGCGCGACGGCCAAACGGATTCGTGAGGCGGTGCGGGAAGCGACCGGAGCGGATATCGGCGTCATCATCACCGACACGGTGACCAGCATCGGGCGGCTCGGATCGCAGGACATGGCGATTGGCTACTCCGGCATCGATCCGATCACGCGGGCGACATTCAGTGAGGACCTCTTCGGCGTTGCGCGGTCGGGCGGCATTGACATCGTGATTGATTCGATCGCAGGGCTTGCCGGACTCGTGATGGGGCAGACGACGGAGAGGACGCCCGCGGTTCTCGTTCGCGGATTGAACTGCCCTCCGGAGCAGGATGGTGAACTCCCCGGAATGGCGGCGGTCGCGTTGCCCGGAGGTTCCGAGGTCCGGATGGCGATGCTGATCGTCTGGGCGACGTTGAAGCTCTACGTCGGCAATCTGATCTCGTTTCAGCGAGGGGCGGGGCGGACTACGCGTCGCGAATCGTGAGATCGATGGCTGGATCTCCATAGAGCGACTCGAAGCTTTCCGGAGCACGCCAGAGTTCGGCGCCTCCATCGGCGTGAACTGCCACCTTCCCCGGGCGGGGGAATCCACAGCTGTTCGAGGCGAAGTGGTCGGCGTTGTAGGCTCCGGTGTAGTAGAGCACGAACCGATCGCCGCGCGCCGGAAGCCGGTTCAGAGTGGCCTTCGCTTTGCTGATCATGTCGCCGGAGAAGCACAGGCGCCCGGCGAGGAATGCCTCGATCGGCTCGTCCGATGTGCGCCGAGGCAGGACCGTCGCTGGAAAAAGATCGGGGGTGATCAGGTTCGTGCCGTGATTGTTGATCCCCATGTCGAGAGCGACGACATAGTGTCCGAGCACTCGCTTGACGCCCATCACCTTCGTGAGCGTGATCCCGGCGTTCGCGATCATCGAGCGGCCCGGTTCGATGACCAGCGTCGGTTCGCCAAGTGCCCTGAGCCGTTCAACGACGGATTGCCCCGCTTCGTTGGCCGAGTCGAGTAGATGGGCGAACATCCGACTGATCGGAACCCGGGACCAGTAGGCCTTGCCAACCCACTCCGGCTCTTCATCCTGCGATGAACCGGCGTAGCCCATCGGGATGTCGTTCCACGTGACAGCGTGCGAAAGGTCTGCCTGTCCGCGCAGTCGACGAAGCAGCCGCTGCTGGAAAGCCGCCCAATCATCTTCCGAGAGGAAGTTGACTGGAAACCCGCCTCCGATGTCGATCATGTCGACCGGAAGACCTCGCGAATGGGCCGCCGCGGCGAGATCCAACAGGTGATCGAGAAGCCGCTGATAGCCGCTTGGGTCGGCGATCTGGGTACCGATATGAGCGGAGATGCCGCGGAATCGTAGCGTGTCGTGATCGGCAAGCCGATCGAGGAGTCGGAGTGCGTCGCCGATGTGGAAGCCGAACTTCGTCCAGTCGGCCGCGGTCGTCTGATCGTCGGACGTGAGCCCTGCCAGCGGCATCCCGCGGAAGCGGAGAAGAATCTCGGCCGATCGGCCGCGGCTGTGCAATTGCTCGAGAGCGGTGAGTTCGTCCGCGTTGTCGACCGCGATCGGGCAGCCTGCCTCGACCGCCATTTCGAGGTAGAGCTTCGATTTGGCGTTCCCATTGCAGACGATCCGGGACGGGGCGATGCCCTCTTCAAGTGCCAGCCGCAGCTCGTGTTCCGATGCGACATCGACGCCCAGTCCCAATCGAGCCGAAGCCCGGACAGCCCCGCGACAAGGATTCGACTTCACGGAGAAGGCGATGAGCGTCCTAGGATACGTCGCCTCGGCGACGGCACGGAACGCGTCTGCATTCTCGGCGATTCGATCGACGAACAGAACGTGTAGCGGCTCTCCGTAACGCTCCGTCAAGTCGTCGATGAGCGCTCCGTGACGCTCCAGTCTGCTATCGAGCTCGCGGGTTATGACCGTCATCATCCTCCACGTTCGGCTACGCAGATGGTACGAGAGAGCACGGTCGCGTCCCAGGGCTTCGCGGCCGGGAGCTCAGATCGCGGGGCGCGACGCGGACACGTGACTGTGATGCGCCTCACGATCGACCGATCGGGCCGCGTGGCGTGCCTGTACGCCAAACACCGATGGGGCAAGGATTCCGGCAACCCGGCGTTCTGAGTAGGCGGGCCTCGGCTGGGGACGCGTGCCGTGTCGAAACGTGATCGTCTGTGACAGCTGTCCCACCGTCCGATTTCTCGATTGGGATCTTGTTACGCGCAATGCCGGGTGCTATCGTGATGGACAGATGCGTGCCGGTGGGAACGGCGCGAAACGAAGGAGGTGGATGATGCCCATCACAATCACGATCACCAGCGGGATGCTGCTCGCCTTCTTCTGGGCGTTCTGGATCTTCGCATTTGCGGGCTGGTGGTGTGGCGGGAGCTGCTAGCTGTTCTGCAAGCCTCTCCCCGGCATCAGAAACCGAGTGAAGCAGATGAGCCGAGCAAGGAGGATACTCATTGTCTCCTCCTTGCTTCTTGTTTGGGCAGCATGCCTCGCTTCGGCCGATGCGCGTGATCGCTTCGCGCAGGAGACGGGGCTCGACGTTGATCTGATCAACGTGGTCAAACTCGATGTTGGCGGGACGGAGCTGACGATCGCCTTCGTCTTCGTCAATGAGCGGACCTTCTCGAGCAAGATCTCTGCCGCGTTGCGGTCGGCGCTCATGCCGTACATCGGCCGAAATGCGGTCTATGTCAATCCAAGCATCGAGCCCGTTCTATCGCAGTTTGGCTTTGCCCCGCTCGACATGATCGCGAAGCAGGATGGGACGGTCGTCACCCCGACGTCCGACGCCTGGATCGAGATCACAGCCGGCTTCCTCACGGGACGATTCGAGGTCAATCCGAGCGGCCCCGCGCACGGATCCGGGAGCGAGGGGATCGTTCTTCTCGGGGAGTCGATCGACGCCTCTCGGCCGTTCACGCTGGCCTATCGCGGACAGGAAGTGACGTTCGACATCGGCATCGCGCCTCCGCCCCCGACCTACTCGGCCCCGAGCAGCGCGGACTCCGTGCCTGACGTGACGCCGCTGGCAACGATCACCACGCTGGAGGGGATCCTGACGCAAGAGGAGTTCTCCGATGCCTCGATGGCCGGTCTGTTCGGACTCGATCCGACGCTCGTGCGAACGATCCATCTTCCGTATGGCGGAGAGGATCTACGGCTCCTGTTCGTTCGACTCGAAGAGGCCGTTCGCGACAGCGCGCTAGGAGATGCGCTCCTCGAGACGCTGGAGCCCTTCATCGGCTCGGAGGCTGTGATGGTGTGGGCATTCACCGCGACAGGCGCGACATTCTCACCTTGGCATCTCTATGTGAACCAAGGGACGAATTGGCCGGTGGGTCTCTTCTCGAATCCGTTTGTCGAACTCACTGAAGGGTTTAGCCGCTCGGTGATCCTCGACGTCGGGCAGCTGGTCGCCGGCCTGTTCAGGCTCCCGGACAAGGTCGATCCGAATCGACCCTTCGACATCTTCTACGGGACATCGCGCGTATCCTACCCCTAGGTGGGTTCGGTCTGGCACAACACGCGGTTCGGAGGCAAGCGTGCGGCTGATTCTGGCATCGGCATCCCCAAGGCGACAGCAGTACCTCTCGCTTCTCGCGAGCGATTTCGACGTAGTCCCGACCGACGCCGACGAGACGGCAACCGGCACACCTGAGGAGCGGGTCGTCGCCAATGCGCGGTCGAAGGTTCATTCGATTGCTTCCACGCACGACGGGGTGATCATCGGTGCCGACACGATTGTGGTTGTCGATGACGACGTGCTGGGAAAGCCGCGGGCGGGCGACGAAGCGCGGCGGATGCTGCAACGGCTGAGCGGACGATCCCATCGCGTGCTGACGGGGCTCTGCGTACTCAATACAGAGACGGGGATCGAGCGAACAGCCTGCGAGGAGACCATCGTGAGGTTCCGAGCAGTCGGAGATACCGAGATCGATCGCTACCTTGCAACGGGAGAGCACGAGGACAAGGCGGGCGCCTACGCGATCCAGGGCCGTGCGGCCCCGTTCGTTGAGGGGATTTGCGGAGACTATTACAATGTCGTCGGACTGCCCTTGTGCCGGTTGGCCCTGCTGCTTCGAGAGGTAGGGATTGCTGCACAGTAGGGCGTACGTGGCACGACAGCTCTGCCGAAGGAGGCGTGCGTTGACGGACAAGAAGAAGCACAGCATTCACACACTGCAGAAGATGAAGGGCTCGGGAGAGAAGGTCGCCTGGCTGACAGCCTACGACTACCCGACCGCAGAATTCGCCGAAGCCGCCGGAATGGACATGTTGCTCGTCGGCGACTCGCTCGGGATGTGCGTCTACGGGTACGACGGAACCGTTCCTGTGACGATGGACCAGTGCATCGTGCACTGCGAGGCGGTTCGCCGCGCGGCACCGAATACGTTCGTCATGGGAGACATGCCGTTCATGAGCTACCAGGTCAGCGACGAGGACGCGGTGCGAAACGCAGGCCGCTTCCTCAAGGAGGCGGGCGTCGATGCGGTCAAGCTCGAAGGCGGTAAGCGCGTGCTTCCAAGGATCCGCGCGATCCTCGATGCGGGCATTGTCGTCTGCGGTCACATCGGACTGACGCCGCAGAGCTCGGGTCAGCTCGGTGGCCACAAGGCGCAGGGGCGGACGGTCGCCTCGGCCCGCGCAGTGATTGAGGATGCGATTGCGATCGAGGAGACCGGCGCGCAGCTGTTGCTTCTCGAAGCGGTGCCGCCCGAAGTCGCCGGGTTCATTGCGAAGCGGCTGTCGATTCCCGTGTTGAGCATCGGGGCCGGCCCGGATTGCGACGGGCAGCTGCTGATCGTTTCGGATCTGATCGGTCAGTTCCAGGCGTTTACGCCGAAGTTCGTCAAGCGATACTGCAACGTTGCCGAGGTCGTGACCGGCGCGATGCGGGAGTACGTGGCCGATGTCAAGGCAGGCACGTTCCCGGCCGAGGAGCACTGCTATCACATGCTGAAGGACGAGGCCGGTGGGTTCGGCGATCTGATAAAGGAATTCGAGTAGCGTTCGCGGGGACAGGCCCCCGCGTTCGCGGGGACAGGCCCCCGCGTTCGCGGGCGCAACGCCCCGCGTGGATGGACGCAAGGCTCCGCGTTTGCGGTGCAAGTTTCCGAGTACAGGAGGATGAGATGAGTGACCTGCGACAGCGGCTGGCGATCGATGAGGCGCAACTGCGACAGATCAACGACTTCCTGCTCGATCCCGACTCCGAGGTGATCAACGAGTTCTTGAACGTCGTGGAGAAGCACGGCGGCCCGGAGACGATCAACCGCAAGGCGACCGAAGCCCGCGAGCTGCCGGCATTGATGGGCCGGCTCAAGGAGATCCGATCGCCCTATCATGGCGATCTCGAGTGGCTGATCGCGGAGCGCGATCGAGGGGCATTCATCGGAGTCGAGGCGTTCCGCCGCAAGGTACTCGGCGACGACTTCAAGACGATGACGATCGATGAGTCCAAACCGGTGACCCTCGAGCTCAGCGCGCTGCAGTTCTTCCCGTGGCTGATTGCGGAGGCGAAGCAGGCGATCGACCACGGCGAGCTGCTCGCGGGGCGCTACATCCGCGTACGCAACATGGCCGAGCAGACGGCCGACAATGGCGACACACTGGCGGTGGCCGCCGCGATGCAGATCATCGGGGCAAGCTACGTCGAGACCCTCGACACAAAGGGAACGGATGGATCGAACATCCACCTTGGGGGACCGGAGACGATCACCGGCTACTTCGGCGGCGTCGGTCAGCCGAATGGTCATGCGCTGCAGTGGGTCGATGAGTTTCTCGGCTACTACACCGAGTATGGCATCCGGCAGGTGCTGAATATCAATCCGGGGACGGTGCTGCTCGGATACATGCTGCACAAGCTCGGCATCGACATCGAGTTCAAGATCTCGGTCTATATGGGGAACGACAACCCGTACGCCGCACTGTGGACGCTGCTCGGAGCCGCCCTCTTCTCTCGGGCGGACGGAACGACCTCTCTGATCGGGTTCAACTGGGCGAATTCAGTTGACAACGAGACGATCGCGAAGGGGGCGACGATCCGATCGGCCCTCGGACTCGAAGAGAACGTGCGGTTCGAGCATCACATCACCGAGACACAGAAGTCGATTGTCATCCAGCCGTACGATCGGACCGAGGAACTCATTGAGCTGGCTTCACAGGTTGCGAACGTTTCGGCGAAACACGAAGGCGGTGTCCCGTCGGTCGATGCTGGACGCGATCACCCGTCGGACATCCTGGAGTACTTCCTGCCGAAGACCGAAATCGAGGCCCGGCAGCTCATGCCGGCGTTGGAACGCAACTACCTCGACAAGCACGACGCGTTGAACCGGACCGCAGTCGAGTTGACGAAGGCGGGGCGCTCCTTTCTCGCGGCACGCAAGCTGCACACGTAGAGTGGGCCCCGTTTGCCGGCTCCTTTGGGGTGGGGTACCCTTGGCCTCCCATCCCCATGGTTGAAAGGGCATCGATGAGCGAATTCGCTGAGCTGAAACGCCGGATCGAGGATCAGGGAATCCGGTCCGTGGACTTCCGGATCGCCGATCTCACGGGGCGATTCCGGCACATCACGATCCCGGTGTCGCGATTCACTGAGAGCGTTGTCACCGAGGGGCTCGGATTCGATGGATCGAACTACGGCTACCGCGATGTCGCGGGGAGCGACATGGTGCTCCTTCCGGATCTCACAACCGCCTACGTGGAAGAACGCCAGGGAGAACGGTTGCTTGTCCTGATCTCCGATATCTGCGAGGCGGCAACACTCCAGCCGGCGAGCATCGATCCGCGAGGCATCGCCAAGGCGGCGATCCAGTTCATGCGCGATGATGGTCTGGCGGATGACATCCTCGTTAGTCCCGAGTTCGAGTTCTATGTGTTCGAGAGCATCTCCTGCTGCAACGATCGCGGCCGCACGAGCGCCGAGATCTCCATTGTGGAGGGGAACGGCCATTCATCCGGCTCGGGACTTGCAGCTCTGCCCCACTCGGCGTATCACGCACCGCTTCCCGCAGATCGCTTGTTTGCGTTCCGTTGCGATGTTGTCCGACAGATCGAGGATGCCGCGATTCCGGTCAAGTACCACCATCACGAAGTCGGAGCATTGGGTCAGCAGGAGATCGAGCTGGGATTCGACACGCTGGTCCGGATGGCCGACTCCTCCTTCGTGGTGAAGTCCATCGTGCACAATGCGGCGGCCGAGCGCGGGCTGGTGGCGACATTCATGCCCAAGCCGGTACACGGAGAGGCAGGGACGGGGTTTCACCTGCACCAGTTCCTTGTGAGGGACGGCGTGAATCTCTTCCGTGGTGACGATGATCTGACGGAGCTGGCACGATGCTACGTCGGCGGGCTTCTTACACACGGACGAAGCTTGATGGCGCTAACCAATCCGTCGACAAACTCCTATCGCCGCCTTGTCCCCGGCTACGAGGCACCGGTGAACCTCGTGTATGGCGCGGCGAATCGGAGTGCCGCGGTGCGGGTCCCTGCCTACGCCAAGGGCGATGCGATGCGGATCGAGCTGAGGACGATGGACTCGACGTGCAATCCGTACCTCGCGTTTGCTGCAATCGCGATGGCGGGGCTCGACGGGATCCGCAACGGACTCGATGCGCACAGGCTTGGACTGGGACCCTTCGAGACCAACCAGTACGGGCAGGAGCCCGGGCAATCCGCACCGGACGATCCGCTGCTGGCGCCTCGGAATCTGGACGAAGCACTTACTGCTCTCGCGGAGGATCACGACTACCTGCTTGCCGGAGATGTCTTCAGTGAGGAAGGGATCGAGCATTGGATCGAGGTCAAGCGGAAGGAGGCCGATGCGGTCTCCATCCGCCCTCATCCGTATGAGTTCGCGCTCTATTCTGACCTGTAGAGTTCCGGATGGCACGGCAGCGTGTTCCGAGATCGGCCTGTGACGCCTGCGCACGAGACCCGCTTGCCTGGGATCGCGACTACTTCTGCTTCTCTTCGCGATCGAGGTACTGAAGAATGGCTTCGACGACGAGATAGTTGATCGAGCGATCGACTTTCTTCGCGAGGCGGTCCAGTCGCTCGATTGGCTTCCTATCGAGCTTGCTCTTCGGGATGTAGATCGAGAGTGTCGTCACTTCGCTCTTGCGAACCACCGTGTTCACCTCCTCTCCCACTCCTTGAGGTCTTTGAATTCTGTTTGAGCCTATACCAAAGAGAGGCGGGCGTGCAAGTCAAGGCGGTGGCGTAGCGGGCGCGTGAAAGAGAAGGGCGAGGCCGAAGGGGCCCCGCCCGCGGTCCATCCTTTGCTCTGCTCTCTTCAGCGGATGACGAAGCGGAAGGTGTAGTAGGCGATCTCGCGGCCGGCGCAAGCCTCGGCGACGGCAACACGTGCCATCACTTCGCGAGCTTGCTCAGGGGCGATCGGCTGCTGACAGCCGTCGCTTGTCTGCGCGCGCATCACTCGCTGCATCGCTTTCCGGGCGTCGCCCCCGGCTTGCCGCTCGATTGCGAGCACGAACGCGAACGTCCCTTGATCGAGAACGCCGGTCGTGACTGCGAATCCGCTTTCGCTCTCGAGATCGATCTCGGTCACCGGGATCACGGCCTCGAACAGGTCACCGGCGGGCGCCACCGAGATGACGCCTCCCGGGGCGAAGTGCGTCAAGCCGCCTTCGTTGATCACGTTCACCGTGTTGTCCTCGGGGAGCATGATCGAGCAACGGTCCCAGAGGACCGTGATTGCCGAATCGGAGATGTTGTGCAGCCAGAATGGGAGACGGCTGTCGACGCCCTCCTCCGAAAGCGACACATCGAATGCGATTCGAATCGTATCATCCTGGAACACAGCCTTCTCCGAGTAGATCGGATCGAGCATCTCCAACGTCGTCGGCGGAAGCATCCGGACCTCCGTGACGACGGTCTCCTCCGCGGCCGGTGCAATGTCTCGTTCCTGCGTTGGCTGGTCGGGCGTCAGCAGAAGCCCGAACAGAAGAAGTGCGCCCATGATGGCCGCAATCACGCCGACTTTTCCCAGATCACTCACAGTAGCTCACCCCACTTCGCCGACGGTGCCGGCGGGATCTCCTCATGCTAGGGTCCGATGCGGGCCGGAGCGTCGGAGTTTGGCCGTCGGGGAGCGGAATTCTGTCCCCTGGGGGCATGCGGAGGTCGCCTGCGAAATGGGGGCTACGATCGATGCTGTCGCGGCTCGCAGACAAGGTTCATCGGCGCGGGCTGCTGGGAACGCAACCGGCGCCTCGAACCGGTCCCGAAGCGAGAACCGCTGGGTCTCACTCGGTCCACGGCTGCGGAATCTCCGAGCGCCTGGGTGGATCGGCGCCCGTGCGTTGGCACGTGAGGGCCGCGATACGCGCGGCGAAGCGAAGTGCCCGTGTGACAATCGCGCGACTCACGGATGCCAGCCGGGCTTTGCGGAGGACCTGGGCTTCAGCCAGAGAGGCCAGAAGCCCGGACATGAACGCGTCCCCCGCTCCCACGGTATCGGTGACCTCCACAGGCATGGCTTCGGTTCTGGTGACATGACGGCGAGAGAAGGCGACAGCGCCATGCGCTCCGCAGGTGACCACCACGAGTGCTGGGCCTTCGGCCAGAATCTGCCGGGCGAATCGGGCGACATCACGGCCCGGCGCGATGAATGCCATGTCGGTCACGCTGAGCTTCACGAGGTCCACCTGCGAGCACCAGGAACGGAAAGCCTCACGATAGGCGCTCCGGTTCGGGATCAGCAGAGGCCGGACATTCGGGTCCAACGAAACGACATGTTCTTCGGAGACCGTTCGCATGAACGATACCAACGCGCGTGCGCCCGGCTCGAGCACAAGCGAGTAGGAGCCGAAGTGAACGGCCTGGAGTTCGGCAGGCAGGCTGGTCGGAAGATCCGATTCCAGCAAGGATCGGTCGGCCGTGCCGTTGATGTCGAACGTGTACTCGGGCTCCTCGCCGGCTCTCAACCGGATGCTGGCCGTCGTGGTCGGGCGGATCGTCTCTGAGGAGAGCCGCATGTCAACGCCGCTCTCGGCGAGACGTGCTCGAAGCATCCGCCCGTACGCATCTGTCGAGAGTTTGCCGAGGTAGCCCGTCTCGACGCCGAGTTGAGACAGGCCGACGGCAACGTTGAACGGAGATCCTCCGGGAGCCGGCACGGACGGGCCGGATCCGCCGGATGGAGGAACCAGGTCCACGAGTGCCTCTCCACAGACGAGAACCTTCATGCATGACTCCTTGTCGATGCTCTTGCCGCTTCCGGTATCGTTGAGCATACAGGATGCGATTCGCAGTCTGCGGCAGGGGACTCTCGCGAGGCTCGCGCAGCTGAAGCTCGTGGTCCGCGCGGTGCAGTTCCGTTCGTTGTACCATCCGTGTCACGCGACCGGGAAAGGAGGTCCTGGAATGAAGCGCTCGACGATCAACGCCCTCATTCGGGATGCAACGAGCTTCTTCGACGAACATCGGTTCTTCCTGCCGCCGTTTGCTCAGTGGCCCCCCGACGCCTGGCCGAACGACCGAGTGTCGATCCGAGAGATCGTCGAGAACGGCCTCGGCTGGGATGTCACCGACTTCGGGCTGGGCCGGTTCGGTGAAATCGGCCTCCTTCTGTTCACGCTTCGCAACGGATCGGCATTGCACGCATTGCCGAAGCCCTATGCCGAGAAGGCGATGATTGTCGGCGTAGATCAGATCACGCCGATGCACTACCACTGGAGCAAGACCGAGGACATCATCAACCGCGGCGGCGGAACGCTGAAGGTCAAGCTCTATGAACCGGATCGGGACGACGGGCTGAGCGACAGCGACGTTTCGTTCTCCATGGATGGCGTTCGATTCCGAGCGCCTGCCGGCCAGATCGTCAGCCTGGCGCCCGGTGAGAGCATCACGCTGACGCCGAAGCTCTATCACAGCTTCTGGGCCGAAGGGGAGCGCGTCCTCGCAGGAGAAGTCTCCAGCATCAATGATGACTGCGCCGACAATCGATTCCACCACCTCGTCGGCCGGTTCGCTACGATCGAGGAGGACGAACCACCCTTCCGCCTCCTCGTCTCGGACTACGAGGCATTGCTCAACACAGGTCAGCCCTCGTAGCTCCTTCCTGATGGCAGTGCGGCAACGGAACTGGCAGCGCCGCTGCGAGCGGTTGCTGCAACAGATCGATCCGTTTGGACCTGGGCGGAAGAGCGAAGCTCGGGCACCACGATGCTTCGGAGCAAGAGATGGAGCCGGCGAGAGGAGTCGAACCTCCGACCTGTGGTTTACGAAACCACTGCTCTACCACTGAGCTACACCGGCAGTACAATCCGGAGTATACCTACGCGAAATTGAGGCTTCAACAGGAGATGCGTCATGGACGGCTTGGCGATTGCAGCGGCCCTTCGAGAGATCGGCACAGCGCTCGAGGGCGGCTGGGTTCGCGCGATCCATCAACCGATTCGGGGAACGTTCATCCTCCGGATCTTCTCGGACGCGAAGCATCGGCTCCTCCTCTCTCCTCGTGATGCTGCCATCCACCTGACGCGTCTCGAGCTCCCGAACCCCGGCCAGCCCTCGACGTTCGTGATGCAGCTGCGCAAACATCTCAAGGGCGGGAGAGTGGTTTCCGTATCGCAGCATGGCTGGGATCGGATCGTCGAACTGGAGATCGAGCGACGCTCCGGCTCGCGGTCCACGCGCTATGCTCTGATCGCTGAGTTGACCGGTCTGCGCGGTGGATTGGTCTTGACACACGGGTGCCGCGTCCTTGGCGCAAGTCGGCACGATGTGCGCAATCCGATCGGCGCGACCTACGCGCCGCTCCCACCGCAAGCGAAGACGGATCCGCGGCGACTCACCGTGGAGGCGATGCGAACGCTTCTCGAGAGCGACGATCCCGTACGTGCGATTACCCGATCGATCGACGGGGTCGGCCGTGGAACCGTCGAGGATTTGCAGGCGCGCATCGCAGGCCGCCGATCCGGGGCGGAGGCCGCCTCGAAGATGCTGCAGGCAGTCAACGAGCTCCTGCAGCACGTCGAGCATCCGGCGCCGCATGTCGATCGCGCCAATCGCCGCGCCGCCTTCTATCGACTCCCTCCTCCCGCTGAAGCTGTCGAAGCATTCTCCGTTGCGTTGGATGAGGTGGCGAACCTCTACGGGACGGAAGATGCCGCCGGTTCCGACGAAGCGCGGGCTCTCCGGCGTGCGATCGAGCGACACCGGCGAACCGCAACCAAGCTTCGCGACTGGCTCGACGCATCCGCCGAAGCCGATCGGATCCAGGCACTCGCCGATCTCGTGATGATCCACCATCGAGACATCCCGCCGAAGGCGGAGGAGGCGGTTCTGGTCGATCCGGCAACGGAGGAATCCGTCGTGGTCCATCTGCAGCCCGCCTTGAGCGGCGTGGAGAACGCGCAGCGGCTCTACGAGCGGGCCAAGCGGCTCCGAAGAGGCATTCCGCACGTGACGTCGCGACTTTGCCGGATCGAGCGAGAACTCACTCGGCTCGAACGAGCGGAGAAGACCTTCCATGCGACGGGCGCGATCGAGGCGGATGTGGCGCCGCTGCTGCGGGGCAGGCCGGCTTCTCCGAAGCGCCCACCGCCGCGCGGCGGCTTTCGCAGCGAAAGAATCGAAGGCTTCACAATTTGGATCGGGCGAAACGCCGCCGACAACGACAGGATTCTCCGCGCGGCGGCGTCAACGGACGTCTGGATGCACGCCGAAGGTCATCCCGGGTCCCATGTGATCGTCCGCCGGGGTACGGTGGCGGAGATCCCGCAAGCGGTGTTGGTCCATGCCGCGCGGCTGGCCGCCTCAAGCTCGAAGGCCCGAACGGAGAAGCGCGTTTCTGTTACCGTTGCCGAGGTTCGCCACGTGCGGAAACCGAAGGGGGCACCCGCCGGGCTGGTGCACGTACGGCTTGCGGATACACTGACGGTCGAGCCGATGAGGGAGGACGAATGAACGTCGATTGGATCCTTGAGCTTGTCTTCTCGTTGATTGCGATCTTCGGGGCGATTGTGCTCCACGAAGTGGCACATGGGTACGTCGCGTACAAGCTCGGCGATCCGACCGCGAAGAGCCGCGGCCGGCTGACGCTGAACCCACTCGCGCACGTTGATCCGATCGGCACGCTTCTGGTGCCGGGTGTGCTCGCGATCATGCGTTTCGTCTTCCATTGGAACGTTCTTCTGTTCGGGTGGGCCAAGCCGGTGCCGGTCAATCCGGCCTACTTCCGCAATCCGATGCGCGGCATGCTCTATGTTGCCATCGCCGGGCCCGGGACGAACTTCCTGTTGGCCGGGACCTGCGTCATCGTGTTCCGACTGCTTGTCCTCGGGACGGCCGTCGAAACGCTCGATGGCGGCGGCGGATTTGCCGGCTTGCTGGCGTATTGGCTGGTCTGGCTTCTACTTCGGTTCTCTCTCTATAATCTTGTGCTGGGAGTCTTCAACCTGATTCCGATCCCGCCGCTCGACGGATCGCGTATTCTCCTCTACTTCCTGCCAGCAAACGGTCGACGGATTCTCATGTCGCTCGAGCGCTACGGCCTGATCATCGTGTTCGCGCTGTTCTATCTCGGCGGTGTCGGGATCCTGTTCGATGCGGTGATCTCACTCTGGCGTGTCCTCCTCGGCGTCTGAAGGCCAAAGCTTCCGCTGATGCAGATGCATTGCCGATTTTCGCGATCGTACGTATAATCCGAGACCACTACAGAGGACCAGGAGTGAACAGCAAGGGATGACCCAGCAACCACACTACGAAGTCAAGCAACGCGACGCGACGGAGGCGACCGTCCAGGTCACGGTCCCCTCGGACAAGGTTCGCGACCAGATTGCCGCCGTGTATGACCGCTATGCGAAACAGATGCGCGTCCCCGGCTTCCGCAAGGGCAAGGTTCCGCGAAGCTTTCTTGATTCCCGATTCGGACGAGATGTCTTCCTCGAGGAGGCCCAGGACGATCTTCAGCGAGAACATCTTCCGAATGCGCTCGCCACGCTTTCACTGCGGGCCGTCTCCGCGCCGCACGTCGATGTCGTCTCATTCGACGAGTCCGCGTCGTTCGTGTTCGATGCGACGTTCTCCATCCTTCCGGATCTCGACGTGGCCGATGCCGCGGAGCTATCGGTCGATGTTCCGGCGAACCCGGGGATCTCCGAGGACGACATCCAACGAACCCTGGAGGAAATCCAAACGCAGTTCGGGACAGTCGGCGACAAGGAAGGCGACACCGTCAGCAATGAAGACATCGTTCGCGTGAAAGAAGGCGACCAGGAATGGGACACGCGAGCGGACAACGACAACCCGGTGACACAGGCGCTGATCGGGGCGAACGTCGGTGACACGGTGGATGTGAACACTGAACTCCCCGACGGGAACACGTTTGAGGGGGCGTTCGAGATTCTCGGCCTTCGGCAGATCGTGCTTCCCGAAATCGACGACGAGCTCGCAAAGGACGCCGGATTCGACGACCTCGAGACGCTCAGGACGGATATCCGAACGAAACTCGGGGAGCAGCGGACCGAGCGGCACCGTCAGATCGTCAACGGGCTGATCCTGGACGAACTCGTCAGCCAGACGGAGATTCCGCTTCCGGGTCCGTTCGTCGATGAGCTACTCGAAGAGGAGATCGGCAGGATGAAGTCGTCCCTCGAAGAGCAGGAGGCGCAGTTCACGTTTGCGGACTACCTCGAGCGCCGTGAGATGACCGAGGAAGAGCTGTCGGAGGAGGTCCGCGAGTCGATCGTGCGGCGGCTGAAGCGGGAGCTCACGCTTCAGCAACTCGGGAAGGACCTCGGGATCTCGATTGACGATGAGGAACTCGGAGAACTGGCCAAAGCGGACGCCGAGGCCCAAGGAGCCGATCCGCTTCGGTTCGTGGCGCAGATCAAGGCGGAGGAGAAATGGGGAGAGTACCGCCTGAGCAAGATCAACGAGCGCATCTTCGAGACCCTGCGCGAGCGTGTCACACTCAAGGAGACCGAAGAGGAGGCAGCATGACGGCCCAGATTCCGTTTGTCATCGACCACAGCGGCCACGCGGAACGCTCCTACGACATCTACTCTCGGCTGCTCGAGGATCGAATCATCTTCCTTCGCGACGGCATCGATGATGACGTCGCGAACGTCGTGATCGCGCAGATGCTCTTCCTGGCGGCGAAGGATCCGGCGAAGGATATCCGTCTGTACATCAACTCCCCCGGCGGCTCGGTGACTGCTGGGCTCGCGATCTACGATACAATGCGGTTCGTCAAGTGCGATGTCGCGACGATCTGCATCGGCCAGGCCGCGAGTATGGCGGCGGTTCTCCTCACCGCAGGGACCGCAGGCAAGCGAGCCGCACTGCCCAACTCGCGGATCCTCCTTCATCAGGTGTTCGGCGGTGCCCAGGGAATGGCCGCCGACGTCAAGATCCAAACCGAGGAACTCCTGCGGATGCGCGATTTGCTGATCGACATTCTCGCCACGCACACCGGCAACACGAAGAAGAAAATCGCGAAAGACACCGACCGCGATTACTTCATGTCCGCCAAGGAGTCGCTCGAGTATGGCCTGATCGATCGGATCATCCCACCGCGCGAGGTCTAGCGGTCCCAAGGTGATGACACGGAGCCGCTGGAGAGACGTTCGCAAGATCGATGCGCACGTGCATGTCGTGCTGCATGATCGAGACAAGACCGAGCTTGTCTTCAATCCGCCGGATGCAATGCTCGAGACGATGGACGAGCAGAACATCGAGCGGGCCGCGGTCGTCCCGATCAACTACCCCGACTACTTCCCGCTCGAGCCGGAAGAGCGCGCCGACTGGCTTCGGGCGAACAACGAGCGCCAGGCGGACATCGCTCGCGGATCGGACGGACGTCTGGTGGCCTTCGCGGACTGCGCGATCGACGGGCGCTACGGCCACCCTGCGGACGGCACCGAGGCATTCGAACACGCCATCGGAGACCTCGGCCTCGCCGGGCTGAAGATCCACGCCTACAACCTTCGGGTTTCGGCATCCGACCCCCGGCTGCTGCCGTGGATCGAGGATGCGGCTCGCCTCGATGTTCCCATCGTGTTCCACTCCAACCCCTGCGGGCACGCGCCCGATTTCCACGGCTCGGCGCCGTCCGAGATCTATCGGGCCGTCTACGGACGGAACGTGACCTACACGATCGCCCATCTTGGAGGCGTCGCGTTCTACGAGACGACGGTCGGTGGAGGATACGTCGACATCTCCTGGACCCTCCTCTGGCTCGCCGATCTCCACGGGCCGGCGTTCTGCGAGCGATTGATCCGGCGAATTGGAATCGACCGAGTTCTGTTCGCCACCGACTATCCTGCGTGCTCGTACGAACGCTACTACGACATTCTCGACGCAATGACCTTCACCGAGGATGAGATCGAGCGGATCGCGTACAGGAACGCCGAGCGGATGCTCTCCGGGCGGGCGCCCGCCGGCCAAGACGAGTAGGTCGCTGGCATCGTACACCGTGCGTGGTGTACAGTCGGCCCATGAAACGAGCAACCGCCGATCTTCCACTCCACCATGGACGCGCTCCGCGCTGGTTGTTCGCCCGCATGGCGAAGCTGGCCGGAGAGTTGACGCAGTTGGTCGTTCTCGACCATGGAGCGGACGGGATGCTCTCGCGCCTCAGCAACCCCGGCTGGTTCCAGGCGTTCGGCTGTGTGCTCGGATTCGATTGGCACTCGAGCGGTCTGACGACGACGACATGCAGCGCGATCAAGGAGGGGATCAAGGGGCAGGAAGAGAATCTCGGTCTGTTCATCGGCGGTGGCAAGGGAGCCGCCTCGCGCAAGACGCCGACGGAGCTTGCGGCGTGGGGCGAGCGGATCGGCGTCGATGCCGACCCGTTGATCGACGCGAGCCGAACCTCGGCCAAGGTCGACAGCGCGGCCGTCCAGGACGGCTACCAGATCTACCACCACGTCTTCCTGTTCGATCGGGAGAGCCGCTGGGCCGTGGTTCAGCAGGGGATGAACGAGTCGAATGGAATGGCGCGACGCTATCACTGGCTGTCCTCTGCAGTCGACGACTTCGTCTGCGAGCCGCATCAAGCGATCTGTTGCGATCGGAGAGCGCCGTCGCTGAATCTGGTGGCGTCGGCCAGCGGCCCGGTGCGGCGAACGAGCGCCGAGCTCTCGCTTCTGCCTCCGGACGAGCTCTCGAGAGAGCTAACACGCTTGAAGCGCCTTGCACTGCCACGTCGCCACGAGATCGTGCTTGCCGACATTTCACCGGCGCGGCTTGAGCGCATCTTCGTCAAGACCTATGAAGCGCAGCCGACCGATTTCAAGGGACTCCTCGGCGTAAACGGCGTCGGCGCCAAGACGATCCGAGCGCTGTCTCTGATCGCCGAACTCGTCTACGGGAAGCCGGCAAGCTACGAAGGCCCCGCCCGCTTCAGCTTCGCGCACGGCGGCAAGGATGGCATTCCCTATCCCGTCGACCGGCCGCTCTACGATCAGACAATCGATCTGCTTGGGCGTGCCATCCGCCGCGCGAAACTCGGGCAGACCGAGGAAGTCCGGGCGCTCCGCCGACTGGACCGGTACTTCGGCGTGAAGGGCTGTGAAGCAGCGGAAGGAGGCTCCTCCCGATGACGCACATCCGGTTGATTCACTGGAATGCGGACGAGGTGGCGGCGCGAGCCGCAACTCTGGAGGAGCTCGGATACGATGTCCTCTGCTTCAGCGATTCGCGAGCGAATCCCAAGGAGCTTCTCGACCGGCTTCCGGATCTCTTTGTGATCGACCTGGGACGGATCCCGTCGCAGGGCCGCGAGCTCGCCGGCTGGCTTCGACGGCGAAAGGCGACCCGCCACGTGCCGATCCTGTTCATCGAAGGCGATCCGGCGAAGACCGAGCGCGTGCGCAGGCTTCTTCCTGATGCCGCGTTCTCGACGTGGGGATCGGTCGATGCCGTGATCGCGGCCGCGATTGAGACGAAGCTGGACAGCCCGGTGGTTCCGGGAACGATGGATGCCTACGCGGGCGTGCCACTGGTTGAGAAGCTTGGCATCCGAGCCGGAACGGCGCTCGCGCTAGTCGATGCCCCGGAGGGCTTCCTCCAGCAACTCGGGACGCTTCCCGAACGCACCGAATTCATCACCACCAAGCGAGGTGCCGCGGATACGATCTGCCTTTTCGCCGGCAACCAAGCGGCGCTCGACGGAGCATTTAATGACGTTTCCGAGCGACTTGCCCGGGGAGGCAAACTCTGGATTGCCTGGCCGAAGAAGAACTCGGGCGTCGACTCCGACCTGTCGGAGTCGATCGTACGGGCGTATGGCCTGACGCGCGGATTCGTTGACTACAAGATCGCTGCGATCGATTGCGTTTGGTCGGGTCTCTGCTTCGCGCGGCGGAAACCCGACTAGACGAGATCAAGCGTCATCTGCCACTGACTGAGCTCTCCGGGCTCGAATCCGAGTGCCGCGAACGGACCGGCAGCCTCCTCGGGGCAGAGCGCCGGGACACGCCACGTCTTCTCCGGGTACTCGGCGAGCAACGCCTGTAGCAATCGCATCGCATGTCCTTGGCGGCGATCTCCCGGTTCGACAATCAGCGACAAGATTGTCACTCGCTCGGCACTTGGACTGCTGATGACGGCAGCAGCTGGCCCGAGGCGATACGCAATCAACGGAGGCGAGGAGAGAGAGAGCGACTCACTGGACAGCTGCCACGGCAGATCGTGGAGGCCGTACTGCGAGACCATCCGGGCAACCTCGCGGATGTCGATCTCCTCGAGCCCTGCAGTCTCGCCCGCTGCGTATGTCGGAGCGGGCTCCAGCTCCAAGCTGACGAGCCGGCGCACGCGAGTGAAGCCGCACGACTCGTAGAGCCGCACCGCCGGCTCGTTCTGCTCGATCACCTCGAGGACCATGCGCCGATCTGCACGATTGCGTGCTTGCTCGATTAGTTTGCCCATCAGCCATCGGCCGACCCCCTGCCTCCGTGCCTCAGGCACGAGAGCCATCCCGGCGAGGCGGGAGGTCCAGCCACGGCGAGCGATCAGCGCACAACCGATCGGCTCGTCGTTTCGGAGGACCAGCCGGCTCAGGGCCGGCGCGATTCCATCGTGCGGGATCATGTTGAGGAGCATCGCCGGAGCGAAGGGGATCGGGATGAAATAGTCGGCAAAACCGCGTTTGAGCGTATCGGCGGCGACGTCGAGTCTCGCCGTGTCGAGGGCCTCCAACCGCATGCTCATCCGGCCTCCTTGCACTTGGCTCCCAGGTCGCCGCGGACATCCAGGGTGCTTCCTCTCAGACGCGAGAACGCATTGCGTTCTCCAACGAACCGGCGCTCGTCGCCGGTTCGCAGCCTACTTGTGCACTTTCCTCATGAACGCCTCGATCTCCGGCATCCCGCCCTGGAAGACAAGGTAGCCGTCGTGTGGCTCGCGCTCGGTGATCTCCCCGCAGACCGGCGTCAGCATCATCTCGCGAACCCGATCGAGGTCGTCCGTCTGGCCGAGCGCCCAGGCGAGCTTCACGTAGGCCACCTCGGGGAGCATGTTCTCCGCCGGGATGATCCCCTTGGCCATCAGATCGCGTCCGGTGTCGTAGACGAACATGTGGACGTAGCCCCAGAGCGTCTGGACGGTCATGTAGATGGCAACCCCGGCTGCGGTCGCCCGCTCGATGGCCGGGTAGACCGGCTTGTTGACGTGGCCGAGACCCGTCCCGGCGATGACGATCCCCTTGTATCCCTTCTCGACGAGCGCGTCGATGATGTCGGGATGCATGTTCGGGTAGTAGTAGACCATCGTCACGCGCTCCTCGAACGTCGGAACGATCTGTGCGGTTCGGTCGGTGCGTCGGCGGTTGTAGTCGTCTCGGAGCGGCTCGACGCCGCTTCGAGTCACCGTGGCCAACGGGATGTCGCCGATCGTGCGGAAGGTCGACCGGTACGACGAGTGCATCTTGCGCACGCGCGTGCCTCGATGTAGCAGGCCGTACTCGTCGGATGTCGGACCGAACATGCAAACCATCACCTCGGCGATGTCCGACGTGGCGGCGGTCGTCGTCGCGTGGATCAGATTCAATGCCGCGTCGGACGACGGGCGATCCGAGGAGCGTTGCGAGCCAACCATCACGATCGGAACCGGCGGGTTCTGGACCATGAACGCGAGGATGCTCGCCGTGTGATGCATCGTATCCGTCCCGTGGCCGACGACGATGCCGTCGATTCCCGCCTGGATCTCTCGTCCGATCGCCTTGGCTAGCTCCTTGTATTCGTGCGGCCCCATGTTCTCCGAGAAGACGCCGAACAGCTTCTCGGTCGTCAGATTGCAGATGTCGGCCAACTCGGGAACCGCGCCATACAGCTCGCCGGGCGAGAAAGCCGGGATGACCGCGCCGGTTCGGTAGTCGAGGCGGGACGCGATCGTTCCACCGGTCCCGAGGAGCTTGACATTCGCCTTGTCGGGCGAGACCGGGAACTCCTTCTCCGGAATCTTGTAGTGCGCCTCTTTGGAGCCCAGCTTCGTCATTGCCGAGATCGTCCGGACATCGATCCCGACGTTGTAGCCGGTAGGCAGCTTCAGCACGAGGTGGAGGGAGTCGTCAAACTCCGAGCGAGGGAGGATGATGCCGCGGAACCGCCCGCGCGCCGACTCGATCTCGACGTCGTCCCACACCGCCACCTCGAAGCGCGTGAGCGCCTCGAGCGACTCCGCCTTGTATCCCTTGTGAACGTCACTCATCCGAGCGCCTCCTCGGCCGGAGGCAGCGGCGCAGACGCCAATCGGGCCTCAACCTCTGCCGCCAGGTCTTGCAGCGGGACATTTCCAAGCGCCATCGGGCGCAGCGCTCCCAGTACGGCGTTCCGCGCGTTCGCCGCGGAGAGCCGTTGGCCATCCAGATCGCTGAGGATTCGATCCATCTCCGCGGCGAGCGCATCACGCGATGTGGCGCGATATCCGATCTGCTCCAGCAGTCCGCCGAGCTCCGCCGTCGGAGCGGCAAGTGCTGCCGGTAGGAGCGGCCGTAGGATGTCGTCCGTCAAACCGCGAGCCCGCGCTTGCTGGATGACGGAGAGAACCCGCTCCGGATCCAATCGACCGGCGCGTGAAGCGTGTCGCAGATCGTGGCCAACCAGGGTTCCCGCACGCTGCGGCGGTAGGCTTGCCTCCTCCTGCAGCCGCGAAACGAGCGAGAACAGCGCGCGCCGCAGGATGAACGCGTGGGCATCGCTCGGAACGCCCCACGCGACGAGGCGCTCGATCTGCTCGGCAACCGAGTGGGGCGGCAGCGCGGCCCGCGCCGCGTCGATCGCCGCTTCGTCGATCGGAATCGGTGCCGAGTCCGTGTCGGGGTACATCCGATCCGGTCCGGGCAGGACGCGCTCGAAGACCGTCGTGCCGTCGGCAAGGGCCTTGCGCGTTTCGTTGGGGACGCCTTCAGAGGCCAGGCGGCACCGTTCGTCGATCGTCTCCAGCGCCGTCGGAATGTCCTCGGAAGGCCCCCACAGGAGGAGCAGACCGTCCCTGTCGGATGTGCCGACGCGCTTTGCGATGGATTCCCAGGACTCTTCGGTCAGCGGGGAGTCCGGATCCTCGTTCGTCGCCATGTTTGGCTTGTCGATGCAGGCAATGACCTTAACTCGGTCGGAGAGTTCGTCGCCGAAACATCGACCCGGACCCGTGAAGAACGAAAGCAAGCCGGCGAAATGCGGCAGGCGCACCGCCACCGCTTGTGCATCCGCTGAGAGACCAAGCTCCACAGGGATTTCATCCTGTGCGAGTACGACGCTCTGAAGGCCCCAGGACGCTGCACTCATGGCGCGCTGCTTGAGTTCGTCACGCAGCAGCAGGAGCGCCTTCTGCCGGAACGCCTCGTTGTGCGTCAGCTCGGGAATCCAACGGATATGCTGCACGCCCTTGATCTCGACGCGCGTTCCCCCTTCGACGCTGACGTTGACGTCTTCCCGCGCCGCGCCGATCCCGGCATTGACCTTGCCGGTGCTGCGAGAAAGGTAGCGAAGGTAGTTCGCCGCTTCGGCCGCCTCGTCCGGCGTAAGCAACTCGGGCTCGGTTACGGTCTCAACGAGTGGCATCCCGAGCCGGTCGGTCGTATAGATGCGCTCGTGGCCGCTATCCGAAACCTCACGACAGGAATCTTCTTCAATGCTCAGTTGCCGAATTCCGACGCGCTTCGTCCCGAGCGGTATCGATCCTTCGATCCCGACGATTGCCGTGCGCTGAAAGCCCGTCGGGATGCTGCCGTCGAGGTACTGCTTGCGGGTGATGTGTAGCTCGCCGACGAGGCTCGTGTCGAGAAGGAGGGCGATCTCCATCGCAATACCGAGAGCCTCCCGGTTGAGCGGGAAGGGCGGCGTGTCATCGATGTCATACGTGCATGCCGTCTCGCCCTTGATGCGGTAGGTGATGTTCTTCTTGGTCTTAAACTCCATCAGCGCCGTGCCGTCATACTCGCCGAGTTCGCTCAACGTGGGGCGCATGTGGCGAACCAACTGGGCGTCATAGTCGTCGCCATCCTGATAGCGACGTGCCGGGCAGCGGCAGAACAGCTTCCTCGCTGTCTTGAGCTGCTGATGGACCTCGAGGCCGCAGCGGAAGCCCAGGCTCCGATACGTCTCAGGATCGGCCTCAAGCCGGGGAATGTAGCCCACCAAACGACGGGTTCTCTCTCTGTTGTCAGTCATGAGTTTGCGGTCGCCTGGCTCGTCAGCACGAGGAGATTTCCTCCTTGGACGGCACGCATCGCGAGCACTACCGCGCAAACCTCCGTGGCCTGATCCGAGCCGGGGCAGAGTGTATTCGGTTTCACCGGTGGTGGCCACGAGAGGAGTGTCTGGCCTCTCGAGCCACGCGTTTGTCCCCTCGCGCGGAGTCGTGGGGGCCGGGCTGCCCTGGGTGGTGGCGCTACTGTGGGGCGAGGAGGGATCACCATGAAGTGGCGCTTGTGGCCGCCGCCGGATCGTGGCCTCATCCGAAGCCTGCACATGCGACTCAGCAAGGGACTGCACTGGTTTGCGTTTGGGAATGGGCTTCCGATTCGCCTCATGAGATAGACCGGAGAGGCAAGGCGGATGGCCCGGACTTCGGGACCGGGCACTCTACCTCGCCTTTGTGATCTGCGTAACGCAGGAATCCCCTACCTCCCCGCTATACTCGGTCCGGTAGACCTTATGCTCACTGCCCGGCTGAGGGCTTGGAGCAAACGACTGGGAGGTAGCGGTGATGAACAACTCATTCCTGTTGTGGCTCGGAGTTGCCGGTGCGATTGCTGTCGGGCTCCTCCTGTTGCTCGGCACCCCAGCGGCGGTTGACGATTCCGACGCAACCGAAGCGGTTGTCACAACGCGAGACGTCGCGGAGAGTGCTGCGGATGAGAGCGTCTATTGGGAGCCTGTGTCGAAGAGAGCAGCAACCGTCGCGCCGACGGGCACGGTGCAGGTGGTGTATGTCCAACCCGAGCCCGAGATGCATCCCGCGCGCCCCTGCCCAAGCTGCGGCGCAACGGTTGTGACGTCTCCTTGTTCGGCTTGCGGCGCGCCATGTGATATGCCGTGCGCCGCGCCGCGCGAAGCGCCACTGGTCGGAGGTTGCAGCTACGGCCATGCGACTCCGTGTGGTGCCTCGCTCTGCGATCCGATGCCCGTCTGTAGCGTGCTCGTCGGCGACCCCTGCTACAACCCCAAACCGGGGATCAACCGCAACATGTCTCTCTGTGTTGACGAGTGCGCGTTCATCCAGCTCCACTCGACCGTTCCGCACCCCGCGTGTGGCAGGGCCGGCTTCCGTTGGGGCGCGAGCCGAGGTTCCTTCCTCGATCCAACGGCGAGTGCGCCAATCTACTATGCACCGTCGACGCGCATGCGCGGCGGAGAGGACGTTTGGATCACGCTGACGGTGATTGCGCCGGACGGCACGGAGTACTCGGATCACGTCAGCCTGCACATCAACAACGTTCGGTAGCGATAGGCGCGCGCTTAGCTGCGTCTCTTGTGCCCGCTCAGCCGATCGCTGGGCGGGCGCGGGCCTTGGTACCACAGTACACTGAGCGATCATGGCAATCCGTGCAGTGCTCTTCGACATGGACGGCACGATCGTAGACTCCGGAATCGACTGGCTCACCTTTCGTAAAGAGATTGGACTGCCGTCTGACGGCCGTCCGATCCTCGAGCAACTTGAGCGTTCGGCGCCCGAGGCTCGCGAGCGGGGCCGGTCGGCGCTGCACCGAGCGGAGCGCGAAGGGGCGGACCGTGCCCAGCTCCTTCCCGGCGCGGCCGAGCTGGTCGCAATGCTCCAGACCCGCGGGGTACGCTGCGCGCTGATTACCAACAACTCGCGCGCGAGTGCGGAGACCGTCCTTTCAAGGCACCGGCTGAGCTTCGATCTCGTGCTGACGCGTGAAGACGGAGCCGCGAAGCCCGATCCGGGAATCTTCATCGATGCACTTCGGCAACTCGGCGTTCCCTCGAATGAAGCGGCCGCGATCGGCGACGCCCACCTCGACGTGATCGCGGCGCATCGTTCCGGGATTGAACGGATCATCGCTGTCGGCATGCCGCCGTGGATGGCCGAGCACGTCTCGCCTGAGATCGACTACACGCATGTTGCGGATCTTCACGAGGCGCATGCGCTGCTTGTGAGAATGCTCGGTGACTAGCCGATCGTCCAGATCGTCCCCTGGGCTGTGTCCTTGAGCACCACACCAAGGTCGGTCAACCGATCGCGGATCCGGTCGGCGAATTCGAAGTCCTTCTTCTCCCGCAACGCGTCGCGAAGCTCGAGGAGCAACCGAATCAGGTCGTCCTGGATCCCGGAGGCCGTTCCTTGGCCGGGCTGGAAGAGGCCGAGGGGGCGCCCCAGCTCGCGGATCAGCTCGACGGCGCCCCGAAGCGCCGCGCGATCCGCGCCGGCTGCCGCTGCACGAAAGCGGTTCGTCTCGGCGACGATCTCCTGGATGACGCCGATCGCCCCAACCGTGTTCAGGTCGTCGTCCATCGCTTCGATGTAGCGGGTGCGGAAGGCGTCCAGCGACTCGAGGAACGATGCGCCCGCGTCGCCGGGATCGCCATCTCCTGCATCGCGCAGCTCGGCCTCAACGTCGGCCAGCAGGGTCGAAACCCGTTCGAGCGCCGTTCGTGCTTCGATGAGCCCGTCCGCGGCGTAGGCGAGCGGCTTTCGGTAGTGGCGTGACAAGTAGAAGTACCGCACGGTCTCGGCGTCGTGCTCTTCGAGGACGCGGTAGGCATACTCGAAGTTGCCGAGCGACTTCGACATCTTCTCCCCGCCGAAGGAGAGCATCCCGTTGTGTAACCAGAAGCGGAAGAACGGCTTGCCCGTCGAGGCCTCGGCCTGGGCGATCTCGTTCTCGTGGTGGGGGAAGATGAGATCGTTTCCGCCGGCATGAATGTCGCGATGCTCACCGAGGTACTGGTTCGATAGCACGACGCACTCGGTGTGCCAACCGGGTCGGCCCTCGCCCCAGGGCGAGTCCCACTTCGGCTCGCCGGGCTTCGCTGCCTTCCACAGCGTGAAGTCGAGCGGATTCTCCTTCGATGCAAGTGTGTCAACGCGGGAGCCGGCGTCCTGATCCTCGAGCCTCCGGCCGGAGAGCTTTCCGTAGCTCTCGAGTGCCGCGACGCGGAAATAGACATCGCCTCCGCGCTCGTAGGCGAACCCCTTGTCCACGAGGTCCGAGATGAGGTCGATCATCCCTTGGATGTGTTCCGTCGCGAGCGGGCTGTACGTCGGCTCGAGGACATTCAGGTTCGCAAGCAGATCGAAATACGCGGTGCGATACGTGTCCGCAATCCCCTCCACCGACTCACCGGTCTCGATCGACCGAGCGATCAGCTTGTCATCGACGTCGGTCACGTTCTGTGCATGGAGAACCTTCCAGCCCTTGAATTGCTCGAAGTAGCGGCGCAGCGTATCGAAGACGATGATCGGCCGTACATTGCCGATGTGGATATGGTCGTAGACGGTGGGGCCACAGACGTACATCCCCACGGTGTTGCCATCGATCGGCTCAAACGGTTCGTTCTTGCGAGTGAGGGTGTTGTAGAGCTTCATCTGTCCCCACCTCCTTTGCGCCGATTATACGGGGCGATTCACCGGCTACCACGACGCTCGCCCGATCGGTACACTGACCGTCATGAATGCTGTCGATGCGTGGATGACGGTGCTCCTCTCCGCAGCGCCCATCTCCGAGCTCCGCGGGGCGATACCGCTCGCCGTCGCCCGTGGCGCCGCCCCTGCGACGGCGTTCTTCCTCGCGTTGGCGGGAAACCTGCTCGTGATCCCGCTGATCCTCTACGGGCTTCGATTCGGCGAGCGGTGGATCCGGCGCTGGCCGATTGGCGCACGGCTTCTCGATTGGCTCTTCGGCCGTGTTCGCCGGCGGGAGCATCTGATTCAGCGGTATGGACCGTTCGGTCTGATCCTATTGGTGGCGATTCCGCTTCCCGGAACGGGGGCGTGGACGGGAGCGGTCGCCGCCCACGTTCTGGCGATCCCGCCGCGCCGTTCAGCTTTGCCGATCGCAGTCGGTGTCGTGATCGCGGGGATTCTCATCTTGCTGGCGACGGTCGGGATCTTTCGCTTGGCTGGCGTTGGCTAGTGGCGAAGCGGGCGGATGACGTATCGCGCAAGCACGGGGAACAGCACGAGTGCAATCCCTAGGAAGGATGCACTGATCGCCCAGAACTCGGCTTCGGACATCTCCACCACGCCCACCGCGTAGCGTAGCGCGTTCGCCATGTGGGTCAGCGGCATCGCGACGCTGAGCGCACGCAGGAACCCGGGCATGAACTCGACCGGGAAGTAGATCCCTGCCAGGAAGAGCATCAGCATCGAGAGCGCGTGCGCGATGTTGCTCGCGCTCGACGGGCGACGGACGAGCAGCGCGATAGTCGTGCCGAGGCCCATTGCGCCCGCGGTTCCGCAGACGATGAACACCGTGTAGCGGAGCCAGCTGATCTCGTATCGTAGGCCGAAGAGCAGGATGCCGACGAACAGCGTGATCAACGTCGAGACAAAGACGATACCCAGTCGAACCCCTGCGACCGCAACAAGCAACAGGACGGGGCGCATCGGCGTGACGATGAGGCGATCGAGGATCTTCCGCTCCTTCATTGCGGTGACGTGGCCGGAGATTGCGCTCAGGCCGGCCGACAGGACCGAGAACGCAAGGATCCCCGGCAGCACGAGGCTGAACCAGTTGGCCGAGGATGTCGCGCCGATATCGATCACATCGACGGAAAGGGCAGCCTCGACTCCCTGTCGTCGCAGGTTGAAGTCGGTTGTGATGCCGGTGGCAACTTGCTGGAACGCGAAGTTCTCCTGCACACGCGCTGCGTCGTAGAAAACATCGAGCTGCTTGCCATCCCAGACGAGACCGAAATCGATCTCGCGGGCGGCGACAGCCTCCTTGATCTCCGCCAGACTTCCAAACGGGACGATCTCCATCGTTCCGGCCGCCGCAACAGCCGCTTCGAGCTCTTCCCGGTCAAGATCCGTCGAGATGAACACGCCCATCGTCGAACGCGAGACGTCCCCGATGTCCCCCATCAAGAAACCGAACACAAGAATGAAGACAAGCGGGAAGAGGAGTGTCAGGAAGAGGGCCATCCGATCCCGCATGAGGATCCTCAGTTCGGCGAGGAGGAGGGACTTCAGGGCGCTCATCGTTCCACATCCCATCTCAGACGAATCGAGGCAATCACGACCGAAAGCGCAATCCAAGCGAGCGGCACGCCGAGGATCTGCGTCGGGGTGAACACGCTTGTCTCGATGCCGAGGCTGGCACGAAGGCCCTGTGCCAAGTAGCTCAACGGGTTTGCGTAGACGATCAGCCGCAGAAAGAAGGGCAGTCCGGCGATCGGGAAGAAGAGACCGCTCAGGAACATCATCGGCATGTTCAGGATGTTCGCCGCTGCCATGCCCCCCTGCGTCGTCCGCGCGAGCGACGCGATCAGGAACCCGAACGCCAGGAACGTCACCGCGGCGAGAAGCAGCAGGAGGAATGCCGAAGGACTGGCGAACGATACGCTCGCTCCGAGCGCATAGCGGCCGAGGAGGTAGAGCAAGACGAATTGCAGCCCACAGAGCGCGAGATGGCCGATCGAGAAGCCCGCAAGGAAACGCGGCACGGAAAGCGGCGTAACCCAGTAGCGCCGTAGGACTTTCCGGTCTCGGTTGAACAGGATCGCCCCGGGCACGCCGAACAGGCCGTTGACGAAGAACCCCATCAGGATGATGCCGGGCAGAACGAAGTCAACGTAGGGCGTTTCCTCGCCTGTCGTGCCGAGCCAGACAGTTTCGGGCTCGATGGCCTGGGCCGCGTCGTAGCGCCCTCCTCGAGTGAGAATCTCTCGATCGACTCCAGCGAGCACTTGCTCGATGATCTCCGTCGCCATCTGTGAGGCGACATTCGATGTCGTCATGTACACCGAGAGCTTCGCGGAATCCGAGGAGGCCTGGCCGTAGGATCCGAAGACCGCGTTGCCAAAGCCTGCTTGGATGACCACGACGGCCGCGCGGCGACCGCGCCGAAGTGCCGTCAGCTCGCTGTCGAGGAATGCCTCAACATCTGTATCGTCGTTCGGCTGATGCAGCGTGAACAGCGGTTCCGCGCTCCCTTCGCCAGGCTCCGCGAGGGAACGAAACGTCTCCTCGACGATCTCCGCGAAGTCGATCGGCCCCGCGGAGACTGTGTCCCGGTTGATCAGTCCGAGTTCGAAGCTGATCTCGCCCTCCTCTCCGAGATTCCCGAAGATCAGCGCCAGCAAGACGAGCACGAACGCCGGGAAGATGAGGAACCAGAAGAGGGTCACACGCTCGCGGATCGCAGTCGCGACGTGTGCCAACGCAATGCGAAGGATGCCGGTCATTCGCGCAACCTCCGACCAGTCAGCGAGAGGAACACATCCTCGAGATTCGGCTGACGGACAATCAGGCTGTCGAGGGGCACCTGTTCGCGGCGCGACCACGCGAACAGCTCCTCCATTGTGGTCAGCAGATCTTCGGTCTCCACCGTGACGGCTCCACCATCAACCCGGTACTGCTTGCAGCAGGTTTGGAGCCCGCCGAGTGCTTTTCGAGATGGATCATCGATTCGAAACTCGACGATCGTCTCTTCGCCGAACGCCTGCGTCAGCTCGCGCGGAGTTCCCTCGGCGATGATCGTTCCGTGATCGAGGATGCACACGGAGTCCGAGAGAGCCTCAGCCTCCTCCATGTAGTGCGTCGTGAGGATGATCGTCTTCCCGCGATCCTGGAGATCTGCGACGACTGACCACATATTGCGTCTGGCCTGTGGATCGAGCCCCGTCGTCGGTTCGTCAAGGAAGATCAGCTCCGGGTCGTTGACAAGCGCCGCTCCCAGGGCAAGCCGCTGGAGCTGCCCGCCGGAGAGTGTTCGGACGAGCGCTCCGGCCTTCTCCTCCAAGGCGACGTGCTTCAGGATCTCTTGGACTGGCAGTGGGCGATCGAAGAACGAGGCGAACAGCGTAAGAATCTCCCGCACCTTGAGATACGGTTCGAAGCCGCCATCTTGAAGAAGAACGCCGGTGCGCTGCTTGATCGATCGGGTGATCCGGCCAACCCGCTCCCCGAAGATCTCGATCGTGCCGGAATCGGCTTCCCGGATCCCCTCAAGAATCTCGAGTGTTGTCGTCTTCCCGGCGCCGTTCGGCCCGAGCAGTGTGAAGACGGAGGCGTTGGCAACAGAGAACGCGATCCCGTCAACGGCCTTCGTTTCCCCGTAGTGTTTCTTCAGGTCGATGACTCGAAGCAACGTCCCCTCGCCCATCGTCTCACCTCGCTTCAGGGATGCTACGCCAGCGAATGGCGAAACGGCAAGCCGGGGCCTAGTCGCCGGCGGGATCCGCTCGACCGTCGGCGAATGCGGCGAGATCCTCCGCGATCCACGTCGGGCGAATGCCGGATCGATCGATGTCATCCCGGCCCGCGACTCCGGACAGGACGAGAACCGTATCGATCCCCGACGCGTGCGCGCCGGCGATATCCGTCTCGAGTCGGTCGCCGATCATCGCGGCTTGGCTGATATCGGACCCTGCCTGCATCAGCGCAGCTCGGAAAGCGAGCGGAGAAGGCTTCCCGATCACGGCATCCGGGGCGAATCCCATCCCGCGGAGCGCTCCGACCATTGCGCCGGCCCCGGGAAGGAACCCGTCTTCGGCGGGGAAGGTCCCATCCTCGTTGGTGGCGATGAACTGCGCACCAGCGCGCAGCGCGGTAAGAGCATTCGCAAGCGTCTCGTAAGTTATGCTCCGATCCATGCCCACAACGAGTGCTTCAGCCTCGGCCGGAGCCGATGCCAGGCGATGGCCTGCCTGCTGCAGTTCCTCCCGGAGCCCCTCTTCTCCAAGCACCCAGACGCGCAGAGTCTCTCCCCCGCGCCGCAAGTGCTCCGCCGCAAGATAGGATGACGAGAGCAAGCCATCGGGATCGATGTCGAAGCCGAGGGTTCGGAGATTCTCCACATGCCTCACTCGCGATCGTGTCGAGTTGTTCGTCAACAGCACCACGCTTCCTCGCTTGGAGAGGTTGTCCAGCGCGTCGGCCGCGCCGGGAATCGGCTTGCCGCCTCGAACGAGGACGCCATCGATGTCGATCAGGAAGCCACGGTAGCGAGCGAGGAGATCTGTCGAGCCCATGCCGCAACGATACTCGATGCGGCATGGGTCGTCATCGCTGCTGCGGACTACGCGAACCTGAGCAGGGAGAAGACGATGAGAACGCCCGCGACAACGGCGAGGGTCCCCTCCTCGACGCGGAAGACGCGCTGAGGCAAGCGGAAGCTCCGCCCGCGGAGAATGCGGTGGATGCCGTAGCCGAGTGCCAGGGCAAGTCCTGCTTCGAGATAGGCGGGCCAATGCCAACTGGCGGACAGGATCGAGCGAGGAACGAGGGTGGCGGAGAGCGGGAGGAAGAGTGCGATTCCTCCACCAAGCCACGCATACGCCGAGACGGTCGCGCCACGGCATCGAGCCGCCGAACGCACAGAAAGAAGCGGGAGCAGTTTCGAGAAAGACGCGGCGGTGCCAACCGAGATCAGGGCGACCATCGCGTGGACGAAGAGAGAATGGACGCCGGACTCCAAGACAGCCTTTGCCGCGAAGCCGGCAAAAGGCGGGATCCCCACAATCCCGAGGATCCCCACGGCGATCGCGATTCGGGTCCCTCGCGGGATCGTGCGCCGGTTGAGCGTGAGCGCCCGCAGATCGGGACTGCCGACACATGCAACCGCCTGACCGACGGCGAGGAAGAGAAGGGCCTTGAACAATCCATGGGCGACTGCGTAGTCGAGGGCGCCGAGTCGTGAGGCCTGTGAGCCGGCTCCGAAGCCGATCAACAGGTAGCCGATCTGAGAGAGTGTGCTAAAGGCGAGCAGCTTCTTCATGTCGTACGTCTGGAGCGCGTAGAGCATGCCAAGCAGGCCCGTGGCGGCGCCGAGCACGGTGAACGTCAGGTCGAGCGGGAAGACTCCGGCCAACCGGAAGAGCTCGACGACCCCCATCTTGATCACGACGCCTGAGAGAAGGGCGGACACGGCCGGCATCGCTCGGGCGTGGGCCGCCGGCAGCCAGAGGGAGAAGAGGAAGATGCCTGCCTTGACTGCAACGCCACCGACCAGCAGTGCCGCAGCGAGCGGGATCCACGGTGCGGCGGGAGCCCGGGCAACGTGCGCGGCAAGGGCGGAGAGATTCAGCGTTCCCGTGTGGTAGTAAACGACGGCGATCCCGAGCAGGAAGAGGCTCATCCCAACGGAGCAGAGAAACAGGTAGCGCAGGCTGGCCCAGATCTGGCGCGGTTTCCGCTCGTACCCCACGAGCAGGAAACTGGCGAGCGTGAGTAGCTCGAGAATAACGTAGGCGTTGAACAGGTCCTCGGTGAAGACCATCGCGTAGGCTGCTCCGATCAGGAAGTGCAGCAGCACGTAGAAGTAGGCGCGCAACTCGTCCTTCCAGGTATGGAGCGAGACCGCGACGGCCAGCCCCCAGATGAGGGCGGCGATCGGAAGCCCGATGAGATCGCCGGAGAAGCCGATCCCAACCCTGTCCGCCCAACCGCCGAGCGTTGCGTCCAGCGCGGTTCCCCGAGCGAGGAGAAGGGCGATGCGGGCGAGCAATGCCGCATCGCAGAGATGCGCGAGCACGGCGAGGAATCGGCTCCGCCGTCCCACCCCCATCGACAGCGCGCCGATCGCAAAGCGGATCAGAGGAAGGAGGACTAGCTCCATGTCTCCTCCTCGGCGTTCGTTTCTCGCTCGATGCGGGCCGAATCCGTGGTGTGGTACCGTTCGACAAGGAGCATTACGAAGACGAGTGCCAAGGCAAGGATTGCGAAGTTGATCACGATCGCCGACAGGACGATCGCCTGCGGTAAGGGATCGACGATCGCTTCGACGCCCGGCACCAAGATCGGCGCGGCTCCCGGTGTACGGCTGTCGAGAGAGACAAGACAGAGGATCGTCGCGCTGTTCGTCAATCCCAAGGCGAGAAGCTTGATGACCAGGTCCTTGCGGATGACAAGCCCGAGAACCCCGATGCCGAAGAGAACGATCGCGATGGTCACACCATGGAATGCGCCCACTAGATCTCACCTCGATGATCGACGAAGTGCTTGGCGATGACCCAACTTGAGAGGAAGACTTTCACCCCGATCATCGCGTTGTAGAGAGGAATGCTCCCTCCACTGACAAGGCTGCCCATACGCCCGGAGGGCAGAGGATCGGAGAGCAAGGGCATCGAGAGGGGCGCGGGGAGGGTGGCGAGTGTGAGGATCGCCAGGAGGACGCCCCACTCGAATCCGTGGAGCACGGCGGGGCGCAATCGAGCGTTGATCCGTTCTGTGCCCAGCGCGATCGCGGCAAGAAGCAATCCGGACGCAGCGATGACGCCACCGGCGAATCCGCCGCCCGGCGAGAGGTGTCCGTAGGCCACTACATAAATCCCGAGGAGTAGGACGGGGGGCAGAAGCACCGCCGCTCCCACGCGTACGACGTTCGACTCGGGGATCGATTGGACAACCTCCTTGTAACCGCGTGTCCCGAGATAGAAGCGAACACCGAGCGTCGCAACGGCGAAGACGAGAACCTCGAGGATCGTGTCAAAGAGCCGCGCACCGAGATAGATGGAGGACACCACGTTCGTCGCTCCGGCTTCCTCGGCGACACGGATCCAGCGGTCGACATCGATGGGCCGAGGACCGGAGTAGCCGAGTTCGAGGATCACGACGACGCAGAACAAGCCGACGAGGAGAACGGCAATCACCGCGAGGACAGCTGACGAGCGCGACGCTGATGCGATGGTTTCCCGACGAATCATGGGAGGTTCTCCCTTGTCATCTGCTGCAGCTCACCCGTTTCCCGAAGCTGCTTCAGAAGCGCTCCCAACTGCCGATGGAGATCCCGCCGCTCCGGAGCAACGGCCATGGCGTATCCCCACTCCCCATCATGGCGAACGACTCGATAGCCTTCGAGTCCATAGCGGGAGAGGGCGTGGAAGCGCGCCAGATCGAGGCGGATGGTGACCGAGCGTCCTGCTTGCACGTCATCGACAATGTCTGACAAGTACCCGCGGAGGGGCATGCCTTCCGCGCCCTCAGACTCGTCGCCCGTCTCTGCGGCGGCCGGTCCCATGATCGAGAAGCGAGCCGTCGGCAGATAGTCGGGGGTTCGCAGCAGACGGCGGTGGCAACCATCGAGAATCAAGCCCCCGGCCCCAACGTCGGCGTTGCCCTGCAGGAGGGATCCTTCGACCTCCTCAAGCGGCACGAAGCGGACGGCCAAGTCGAGTCCTAGCCGGCGCGCGAGGCGGTCGAGGATTTCCCACTCGAGGCCCTGGAGCTGATTCCCGCTTCGCTCGAACAGGCCAGGTACTTCATTCGCGACCACCGTCAGCTTGCCGGTTCTACGAATGGCAAGAACGTAAATGAAGGTAACGAGAGCTGCACCGACCGCGGCTTCCGTAATCGCGACATCCGGGGCGTGAGAGAGGAAGAAGACGGAGGCGAGCAGAAGGCTGAAAAGGGCCATCCCGATAATCGCATAGAGCCTACGCCGCTGTAGAAGAGCGAGGCCGGCCGTTACAGGGAGAAGGGCGAGAAGGACGAGACGCGCAATCATCGCTCCTCCTCCCCACGATACCCTCGGATGAAGGCGCTCTTCGCAATCGAGTGTGTGATGATCGGGCTGGTGAGGATCAACAGCAGGAGCATCAGCACGAGCGTCGCATCCTGTCTCTGCCAGCCGTTGTGAACGATCAGCCCGAGGAGGAGCAGCGCGGTGCCGAACGTATCGGACACGCCACTTGCCTGAAGGCGAGAATAGACATCGCGGAATCTGAGGATTCCGAGGGTGCCGATTGCGACGAAAGCAGTGCCCAGCCAGGCGAGCACAAGCGCCGTCATCGCGTCCCTCCGGATCGTTCCATGGATCGTGCGAGGATGATGATCCCGACCACACTGAGTGCAATGTAGACGACGGCGACATCGAGAAGGAATGCCTGGTTGGAAATCACGGCGCCGATCGCCAGCAACGCGACAATGCGATTCGAGGCTGTGTTGTAGGCGAGCAGACGATCCCACGGGGTCGGGCCGCGAACGAGACGCCACAGGATGGCGACCATCAGGGCGAGTAGAACGAGCTCAACGGCTTTCATCATCCGCCGAGGGGAACAGATCGAGGACGCGCCGCTCGAGCGAGTCCTTGATCGTGCGCCAATCCCCGCCACCGCTGCGGCGCTGGAGCCAATGAATGTAGAGCAGGTCGTCCTCGGCCAAGAGAGAGATTGTCGACGGCGTCAATGTGATCGCATTGGAGAGCAGGAATCGGCCCACCGGATGTCGGATGCCGGTTGGCAGTGCCATCATGCGCCCCTCCTCGTCGCCGGAAAGGATCAGCCATGACGTGAACAGCGTCGAATAGAGGAACCGTCCGGCCAACGTGACGACGAACAGGAGCAACCGGTCGGGTCGCCGCCACACGCTTCGAGCTGCGGCAGCACCGCGCGGGAAGATCATGCGCTGGGTGAGAAGCACGCATGCCACCGCGCAGGCTCCGAGCACGAGACTGGGGGCGTCCAGGCGCCGCGTCAGCGAGAGCCACACAAGCGCGAGAACGCATGATGCCATCAGCATAGGATCACCCTATCCATCATCGCAGTTTGGAGGAAGGGCGGCAAGGGAGTGCATCCCTTCTCCGGGACAGGAGCGCCAGCGGCTACTCCTCGATCGTTACACGGATGTCGTCGTAGTACGCTATGCAGGCCTCGTCGAGACTTTCGTCGCCGAGAACGAGCAGCCACGTGGTGTGATCCAGTGACTCGCCCGACCACGGCCCGCTGAAGCAGGACTGATCGTCGATCAGTAGCTCATAGGAGTCGAGACCGAAGGCCAGCGTGTAGGTGTGCCACCGATAGACGTCCGGCAAGAACGGGATGGGGTGTCCGACTTCACTACCGTAGAGCGTTGGCTCGCGAACCCAGGAATCCCCGCCTTCGCTCGTGAAGAGGAAATAGGGAAGGGATCCAGCGACAGAATCGATCGCCGCTCGCGCCGGGGCGAAGAAGAACGTGTGTTCCGATTGGTTCTGAAGTGTCATGATCCGGCAGGTGAAGACGATCCGCTGTCCAGTTCGAAGCGGAGGGATTGCAAGCTCCGTGTAGCGGCGGTGCCATCGGCTCTTTGCGCTTCGAATCAACAGCGCGTGCCCCCTGACGGAGGCGATGTACTCGACCGTTCCGTCGGTTGCGGAGGCCCATGTCGGATCAAGCGCCCACCGTGCAAGCGCAGCATCACCGTCGCTGAAGTCCTCGCGGAAGATCTCGGTTCCGCTTCGCAGGTAGACTTCGATCTCGCGGTCCGCCGTGGCCGTTCGCCCCTCTGCATCCTCCACGCGAAGCTGCACGGAGTACCTCCCCGGATCGGGAATCTCAATCGTCGCCTCGCGTCCGGAGGCAACTGCCTGACCGGCGATCTCCCACGTATAGGAGACGATCGAGGCCGATCCGTGCGACGCGCTGCCGTCGAGGACGATTGCTTCCGCGGCGTACACGACGACCGGCGAGATATCGATGGCGGCGACGGGTTCGACATGGAACAGCGCGCAGGATGCGATCCCTGCGGCCACGACCAGTGCAGCCACCGCGCAGAGGATCCGTCTCGCGTTCATGCTAGCACCCCACCTCGATCAGCTCGTTCTTGGGGAAGGCGGTGATGATCTCGCATCCATCGGCCGTGATGACGACATCATCCTCGATCCGAACACCGCCGAAGCCGGTCAGATAGATCCCCGGCTCGATCGTCACAACCATGCCCTCCTTCAGGGTGAACTGGCTCAACGGGGACAGCCCAGGAGCCTCGTGAACCTCGAGCCCAATCCCGTGCCCCAGGCCGTGTCCGAAGTTGTCGCCGTAGCCGGTCTCGGCGATCAGCTCACGAGCCACCGCGTCGACGGCCACGCCCGTCATCCCGCTCTTCGCAACGTCGATTGCGGCGAGATTCGCGCGAAGCACGATGTCGTAGATCTCCTTGGCCTTGTCCGTCGCGGGGCCGACGGAGAACGTCCGGGTCATGTCCGATCGATACCCGCGGACGCACGCCCCGAAGTCGAACAGAAGGAGATCCCCGGACTCGAGCGAACGCCTGCCGTGGAACGGGTTGTAGTGGTTGAGCGCCGTGTTCGGCCCGGCGGAGACGTTGGCCTCAAAGGCGAGTCCTTCCGCCTCTGTCTTGCGGATGAGCATCTCAAGCTCGAGAGCGATCTCCGCTTCGTTCATACCGACCTTCAAGGTGGGAAGGAGGGCTTCGAGTGCATGGTCCGCAATGGTCGCGGCTTCCTGGAGAGCGGCGATCTCATCCGGGGTTTTCGTCGAGCGCATCGGCAGCAGAGGGTCGCGCTCCGGGATCAGCTCGTAGTCACCGAGCTTCGCAATCTCCTCAACCCAGTAATGGGCGATCCGACTCGCCGGGAAGACGATCCGCCGGACGCCGGCCGCATCGAAGGCCTCCGCAGCGCCCTTGAGGAACCACCCGCGTCCCTCTTCGATCCGCAGGCTGCCCGTCTCCTGTCTCGCTTGCTCGGTGTAGCGAGAGTCGGTCAACAGCAGCGCGTCGGAGTCCGTCAGCAGGAGCGCCCCCTCGCCGGTGAAGCCCGTGAGATAGCGGAGGCTTGCCGAGTCGGAGCCTTCGAGATTGAATGCGAAGTAGGCTGCGTTGTCGATGCTGGCGATCAGATCGCGACGACGTTGTGCATGGTCGGTCATGGCTTCCCACCCTTTCCGCGCACGGCGCCCGCTGCCCGGCGCGTGGTCAGACTATACGCGCTGAAAGCCTCTTGTCAACGGGAATACCAGTCGCTATAATCCCGCTCACCATGGGCACAATCGCCGATCTTGCACAGAAGATTGAGGGACTTGAGGACGCGTTGAAGGCACGCCTCGCGACCGCGTCGGACCCCGTGGACGTCGACCGGCTGCGTGTCGAGTTCCTCGGCCGCAAGGGAAGCGTCACCCTTCTATTCAAGGAGATCGGCGCAGTCAACACCTCGGAACGTGGCGAAGCCGGGCGCCTGCTAAACGAGCTCAAGCAACGGGCAACCGCGGCGATCGAAGAAAAGGAGGCCGGTGCGAGCGATGCTGAACTCGCCGAGCGCCTCGAGGCAGAGCGCGTCGACGTCTCGCTGCCGGGTGTGTACCACGACGTCGGGCACCTTCATCCGCTGACCAAGGTGCAGCGCGAGATCGAGTCCATCTTCCTGCGGATGGGATTCGACGTGGCCACCGGTCCGGAAATCGAGACGGAGTACTACAACTTTGATGCGCTGAACATCCCGGTCGATCACCCGGCGCGCGCGGATTGGGATACCTTCTATATCGATGACAAGCGGCTCCTTCGACCGCACACGTCGCCGGTCCAGATTCGCGTCATGGAGCAGACGCAGCCACCGGTCCGGATCATCTGTCCGGGGCGCTGCTACCGCCGCGACACCCAGGATGACACGCACTCTCCCGTCTTCCATCAGATCGAGCTTCTCTGGATCGAGGAGGGTCTGTCACTCGCCCATCTGAAGTACGTACTCGAGGTCTTCACGCAGGAGTTCTTTGGTGAGGGCTATGAGATGCTCTTCTCGGGAGACTACTTCCCGTTCACCGAGCCGTCGGTGCAGGTGCACATCAAGGCGCCGGACGCCGACTCGTGGCTCGAGATCATGGGCGCCGGAATGGTCGATCCAGCCGTATTGAACGCGGTGGGTTACGATCCAGAACGGTACACCGGGTTTGCGTTCGGCCTCGGCATCGAGCGGATGGCGATGCTTCGCTACGGAATCGACGACATCCGGACGTTCTTCACCAACGACCTGCGGTTCATCAAGCAGTTCTAACGGTGTTCGGAGCGGGCATTACTCTACGCTTTTGAACAGGAGTGCCGCGTTCTGTCCACCGAATCCGAACGAGTTGGAGATTGCCACGCGAATCGGTGCGTCGACCGCTTGGGGCGTGTAGTTCAGATCGCATTCCGGATCGGGTGTGTCGTAGTTGAGCGTCGCGGGGATGTGACTGTTCTGCATCGATAGGACCGTCGCGATCGCCTCGACACCGCCGGCCGCCCCGAGCAGGTGCCCGACCTGTGACTTGGTGGAGCTGATCCTCAGGCTCGCAGCGGCATCGCCGAACGCACGCTTGATCGCCAGCGTCTCGGCCCGGTCGTTGAGCACCGTCGAGGTCCCGTGCGCGTTGAGATAGTCGACATCGGACGGTTCAGTCGCGGCTTGCGCCATCGCGATCCGCATTGCGCGGGCCGCACCGGCGCCGTCTTCGGCCGGAGCGGTGATGTGCGTTGCGTCCGCCGTCATTCCGAAACCAGCCAGCTCGGCGTAGATGGGTGCACCTCGCGCCAGCGCGTGATCGAGCGTTTCGAGGATCACGAAGCCCGCGCCCTCTCCCATCACGAAACCGTCTCGGTGTAGATCGAACGGACGGGATGCCTTGTCCGGCTCATCATTCCGCTTCGACAGCGCACCGAGCCGACAGAATCCGGCAAACGTCACCCGTAGGAGAACGGCTTCGGCCCCGCCGGCGATTGCGCAATCGAGTGTTCCGGCTGCAACGAGCGATGCAGCGACGCCGATCGCGTGGCTCCCGCTCGCGCATGCGCTGACGACACCGAAGTTGGCGCCACGGAGGCCGTGATGGATCGCAATCTCCCCGGCGAGTGCATTGGGCATCAGACGCGGCACGAAGAACGGGCTGACGCGACGCGGCCCCTTCTCGGTCATCACGGAGAAGTTGTCGACGAATGTCTCCATCCCGCCGATCCCCGTGCCGGCGACGACGCCGAACCGTTCGGGCTCGAGCGAGTCGTTGGCAAGGCCTGCGTCCTCAAACGCGAGCGTCGTTGCGGCAAGCGCGAATTGGGCCGAGCGATCGATGCGCCTCGCCCGCTTCGCATCGAGATGGTCGAGCGGATCGAAGTCACACACCGGCGCGCCGATGCGAACCTCGATGCCCGAGAGATCGAGCATGTCGCCAACATCGCGAATGCCGGACGCACCCCGGCGGAGCCCCTCCCAGAAAGCTGTCTTGCCGGTTCCGATCGGCGTCAGCGGCCCAACGCCCGTTACGACGACCCGCCTACCCATGCCGCTCCATGGCCGCCTGGAGCGCGAGCAGGTACTCTTCGTCGTCCGCCGCCGAATCCTCGGACGCTCCGAGCGCCGCCAGCTGCTCGTGCACCGACTCGGCGTCGATCTCATCAAGCGCCAGTGCGGATTCGACGAGGAGGGTCGTCGCATCGTCGCCGACACGAAGCGTCCCGCCGCGGCAGACGTAGACGTGCTCTTGGCCCGCGTCTTGAATCCGGATTGCCCCCGGGGCGAGGACCGCAATCAGCGGTGCGTGGCCGTCCAGGATCGCGAACTCGCCGCGTGGACTCTGTGCGACCACGAGGGACGCATCTCCGTCATACAACGTGCGATCGGCTGACCGAAGTTGGCAACGCATGGAATCCCCTCCCGAGTGTCCACACTATAGAAGCGCGATCCGGGGTGTTCAAGGCGGAATGCGACGGGTATCCAGAGTTCCGCGATGACTCCTACGCGTCGAGGCCGTCGAGGATCGCCAGCGTGCGGCTGGCGCCAATTCGATCGGCGCCGGCTTCGATCATCGCGAGCGCCGTCTCGGCGTCGCGGATTCCTCCTGCCGCCTTGACGCCCATCTCATCGCCCACCGTGCGTCGAAGAAGCGCGACGTCGTCGATCGTCGCTCCTCCGGGGCCGAACCCTGTCGATGTCTTGACGTAGTGTGCACCGGCCGCCTTGGCGAGGATCGCTCCGGCAACCTTCTCTTCTTCGGTAAGGTACGCCATCTCGAGAATCACCTTGACGCTGACCGGCCGGGGCGCGGTCTCCGCCACCGTGCAGACCGCACGGATGTCGTTCTCGACCGAGGCAAAATCGCCTTGCTTGAGCGCGGCGACGTTGATCACCATGTCAAGTTCGTCCACGCCGACGGCGATCGCCTTCTTCGCCTCGAACGCCTTGACCTCGTCCATCTCCATGCCATGCGGGAACCCGATGACGACGCAGAGTTTGACTGCGGAATCTCCCAAGCACTCTCTGGCCAGTTTGGCGTGGCACGGGTTAACGCATACGGCGGCAACCTCCGCCTGCACCGCCTCGGCGCAGAGCTTCTTCACGCCCTCCTCCGTCGCTGTCGGTCCCAGTATCGTGTGGTCGATGTACTTCGCTAGCTCCGCACGTTGCATGCTTCCTCCATCCTTCGTTCTGGATTACCCGCCACTCCCGAGAACGGCACCGCGGCTCGTTCTCTCCAACAGGTGGAAGCTCCTTCCGCCCTCATGGACGAAGCCGACGACAACGTATCCCTTCTCGAACAGCAGTTCAAACGCCTCCCGCGTTGCGAGGCGCCAGTCTCGCGCCAAGCTCATCCCGGATGCGCGAAGGCGGTCGAGATCGACGGGGATTTCCACGAGAACATGCCGGCCGTGGTCGGCGTGCCGATGCCCAACGATTGCCCGTACTCCGGACGCGTGCAGCGTGGTCTGCGTCCATACGGTCATCTCGTGCAAGCCAAGCCGGTAGTGTGGTGGGAGCTGCCCGCGATCGCAGACCGAAAGGGTTCTTGGGGCTTCGAGCCACCATTCGATGTGAAGGCGATCCGTTGCGAGGCCGCGATTGGCCCGGTCCCCGACGTCGCCGTACAGATTGCGCGCATGCCCGGTCGCGATGGCTCCCAGCTTGTTGAACGCAATGTGTGCCTCGACGCTCCGCAGCGGATCGATCGCCCATGTGATCACCGCAACACCCGTCTTCTTCGCGATGAATCGTTCAGCATGTCGCAAGATCTGGGCGCACCCCCGGTTGCGAGCATCCGACGAAACAGCTCGAAACGCCGTGTGAAGCGAAGAATGCCCTCCGGAATCGGCGAGCAAATCGACAAGCGCTCCAACAAGCGGATGCTCAGGCATCTCCTCGTCGCGAACCCCCAGCAGCAGCCCGCCGCTCTGGACGACCGAAACGAGCTGGGGAACACTCCAGGCCGAGGGTGAGTCCCTGCCGATGATCGACGTCTGCATTGTCTCGAGTGCGCGAAGCTCGTCGAGACTCGCTAGACGACCGGCTACGAACGCCATCTTAGTCGCCGCTCTTCGTTCTCTTGTCGGCGTACATCCTTCGATCGACCTCTTCGAGGATCGATTCGAGCGATCGATCCTCGTTGGGCATTCGCGTGTAGATCCCGATGCTGAGCCCCAGCGAGAGGTGGTCGATCCCTGTTCGCGCGGGGACAGAGGCAATCTCTGCACGAAGCCGCGCTGCGACGATCTGAGAGCTTCCGTGGCCGTTCGTCTCTGGCATGAACACGAGGAACTCGTCGCCGCCGTAGCGAATCACGCGATCTGCCGTTCGGACGCTCCGCTCGAGCATTCGTGCCACTTCGCAGAGGACCTCGTCACCCTTCAGGTGCCCGAGTTGGTTGTTCACGGCGCGGAAGCCATCGATGTCGATCATCATCAACGAGAGCGGCCGATCGTAGCGATCTCCACGACTGATCTCCGAACTGATGATCGAGTTGAAGTAGTGGCGATTGTAGAGCCCGGTCAGGGGATCTCTGATCGCTTGCTCTCGAAGGGTCGCTTGCGAGACGTGATTCGACAACGCGATCGCAAGATGGTTCGCGATGACCTCGAGGATCTGACGGTCCTCGAGGTCGAAGAAGCCCAGCTGCTCGCTCTCCACGTTGATCACGCCAAGAAGGATTCCGCCGAACAACACGGGGACCGCGACTTCGGACTTCGTACTCGGGATCACCGCGTGATAGCGCTGATCGCTCGAGACGTCATGGAGGACTGCGAACTGCTCCTGCTCTGCGACCCATCCGGCAACACCGTCTCCGATCTCGATCGATCGGCCGACACCGGCATCGCTGTTCGCCTGCGCTCCCCTGACGCCTGCGACCTCAAGGCGGCTCTCGTCCGCTTTCAGGAGGATCGCGCTGAACTGATACTCGAACTGCTCCAGCAGGATGTCCAGCGTCGTGGAGATGATCTGGTCTCGGTCCGTCGCTGCCGCCAGTCGTTGCCCAAACGAGTAGATCCGCGAGAGGGCCTCGCGTCGGCGCTGTCCGGAGATGGCCGTTGCCAGCTGTCCTGCCAACGCGGTGAGGACTTCGAGGTCCTGATCGCCGAACGCGGCGACTCTCTGGCTGGCGACGTTGATCGCTCCCAGCGTTCCCTTCCGCCCTCGGATGGGAACCGAGATGTAGGAGCGTATGGTCTCTGCGCTCCCGTGATATCGGGAGTCCTCCAGCACGTTCGGAACCACAACGGCCTCTCCGTGCTGGATCGCCCATCGCATCAGGCCGGGGCCTTCAATGTAGGCGTGCGTTCCTTCGTCGAGGACCTCGCCGGCTGCGAACCCGCTTGCGGCGGCTCCCGCCTCCTTGACAAGCCGCGCTCCCTCGCGAAGCCAGATCGAGCAGCCCTCGTAGTCCATGTCCTCTCGAACCCGCTGGGCCGCGATCTCACACAATGCGCGCACTCCACCCACCTGTAGCAGCTCGCGGCCGAACGCGGACAGCCCACGCATGTGCTCCGTCTGCTTCTCCATCTGCGCCAGCTTGTAGGTTCGCTCGACGGCCAGCGCGGCGATGTTCGCCAGCGAGGCAACCGGGTCGATCGACGCGAGGGTCGGAGCGCTTGTGTCGATCGGGTCGTCGACCGAGATGCTCCCGATGATTCCTTCCGAGCCTCGCAACGGGATGAACAGATAGTCGTCCTTATGCCACCCGTCGATCGCGACGGTTCCGGTGATCCCAACGGTGTTCGCCCACGGTATCTGGTCATGCGGGATGTAGTACGCGGGGCCGAGGAGATACTCATCCGAGAAGGCGAGCCGGCGCTCGTCAACGGACATCGGCGGCTGCGAGAGGAGGGTTTCGCGCTCGGCGTCCGTCAGACCGGACGTCAGCGTCTTGTACGTCTCCCCTTCGAACGGAACTGGGATCGAAAGGTCGAACAGCGAGAGCACCGCCCTCCGGAAGCCGCCATACTCGGTGATTGTGTCGAGCACCAGTTGGAGGATCCGATCGATGTTCTCTTCCCCAACGATGACCTCTCCGAGCTCGAGGACGATCCGCTGGAGCCTCGACAAGCGAGTCTCGAGTGTGATATCTCGAATCGTGCCCTGCAGTCTCGGACCGTCCGGGGTCTGAACGACCTGCGATCGAACCTCGCCGACATAGGCTGTGCCATCCTTGGCTGTGACGTGGTAGATGCTCGGCTCAGACGCCACGACCCCACGACGCCGTTCCTCGATCGCTTGGCGCATCGACGAACGTTCGAATGACGCGAGGAGGTCAAGTTCGTCCGGCTGTCGGCCGATCAGTTCATCGTACTCGTATCCGAGCTTCCGCAGGAGGTACTCGTTGACGTAGGAGATCTTGCCGTCCGTCAACTCGAACACGCCGATCGGCGCCTGCTCGAGGAGCCTCCAGATGCGACGGCGATCCGCAGCCAGACGGCCACGCGATGCCTGCTTGCTCATCGCAGGTTCGAGGATCCGTCTCAGTTCGTCGGGGGGCAGATCCCATGGGATCCAGCTCGATGCCCCGGCCGCGAGCGCCTTCACCCCATCCACAGTCCTCCCGCTCTCGACCCACGCAATGGGATCCACCGTCGGATTGCTGCTCGCCCAGCGCTCGAGATCGTCGAGGACACGCCCAGGCGTCTCTGGAATCGCCACGAGCACAAGATCCGATGACGAAGGATCCGGTGAGGCTCCGTCAAACGAAGCGGCCTCTGCAGCAGTGCCGGCCGCGGCAAGGCGACGCCCGAGCGCGTCGGCATGGGCTGGCTCGCTACAGATCAGCAGTGCGCGTGTGGGGTTCCGCTCGTCCATGGCCCTCTGGCTATTCCAGATCCGTCAACTGGCGGATCCCGTCTTCGCTTCGCGTCCAGTTCGGCCGAACCTTCACGATCAGATCCAGGAAGACCCGGCTCCCAAGTAGCCGCTCGATGTCCTTGCGTGCCTGGGTCCCAATCTGCCGAACCATGCGCCCTCCTCTCCCGACGAGGATCCCCTTTTGGGACTCTCGTTCAACGATAAGCTCCGACTTGATCTCGATCAAACCATCCTCCCGCTCTCGGAACCACTTCACTCGGACGGCAATCGAATACGGGAGTTCCCGATAGGTCAAGCGGATCGCCTTCTCGCGGATCAACTCGCTAATCAGGAAGGTTTCCCCGCTGTCGAACTTGACATCCGACGGGAAGAGCGGTTCGCCTTCCGGAAGGTAGCGGGCAAGCGTCTCGATCGTGTCTTCGAGGCCAGCCTTGCGCTTGGCCGAGATCGGGATCAATTCCCGAAACCGCCCGGTCGCCTCGTAGGCAACGAGCGTTTGAGCGATGGTCTCCGGCTTGGCTGCATCGATCTTGTTTACCAGCAGGAGGACTGGGCCCTCGAACTCGGTGATCCGATCGAGGGTCTCGCGATCGAGGTCATGGACCTCCCCCCACGGTTCGACCATGTAGAGGAGAGCCGTCAGCCCTCTCAGACTCCGGAACGCCTCTCGGAGAATGTGCCGCCCCAAGCGGTTGGCCGGTCGATGCAGGCCCGGCGTGTCCAGGAAGACAATCTGCGATGTCGCCGTCGTCAGCACACACCGGATGCGGTTCCGCGTCGTCTGCGGCTTGGACGAGGTAATCAGCAGCTTCTCGCCGAGGATCGCATTGAGGAAGGTTGACTTCCCAACGTTCGTCTGACCGAGTACGCCGACGTAGCCGGTTCGCAGTCTTCCCTGTCCGCCTTCGCCGATAGCCGTTTCGTGGGTGTTGCGCTCGCTTGGGATCATGTACGAAGAGGATACCGGGCCCCGGCGCCACTCGACAACGCACACGATTCCGATCGGCGTCCATCCTGCCGAAGAAGAACCCTGTTGCGGACTTCGCGACGCGGCACGTCGTTGTGGGGTCCCCAACGGACGTCTATACTCAGCTCGACCAACCTCGGGAGCCGCTCATGGACACGCAAATCGTCAACATCGGCCAGCTGGTGACGCCTCTGGCAGGGGATTCCAGCATGCTGGAGCGTGGAAGCTCCCTCTACACGAGCGAGAATACCACGCTACTGATTCGCAACGGCCGCATCGCGTCGATCGGAGACCGCAGCGAACGCTTTGAGGGAGAGACGATCGACGCAGATGGAGCGGCCATTCTCCCCGGGTTGATCGATCCGCACTGCCACTACCGCAGCGTTGCTACCCCAGACCTCCCGGAAGGCGGAGATGCGCGCGGTGCACTCGTTCCGCTCCTCGGCCGCTTGGCGGCCGCCGGCGTCACGACGATCGGTGCGAAGTGTATCGAGAGCGCTGAGGTGTTCGACGAGCTGAGCGAACTCAAGCACGCGGCGCGCGGTCCTGTGCCGCGCATCGTCGCGTCGCTATCCTGCACATCTGGGGATGCATCGAAGAGTGCACCGGGGAGCCGTCTTGCCGCAATGATTGGCGGGGCCATTCCCACGGTGCGAACGCGTCACCTGGCGCAGTTCTGCGACGTAGCCATCGGGGAACGCGGCTGCTCGGTGACGGAGGGTCGGGCGATTCTCCGTGCAGCGCGTGGCGCAGGCCTGCGGCTGAAGGTGAGCGCCGACGGCGGCGACATCGAAGATGCGCTCCGGCTGGCTGTGCAGCTCGAGGCAACGTCTGTAGACTTCTGCGCAACGCCAGCGATCCCCGGCATCGAGCGCCTACGATCGGTCGATGTCATCCCGGTCGTGCTCCCGGCCCGCGCTCTCGTCTCTCGGTCGTCGCCACCGGATGTACGGCCGATGCTCGATCGCGGCCTGTCGGTGGCACTAGGGACCGAACAGGGGCTCTCGTCGCCGGGCGTCGGCTCCATCTGGATGATCCTCGCGCTCGGCGTGACGCAGCTCGGTATGACGTTGGATGAGGCGATCACCGCGTGCACCTACCACGGCGCCCGTGCGCTCGGACTGGGAAGTGAGACTGGCTCGCTGGAAGTCGGCAAGAAGGCCGACCTCGTGATTCTCGACGTTACAGACTACAACGACCTGCTGGGCAGCCTAGGCCGAAACCCGGTGCGCCAAGCGTTGGTCGAGGGGCGGGTCATCCAACGGAGATGAGACTGCATGTGGAGGCCTACGCCAAGCTGAACCTCGCCCTGCGGGTGCTTCGTCGCCGTGCGGATGGCTTCCACGAAATCGACTCGCTCGTGCAGACGATCAACCTGTCCGATTCGATCACCGTGGAGGCATCCGACGCCGGGATCGAGGTTCGCAACAGTGTCGAGGTCGAGGGGGTCGACCTTGCGGAGCGGGCTGCGAGGGATCTCCTCGCGGCCAAGGGCGTCGATGGTGGCTTCCGTATCAGGATCCAAAAGGGGATCCCGGTCGGTGCCGGGCTTGGTGGCGGCTCGTCCGACGCGGCCGCCGTACTGTCGGCGATCGACCGAATGACCCCGCCCCGGCTTGATCAGGAAACGTTGCGGACGATTGCGGCCGGCATCGGCTCAGATGTCGCGCTGTTTCTCCGCGGTGGACTTGCGCGGATGACGGGTCGGGGTGAGTGGGTCGAGAGCCTATCCGGGTCGTCGCACGAGGAGTACGTCCTGATCGTACCGCCGGTGCATTGCGCCACCGGCCCGATCTACAGGGCCTGGGAGAGCCCCCGAATCGATGCAACGAAGGACGTGCTCCGAGGCGAGAATGATCTCTTGGACGCGGCACTCCACCTCCACCCGGAGCTTGTGCCCTATCGGGATGCGATCGAGAGGCTCGATGCGGCATACTGGGGCATGAGTGGAAGTGGATCGAGCTTCTTCGCTTCATTTGCGACCCGCGAGGCGGCACGTGCTGGCGCGAAGCGGCTGTCGCAGTCGATGCCCGAAGCGAGCGTGCACGTGTGCCGAGCGGTCGACAGCGGACACCGGATCATCGAGGAAACGCCATGAGAATCGCAATCGACGGACCCGCGGCATCGGGGAAGACTTCGCTCGGGAGAGCGCTCGCGGCACAGTTCGGCTGCCGATTCGTGGAAACGGGGAAGATGTACCGAGCGGTCGCCCTCGCGCTGCGGCGCGGGACACCGCTTGACGAGGTGCGAATCAGCGTGCGGGAGCCGGAGCGCTTCTTCCTTGAGAACGAGGACGTCACCGACCTCCTTCATACGCCCGAACTCGATCAGGCGTCGTCCGAAGTAGCCACGGTGCCCGAGGTCCGCGCACGGCTTGTCGACTTGCAGCGGTCGATTGCCGAAGGTGGGAACGTCGTGATGGAGGGACGAGACATCGGCACGGTCGTGCTCCCGCATGCCGATGTCAAGATTTACCTCCTCGCAAGCCGAGAGGAGCGCGCGAAGCGGCGGGTTCGCCAGCGGGCGGAAGCGGACTACGAAGAGACTCTTGCCGAGCTTGCCATCCGCGACAATCGCGACGAAACGCGAGCGATTGCACCCTTGAAACCCGCAAGGGATGCGACTATAATCGAAACCGACCGAAAAGCGCTTGCAGAGGTCATTTCCGAAGCATCAAACGTGGTCAAGGGGCGGTTGGGGAGACATTGTCGCGGCGACGGACAGACGGATGGAAAGGCACGCTCTACGGAGCAATCGTAGGACTGGCGTACGTAGTCCTGAAGATCCTGTTTCGACTTCGCATTCGCGGCAGAGCCAACGTAGCGCGGGACGAGTCCTACATCGTCGTTGCCCGCCATCGCAGCTACTGGGATGTCCTGATCATGGCAGCCGCGGTGGGTGTCCGGAAGCGCATACACTTCATCGCGAGAAGAGGCCTCATGCGTTCGTTTGCCTTGGTGCAACCGGTGATTCGGACCTTCTCGACAATCATCGATCGAGAGAACTTCGGAAGATCCGACTTCCGCAAGATGCTCGAAGCCATCAAGAGAGAACGGCTTGTCGGGCTGTTCCCCGAAGGAACGACTCGCAAACAAGTCGATGCGAAGGCCGGGGCGGTGCGCTTCGCGATGATGACCGGGAAGAAGCTTCTGCCGGTCAACATCGTTCCGAAAGGCCCATACCCGCCTCGATATCCGTTCGGGATGCCGAGGATCACAGCATCGATCGGGCAACCGGTCACGATCGCCGATCTCAGAGACGGGATCGACGAGAGCTTGGGCAAGTCGCAGGTCGCGCGCCTCATGAGCGACCGGCTGATGGAGGTAGTTGATAACGCATGAGGAATGTAGGAGGATAACGGGAGTCCGGAACAGTCCCGAAAAACAGCGAGCCTGGCGGTCTTGAGTCGCCAGGGTGGCTCAACGGTAGGTGTCAGCGAAGCATGGAACAGCGAATCAAGATGGAAGACGCTTTCTCGGAAAGCGACGTCAAGATGTACAGCCGCGGAGACGTGATCTCCGGCACGGTCGTCCAGGTCAATGAGAGCGAGATCCTGGTCGACATCGGCTACAAGTCAGAAGGAATCCTTCCGACGGCCGAGCTCTCCCCGTTCCGGGAAGACACCGGAATCGAGGAGGGCGAGGAGATCCAGGTCCTCGTCACCTACATCGACGAGGAGAAGGGCACCGTCTACGCATCCGAGAAGCAAGCGGAATACGAGAAGCGCATCGACGTTCTCGAGGAGGCCTATCGAGCAGGAGAGGCCGTCGAAGGCGAGATCGTCAACGAAGTCAAGAGTGCCGGATACCATGTCAACCTCGATGGCATCCGCGCCTTCTTGCCAGGATCCCATCTCGGCGACGATCTTCCCGGTTCGATCGACGAGCTGCGAGGGCAGCGCATCAAGCTGAAGATCCTCGAGCTGTCGCGGCGCGACAAGAACCTGGTCGTCTCGCACAAGGCGTACATGAAGGAGCAGCAGCGCGAGAAGCGGATGGCGCTCTTCGACTCCCTGGAGAGAGACCAGGAGCTCGATGGGACGATCCGCAGCATCGTCGACTTCGGCCTGTTCGTGGATATCGGCGGGTTCGAAGGCCTGGTCCATCGTTCCGAGATCGCCTGGAAGGATCTCCCCGTGCCGCCGCCGGAGTACAAGGTGGGCGACGCGATCAAGGTCAAGGTCATTGACTTCGACAAGGAGAAGGGGAAGGTTTCCCTGTCGATCAAGCGCTTGCGGATGAACCCGTGGGATGGCATCTCCGATCGATACCCCGCGGGCGCTCAGGTCGAAGGAGAGGTCGTCAGCGTCACCGACTTCGGCGCGTTTGTCGAGCTTGAGAAGGATGTCGAAGGTCTGGTCCACGTCTCGGAGCTCTCCTGGGGTCACCCGGAGAGCCCGCGTGAAGTCGTCAGTGAGGGCGACAAAGTGACAATCGTCGTGCTGAGCTGCGATGAGAACGCGCATCGAATCAGCCTTTCGCTGCGACGCACGCAACGGGATCCTTGGGAGAACGTCGATCAGAAGTACCCGCGAGGTCAGGTCGTCGCCGGTACGGTGACGAAACTGACCGACTTCGGCGCGTTCGTGAAGCTTGAGGATGGCGTCGAGGGTCTGGTGCACGTCTCCGAGATCGATTGGGGGCATGTCAGCCATCCGCGAGACGCGCTGAGCGAGAATGAGGCGGTTGAGGTGAAGGTTCTCAGCGCGGATGCCGAGGAGCGGCGCATCTCGCTCTCCATCCGTGAGCTGAAGGACAACCCGTGGCGGAAGTTCCTCGAGAAGTTCGCGATCGACGAGATCGTCGAAGGCGAAATCACCGAGATCAAGGACTTCGGCGCATTCATGAAGATCACCGACGAGGTCGATGGACTGATCCATGTGTCGGAGATCAGCGACGAGCGAATCGCCACACCCGCCGATGTCCTCGCAATCGGCAGCAAGGTCCAGGCCAAGATCATCGGCATCAACGAGGACAAGCGTCAGGTTCGACTCAGCATGCGAAACCTGTTCGGACCGCCGGAGATCCCGGCTGGAGCCTTCGAAGGACAGGATCGAGACCGCGGCGGCGGAACCGGTCGCGGCGGAAAGCGGCGCAAGGAACGTGGGCGCGCCAAGGAGCGCGTCGACCGGCGATTCCTCGACGATGCGGGCCACGAGTCGCTCAGCATGCGCGACCTGCTCGGTGAAGCGGGAATCGACGACGAAACATAGCAGAGAACAGACCCGCAAGGAGGAGACGGGATGAACAAGGGCGAATTCATCGATCGACTGGCTGATCGGACCGACTTCACGAAGAAGGAGGCCCGAAACCTGCTCGACTCAGTGCTGGACCTGATTCAGGAGACGCTGCTGACGGGCGAAGAAGTCAAGCTTGTCGGCTTCGGCAAATTCGGTGTGCGGGCGCGAAAGGCGAGCAGCCGGATCAACCCGCAGACTCGACAGCCGATTCAGGTTGTGGCGAAAGTCGTGCCGCTGTTCCGCCCCGGGAAGGAACTCAAGCGACAAGTCGAGAAAGCTCTCAAGACAACGCCGAAGGGTGTCGCCAAGAAGTAGATCCCTGTCTCTTCCGAAGCAGGTTGAAGCCTGATAACGATGGCGCGACTGGCATCCTGCGATGTCAGTCGCGCGTTTCTTTGGACGGATCCGCGAGGATCCGGAGCCTCTCGGAGATGACGATCGCACGAAGCTCCGCCACCGCCGTATCGAAGTCGTCGTTGATTACGAGGTAATCGAAGTCTCCCAGCGAGTCCATTTCTCGCTTGGCGATCCGAAGCCGATCGGCGATGTGCTGCGGACTCTCTGAGCCGCGTGCCCGAAGCCGCTCCTCCAGACGATGCAGCGAGGACGGCACAAGGAAGATGTAGCTCACCGTGTAGGGAGGAAGGCCGATCGCTTGGAGCCTCTTCGCTCCCTCGACATCCACATTCAGGATGACGTCCTTGCCTGCGGCGACAACGCGGTCGATCTGCGAGCGACCCGTTCCGTAGAGGTCTTCGTGATAGGTCACGTGCTCGACCAGCTCGCCGGCGTCCAGCAAGCGGGCGAACTCGTCGCGGGAGACGTAGTGGTAGTCGATGCCTTCGGCCTCGCGACGGCGCCTCGACCGGGTCGTGTACGAGACGGAGAACGCGAGATTCGGCTCGAGCTTCATCACGCGGTTAATCACCGAGTTCTTCCCGGCCCCGGAGGGCCCTGAGACGATAAACGCCAGTCCTCGTCCCGCTCCACGCCTCCTCGCGGTGATCCCATCACTCGACATTCTGGATCTGCTCTCTCAGCTGTTCGACGGCGACCTTCATGTCGATCACCAGCCCACTGACAACGACGTCCCTTACCTTGGAGCCGATCGTGTTGACCTCGCGCAGCATCTCCTGACTGATGAAGTCGAGCTCCTTTCCGACGGGTTTCGCGGCATCCTTCAGCGCTGCGGCACGGTCGAAGTGCCCCGCGAGTCGCGCGATCTCCTCCTGGATGTCGTGGCGTTCGACGAGCAGCGCGATCTCCGCCTCCAGCCGATCCGGGTCGACAGCAATCTCCAGCTGCCGAGCACGATCCGTCAGTCGCTCGCGCATCTCCTCGAGAATCTGCGGAAGGCGCTCCTTGATCTGCTCGATCGACGCTCGCAGGACAGCGAGCGTTCTCTCAAGCTCCTGCACCAGGACCTGCCCCTCGGTCGCCCGCGTCTCGAGCACCGCTTTCATCGCCTCGTCGAGCGCATCGCGTAGCGCCTCCCACAGCCCTGTGTCGTCGTCGTCGACCAGCTGAACGGCGCCGGTGCGGATCAGGTCCGACAACGTGGGTAGCTGCGCAAGGCCGAGGTCCTCGGACAACGATCGCAGCGCCGAGTACATCCCCGAGGCTGCCTCGCGATCGATCGGGGACCCGTCATCGACGGATCGGTCTCGAGAGATATCGAGCCAGACGTTGACCTCTCCGCGCCCGAATCCGCTTCGCACGTGCTGTTCCGCTTGCGCCTGCAATCCCGGCCGGTCGGACAGCCCGCGAATCCGAACGGACAGGAATCGGTGATTCAGCGTCTTCACCGTCGCTTCGATCCGCCAAGCCGCTGTGCGCGTTGCCGCCGTCCCGAACCCGGTCATGCTTCTAATCATTGCTGCCTCCAGAGAAGAGAACACTGGCATAGCCGACGACCGAATCCTGATCGCCCGTCACCTCGCCCGATGTCGTGTAGTGAATGAGCTCCGTCTGATCCAGACCGAGGCGATCGCTGACGGCCATCAGGATCGCGATCGCGCCGGCGCCGCAGATCGTCAGCCCCTCGGCCCTGACCTGCTCTAGAAAAGCGGCAGGATTGCGCGCCAGAATGCGATCGAGTGCCCCCCGGTCGAGGCGCTTGGCGATCTCTCCGGGCTCGTAGTGGGTGAAGTCGCTACTTGCAAGGAGGAGGGCCGATCGATCTTCGACAAGCGCGGCAATCCCGTCGACTGCAGGTATCAACGCCTCGAACGCGGAGGATTGCACGCAGATCGGAACGATCGTAACGCTCCCGGGCCAGACCCTCTGGATAAACGGGAGCTGCACCTCGATCGAGTGCTCCCGCGCGAACGCCGCTTCGTCGACCGCCAGACCGCCGTCTGTAAGCCGATCGATCGCCTCGCGATCCACCCTCAAAGCTCCGAGGGGCGTCTCCCACGCATCATGGTCGTCGAGTGCCACTGCCGGTCCAAGACCGGTGTGGTTCGCGCCGAGCACCACCACGGTCGAGGGAGTGCCGATCTCCGCAACGCTGCGGAAGCCCGCCGCCGCCGTTCGTCCCGAGTATGGATAGCCCGCATGGGGAGAGACCAGGCCAACGGGACCCACAAGCGGTGCGCCACCCGCACTTCGGTCCCCCAGAAGCTCATCGGCGAGCCGTTGGAGGCTGCCAGCGTCTCGAGGATAGAACGCACCCGCAACGATCGGGCGGCGGATTCGTGTTGCCATGCGCACATTGTACCTGGGCCCGAGAGGATCGACCAAGAGGATCTTGACTGCCCTAGCCGCCTTTCGTACTATCGAGTCTGAACTCTGGGAGATCGTCTAATGGCAGGACGACAGGCTCTGGCCCTGTTAGTGGGGGTTCGAATCCTCCTCTCCCAACCAGCGAATGAACGCCCTCATGAGAGGGCGTTTCTTCTCTTTGTCACGGAGGGTGAGAAACCTCAAGCCGGCGATAGGAGTTCGCGAACGTGCCCACCCGAGCAACCGGACAGCCGACAA
>Ga0272441_10000259_pt1 | contig 121060 bp, 98 predicted proteins | sample SSMProp6N_FD_193582 | JGI IMG/M metagenome (GOLD analysis project Ga0272441, IMG submission 193582) | Marine sediment archaeal communities from Little Sippewissett salt marsh, Falmouth, MA, United States - SSM-Prop-6N | ecosystem: Environmental > Aquatic > Marine > Wetlands > Sediment ...
AGCAGGGTCGAGTCGTGTGTATGGTGGTTTTTCGTCCCCGAGAGGCCACCGATCGAGCTGACGATTCGGCCGCCTCGTCCAAACCGAACGCTCCGGGGAATCGGGCACGACGCCCCCCCTATCGCTGTTTCGTGCAAAATCGGTTCTCGCGTGGCTCTCCACCCGAGGCGGGAGACGACATCGAGGTCATCTGCTACGAAGAAAACACCCACTTTCGTGAGCTTACGGACCTGCTCAACTCCCTGGTGTTCGAGGACCATGGCCATGGGCTGGCCCACGCCCATCGGGTGGCCTCATGGTGCATGGCCTTTTACACCCAGCTAGAGCCCGACGGGAAGGACGCCTTGGACTTCTACCTGATGGGCTTTTTGCATGATCTGGGTCGGACGTCGGGTGAGAAGGACCCAGCACCCGGTGAGCGATCGGTGGAAACGATTCACGCTTTGGGGCTCGATTTGCCCGTCGGCCATCTCGAGGCGATCCGCACCCACACTCAAAAACACCAGGCCGACACCCTGGCTGAGCAGTGCCTATTCGACGCCGATCGACTGGATTCGTGCCGTTTCAACATGGCCCCGAACCGTTCACGGCTCAGTCCTTCGTTGATCGCGACGATCGATGAGCACACCCTGCTGGCCAGGCTCTTTTTCCAAAACCGTCACTGCTGCCTCGTGCCGCCTAACATCCACCACCGGCACGCCGTGAAGTGGTTAATCTATCTACACCGCCACCTGGATTTCTTGCGTCCCGAGCGGCTCTACTACGGTAGCCTGTCAGCAGGCTTGGAGCTGCTCCAGAGCCCACTGGGCAAGGGCCTGGTTGCCTCCCCCGATCCCGGGGAGGCCCTGCACACCATGCTGAAGGGGCGAGATCAGCACCAGCCAGAAATTTCGATCTACGAGCTCGCGCCGACGAATGTCCGAGAAATCGAGGTCAAGCGACTTGGCATCGAGTTCCTGCTCGACGAAAAGCAGCGGCCCCGTCGCGAGTATCGGTACAGATGCGCTCCCGATCTGGGCCCCATTGAGCAGTACCAGCGATTCCGGTTGCCCGAGACGTGGCGATCTGTCGGCCCAAAGCCGGATCAATCGATGCGTTCAAAAATCGAATAGTCGGTGTTCGCGTATCGCACTCCTTGGACGACCCGGCAATAGATCAGGGCCGCGAGTAGAGGCTCCCGAGTGGCCTCTCCACCAAAGAACAGGAGCTTGCTGCCCGTCTGTACCCGGGGCCAGCTCCAATCGATTCCAGGGGCGCTCCGCCGTGTCTCGAGGACCTCTGCACAGTAGTGTCTTGCGCGGAGTTGGCACACCACCAGGCTCCGCTCGATCAGACGCCGTAGGAACGGGCGCAGAGGGTTCTGCGCGACGGTGTGGGCGCGCAACAGACGCTCGGTGGTTTTCAGCCCGGTGAGGTAGAACCTAAGGAACTCGGGCAGCTCGGGCGTGTCGATCTCACGCAGGTACCAACGCTTGGCTTCGCTCGTGTCTCCCATCCGCTCCAGGTGATTTCCCCCATACAAGTAGAGCGTGTTGCGATAGCGAAGCAGGCCGGCCCGGCGAGCGTCCAAGCACTCTCCCGGACCCAGATGCAGCCCGTGGCTCGTCTCGAACCGCCGCATCGCCTGCTCAACATTCTGGTAGGCACGCCGCACCGTTTCTGGCTTCTTGCCGTTTTCTACCGCGAAGATGATGGCCTGCACGAACAGAATCGTCGCCGCGGTGACCACGCTTTCTGGGATGTCGAATTGCACGCCGCGTTTGATGAGCTCCTCCGCATGGGGGCCATCCGACAGGGCCTCGAAGTCGAACGGTTCCAAGGTGTGCTGAAAGCGGCGAAGCATATCCCTGTCCATGACCCGCACCGGCGGGTGAAACCAGAGGGGGATGCTGTCGGCTCGATCCGCAGCCAGGGAGATGAACACCAGCGCCGCCAGCAGGGACATGTGGGATGGCACCTCTGGTAGAGACAGACGTGGCAGCGCCACGTACAGCTCGTTGAGCAGTTGGGTCAAAGCTAGCCGGGTCCGCCGCGGATCAGCCCCGCTTCTGATGGCGGGCAACAACGCGAGGATCTGATCGACGATGTTCTCCACCCGGCTGTCGTACAGGCCCCGCCTCAAACGGAAGCGACCTTCACGAGGCCACGAGCTGGTCTTGGCCACGAGCAGCGCAGCGTACACATAGGTGTTGAGATGCCGGTGACGATAGGCGTATTCCACCAGTGCTGGGCTCATCTCCCAGACGTTGTCAATCCGGCCGAGTGCGGCGTCCAGCTCTTGCAGGTCCGTCATATCGCACCGCCGGGCTCGTCGTGAGGGCTCAACGCGATCTCAGCCAGAGTCTCCCGGCCGGAGGATGTCTGCCGTACACGAACCTCGGCGGGCTCGGTGCTGTAGATCAAATAGCGCGCGCGCTGCGCGTTCGGCTCACGCTGGTCACAACGGGCACACAGTGGCAGCTCGTCCGCCCCACCGGTGGCGTGGAGGTGCCGAATCCTCGCCAAGGGCTCACCGGTGAGGATCTCCGCAAAGGTCTGCCGGTTCAGATCACCAATGAGCATCTCGCCGTTGTAGTCGAAGCAGCACACGTTCATGGTGCCGTCTACCTGTACCTGCAAGGGTCCAGTGGCCGGTCGGCCACAGGAAGCGACCCGTTTGCCATCGGTTTTCCGAAAGCGCTGGCCCGTGACCCAATTGTGTGGACGCCAGATCTCCAGCCCATCCACTAAGGGCTGCCAGGTCTCGATCCACTGCTCGAGTAGCGCCTCGTTTTCGGGCAAGGCCGAGCAGGTGAGCCGCAGCGAAAACTCAGCGGAGCGGTGCTCAGCCAAACGTTGGATGCGCGCGGCCAGCTGGGCATAGGAGACGAGGGCCGGTGGCCGGTGGATTGCCTGCAGGGTCTCGTCGTCCACAGCGCTCAGACTCACGCGCACCTCGGTGGCCAGCCGCGCCAAGTCGGCCAGATCTCGGTCGGCCACCAAAGACAGGTTGGTCACCACGTGGACGCGTGGAAAGAACGTCCGCGCCAGGGCGAGCTTGTCCTTCCAGTGGGGATCTGTGGCGAGCTCCCCGAATCCCGAGACCGTGCAGAGCGCCAAGTGGGGCAGCGTCTGCCGAGCCTGGCTCACGATGCGCTCGAATCGTGCGTTCGTCATCACCTCGCGGCGTCGCCGAAAGGTGTCTCGAGAGCACATGGTGCAGTGATAGTTGCAGCGCGTGGAAGGCTCGATCCGGATCTCGGTGGTGGGTGTCAATCTCGGCATCGCGCTTCCAGTGCAGCCAGCTGCTCGGGGGCGTCGATGCCGAAACCATGATGCGCGATGGGCAGACATCGCACCGGAAGACCGAGCTCGAGCCAGCGGAGCTGCTCGAGCCCCTCGCGCTGATCCAAGTGTGTCTCCACGTCGGAGAGCCGCGTCAGTGCCTCGAGAAAGGTGCGACGGAACAAAAAGGCTCCCACGTTCTTCTTCAGTCCCTCCGAGTCCACGGTACCATCCTTGCGCACCGGAATCTCGGCCCGGGACAGGTAGAGCATTCGGCCCTGCCGATCCACCACGACCTTCGCCGACAGCGGGGATTGGTGGTCCGCCGCCTCATAGAAATCGCAGTAGAAGGTGAGCGCGTCTGCCTCACCAAAGTATGCCTCGTCCTTGACCGCCTGGAAGAGCGCCTCGGGCCGAATGGCGGGCTCGTCTACAGGTAACGACAGAAGGTAGGCCCCGGGCAACTGCGCCTGGATCTGCACCAACCGTTCAGTGGCCGAATGACAGGACTGCCGGCTTGGAATCTGGAGCACGCACGCGGGAACATCGACGACTTTTCGAGCCTGCTTCAGGTCGGCTGCCGGGCCGGTGAGCACCACAGGGCCGCCCAGGGCGCTGGCATTCCGAAGAGCGTGCTCCAACAGGGGCCGCCCCTGGAACCGCGCCAGCGCCTTGTTCGGAAACCGCTGGCTGGCCAGCCGAAACGGGATCACTACGGTCACTTCTTGCCAAAACCCTGCCGTCATGGATTCGCTGAGGAGGCCATCAGGTCGTGCAGGTTCAAAAGGCCCAGCGGGGCGTCGGCATCGTCCACCACGATGACCTCGGTCAGGCGATGCGTCCGCATGAGATCCAACGCGGTGCCCACAGCGTCGTCTGGACGCACACATTTGGGCGTCTCGGTCATGATTGTCCGCGCGGTGACGCGATCTTCGTCTGGCGCGGCCTGCAAGGCCCGACGAAGATCGCCGTCGGTGACCACCCCCAGCAGCCGGCCGCGCTCCACCACGACCACGATCCCGATGGCCTTGAGAGTCATCTCACGCATGAGACGCGGCGGTGGATCGTCGGGTTCCACCATGGGCAACCGCTCCAAGGGCCGCATGCGCTCCGCCACGGAGTCAACCGCCACAGAGTCCGTGCTCAAAATGGCGTGGGCGCGGTCTGTCAGGGGGCTGTCCAGGATCCGTCCCAACACGTGGCCTGGTATGGTCACCGCCCCGGCGCCACTCAGAAAGGCGCGCCTGGCATCTTCCACCGTACGGATGCTCGAGGCCATCAACACGGTCTCGAATTCCGGGTGGGCCGCGAGAAACGTCACGATGTCACTCAAGACCCCAAGCCCATCCAACCCGGCGTCGTGAAGCCGCCCCATGAGCGGGCAGACATACTGCGCTCCAGCCTTGGCGGCCATGACGGCCTGGTTCACGGAAAATACCAGGTGCAGGTTGACCCGGATCCCCTCTTCCACCAAGCGACTCGTGGCCTCGATGCCCAGGGCGCCCACCGGGATTTTGGAAACCATCCGCGGACCGATCTCATGGTTTCTCCGAGCCGCGTCCATGATGTCGGCGACCGTGTCTCCGAGGGCTTCCACGTGGATCTCTCCGGCAAAGGACTGGACGAGTTGCCGAAGCTCACCCGTAGCGTCTTGCCTCCCGAGCCGTCGGAAGAAGGTTGGCGTGGTGGTCACACCGTCCAGGACGCGCCAGCGGACAAAGCGCTGGATCTCGGCAAGGTCGGCAGAGTCCAAGAAGAGCTTCATCGAGATTCCTCTCCAGGCGAGACCTCGGACGCGCCAGGCTCAGGCACGGATGTCCGAATCGACTCGGCGATGGGAAGCACACGCTGTAGCAAAGACGCGAAATCGGAAAGCGGCAACATGGAGGCCGCGTCACAGCGAGCCTTGGCTGGGCAGGGATGGGTTTCGATGAACAGGGCGTCCGCCCCGGCCGCTGCACCGCAACGCGCCAGCAGCTCATTGTGCTCGGGAAGGCCACCTGCCCGGTCACTGCTGGGGATCCCGTAGCGCCGTCCGATGTGGGTGACGTCAAAGACCACGGGGCAACCGATCCCCTGCATGATGGGCACGCTCGTCACGTCCGCCACCAGGCGATTGTAGCCGAAGCAGCTCCCCCGTTCGGTCAGCAGGATCTGGTCGCACCCGCCCTGGTGGATCTTGCCCACGGCGCCGCGCATGTTCTCCGGAGCCATGAACTGGCCCTTCTTCACGTTCACGGCTCGGCATGCCCTTCCGGCGGCCACCAGAAGGCTTGTTTGCTGACACAAGAAAGCCGGGATCTGCACCAGATCCAACACCTCCGCAGCCGCGGCCACATCGGATTCGCGATGTACGTCCGAGGTCACAGGGAGACCACTCACCTCACGTACGTGGGCGAGCAACTCGAGCCCCTCTTCGAGGCCCGGTCCGCGGTACCCGGTCACCTCGGAGCGGTTGTCCTTTTCGTAGGAAGCCTTGAACACGAGCGGGATCCGAAAGCGCTGAGCCAACGCCGCCAACTGCTCGGCCGTCTCGAGCATCGTCCGGTCGTCCTCGAGCACGCAGGGCCCCGCAATGAAGGCGAGCGGCTGGCCCTTTCCAACGCGAAAAGCTCCAATGGCTACGGGGTTATTCACAATAGCTTCAGCCATGACTGTGGCCCATTTTTACCGGATTCCCTTGGCTATTCAAGCACCCTTGTCCACACCGAGACCGCATCGGCCACGTTGCTTTGAGTAATCGACTCGTGGTATATGGTTTTTACGGGAGATTTCCTATGCCAGGCATTTGGGAGCTATTGATTGTCTTGGTCATCATATTGGTGATCTTCGGAGCGGGAAAGCTCACCCAGATTGGTGGACAGCTCGGCTCTGCCATCCACATGTTCAAGAAAAGCAGCACGGCTACGGATACAGAGCAAAATAGCGCTCCAGTCGACGCGGTCGAGCAACTCGACCGGCAAGATAGACCGGCGGAGTGAGGCCTGTCCATCGTTACCTGCGCATTGTGTACAGGGAGAATCCAGAAACCTGGCCAGCCACAGGAGCAGCGGTCCCTTGCGGCGAGCCAGGGATCGAAGCCGTCACGACGCTTGGCTGTGAATCTGCAGGCGTTGTTACTCGGCCGTTTCCGCCCAGAATACCATCGTTGGACGCACCATGACCTCAGATGACTCCTTCGACTCCACGGCGCCGATGCCGATGACCTTCGGGCCCAACCGGCTGCCCAAAAACGTCACTTTCGTACTGACCGAGGAGTGCAACTTCCGCTGTAGTTACTGCTATCTGGTGCACAAGAACAGCCGCAGACGAATGGACTTTGTGGTGGCCCGAGCGGCCATCGACTACCTGATGACCCACCGTGAGCTGTTTCCCGAACCCGCCGTCAACTGGGATTTCATCGGTGGAGAGCCGCTGCTCGAGGTGGATCTCATGGAGCGCATCATCGACTACACCCGGCTGCGGGCCTACGAGCTCGACCATCCCTGGTTCGCCCAGTGCAATTACGGCATCACCACCAACGGGTCTCTCTACGGTACGCCCCGAGTGCAACGGTTCATCGAGCGCTATGGGCACATCGTCGGGATGAGCATCACCCTGGACGGCCCTCGGCACGTGCACGACGCAGCACGAATATACAAAAACGGCGGGGGCACGTACGCCGACGTGGTAAAGAACATCCCTCTTTGGCTCAAGCAGTACCCGAACACATCCACCAAAGTCACCCTGGCGCCGGAAAACATCGACTGCCTGGCCGAGTCGATCCTGCACCTGTTCGAGCTGGGGATCCGGCAAGTTCACGCCAACGTTGTGTTCGAGGACGTCTGGCGACCAGGGGATGACGCGGTCCTGGAGGAGCAACTCGACCTCCTGGCCGACGAAGGGCTCCGACGGGGGCTCTGGCGGACGCACAGCTGCTCACTGTTCAGCCGGATGATCGGGGAGCCCATCCCCCGCGACGACAACGGCAATTGGTGCGGCGCCGGCCGGATGTTGGCCATTGATGCCGACGGAGTGTTCTATCCTTGCAACCGGTTCTTGGGCTTCGCCATGTCCAAACGGCAGGCCCGGCCCGTGGGCAGCGTCACAGAGGGCTTGGACCTGAACAAGGTCCGTCCTTTCTACGGGCTCACGCGCCTGGCGCAGAGCCCTCGGGAGTGCGTGGATTGCCCGGTGGCCCGCGGTTGCGCCTGGTGCCAGGGCCTGAACTACGATGACTCGGACACCGGCACCATCTACCAGCGAGCCACTCACCTGTGCTTGCTCCACAAAGCCCGAGTACGTGCAAACCGACGCTTCTATGCGCGGCTGGACGGCTTGAAGGCCGTAGAGGCTCCGGTGGTCTGATGCAGTCGCTCATCGTGCTCATGGCCCAGGACGCGCCTTCGTTTTGCTATTATCCATCTCCTGCGGCAGGGGGCGCTGAGATGTCGCCTGATATGTTCGAGCGCGTCGCCGACTGGGCACGGCGCGACGGGCTGATGCTCCATCTTGTCTGTGGGTCCCGAGGCTTGCCGGAGTTCGCCCAGAAGCACCTCGCCGACGAGCGCCGCTATGCTTGCTACCTGCCCGCCGAAGCTCCGGCCTCGACACCGAACGACATCCCGGTGGTACGGGCCGATGGACCAAAGGACATCGATCTGATCCCGGCAAACCGACACACCATTGGCATCCTTCGCGTGCCACCAACGAGCCTGAACGCTCTCCCCGAGGTTTGGGAGACGCTCGCGTCCAAGGTGTACAGGGTGGTCACGGTGCTGCTGGATCTCGACCGGTACGAGGCCGATCAACTGGAGCGCTATGATCGGATTCTGGCTCAAATGCGCAATCGGCTGGGCTCCTGGTATCAGGCCGGTCGGGAGCTGGAGGTCTCATGCCTCTCTGACCGCATGGCCCTGCAAGCGCCCTGTCACTGCCAAGCCGGCCTGGACCACCTTACCATCGACCCCGCTGGCGGGCTCCACATCTGCCCGGGCTTTGCCGCCACGGGGGCCGATCCGGTGGGGCGTCTCGGCAGCCCCGTTGCCATCCCCAACGCCTATCTGCTCCGTCTGGAGCATGCACCCATCTGCGCCGTTTGCGATGCGTTTCACTGTCGGCGGTGCGTCTATGTCAACCTGCGTTCGACCCTGGAGATCAATACCCCGCCCTGGCAGGCGTGTCGGGCATCGCACCGCGAGCGCGAGCAGGCCCGGCTCCTGCTGTCCGAGATGCAGAGCCAAGGCGTGCTCATGGACCTGCAGCCCATTCCGGGAATCAGCTATGAGGATCCCTTGGAGCTGTTGCTCAATCCTCAACGCCCGCGCCTCTACGAGGCACCCTACTATCCCGAGGACACCGGGCCGGAGCCGCCACCGCCTTTGAGCCGGAGCCGAATCAGGGAGCCTGCGGTCCCCGGTCGGAGCCCTGACGACATTCCCTCGGAAAAAGAGAATCACCAAAACCCTGCGCGGAGACCGGAATACCGTCCGGATGCCCCGCCTCTGAAGGAGCCCTTCGAAATGGCTAGCAATGCAGTCGGTCGGGTCAGTCCACAAGAACGTGATACCATTAAAAACCTGCACCTGCGAAAGGCCGGCCTGGCCGAGCTGTTCACCACGTTGACCAAGCTGGACGCAGCGAGCCTGGAGAGCAACCCTCTTTACGACAAGCTCATCAACGACATGGGTGCGGTGAGCGTGGCGTTCCAGGCGTGGTGGGATCAGACGGCCGAGCAGTACGGTTGGCCCAACGAGCCCGGGAAAAAATGGCGCATCGACTTCGATACCTGTGAGATCTTCCTCGAATAACCTTCACCTGCCTGCGAGCGGCGAAATCACTGGCACGGCGCCTGCCACATCTGGTTACGGAGACCAGGTGATGCCCATGGTGCAGCCGTTGACGCAGGTGTTCGTACAGTCACTGGCGCACGTGGCCGTGCAGGTGTTCGTACAAGCAAAACCACAACCGTCGGCACAGGTCGCGGTGCAGGCAGATGTGCAGCCGGTGGAACAGGTGCCTGTGCAAGAGCCGGTGCAGTCTAAAATGCAGGCGCTTGTGCAGGCACTGGTGCAATCGACCGTGCAGGTGTCGGCGCAGGTAGCCGTGCAGCCATCGGTGCAGGCATACGTGCAGTTATAGGAGCAATAGTTGCTACAACTGCTCGAACAGTAGTCATAGCAAGTGTTGCTGCAGGTGCCGGTGCAAAAATCGCTGCAGCCACCGGTGCAGTCGTCCGCGCAGGTGGCGGTGCAATAGCCCGAACAGCTACCGCTACAGGTACCAGTGCAGTCCCCGGTGCAATCGTTCGCACAGGCGGCCGTGCAGGTGCCGGTGCAGGTGCCGGTGCAGGCACTGGTGCAATCGTCAGCGCAGGTAGCGGTACAGGTGCCGGTGCAATCGTCGGCACAGGTGGCGGTGCAGGTGCCGGTGCAATCGTCGGCACAGGTGGCGGTGCAGGTGCCGGTGCAATCGTCGGCACAGGTGGCGGTGCAGGTGCCGGTGCAGGTGCCGGTGCAGTCGTCGGCACAAGTGGCTGAGCAAGTGCCCGAGCAGCTACCGCTACAGGTACCAGAGCAAGAGCCAGTGCACTCGGTTGCGCAGGAGCTGGTACAGGCGCTGGTACAGTCATCGGCGCAGGCGGCGGTGCAGGTGCCCGCACAGTCCACACACCCGCCATCTGGAAGCGGGCTGGCGTCGCCTGCATCCACGCTGGAGTCGGCGATCGCGTCGATGCCTACGTCTGGGCTGGCGCCATCGGGCAGGAACCCACCGTCCGAGGAGGCGTCCAAACCTCCGTCCAGCCCTCCGTCCTGAGCGCCCCCCTGCGAATCATGGCTACACCGAAACAACAACAGGGACCCAACCCCCCCCAGCCCACCCAGGATCAGGGTTCGCCGATTGACGCCCCTTTCGGTAGGCTGCTCCTGGTTTTCCGTGGTCTCTACGAGGTCCCGCTCTCGGTTTTCGTCCGGCATCTGCCTACTGTCCCTGTATGGTCTTTTCTGAACGAAATTCACTGAAATAATAGTGGGGATGCTTCAAGAGCGTCAAGACAAATAACCATCACCGTTCAGGATTGAACCACTCTGGGTGAGTATCCTGCCGGACAGGCATCATATGCGGCGGGCAGGGCTGTCGCGAGCCGGTGATCAGCGAGCTCGCCGACGGTTCGAACACAGGGAACAACAGTTTCACAATTCGCGCGGACCGGGTCGTGCACTACGCCCTCGACGACGTCTCGCAGGATGTTCTGGAGCTCCCCGGCGAAGACGCCTCGTCCTCCGACGAGGACGCGTACCACGCAGCCGTCGAAGCCCGAGAGGCCCCTTTTGAGCCCCTGCGGCTCCTGTCTGCGGAGCTGGGTATTGGCATCACCGAGGTCCTCGACAGCTTGGACCGCGCCCGGAGGGGCACCCGGCTGTGGCCTTCAGTGCCCCTGAAGGGGCACAACCCGGCCCAGGGCGGCGGCGCGGCTGTCGTCCCCATCCCCCCCATGTGGGACTGGCTGCGGGACGAGCCCGGCGAAGCCCTGGTGGACTGAGGGCACCGCCCGGGTGCCGGGCAACAGGTGCCCCGGGGCCCGGCTCGCGCTATGCTCTGCAGAGAGCATGGGATCCATCAGCAGATCAGGACGGCCGCCCGCGGCCGCATATCTCGTGGCCCTGTGTGTCGGGGCGGGGTGGCTCGGGCTCGGCGCGGGCTGCCCGTCGCCGCCGCGACCGCGAGCCCGCGCCTCCACGCCACCATCGCCGCCGGCGCGCTGCGATCCGGGGGCACGGGCGGCGTCCCCCATCGCGCTACCTCCAGACGGGTGCAAGCGCAGATAGCAGCGCTGCCCGTGCGACCTGTGGCCGTCGCGCCCTTTGGTTCGCAGACGCATCCTGCGCTGTTCATGATGATCACTACTGCGCTCATTCGTAGCCCAAGATTGCTGCAGTGTGAACGACAGGTGTTGGCAGTGTTTCTGGGCACTGAAACACTGGTCGGAGTTCTGAAGCAGCCGGAGAGGAGCAGCATGAACAGAGGGACACACAGGGCAAGTACAAGCTGGCGTAGTCGCATTTGAGATTCCTTTCAAGTGATAGCTGGAGTTCTGAGCGTGAGTATCTGAATGCCGAGGCGTAGGATAGTCGTGCCCAGTGGAAAGACGCACATGAGCGCTATGCCGCCCACATTGCAGTTCTTGCTGCTCACGTTTGCCGGCTGGGTGAACCGACGGCAGCAGAAAGTCATCGATTACCTGCTCGAGGAGAACCGCGTCCTCCGAGAGCAGCTCCGTGGACGTCGCCTCTGGCTGAACGACAACCAGCGCCGACGCCTCGCTGCCAAGGGCAAGCTCCTTGGACGCAAGCTCCTGAGCAAGGTCGCGGGCATTGTCACGCCGGACACCATCCTGCGCTGGTATCGAAAGCTCATCGCTCAGAAATACGACAGCTCCGGCAGGCGCGGACCGGGGAGGCCGCGCACCGCTGTGGACATCGAACAGCTGGTCATCACGATGGCCAACGACAACCCCGGCTGGGGCTACACAAGGCTTCGTGGCGTGCTGCGAAACCTCGGTCATGAGCTTGGACGAACCACCATCAAGCGCATCCTCAATGACGCCGGTATCGTGCCTGCACCGGAAAGGGGAGGGCGGACGCCATGGAAGACGTTTCTCAAGTCCCACTGGGAGGCGCTTGCAGCCACGGACTTCTTCACCGTCGAGGTGCTCACGCTCTTCGGTATCGTTCGCTACCAGGTGCTGTTCGTCATCGATCTCAGCACCCGCAAGGTCGAGATCGCCGGCATCACGCCAAACGCCACCGGGGCCTGGATGATGCAGGTCGGCCGAAACCTCATCGACGAGGTCGACGGCTTCCTTCACAAGAAACAGTTTTTGATCTTGGACAACGACCCGCTTTTCACCAAGGCGTTCGAGAACCTTCTCGGCGATAGCGGAGTGAAGTTTGTGAAGCTGCCGGCACGGAGTCCCAACCTGAACGCCTTTGCCGAGAGATTTGTCCTCTCCATAAAATCCGAATGTCTGAACAAGATGATCATCCTTGGCGAGAGACACCTTCGCGCAGCCATCCAGGATTTCGTGGATCATTATCACAAAGAGCGGAACCACCAAGGACTGGACAATGAGCTCATCGCGCCCGCCGGTGATAAGCTCGCAAACGAAGGCCCGGTTCGGTGCCGCGAACGCCAAGGCGGTGTCCTGAAGTACTACTATCGGGACGCCGCCTGATTCGCGCTTGGATGTCCGCAACGGGGATCCATGCTCAGGGACAGGTGCGCCCAATCCTTCGTCTTCGGCGTTGTCAGTCACCCTCGTCGCAAGGCCCGAGTCGATATCGCACAGCCAAACCTCGATCCTGTTCTGAATCTCGGTTTCGGCGCAGGCTGTTTCGAGGGCCGTTCTCACGTTGAAATCACTTCGGCGCTATTTCCGTACAGGACGGGATCGGCGCCGATCCAGGTCCAACATTCCTTCACTGACCTACTTTGTCTGGATACTCGCGGGGCTATGACAGGGAAGAGGTCTTCCGCCTGCGCGTTCGCTTTGGCGGGCTGCACCGAGCGAGGATTCGCTTCCAGCCGTTCCGGGCGGCCACGGCCTCGCCGAGGATTTCGATCAGCTCGCCCTGGTCGACGTCGTCGGGGGTCGGTACCCAGCGCTCGGCGTAGTCCGTGAGCAGCCGCTTCCTTTCAGCAGGGTTCTTGGCCTGCTCCCGGATCCTGCTGTAGGCCTCACAGGCGTAGGCGAAGGTCTCGCGCTTGCCGTAATCGATCTGGAGGAGCCACTCTCGGGTCCGCGTGTGGGGAAGCCCAGCCCGCTCCCTCTTCCAGTTGTGGAAGATGTGAGCCGCCTCGTGCACGACGTAGTCCGCGAAAGGGTCTTCCACCTCGAAGTAGACAGTCGAGATGTGACAGGTCGTCTCCGCGCTTACGCCTACGATACACGACACCTCGCCGTCCAAGCCCTCCAGCCCGAGACTTCCGAGGTAGATGTTGGCACGAAGCCACGCAGAGTGGAGAAAGTTCTCCCCGCCCAGCACCTCGTCGATATTCTCCGGGGTCAAAAAGACCAACGAGCGCCCAAGGAGGTCGAGGATGATAGTCCGCTCCTTGGCGGGAAATAGCCCATCCACCATGGGCGTGACCTGACGCAGCGCGAACCGACGCGGGTTGAATCGCTTGGGGAGCGACGGAGGACGCCGATCGCCCGCCCGGCGCCTGACCTCCGCGACGAGCGCATCCAGAAGCGCCTGATCACCAGCCGTTGCACACTCGATGATCCCTCTGCCTGGCCAACACGAGTAGTAGGGGTCATGGTCACCCGTCCGAAGGTACCGATCGATCTCCCTTCTTCGTGCCGCCTCTATCTTCTTCGATGCTCTCGGGGGCATAGCAGTCGCGACTCCACGCGCGTCAGTGCTCGCGCATGAGAGAGCGCGCGAGGCGGGCCTCGGCAAAGATGCGGAACCCGTCCTCCGGATCCGGCTGGACTTCGAAGTGGCTAATCGCTCGGAGGTCGTGGGCGAAGCGCTCTCGCTTGCGTTCGACGAGAGCTTCCACGAAGGAGCCCATGTTGCCGAGGCGCGCGTCCTTCAAAGTGGCCCGAACCTCGTCGAGGTAGCGCGGGCCGTGCCCCCACTCCTCCATCACCATGGCATTCCAGACCGTGACCGCGATCTTCAGCAGGTCGTGGATCTGCTCGGTCGAGGTATTTTCGTCGACGAGCTCCATCGTGAGGGGTTTGACGAAGTCGAGCAGCGTCTCCGAGATCTTTCGGTCAGGGACGCCCCGTGGAATGCCGCGTGCTTGCGGCTCTGTCTCGGTCCGTTTCTTCCCGCCTCGGGCTCCGGTGCGCTTTCCGCGCGATCTGATCTTGCTGGTTTTCTTCGCCATGGTGATCGGCTACCCCTTGGGATGCTATCATACGGCACTTGGTTGTATAGGTGTTCTCGAGCAATGCAGCGAGGCCTTGAATTCAGACCCGAGCCGGCTGCACGTCCGGCCGGCCCAGCGGAGTGAGATCCATGTCGGATATCCCAGACGAGTACCGCGGGTGGTGGCGCATCGTCCACACCGAGGCCTGGGTGGACAAATACCTCGACGATATCGGTCCAGCCCTCCTATCCCTCACGGGTGACGACGATCGGCTGAGGATGCACTGCCTGCTGGCCTACGTGTACCCGAAGCCGAACAAGGCGAGCGTGTCGTTCACGTGGCAGGGCGCGTGGGAGTACGACCAGAAGTCCGGCACCGGCAACGTGAAGCTCGGCAAGGACGGTCGCCTGAAGGGGGTGATCCGGATCAAGCAGGGGGACGACAGCACCTTCATCGCCGAGCGGACCAACCCACCAGCCGAGCCGATCCCTGACCCACCCTCCTACCGCGACAAGTGGCGGCGCCGCTGGTAGCCCCTGCGCTCCGCGATTCCATCGCGTGGGCTACCGAGACGCGGCACGTGCGACCAGGTCGGGATGCTCGGACCGCATGCCCTGCTCGTCCCAGCCGACCTCCACCTGTGGGAGTATGCGATAGCCTCCGTTCCCGTTGTTCTCGAACCAGCCGTTGCCTCCGGGACCCGGGAAGGGCTCGAGGATCTTGCGCAAGCGGCTGAGGGCGCGGTAGGCACCGGAGGCGACGCCGAGGTCGGCCTGGTGGATCCAGCCAGACGGTTTGTCGAGCCGGTGCAGGACGAGCTGGCTGAGCACCCGGAACAGCTGGTTGGGGAGCCAGACGTCTCGGCCGGCGAGTTTCACGAGGTAGCGGCGCTGCCGACAGGTGCCGACGAGGTGGATGGTGTGCGGGATGCGCCGGGGCTCCTCGCGCTCCTGGCGCGCCTCCCCGTACTTCGGCGACTCCTCTGCAGCCCGGCAACCCGTCGCCACGCCGCGGGAGGACGCGGTGTCGACGGCTGGCTTCGGCGGTGCGCTGGTGTCTGCCGCCGGTAGCTCGACAGCATCGGCGCCAGGTCCGTCACCCAAACCCACGTCCTCGCATTCCTCGCCATCATCCTGGTGCAGGTGCCCGTGCAGCCGCTCGGCGAGCCCCCGGTGGTTGAGCGCGGCGCGGAGCTGTTCCTGGCTGGCAGCCTTCAACGCCTTCACATCCGCCAGCCCGGCGTCGGCCAGCCGGCGCATGTACACGCGCCCCAGCCCACGCACCCGGAGCTGCGCGAGGGGCAGCAGGTCCTCCTTGACGCCCGCGCGGATCCGCCAACCCAGGAGGCGGAGATCCCGCTGCTTGGAGGTGCTCCACTTCTGCGCCTCCGCGGCCCGGACCAGGGCCTCGGCCAGCCAGCCGTACTCCTCGGCCACGCGTAGGATGGCGCCTCCCCAGACCAGGTAGCCGCGCTCGATCTCCGCGGTGCGATGCTCCTGGATCCAGGCGTGGAGCATCAGCGCCTTCTTGACCTGCTTGGCGTCCTCGTAGAGCAGGGAGTACTTACTCTCGTGGATCCGTCGGATCTCCGGCCGATCCAGCAGCTCCAGCTCCCGGGCCTCACGCACCAGGCGGCGCCCGTATTGGTGGTTGTGGTACTCCCGGGTGCTCATGGGCACGTAGCTGTCGTCGGCGTCGGCCGTGAAGGTCAGGGCCGTGAGCACGTCCAGCGGTGCGACCGGTAGGTCGGCGGTGGCCTCGAGCCAATCCGCGAACGCTTCGGCCGTGGCGACGCGAATTCCGGTGGCCGCGCAGACCTTGCCGAGCGTCGTCGGGATCAGGACCTTGCGGCTCTCGGTGAGCATCCCCGCGGCCCGGCACCGATCCGCCGCCTGGCTCAGGCGCTCCATGAGCTCCTGCTGGCCGAGCTTCTGGAGCCACACGGACTGCCCGGTGAAGCTGCGCGCAAGGACCTCTGCGGCCTCCTCGGATGTCGACACCAGCTTGGAGACCAGCAGGTCGAGCAGGTGCTCGTCGAGCGCGGTCTCCTCGAGGGTCGGCTGGGGCTTCTCGAGCTCCGCGTCCACGTAGCTGTCCATCCAGACCTTGGCGTCCCACTTCGACGGCGTCACCAGCAGCGACCGGCCGAAGTCCTCTGTCAGCGAGTACCGGCCGGCCCGGCCGCTCATGTTCTCGTAGTCGCCCTTGGCCAGCTGCACCCGCGAGGTCTTCCGGTACCGCTTGAGGTAGGCGTACTTATAGGTGGGCACGATGACGTTTTTCACGGGGAGGTTCACGCCCATGGCCAGGGTGGGCGTGGAGAAGACCGCGCGGATCGCGCCCGACCGAACCAGCCGCTCCACCAGGGCCCGCTCCTCGGGCGCGAGATCCGAGTTGTGGAAGGCCACGCTGCTCTCGAAGGCCCGGCGGAGGTTCAGGGTCGCCTCGGTCTCCTCTCGGTGGGCCAGCGCGTCGAGCCCCTCCTGGGCGATGGGCAGCCGCAGTCGATCTGCGGCGAGGAGCGCGTTCTCTCGCGTATGGCCCCGGGTCTCCTCGAAGACCAGCACCTGCTCGCCGAGCCCCACGAGGTGCTCCACCGCCGACAAGACGATCTCGCGCCTGTCGACAGCGCCCGAGTCGGGGAACTCCTCCGACCCGAGCATACCGGAGTTGTGCTCGCGGTACCGGAACGTCCCGGCGTGGAGCACGCCTTTGCGCAGCTCCAGAGGCCGGTGGTGCTCCACCAGCAGCTGGGCATCCAGCCAGCGGGCCAGCCGCTCGGCGTTGCCCAGCACGGCCGACAGCCCGATGATCCGCGGCCGATTCGTCGCGGTGATCAGCTTCGTGAGCAGCAGCTCCAGCGCCGGGCCCCGCCCGGTGTCGGTGATGAGCTGGAGCTCGTCCACCACCACCAGCCCGGTGTGCTCGATCAGGTCCGGGTAGCCCACCAGGAGCGCCTGCAGCTTCTCGTAGACCACCACGGCGATGCCGAACTGCAGCTTCGCGATGTTCTCGTCGAACTCCGCGTGGTCTCGCGACGACACCACCACGCGGATCCCGGCGCCCTCGTAGCGGTCTCGAAACTCCTGATACTTCTCCTCGGCAAGCGCCTTGAGGGGCACCAGGTAGAAGACCTTACGGTCCTGGCGCGCCGCCTGGACCGCCGCCATCTCCCCCACGAAGGTCTTGCCCGAGCTCGTGGGGGAGAAGACGATGAGGTTGCCGGTGCTGTGCGGGCCGAGGAGCCCGAGCTCCCGCACCGCGCGCTCCTGCACCGGGAGCAGGTGGTCCCCGACCGAGCCCTGCCAGATGTCCAGCAGGTCCCGGTCGACGTTGAGCGCCTCCAGGCTCGCGATCTTCATCATGCCGCTCGGGCCTCCTGGTCCCCGGTCTCGCTCTCGGCCTCACCACCCGCGTCACCTTCGACCTCCTCGTCCTCCTCGGGTCGCGCGATGATCCCCGCGTCGGCCAGCAGCTCCGTCCGCAGCGACTCCAGCAGCTCGGGGTTCTCCTCCATGTGCCGCATGGCCGCCTCCCGCCCCTGACCGATGGACTCGGTGCCCACCGAGTACCAGCTCCCCCGCTTGCCCACGAGCTTTCCCTCCACGGCCAGGTCCAGCACCTCACCAGACAACGAAATCCCGCGCCCGTGGATGAGGTCGAACTCCGTCTGTCGGAAGGGCGCCGCCAGCTTGTTCTTCACCACCTTCACCCGCGTGCGGTTCCCGATGGTCTGGTCGCCGCTCTTCACCTGGCCGATTCGCCGCACGTCCAGCCGCGCCGAGGCGTAGAATTTCAGCGCGTTTCCGCCCGTGGTGGTCTCCGGGCTGCCGAACATGACGCCGATCTTCATCCGGATCTGGTTGATGAACACCACCATGGTCCCGGTCCGCGCGCAGCTCCCGGTGATCTTGCGCAGGGCCTGGCTCATCAGCCGGGCGTGCAGGCCCACGTGGGAGTCTCCCATCTCCCCCTCCAGCTCCGCCTTGGGCACCAGCGCCGCCACCGAGTCCACCACGATGATGTCCACCGCGCTCGACTTCACCAGCATGTCGGCGATCTCCAGGGCCTGCTCGCCGTAGTCCGGCTGGGACACCAGCAGCTCGTCGGTGACCACGCCCAGCTTCCGCGCGTAGTTCACGTCCAGGGCGTGCTCCGCGTCCACGAACGCACAGATCCCTCCGGCCTTCTGAGCCTCGGCCACCACGTGCAGCGCCAGCGTGGTCTTGCCCGAGGACTCCGGTCCGTAGATCTCCACGATGCGCCCCCTGGGCAACCCGCCCGCGCCGAGGGCGATGTCCAGCCCCAGCGACCCGGTGGAGATCACCGGCACTGCCGTGTTCGCCCCCTCGTCCCCCAAGCGCATGATGGCGCCCTTGCCGTAGGACTTCTCGATGGTCCTCAGCGCCAGCTCCACGCTGGCTCGCCGCTCGGTCGCTGTGCCCGCCCCGTTCTTGCCGTTGTTCCTGCCGTTCGTCTTGTTGCTTGTCTTGGTGCTCATGATTTGGCCCTCCGTGCTGTTTCTGATACCAATGTACCCCGCAGGTGGATCAGAACTGGATCCACATCGAAACCATGAGATCTCGGCGAGTTCGGTTTTCGCCACCCCCAGAATGCAGCCAAGATCGGCGTTGGCTGCTCATGGAAGCCCCCTCGCACCGGCCGAACCGGAGGGATTAGATCATGCCCAAGACCACCGGCCGCTACTCCCCGGCCATCCGCCTCGCGGAGGTGCGCGCAATCCTCAACTCCGGCGAGGGCGCTTCCGTCTACGACCTCGCCGAGCGGCTCGGCGTGACCTTCAAGAGCGCCCGCCGCTACCTCACCGCCCTCGAGCGCGCCGGCGAGCCCCTCTACGAGGAGTGGGTGGGCAAGCGGAAGGTCTGGCGCCTCTTGCCCACCGCCCGCAAGGACACCATCCGCCTCTCCACCAGCCAGATGCTCTCCCTCTTCCTTTCCCGTCGCGTCTTCGACTTCCTGGAGGGCACCGGCTTCAAGGAGGACCTCGACGACGTCTTCCGCCAGCTCGAGGTGACCCTCAAGCGCCAGGACGCCGTTATCGCCCGCCACCTCGATCGCAAGATCTTCGACGTCAACGAGGCGCCCCGCATCTACGCCGACCGCGTCGAGGACGTCGGCGAAATCCTCACCGCCCTCATCCGCGAGGAGCGGTTGGAGGTGACCCACATCAGCTCGGTCCCCAGCAAGCGCCGGCGCGGCCGGTCGCGCCGGTTCACCATCGACCCGTACACCTTGATGGTCTACAAGAAGGGCCTCTACCTGGTGGGCTACAGCCACCACTACGAAGAGATCCGCACCTTCGCCTTCGACGGCTTCCGCGAGGTCGACTGGCTCCGCGGCCAGTCCTTCGAGTACCCAGACGACTACCACCCCGGCCAGCTCATCGAGGGTGCCTTCGGGCTCATCAGCGGCGAGCCCCGCGAGGTCCGGATCCGCTTCAGCCCCCACATCGCTCGCTACGTCCAGCGCTCCCGCTGGCACCCCAGCCAGAAGGTCCGGAAGCTCCGTGGCCAGGGCGGCGCCATCGAGCTCCGAATGAACGTCGCCCTCACCGTGGAGCTGACGAGCTGGGTCCTCAGTTTCGGAAAGGACGCCGAGGTGCTGGGGCCAGAAGTGCTGCGGGAGACGGTTGCCAATGAGATCGCAAAAGCGAGCCGACTTTATCGCGGCTCATTAAAACGGTAATCTCCAGGCGCGTAGCTGCCATTCCGGGCTTGGAACGCTGAGACACGGCGCCTGGGAGCGCTCATCGTGGCGAGGACCGATCCCGCGGAATAGTAGGCTATTGCTGCTGGCTGAGTTTCTGGCAGAATTGCCAAAAAATTCGGAGGCCGCGAGCCCCCCTCGGGTACTAGCCGAAACTAGGACCGTCGGGGGGCGGCGGTCTCCTTCAAGACTGCGGGCCCATGCCCTACCGATAGCATAGGTGACGGTATGCTGAACGTCAACGACTATGAACAAGACATCGCTGCATCTTTACTGGATTTCTTTGATCGCCGGACGCCATGGCAACGGTGCCTATGGATGGTAGGGACTGTTATGTCTCTGCGTGAAACGGCTGAATGAGCTGAAGCACTTCAGCATGGGCATTTGTCCCCAGCGGCATACGGAGACCTGTGCGCTACTACCGAGAGGATAGCCGGAAACGACCCTGCATGTGGTGATGAGGCCCAACGAAGGCTCCTGCAGTCGACCCTAAGTGAGAAACCGGCGGCAGGGAGCGTCTCCTTCAATGTGCTCGCGGATCTGACGGAGAGAATCGACAACACCTATCTTGATACGTGGTCACGATTGGTTGTTGATGTCGAATCCCGCCCAAGCAGCGTCGTCGCTGCGCAGTACATCGCCGCGCATCTCCTCGATTCCGGCTTCAGCAAGGCACACCTTCATGAGTGGTGGCGCAACCGGGTGAAGCGAGAGGCAGGATCGCGAACCCTATCCGACATCCTTGAAGAGGCGCATGCAGATATCCGCTCAGGCGAAACGACTCATAGAATCCTGGTAGCGTTGGGCAGAGCGCCAGCTGTGTCTGAGGCCCCGCCGCCAAACTGGTTGTCGTCCGCAGACACTTCGCAGTGGATCCGCAGCAACGGCAGTAGCACGTCTGGACTGCGAGTGGCGGGAGGTATGGTTCTTGAGGTCAGGGCACGCGATCCGATCAGTGCGGTAGATTTTGCCATGGAACAGATCGACAGAACTGCTGCTCGAGTTCAGCTCGGGTCTCGCGACGAGCTTAAACTGGCCGAACTTGTTTTCGTCGAAGGAAAGCGTGAGCCAGTGAGGCTGCATCCGCATGTGCGTGGTGTCGAGGTGGGCTCACTTCGCCGCGAGGGTAGAATGTACGTGCAGCCCAATGCTGGTGCGCTTGATGCTGCATTGGCGCTTGTACGGTTGCTTGACTCCGGACCACCAGCCTCGGCTGTTGCAGGAGGGTGGGCTGCTCTGGAAGCGCTTCTGCTGGGGCCTGGCGACAGCAAGATGCGTAGAGTCGCGGGAGACCGGTTAGCCACGATAGTTGCGTGTTCCTACCCGAGAGCTGAAATGACAATGCTGGCGTACAAGCACTCGAACAATGCTGAGGATACGCTGGCTCGAGCTATCCGCGTTGCTTCATGTAACCGCGATCGGGCCAATCTTGCTGCTGCCCACGTAGAGGCCATGCAGCCACTCCAGCTACTGTCTCGTTCGGATAAGATCGCCGAAACGAGGATGCGCGCGTTACTTGTCGATCCAAAAGCAGAGTTGCGTACGATCGAGAGAACTGCCAACGAGGCGCTCAGGAGGCTGTACCGCCATCGCAATGTTGTTTTGCACTGGGGGCGGATCAACGCTGTAGCTCTCAAGGCGACTCTTCGGACTGTCGCCCCCATTGTCGGTGCGGGGATGGACCGGGTGTCCCACTGCCTGCTGGCGGAGCAGATCGGACCATTGGAACTGGCTGCACGAGCCAAGATTCGACTCGACACTGTCGGATTCGGTTCAGGGTGCTCACCGTTGGAGCTACTTGAGGGAACCCCAACGCGGTAAGCCCGCCTCCCTCAGCCGTGTTGCCTGCCGGTTCTAGCTGCAGTCGAGCGAAGCTGGCAGGTGAATCGTTCTGCCTGTGCCGCCGGAGATCAAGTCCCCGCTGGGGACGTGCCGCCTTTTTCCTTTGTGGAAGAAGCAGCACGAGGATTACTTTGGCCCCAGGTACGTCCACCGATGCGCCGCCGCGCAAATCCGCCATCACCTGTCGTCACTACAGCCGGGCATGTGACAGCAGACGCTGTCGTCACTACCGCGAGGGAGGGCTCTGCCAGCGTCCCGGTTCTGGTCCGAGCCAGTGCATCGAGTGGCTCAAGGTCAACGCCCACAGCTCGCCCGCCGCGAGCACTGAGCAGCCCATCCAGTCCCCCCCGACCGCGCAGACCAGACAGCCGACCGTGGATCGAGATCTGTTCGGCAACCCGGTCCAGTCCAAGGAGCGGTTGAGGACCACCTCCTCGAAGCCACAGCGAACCCAGCCGGCGCCGCACGCTCCGGCACCAGCACTGTCTGGCAAGCCTCCGCTGGTCCGCAACGTCACCGATGAGGAGATCGCGTCGTTCAAGGCGCTGGGAGCGGAGGTCTGCATCCGCACCGAGGCCCTCGGCGACGTCCACTTGGTGCCGATATACACTGACCTGGAGCGCATCGAGATCAGCATCGAGCACTCCATCACCCTCACGGCGATCTGCGCCGCTTTCCCGGGTGCCAAGGTCGTGGCGATCAAGAGGGCAGGGTGATGCACGATGTCGCTGCCACAACCCCGGACTGCACCCGGTGTTCACTCCGAGAAAAACCAGCAAAAACAGTTCGTTCTGGCTTGATCGCGCCCGCCGAGTGAGGGTTCATGGACGGTACGAACCGCATCCCCAGGAGTCGTAGCTTCGATGCCCCGGATTCGCACCATGACCTTCCGACCTCGCCCGAACTTCTCGACGCGATGCTGGAGGGGTTTCTCGAGGCGATCGCACAGGCTGGCGATGCTCCACCGAGCGCGGCGGGCGTACGGGCCAAGGCCGCAACGATCGCTCGCGCCGCGCTCGCTGGAGCACCACGGCTTCCCGGGCTCGAGCCGCCCCACTCGCCCGGTGTGCATCCTGACCTCGTCGATGTCGACGAGGTCGCCAAGGCGGTGGGGGTGTCCACCTGGGCGGTGTACCGCTGGGCGGCCCGGGGTCGGATCCCGAGCATCCGCGCCGGCCGGCGGGTCCGGTTCGAGCTTGACGCCGTCATGAAAGCACTCGGCAAGGAGGTGAGCACGCGTGTCCTACAAGATCCTCGACAAGAACAAGGGGACCTGGCTCGTCCAAGTCCAGCGGAACGGCAAGCGGGTGACCCGCCGCGGCAAGGGCGGCGTGAGGGAGGCCCGCAAGATGGAGACCCTGCTCACCGCCCAGCTCGAGGCCGAGGCGCACGACGCCAAGGTGTGCGCCCTGCTGAACCTCGAGGACCCGAGCACCGGCGAGCAGCCGAAGCCGGCCGCCGGACAGCGATCACCGACCTTACGCGACTACTTTGAGACGCGCTGGACCGAGCACGCCAAGGTCGTCCAGAACGAGCAGACGCGCCGCACCAGTCGGAACCCGTTCAACTACATCCTGTACTACCTCGGCGACAAGACCCTGAAGCAGGCCGCCCAGCCCGCCAACGTCAACCGGTTCGTCGAGGCCATGAAGACCAATGGCCCCATCTCCTTCACCATGCGGCGGGACGGCACCCCGCGCCGCCTGCCGCACACCGAGCTCAAGAACGCCACCATCAACAAGAGCCTGCAGTGCCTCAAGGCCCTGCTCAACCTCGCCCACCTCGAAGGAGTGCTCCCGCAACCGCCGCGGATCGACATGCTGCCCGAGGACGACTCCAAGCCCGTCGTGCCGCCCTCCGAGGAGGAGTACCACGCCATCCTCGAGGCCTGCGAGAAATTCCGCGCTGTCGCCCCGCTCCTGCCCGAGGTCGTCGAGTTCACCGCTCTCACCGGCCTCCGCCGGGGCGAGGTCTTCAACCTGCGCTGGTCCTCGGTGGAGTTCGACCGCCAGGTGCTCCGGGTCGAGAGCCAGCGCCGCGGACGCCGCGTCAACGGCCAGGCCTGGCGCCCCAAGCACGGCAAGTGGCGCGAGGTCCCCCTCGAGCCCGCCGCCCTCGACCTGCTCCAGCGCATCCGCGCCCTGGTCCCCCACGGGCTCGTCGATCCAGTCTTCCCGAGCCGTGGAGGCTCCCCCTACGCCCGTATGGATCGCGCCCCCAAAGCCGCCGGCAAAGGCTACTTCCCCGACGCCGTAGCCGCCGCCGGCCTGTCGGGAGAGGTGTCGTTCCACAGCCTGCGTCACCTCTACGCCGTCACCTCCCTCCTCGGCGGCCGCTCCATCTCCGAAGTCTCCGCATACCTCGGCCACTCCAGCATCGAGCTCACCGTCAAGACCTATGGCCGATTCTCTTTCGACGCGCACAGCCGCAAGCAGGCCTCACCTGGCCTCGCGCGACTGGCGCGCCGAGACAAATGTGGATTGAATCAGTGACGCGCCGGTTGTTGGAGTGAGTGTTCGCGAACAATTGCCAGCGCCTGTTTCAGGCGGCTGAGGGCAAGGTCCTCCGCCTCGGCTATCGTTTCTTGAAGATGGTGCAGCCCGGCAGGGCCTTGCGAAGACGGGACATGCCGGCTCTGGTGACCTTGCAGAAGGTCACCTCCAGGTACTTGAGCTTCGTTAGCCCATTGAGCTGTGCCAGACCCACGTCGGTGATCTTGGCAAAGATCATCAGTCGCCTCAAACCGGTCAGCCGATTGACGTGCTTCATCCCAGCGTCGGATACCTGGCTGTACATGAGGTTCAGCTCGCGCAAGCGGGTCAATCTTCGCAGGTGGCGAAACCCGACCCCTGAGAACTTGGTGTTGTTGAGGTGTAGCTTGCGCAGACGGGTGAGGCCCTTGAGGTGCCTCAAGCCTTCGTCGCTGATGGCTGTGTACGAGAGCCCTAGGTTTTTCAGACTGGTTAGGCCTGCGATGCCAATCAATCCCGCGTTGGTGACCTTTGACCCGCCCAAGGTCAGCTGCTCCAACTTCTTCAACCCTTTGAGGTGCACCAGCCCCGCGCCGGTGATCTTTGTGTAGCCGAGATGCAGAACGCGCAGTCCGGTGAGCCGCTTGAGGTGCTGTAATCCGGAGTCCGTGACCTTGGAGTAGGACAGGCTGAGCTTGGTCACTCGTTGCGGATTGCGGAGTCTTTTGATCAGTCGTCTGAGCTTTGCGTCGGTACAGGTTCGGCACTTGATGTGCTTCGCTGCAGAGGCCTCAGAGGGCGCCACCACCCAACAGAGCGTGCCAACGATGACCCAGCACGCAATCCCGGTCCATACAGTCCGCATTGTCCGCCTCCTTCAATAGAAGCACCCTGAGCGCCAGCGTTTTTGTCGTTCTTACTTCCTACGCAGATATCCTTGGATCGATCTCGAGAAACGGCCGGCCCCACAGGTTCAAACCGAACCTGAATAGCTTCAAAGTGCATCAAAATTGCATCACCCCTGATCTGGGGTCTCGTAAGTTGGGCGAAAATGCATCAGGTGTAGGAGGGCGTCGAGCGAGGGGTGTTCGGCTAAGTCAGGGATTCGAAAAAGAAAACGCCCAGACCGTTTGGCCTGGGCGTTTAGTAGCGGGGACAGGATTTGAACCTATGACCTTCGGGTTATGAGCCCGACGAGCTACCAGACTGCTCCACCCCGCAGCAACGAAGCGGTGTTGTTACTAGACCATGCCAGCGGCGTTGTCAAGTGTTTGGCCGGGGCCTGGGGTGTGATTGATGTATTTTTCTTTGGTGTCGAAAAGTTGCGCAATATAATGGGGTTACCTTGGCGGGTTTCGCGGGGGAAGGGGAGGTGATAGGCTGTTGGCGCATGGCTCGACGCAAGGGAAAGCAGCGCCGCTCCACCACCCGGGTGCAGGCGATCGATCTGACCGACGGGAGCTTTGATCGCAAGGGGAGGGCGGTGGAGCCTTCGGGGAGGGCGGTGGAGCCTTCGGGGAGGGCGGTGGAGCCTTCGGGGAGGGCGGTGGAGCGTTCGGGGCGGGCTTTGGAGCGGCCGGGGACGGGTTTGCCGGAGAGGGAAACGGACGGCTTGCCGGGATTGCACACGCTCCGTACGGGGCCTCTGCAGGAGGAGCGTGAGGACTCGGGCGTTGAGCGGGTGGTGGATCCTTGGGAGGAGCTGGAGCTGGAGCGGGAGCTGGAGCTGGAGCGAGAGCGAGAGCGAGAGCGAGAGCGGTTGAGCCAGCCCATTGCCACGCGGAATGTCCACCAGGTGGAGACGGACCAGCTCCTGGATCCGGACGGGGGAGCGGGGCCATTGGGCCTCGAGGGGGTGTCGGAGCTGGACGGGGATGCGTCCATCTTCGAGCCGGGCACGGTGCTCGAGGACAAGTTCGAGGTTCAGCACCGCGTGGGGCGTGGGGCCATGGGCGAGGTGTTTTTGGCCCAGGACGTGAATCTCAAGCGGAGCGTGGCGGTCAAGGCTCTCAGCGCGAGTCATCGTAGCGACGAGGTGGTGGGGCGCTTTCGCTCGGAGGCCGAGTCCATGGCGCGGGTGGACCACCCCAACGTTGTGAAGATCTACTCCTTCGGAAGGCACGAGGGGAAGCCCTACTTCGTCATGGAGTTCTTGGATGGGGAGTCCTTGGCCGAGTACATCGATCGTCGCCTGGTCATGCAGGAGGTTGTGCACCTGGACGAGGTCATCGGGCTGCTCTCCCAGGTGTGCCGCGGCCTGGGGGCGATCCATGCCCAGGGCATCGTGCACCGGGACGTCAAGCCGGCCAATGTGATGATCACGAGCACCTACCGCGTGGCCCTGGCCGACTTTGGGCTGGTGGGGATGATCACCGACGACGAGAGTCGGGAGGTGGCGGTTTACGGCACGCCCGTTTACATTGCTCCCGAGCGGTTCGACTCGCGGCCCTTGCCACCGGAGTTCGTCCACTCCTGTGACATCTACGCCCTCGGCATTATTCTCTACGAGCTGCTCACGGGCGAGGTGCCCTATGATCACGATGACATGATAACCCTGCTGGGCATGCACGCGTCAGCGCCGGTGCCGCGTGCGTCGAAGCTGCGGCCCGACATGCCGCCGGCCATCGACGACGTGATCCGCAAGGCCATGGCCAAGGATCCCGAAGACCGCTACGAGAGCGCCGAGGCCTTCCGGCGGGCGCTGCTGGACGCACGGGTGACGGGCATGTCCATGGAGGCCGTGGGCAACGAGTTCACTGCCCTGGTGGTGGAGCAGGACGCCAAGGCCGCGGTGTCCACGGTGCGGGCCGTGAGCATGGCGCACCCCGGTGCCACGGTGCTGACCGTGGCGGACGGCGACACGGCGCTTGTGTTCATTCGCGAGATGCGCCCCGTGCTGCTCATCCTCGACGCAGACGCGCCCGGGCTCAACGCGCTGGAGCTCTGCGCCCTGCTGCAAGAGGAGAAGCTGCTGGTGGGCGCCCAGGTGGTGGTGTTGAGCCCGCGGGCGGACTCGGTGGAGGAGCGCTACCTCAAGGAGATTGGCGTTACCGAGGTGCTGCCCAAGCCAATCTCGGGGCCTGATCTGGTGAAGGTGCTTCGCGATTGATGAAGGTGCTTCGCGATTGATGAGGTTGCTTCGCGATTGATGAGGTTGCTTCGCGATTGATGAGGTTGCTTCGCGATTGATGAGGTTGCTTCGCGATTGTGCCAGGTCAGCCGTCGAGCACGGCGTTGATCAGCGCGGACATGGAGACCGGGTAGGGCAAGGTCGCGTCCACCTCGTGCCCCGTGAACCCGGGTCCGTCACCGCTGTGCAGGGCCACCAGGCGCGTGCGGCGCTTGGGGGGCGTGGTGCCAAAGAGCCATCGCCGGCGACGGAGCCGCTTCTGGTCCGCGTTGAAGATCACCGCGTCGTAGGGGCAGCCGTGGAGCAGGTCCGTCTCTTCGGGGCGCTGTTCGGTTACCTCGAGGCCCCGCCGCTGCAGCAGGCCGGAGATGAGCTCGCGGAGGTCGGCCCGCGCCTCCACCAGGAGCACTTTCTTGGGGGTGGCGCGGTCGGTTGCAGGGCGCGTCTCTCGCAGGCGGATGTAGCCAGGGTGCGTGTCTCGGCGGTGATAGGCGGCGGTCATCGGCGCCTCCTTGGGGGCGGTGGTGCGGGCGCCTTGATGGGCACCAGCACCCCTGCGCCGCGGGGCCGTCGCCGGGCCGAGCGTCCTGCCGGTCTCCGGTTGCGGCGCACCCGGCGCGCGGGTCGCACCCCTTGCCCGCGCACCCGGCGCACGGCTCGCACCACCGGGCGGCGCACCCGCCGCGCCGGCAGGAGCGTGCCCGCCCTTTGCGTGCCCGCCCTTGGTGTGTGGCTGGGGGACCTTCGGCTCGCCTTGGGTTTCGGGGCTGATGCGAGGGGCTCGGGGGACCGCGCGGATCCGATCCGGGGCTGCCCGCCGGTGGGCGGCGCGGTCGCATGGCCCTTTTTGCTGCTGTTGCTGCTGTTGCTGCTGTTGCCGCTGTTTCTGCCGCTGTTGCTGCCGCTGCCGCTGTTGCTGCCGCTGCCGCCGTTGACGCCGTTGCCGCTGTTGCCGCCGTCGTTACCACCGTCGCCGCCGAACATCTTGAGGGTCTCCAGCCGGATCCGTTCCTTGTATGCCCGATCCCGCAGGGCCACCGCCGCGGCGGGGGCGAACTTGCGCGCCAGGCCCAGCAGGCGGGGGCGCTCCCCGCGGCGTCGGCGGATTCGCACGACCGGGCCAGGGAACCGTTCCCCGTGCCAGGCGTGTCGCCAGCCCTTGGGCAGGGCAGGCTGCGTCCACTCGAACAGGTGTCGCGCGTCCAGGGGTGACAGGTTGACGCAACCGTGGCTCTTGACCCGCCCGAAGTCGTCGTGCCAGTAGGCGCCATGCAGGGCCTGCCCCTTCCAGAAGAACATGGACCAGGGCACGGACTCGGCGAGGTACTCCTCGTTGGCCCCGGCCTCGTTGGCCATGTCCACCTCCGAGACCTTCCAGTACACGCGGAACACCCCGTGGCGCGTCTCGTGCTTCTTCTTGCCCGCCGAGACGAGGGTCACGAACACCGGCTTGGCGCCCTCGTAGGCCACCAGGGTCTGGCTGGCCAGGTCCACGTCGATCCAGCGTTCGCCCTGACGGATGCCGGGTGGCGGCGCCTCCTGCTGGGCCAGCCGCGTGGCCCGGGCGCGGATCCACTGGCAACGTCCCACGCGCCAGTACCGCTCCTTGCGACCGAAGCGGCCCTTGACGACCTTGGTGCCCAGCACCGACACGGCCGTGTAGCGCTTGAGACGACCCACTACCCGCCGGGATCCCGGGGCGTGGACCATGGGCACTCCGCGATCGCGCGGACCCTTGAACCGCACGAGGGCCACGGGTAGCTTGAGCCCGTCGGGCTCGAGCATGTACCCGTGGAACTTGGACGGCACGTGGCGCGCGATGTGGGTCACGGGCACGTAGAGCCCCTTGGTGGTCTTCCAGAAGTTCCGCTTGCCGATGCGGGTGAAGCGGCCGAATCGGATGAAGAAGCCCCCGGGCAGCCTGCGGGTCATGACCTTCTTCGCCGCCTCGGAGCGGCTGGCGTAGGCCGGCGCCCCGCCCCGGCGGATGTAGCCATAGACGCCCGGGGTGATGCGGCCCCGGCGCACGCGTGGGTACTGCGTCAACTCCGGAGGCCGACGATCGGCCCGCAGCCGGGTCGAGCACACATAGGCGTGGGGTCCCAGGGCCATCCAGCCAGCGCTGCAGCCCCGCCGGGACACGAAGCCATAGGGCGGGATCCGGCTGTGTCGGGCCAGGACACCGACCTCCTCGGCGTCGTGGTCCGGAGCGTAGCGGATGCGTATTTTCCGCGCGGCGCGCAGGGATTGTGTGGCACGGGGCAGGCCGGGCTTGCGGCGCGACAGGGCGGCGTGGTAGCGGCCCAGGCCGGTGCCGTTCAGGTGAGGGGCGCGGGGCCGCGGTAGCGGTCGATTCGCGCCGGCGCGAGCCTCGCCGACCAGCATGTCAAGCTCCTTGCTCGCCGCGTCGGCCAGGGCCGCCTCGTCACATACCCTCGGCCCACCGCGGGCCATGCCCGACGGATCGGCGCTGTCTCTCTTGCCGAGTCCATCGGCCCCGGGCCGGGCCGCGTGCCGGACCCCGGGCACCTTGTCCTCGCCATAGATCAGCACGGCCCCCTTCTTGGCTTTTCGGCGCCCATCGACGCTGGAGGAGCATCCTGGCCCCGCCAAGACGGCTCCGCAGAGGGTTGCCGATAAAAACAAGGTGATTCTGAGCATTTAGCTTCCTTTTGGTTCTGGGGCGGTCCAGGCCTCCGTCTTTGACTATCTCCCAGGCACACCATGCGGGCAAAAAAACAGGCTTTTCCGGTGAGAATGGTGATGGATTGGTTGCCTCTTCCCTGCGATGTCTGGTAAATAACCACACAGTGGTCGGGATTCGAGTGGGATGAGATGGGCCCCCGGGTCCCTCGACGCCACTCGCTTGCGGAGCACCCGACGCAGGACGCCATGAAGACCGAACGCATCCTGGAAATCGTTGCCACCCACCTGACCGACGAGTACGGCCGCGCTTGGGTCCACGCCCCGGGCACCCAAGCCATGGGCAAGCTGCAAGCGCCTGGGCACCACATCTCCATCGGGGGCTGGTACCCCGATCTGCTCGCCCTGCGCGACGGGGACCTGGTCGTCGCGGGCGTGGCTTGCGGCGAGGGCTCCGACTACCTCGCAGGGCTGGGCAGGGCGTTGACGTTCCGGCGGGGAGCGCACTACTCCTTCCTCGCCGGTGAGGTCCACAAGACACGACAGTACCGGGACACGGCCCTGGACAGCGGGCTGGGGGTGATCTCGGTGAGCCCGGACGAGCGGCTGGATGTGCAGTTTCCGAGCCCCTCGAACCTGCCCTTGGAAAATGACGTGCATCGGGAGCTGGAGATCCTGTCCCGTTGCAACGTGCGAAGGCGGTTCGCGAGCCTGAGCTTCAACCACCCGATCCACTTCGTGGCGCCCATCATGGCCATCCGGCCGGACGCACCGCAGTCCAAGCAGGAGGTGGCCTCCTTGCTCATGGAGCGGTGGGGCTTCTCGGGCTCCCGAACTGAGGCCTGGTGGTCCTGCTTCTACGGCGCGCTGTTCCTGGGGCTCATCCGCGAGTCCCAGACCGAGGAGGAGACGCTCAACCTCTCGGAGCTGGGGGTCCAGGTCCGCAACGCCCTGCTGGAGCGGAACAGCGCCGCAGAGCTCCGGGAGCTGGTGAACAAGCGCGTGCCGCTGCTGGACCACGCACCGGACGTGGCGCTCGTCCTGCGCGGGCTGTACCTCGCCGAGCCGGACGTCTCGTTGATGGTGCGGATCCTGCGGACCCTCGAGCCCACCGGCGTGGGCGTGGAAAAGCTGATCCTGCGCACGCTCGAGATCTATCCGAACACCGCGGTGAATCTCTTTTTCCGAGCGGAGGAGCATGACACCGTGTTGGAGCTGCTCCGGGGCGCGCGGTACCGGGAGCTCTTCGAGCCGGAGTTTGCGCGGAAGGCCATGCTCCAGGGGGTCTACGGACCCTTCAAGCGGCAGATGATACACCTGGGTTTTCTGCGGTCGGGCTGCCCGACCTGGTCAGAGCCCGAGAAGTACGATCCCGGGGAGGACCTCTGGATCCCGCGGGGCTAAACGAGCGAGGACAAGTGACATGAGATGGGCATTGATTGTCATCGGCGTGATGGGGCTTGCATGGGGGGGGTGCAAAAAGAAGAAGACCGCTTGCCAGAAGAAGTGTCAGCGTCTGTTGGCTTGCTACGAGGAGACCCGCGGCGCGGTCAAGGACGACAAAGCGGCGCTGAGGCGGTGTAGCCGCATCTGTGATTCCAAGTCCAAGTCAAGGTACAAAAAAGCGATCAGCAACTTCGGCAAGCTGAGCTGCCTCGAGTTCATGCGGCGGCATCGGGCCGAGGCGCGCTTTCTCATGGAGACCCAGCGCGGGCGCGCAGGGCGCGGGCGAGGGGGTCGCGGTGGGCGCCATGCGGGCATCGATCCCTCGGACCATCCCTTCCCGCAGCTGCGCTCCAGGCCCCCCTCGGACCCGAAGAAGCGGCGGGGTTGGCGTTCCCCCGTGCAGAAGGATGTGGACCAGGTGGTCATCACGCGCACGGACGAGACCATCGTGCTCAAGCGCAACAAACCTGGCCTACGAGCCGGCGACGTGGGCGTGTGGGAGGTGTCCAAGCCCCGTCAGGCGCCGGCTGACCGATTCGCCGTGCGCAACCTGCTCAACCGGCTCGAGCGGATGGTGATCCGCGAGAAGGCCACCGACATCGAGCCGGCCCACTTCGCCCGGCACGGGCTGGACGACAAGCGCGGCATCCGCTGTCAGGTGTACATCGGCGACAAGACCATCGCCGACATGATCGTCGGCAAGGCCGAGCGGCCCATGCGCAGGGGAAAGCGCGGCGCTCGGCCCGGGGGCCGGCGCGGGGGCATCACCACGCTGATCCGCAAGTCGGGGACGAACGACGTGTACCGCGTGACGGGCTCGCTCACGTACATCTTCAAGCGGGCGTCCACCGGGTGGCGGGACGCCACGGTGATCCGCGTGCTGCGCGAGGACCTCGCCAAGCTCTCCCTCACGCTCACCACCGGGCAGCTGGTGCTCAAACGAGACCCGGCGGAGAAGAACCCCCGCAAGCGGTTCTCAAACTGGGAGATCGTCAGCGCCAAGCCTGAGCTCACGAGCCTCGACCAGAGCGCCGTTACGCGGCTGGTGTCCGTGCTTACCCGGCTGCGCGCAACGAGCTTCGTCGGCAACGACAAACCCGCCGACAACGGCCTGGACAAGCCGCGGGCCACCATCGAGCTCACCGACAAGGACGGCAAGGTGACCGTCCTGCTGCTGGGGCGGAAGGACGAAAAGCGGCGGGCGGCCTTCGCGCAGATAAAAGGGGACAAGCGGGCGTTCCTCGTGCGGCACCCGCTGGACGACCTGCCGGACCAACCCATCAGCAACTACAAGGACAAGCAGCTCGTCAATGCCCAGGCCGGCGAGATCAGCAGCCTGACCATCGAGAAGAACGGCGAAACGGTGGTGTTCAAAAAGAAGGGGCGGGTCTGGAGCGCGGAGGAGCCGGCGGGGCTGACCTTCGATCGTAACAAGCTCATGGGTACCGTACGCATGCTCGAGGGGCGTTTCTCGGCGCACAAGTTCGCCGACAAGACGGACGCCGCGACGACGGGGCTGTCCAAGCCTGGTGGCCGTATCGTGGTCACCGTGGCCGAGCCCCAAAAGCCTGTTCGTACGGTGGAGGTGGTCATCGGGCGGGCTGGGCCGCGCGGAGATTTCTACGTGCAGGTGAAGGGGCAATCCCAGGTGTACCTCGTTCGGCGATGGGTGCTCAACCGCGTGTACCGGGGGCCACGAGAGTGGACGCGGCGCAATCCAGGTGGGCGCGACAAACGGTGAATGTACTTCGGCAGAACCGCTTGCGGCGATTCGGCCCGTATTGAAATGGCAGCGGATCGCGGCGAGCTGGGCGACCGCAAACGACAAGTGGGGTCACGATGAAACTGTCGACGAGAGCGCGCTACGCAATCCGATTGATGCTCGATATCACCGAGGTCGATGTCGGGGACAACCCCGTGCGTCTGGGCTCGGTGGCCGAGCGGACCGGGATCTCCCGGCGCTACCTGGACCAGGTGGTGATGCCTCTGAAGAGCGCGTCGCTGCTCCTGGGCATCAAGGGGCGCAGCGGCGGATACCGTCTGGCGCGTCCCGCCAAGGAGATACGTCTCGGCGAGATCGTGGAGGCGACCATCGGCCCGGTCACCCTGGTGGACTGCGTGGGCGCTCCGGAGACCTGCGATCGTGTCGAGGATTGTCCCGCGCACATGGTCTACCGCTACATCAGCGCCTCCATGCGCAGGCAGCTCAACGATCTCACCCTGGCGGATCTGGCGAAGCCTTCGGTGGTCAACGATCTCAGAAAGCGCACCGTCAAGCTCGAGGCGCAGTTGTCCTGAGGGCCCTGGGCCCCGCCCAGGGAATTGCTGAGCGGGGCCTTGAGCGCTGCCCCTTGTTGAGCCCCTCCCGGGGCTGGGCTATACTCCTGTCATGCGGAGAGTGTTTTCGCTGATCCTGATTGGTCTGGTCGCCAGCCTCGTATTGGCTGGGTGCCGCAAGCAGGTCGGGGACTCATCGGCGAGCGAGAAGACAGCACGAGCCCAGACTCTCACGCCCATCTCCATCACGAGACAGCGGAGCCTCGTCTTCACCTACCGGCAGGGCGCCGAGTTCCGGACGGTGGCCTCCATGGACCAGATCCCCGCAGGGGCGCGGGGGTGGGTGCGGGTGCAGGACCCGCAGGTGCGCAACGTGGGCTCACGGTTCGTGTACGTGGCTGACCTGCGCAAGACCAATGAAAAAGGGGAGTTCCCCTACCAGGTCCTCACGCGGCGGCAGTTCCTCGAGGGGAGCGCCTTGCCCGGCGGCGGCAAGGCTGGCACGGGGGGCGGTGCCGCCCTGGCGGCGGTGGGCAAGGTGGTTCTGTACTCGCGTCCCGGGTGTGGCGCCTGTGACTCGGCGAGGGCCTACCTGAGGCGGCGGGGCGTGCAGTTCGTGGAGAAGAACATCCAGGCAGATGCCCGGGCGGCCAAGGAGCTCAAGGCCAAGGCGGCGCAGAAGGGATTCCCCGCCGGTGTGGTGCCTGTGATCGATGTCAACGGCGAGGTTATGATCGGGTTCGATGCGAGGAAGCTGGAGACCTTGTTGAGGAGGCGCGTATGAGTTTGCTTAGACGTATGGGTATCTGGGTGAGCGTGATCGGTGTGGTGGGGCTGGTGGGCCTCGCGGGCCCCAGCCCAGCCGAGGCCAAGCTGCTGGAGCTGCAGCTCCGGGTGCACGGTGGGGGGCTGGCCGGGATCTACGGCACGGAGGAATACGATCCTTCCAACACGGATCCGGACCTGGCGGCGGTGGCCGGGGAGGACTTCTTCAAGGCCCGAAGCGGGGGCTGCTTCGGAGGCACCCTCAACGTCGAGGTGCTCTTTATCGACTTCACCTACGAGTTCTACCAGCTGGTGGACAACAACGGGCTCAACTCCACGCTGAACAACTTCCTGGTGGGCTTCGACTGGGACTTCAGGGCGGGCCGGAAGTGGGTGATCACGCCCTACCTGCTCGCCGGGTTCGGCCTGGCCACCCAGAACAACAGCTGGCTGGCCAAGGAGTATCCGCAGATCGCCCTGGCGGACCTCGAGAGCCGGATGGTCATGACGCGGATCGGCATCCGGTTCGAGTACATGGTCGGAAAGTTCTTCCGGCTGGGCTTCGACATCGGCGGCGGCTACCACTACGGCATGACCACCGCCTCAGCCGCCAACGACCTGGACGGGCACTCCCACGGGTTCCACGTCATCGGCAACATCAGCCTGGCCTTTGTGTGGAACGTCTTCGCCAAGGAGAAGAAGAAGCAGCCACCCAAGGTGATCATCATCGCTCCTGTGGGAGCGAGCCAAGCCCCAGCGCCCGCGCCTGCGGCGGCGCCCGGGCTGCGCAAAGCGCCGACGCCCGCGCCGACGCCCGCGCCGGCCCCGGGGCTGCGCACCACGCCCAAGCCGCCTGCCACGCCGGGCACCACGGCGCCGCCGCCGAGTCGACCCACCGAGGCGCCGCCTCGCACCAAGAAGCGGCAGGACCCGACTCCGCCGGCCACCCGGTAGGGACGTAGGCGGAGCCTGATGCGAAACCAGCTCTTCGCGGCGTCTGTGGCGCTTTTGACGGGTCTGACGAGTCTGACGGGTTGCCCCTCCACGGGGCCCGGCCCCCAGACCTGTCCAGGCGCTCCGGAGTGCGTGTGTGACGCCACGGGCCTGTGCGCCTGGTGCGGTGACCACTTCTGCGAGGAGGGGCTCGAGACCTGTGACAACTGCGAGGAGGACTGCGGCTCCTGCGACTGGGTGTGCGGGGATGGCGACTGCCAGCCCACGGAGACCTGCCTGGGCTGCCCCGAGGACTGCGGCGTGTGTGGCGACTGCGGCGACTTTGTCTGCGAGGCGCACGAGGACTGCGAGACCTGCCCCCAGGACTGCGGACTGTGCCCGGTGGGTTGCCCAGACGGAACTTGTCAGCTGAGCGAGGACTGTGAGACCTGTCCCCAGGACTGCGGCATCTGTCTGCCCAACTGCGGAGATGGGTTGTGTCTGTCGGCCGAAGGGGAGGACTGCGAGACCTGCCCGCCCGACTGCGGGGTCTGCCCGCATTGGTGCGGGGACGGGGTGTGCGACCCCATGGACGGCGAGCACTGCCAGAACTGCCCCGACGACTGCGGCGCCTGCGGTGGCGCCGACGGGTGCGTGGCCGGCGCCGAGGCCGGGTGCGGCGGCTGCGGTTGCGAGTCCTGTGTCTGCGCGCTGGATCCCTTCTGCTGCGCGTCTGTCTGGGACGAAGGCTGCGTGGCGCTGTGCATCGCGCCCTGCGGACAGACCTGTCCGGAGACCTGCGGGGATGGGACCTGTGACGCCACCGAGGACTGCGGCACCTGCCCGGCGGACTGCGGCGCCTGCCCGGTGAGCTGCGGCGACAGTACTTGCCAGGTCTTCGCCGGTGAGAACTGCTGGAGCTGCGAGGCAGACTGCGGCGTCTGCGGTGGTGGTGATGGCTGCGTGGTCACGGTGGATCCGGGCTGCAACGGCTGCGCCTGCCTGGCCTGCGTGTGCGCTCAGGACCCCTTCTGCTGCAGCGTGGAATGGGACGAGACCTGCGTGACCCGCTGCGTGGCCTGCAGCCAGGTGTGCCCGCCGGCTTGTGGGGACTCGGTGTGTGACGCCGCCGATGGGGAGCACTGCCAGAGCTGCCCGGTGGACTGCGGCGTTTGCGGCTTCTGCGGGGACGGGCTCTGCCGCACCGGCGACTCCGAGGACTGCGCGACCTGCCCGGCGGACTGTGGCGTCTGCCCGCCTGACTGCGGTGACGGCAGCTGCGACCCCTCTGCCGGCGAGGACTGCGGGACCTGCGCCGCGGACTGCGGGGCCTGCAGCGGCACGGATCCCTGCGCGGTGAGCCAGGGCACGGGCTGCGGGGGCTGTGAGTGCGAGTCCTGCGTGTGCGCGCTGGATCCCTACTGCTGCGTCGTGGCCTGGGACGTGAGCTGCGTGGAGACCTGCCAGAACGTGTGCGGCGGGGACTGCGCTGGGCCCTCCTGCGGGAACGCACAGTGTGACCTGGGGGCCGGGGAGTGGTGCGCCACCTGTCAGCAGGACTGCGGCGCCTGCGGCACCTGCGGAGACGGCTTCTGCCAGGTGTCCGCCTTCGAGGACTGCACCACCTGCGCGCCCGACTGTGGTGCCTGCGGCACCTGCGGGGACGGCATCTGCGACCTGAGCCTCGGCGAAGACTGCGACAGCTGCCTTGTGGACTGCTCCACCTGCTACCGCTGCGGCAACGCCGAGTGCGAGCTGGACCGCGGGGAGACGCCGGCCATCTGCCCCGAGGACTGCTACTGCGGCGACCTGGTGTGCGACCGGACCACGGGAGAGGACTCCCTGACCTGCCCGAGCGACTGCTTCTGTGGCAACGGCTCCTGCGAGCCTGAGGACGGCGAGACCGAGTCGCTGTGTTGGGTGGACTGCTACTGCGGGGACGGCCTCTGTCGGTGGCAGCTCACCGGGGAGACCTGCGAGACCTGCTCGGAAGACTGCGGCGAATGCAACGGCTCCTCGGACGGATGCACGGCCACGCCAGGGGAGGTGGGTTGCACGGGCTGCACCTGCCTGAGCTGCGTGTGCGGCATGGATCCGCGGTGCTGCGCAGAGGAGTGGAGCGCCGCCTGCGTCACGCTCTGCACCCAGTCCTGCGGTCAGACGTGCCCGTGACACGCACTCTGTGTCTGGTGGTGGGGTGCCTCGCGGTCTGCGGGCTGGCCTGCGAGCGGAAGGTGGGCGGTTCTTTCTCGAAGAAGCGGGCGGTCAGGGCCCAGGGGGACGCCGGAGCGCGGCCCCGTCGGGAGGGCCCGGTGCACCGGGTCCTCCTGTTCACGGCCAGGTGGTGCCCCACGTGCCATCAGCTCAAACGGGAGGTCTTCGCGGCGCCCGCGGGCAAGGAGCTGCTGGCGGGGGTGACGCTGGAGACGGTGGACTTCGACAAGGCCGCAGAAAGGGTGGCCAGGCACTCGGTCACCGACCTGCCCACGACGGTGTTTTTGGACCGACAGGGTCGGGAGCGGGATCGCATCGATGGGTACGAGTCCAAGACCGGGTTCTTGGGAGAGGCCCGCGCCATCCTCCAGGGCAGGGACATCCTGCCCGTGCTCACCGACCAGCTGCTGCGCCAGCCGAAGAACCTGGTGCTGCGATACCGCGTCGGCCGGAAGCTCTTGGGACGGGGACGCGAGAAAGAGGCCTTCGCCGAGTACGACAAGGTCGTGGCCCTGGATCCCGAGGACAAGTCCGGCGCCGTGGCCAAGATCCTCATGCACCGGTCGCGATACCTCGTGCGCGTCAAGCGGGACTACCCGGCGGCCGTGGCGTACCTGCGCGCCGCCGTGAAGCGGGTCCCGGGCGGCCGGGCGGGGGAGTCCCTGCGCTACTGGCTGGGCCACGCCCTGTGTCTGTCGGGCAAGCCGGGTGACGCGACCCGGGTGATGGACGCCTACGTGAAGCAGCGAAGCGGCAAGGCGGGCGCGCTCCTCCTGGCGGCGGGGCTTCGGAGCAACTGCGCCGGTGGGTACGAGCTCGGCAAGGCCCTGATCCAGGCCCGCGCCGCGGTGGAGCTAATGCCGAAGAACGACTGGGGCTGGTACCTGGTCGCCGTCCTCTCCCACCGCCTGAAGAAACCCGCTGCGGCCCGCCAGGCCATCGACCGCGCCATGTCCCAGGCGCCCGACTCGGCCTTCTATTTCCACGAAAAACGGCGGATGTCTGCGGGGCGATAGATCCGGCGCCTTCATGCGCTCGATGCCTTTTGCTATGATGTTGAAGTGGCTTGGAACAACTCGGTAGATGGAGGCAATAGAATATGACTGTCCGGATTCGGTCGATGGCGGCTGGTGTCGCCGCCTTGCTCGCGGTGGTTTTTCATGCGGCGTGCCCCAGCCAGGGGGACTATGTGCCCCCCGAGGAGGTCCGCTCGGATCTACCCCGTGGGGATCCGTCCACCGTGCCCTCCGGAGATGTGAACGAGCTCGTGGCGGGGAACACCGAGTTCTCCTTTGACCTGTTGCACGCCCTGGCCAGCGAGAACGGAGACCTGTTCTACTCGCCCTACAGCATCACCCAGGCCTTGGCCATGACCTACGCCGGAGCTCGCGGGGATACCGCTGCGCAGATGGTGGACGTGCTCCACTTCACGCTGCCCCCCGAGCGGCTGCACCCGGCCTTCAACAGGCTCGATCAGGAGCTCCGTGCCAGCGGTCAGGACGCCGACGAGCCCTTCGAGCTGCACCTGGCCAACGCCATCTGGGCCCAGGCGGGGTTCGAGCTGGACCAGGCGTTTCTGGACACCCTGGCCGTGCACTACGGCGCGGGGGTCTACCTCGCGGACTTCGCCGGCGCTCCGGAGGCCGCCCGGGAGACCATCAACACCTGGGTCAGCGACCAGACCGAGGATCGCATCAACGACCTCCTCCCCAGCGGGGTGATCAACCCCGATGTCCTGCTCGTCCTCACCAACGCCATCTACTTCAAGGCGGCCTGGATGCACAAGTTCGACGAGGACCACACCCGCGACGAGGACTTCTACCCCGAGGGGGGCGGCGTCGTGCAGGTGCCCATGATGCAGCAGCAACGGAACTTCAGCTACGTCCTTGGGGATGGCCTACAGGCCCTGGAGATGCCCTACGACGGTGGGGACCTGTCCATGGTGGTGGTGCTCCCGGATCCGGGGCTCTTTGACGAGATATCCACGACGCTGGATGGATCGACGCTCGGGGGGCTCATCGCCGGTCTGCAGACCCAGTACGTGCACCTCGAGCTCCCGCGCTTCACCTACGACTCCTCGTTCCAGCTAGAGACCACGTTGGGGGTGCTGGGCATGGACGACGCCTTTGACCCGACCCATGCGGACTTCACCGGGATGTCATCCTGGCCGGGGCTCTACATCATGTCCGTGGTTCACAAGGCCTTTGTCTATGTGCACGAGGCAGGCACCGAGGCCGCCGCGGCCACGGCGGTGGTCATGGGCGCCGACGCCTCGGCGCCGCCGACCCCGGTGGAGTTCATCGTGGATCGCCCGTTCCTCTTCCTGATCCGGGACCGCGGCACGGGCACGATCCTCTTTTTGGGGCGGGTGGAAGACCCGAGCTAGAGGCGGCGCTCAGTCGTCGTCGATGACCACGTCCATGGCGGCGAGCTCGCCGCGGTCGAAGAACATGGCCTCGCACTTGTCGCACCAGTCGAACTTCACGTCATTGGCGCCCCGCAGGGAGATCATCGGGTTGTCGCAGCGGCGGCACACGGCCTCCACGCCGTCCATGACCTCGGCCTTCTCGGTGTTGCCGGCGACGTCCACCAGGGCGGAGAGCTTCTTGTTCTCGATCTGCTCCATCTCGCCCTTGTCCACGTAGATCCCGCCGCATCCGAAGCAGCGGTCCACCTCCACACCATCGAAGGACTTGGGGCTCATTTCTAGATCACACTTGGGGCACTTCATGGGGGCTTCACTCCTGGGATTCTGAGCGTTCAACTCAGCTTCACGAAGCATAGGAGCGCCTGGGATCGACTGTCAAGGGCGCCCTGGCGTTCGGTGTGGCTACAACCGGTCTTCTTCTGCGTTGTCCATGGTGGGGCCGGGCCCGTGTGTCACGAGGCGGAGGTACTGGCGGCGGTACCAGGCGGCCTGGGCGGGTTGGTTCATGCGGGCGAGGAGCGCCCCGAGTCGGCGGTACCGCTCGCGGACGTCGAAGCGCAGGTGCCAGGCGAGCTTGGACAGGCACAGGGGGCAGAGGTGCAGGGGCTGGCCGTCCACCTCGCGGAGGCTGTTGACGCCGTTCATCACGCACTGGCTCCGCGTGCAGTGGTGCAGCCCGAGCGTGTGACCGGTCTCGTGTGCGATGAGCTTGAACGAGCGCAAGAGCCCGATGGAGCGGCTCACCGGGTCCGCCAGGGTTTGCAGGACGGGGTACATTCGGGCCACTGAGCAGATGCCCGCGCGGTGGCGCAGGGTGCCATAGCCGAAGAGGTAGCGGTTGCCCGCCTTCTGGTACAGATCCGTGCAGGTCACCCCGAGGACGGACAGGGCGTCTTTGGGCACCGAACGGACCAGGATGCGCAGGGACGGCAGGACGGGGAACTGGGCGTGGGCGCCATGGGTGGACACCACCATTCGCAGCCCCTGGCGCGGGAAGGGCAGGGCGCGGCCCCACCGCGTGGGGCGATCGAAGTAGGCGGTGAGGAACTGCTCGAGCTGCTCGAACACCGGGCGCATGTGCTTGGGGCACCCGCCCACGGGGCGCAGCACCAGGGCTCGGCGCTTCCCGCGGCTGCCAGCCTGTCGCGAGCGCTTGTACATGGCGAAGGTCTGGTGCGCCTCGCTTCTGCCCGGGCCCGAGCGCCAGTCTCCGGACACGGGGGAGTGGAGCCCGGGGAACTCGTCGCCGCGGAGCTGGGTCAAGGTGCGCCCGAAGTAGCGCTTTACGGCCACCTGGTCGGAGAAGTCGGGTTTGTACTGGACCACCGGTGGCAGGTCGATGGGTACCACGGAGCTGTGGAGGATGGCCGCCACCTCATGGGGTCCGGAGTCATGGGCCAGGGCCGGCAGCAAGAATATGCCCAGCAACCCGAGGCCTAGGACCGCCGGGGCTCCGAGCAGGAGCCGGGTCAGCAACCGATCATTCATGGCTTCAGATGCAAGTGTCCTTTTCCGCAGCTCAGGGTGAGACACTAGTATGAGGCGAAAGTTCTCGTCGGGTGGCAGATATCCCCAAAAAAAACGAAGCCGCCAGACAGGCTGACGGCCTCAGGGCTAACTGCTTGGTTTTGTTAAAATTAGCTAGCGTGTAACCAAGTGGTGAGATGTCCGGCTACACCTCCTCCACGGCGCCGTCGGCCAGGATGACCGCTCTGTTGCCGCCCACCTCCAGCAGGCCGCCTTCGAGGTTGAACCGGCGCTTTGCGCCACCCACGGTCACCTCCAACACGCCCTCGTCGAGCTCGGTGACCAGGGGCGCGTGGTGGGCCAGCACCCCGAGGTAGCCCTCGGTGCCCTTGGCCATGACGTGGTCAACGTCACCTTCGTACACCAGCCGATCCATGGCCATGATCTGTAGGGGATAGGTTGCCACGGTCTATACCTCGCTGCTAGGCCTTTGCCATGTCGTTGGCGTTCTGGATGGCCTCTTCGATGCCGCCGCACATGTAGAAGGCCTGCTCGGGCAGGTCGTCCAGCTCGCCGCTGACCAGCCGCTCGAAGCTGTCGAGGGTGTCGGCCAGCTTCACGTAGCGGCCCCCGCGACCCGTGAAGGCCTCGGCCACGAAGAAGGGCTGGGACAAGAATCGCTGGATTCGGCGGGCCCGGTTGACGGTGATCTTGTCCTCGTCGGACAGCTCGTCCATGCCCAGGATGGCGATGATGTCCTGCAGGTTCTTGTAGGTCTGCAGGATGCGCTGGGTCTCCTTGGCGATCTTGTAGTGCCGGTCGCCGACGACCTTGGGATCCATAATCCGGGAGGTGGAGTCCAGGGGATCCACGGCCGGGTAGATGGCCAGCTCGGCGATGGAACGCGACAGGACCGTGGTGGCGTCCAGGTGCGCAAACGCCGTGGCCGGCGCCGGGTCGGTGAGGTCGTCAGCCGGGACGTAGATGGCCTGGACGGAGGTGATGGAGCCGCGCTTGGTGGAGGTGATGCGCTCCTGCAGCTCGCCCATCTCCGTGGCCAGGGTGGGCTGGTACCCCACGGCGGAGGGCATGCGGCCGAGGAGGGCCGACACCTCGGAGCCCGCCTGGGTGAAGCGGAAGATGTTGTCGATGAACAGCAGCACGTCCTGGCCGGCCCGGTCGCGGAAGTCCTCGGCCATGGAGAGGGCCGAGAGGGCCACGCGGAGGCGGGCGCCGGGGGGCTCGTTCATCTGGCCGAACACCAGGGCAGTACGTGCGAGCACGCCTGACTCGCTCATCTCCAGGTACAGGTCGTTGCCCTCACGGGTCCGCTCGCCCACGCCGCCGAACACGGACACGCCGCCGTGCTCCTGGGCGATGTTGCGGATGAGCTCCATGATGATGACCGTCTTGCCCACACCGGCGCCGCCGAACAGGCCGATCTTGCCGCCCTTGGCGTAGGGGGTGAGCAGGTCAATCACCTTGATGCCCGTTTCGAATACCTCGGCGGTGGGCGTCAGGTCCTCGAAATTCGGGGCCGCGCGGTGGATCGGGTTGCGCTGATCCGGATGCGGCATCTCGCCGATGTCGTCCAGGGGACGGCCAAGGAGGTTGAAGATTCGGCCCAGGCACTGATCACCCACCGGAACGGAGATGGGGGCGCCGGTGTTTTTGGCCTTCATGCCGCGGACCAGACCGTCGGTGGAGTCCATGGCGATGCAGCGCACCAGGTTGTCCCCCAGGTGCTGCGCCACCTCGACGACGAGCGGCAGGTCGCGGGCCGGGTCGTAGACCTCCACGGCGTTGAGGATGTTCGGGAGGTGGTCCGAGTCGAACTCGATGTCCACCGTGGGCCCGATGATCTGCCGGACGAAGCCCTCTTCCTTCTTGGTGCCGCTAAAGGCTGCGGTGGCCTTTCCGGCCTTGGGGCCGCCGCCGGGGGCGCCCGGCTTGGGCGCGCCGCCCAAGGGCGGCTTCGCACCGGCCAGGGGCGGCTTGGCACCGCCCAGGGGCGGCTTGGCACCGCCGAGGGGCGGTGTGACGCCGGCCGTCGGCGGCTTCAACGGGGGAAGCTTCGATGCGGGCTTCGGGGATTCGGGCGACTCTTTGTCACTCATCGCTTCTAACTCCTTACAGGGCTCTTGCGAGCCTACTGCCTATCCTTTGAGCGCCTCAGCGCCGGACACGATCTCCAACAGCTCCTTGGTGATCATGGCCTGGCGGGCCTTGTTCATCTGTATGGTCAGGGTTTGCTTCAGCTCGTCGCAGTTGTCCGTCGCGTTGGACATGGCGATCATCCGGGCCGAGTGCTCGGCAGTGAGCGAGTCGGCCTGACAGGTCACCATCTTGATGCGCAGGTACCGCTCGAGGGTGGACCCGAAGACGGACTCCACGTCCGGCTCGAAGATGATGTCAGTCGGACCGTCGTCGCCGCTCCCTTCGCCCTCGTCGCCGAGGAGCTCGGAGGGATCCAGCGGCAGCACCTCTATCCCCATGGGCTTGTACTTCATCATGTTGACGAAGCTGTTGTAGACCACCACCACCTTGTCGCATTTCTCAGAGACGAACCGCTCCACCACCAGGTCGGTGACCTCCGCCATGGTCTGGGCGTCGACGTTGCCGCCGAAGTCCAGGTACTCACCGATGATGTTGACGCTGGTCTTGCGGAAGGCGTCACGACCCTTCTTGCCCACGCAGACCAGATCCACCCGGGGCTCGCCGATCTCGGCGATGAGCATGGTGGCCTTGTCGATGATGTGGTTGTTGTAGGCGCCGCACATGCCGCGGTCCGCTGACATCAGCACGAGCACCACCCTGTCGGGGGTCTCCTCCAGGCGACGGAAGGGGTGGTCGATGTCCGGCGTGCCCTGGAGCAGGCGACCGGTGATGCGGGCCAGCGCATCCACGTACCGCCTGGTGTTCTCCATGGACGCCTGCACGCGGCGCAGCTTGGACACCGAGACCGCCTTCATGGCCTTGGTGATCTGCTGGGTGTTTACGACCGTGCGGATCCGGTTGCGCAGGTCCTTCAGAGAGGGCATCGCGTACTCTCCTTAGTCCTTCTTGTCGAACTCACCGGCTACGAACTTCTCCTTGAAGGCCTTGACGGTCTTCAGCAGCAGCTCGCGGGTCTTGTCGCTGATCACCTTCTCCTCCTCGATGGCGTGCGCCGCGTCGGCGGCATTCTTGTCGAGGTAGGGGAGGAGGTGCTTTTCGAAGTCGAACACCCGCGAGACGTCGAGGTCGTCGAGGAACCCCTCGGCGCCGCAGAAGATGACGCAGACCTGCTGCCAGAGCTTCTGGGGCACGTACTGATCCTGCTTGAGGACCTCCACCATCCGCTCACCACGGGTGAGCTGGGCCAGGGTGGACTTGTCCAGGTCGGAGCCGAACTGCGCGAAGGCCGCCAGCTCCCGGTACATGGCCAGGTCGAGGCGCAGCTTGCCGCCGACGGACTTCATGGCCTTGGTCTGGGCGTTGCCGCCGACGCGGGAGACCGACAGACCGACGTTCACCGCCGGTCGGACGCCGGCCATGAACAGGTCCGGCTCAAGGTAGATCTGACCGTCGGTGATGGAGATCACGTTGGTGGGGATGTACGCCGAGACGTCGCCGGCCTGGGTCTCGATGATGGGCAGCGCCGTCAGGGAGCCGCCGCCGCCGACCTTCCGGATCTCGTAGGTGTCGGCGTCGTCTGTGTCCTTGAGCACCTTCTCCATGTCCATCTTGCCGTGCTCGCCCAGGTAGGTCTTGCCGCCGAGGCCCGCCTTGGCGGTGTCCGGAGCGTCCTTCTTGGCGATGATGTACTCATCGGCGATCTTGCAGGCGCGCTCGAGGAGCCGGCTGTGCAGGTAGAAGACGTCCCCGGGGTATGCCTCGCGGCCCGGCGGGCGGCGCAGCAGCAGGGAGAGCTGCCGGTAGGCGGCCGCCTGCTTGGAGAGATCGTCGTAGATCACCAGGGAGTGCCGGCCTGAGTACGTGTAGTGCTCGGCCATGGCGCAGCCGCCGTAGGGGGCGATGTACTGCAGGGAGGCGGGCTGCTCGGCGGAGGCGGAGATCACCGTGGTGTACTCCATGGCGCCTTCCCGTTCGAGCCTCTGCACCACCGACGCCACCTGGGAGGACTTCTGCCCCACCGCGACGTAGAAGCAGTGCATGTCGCCGCCCTTTTGGTTGATGATCGCGTCGACGCCGACGGCGGTCTTGCCCGTCTGGCGGTCGCCGATGATCAACTCGCGCTGCCCGCGGCCGATGGGGATCATGGAGTCGATGGCCTTGAGGCCGGTCATCATCGGCTCCTTGACCGGCTGGCGCAGAAGGACGCCTGGCGCCTTGATCTCGATGAGCCGGTAGTCCTTTTTGGGCACGTCGATGGGGCCCTTTCCGTCGATGGGCTGCCCGAGGGGGTCCACCACGCGACCGAGGAGCGCGTCACCGGCGGGCACCGAGGCGATGAGGCCCGTGCAGCGGACAAGGTCGCCTTCCTTGATCCCGGTGTCGGGACCGAAGAGCGCGACGCCCACGCTGGACTCCTCGAGGTTGAGCACGATGCCCATCAGACCGCCCGGGAACTCCACCAGCTCGCCGGCCTTGGCGTCCAGCAGGCCATACACGGTGGCGATGCTGTCCCCCACGGCGATGATGGAGCCGACCTTCTCCATCTCGGTGTGGTCGTCGTATTTGGCGATCTCTTTCGAAAGGATCGCGGTGATTTCCTCAGGACGAATCGTCATTGTCGTCTCCAATAAGTCGTCTGGCGGTCAGCGCTTGTGGCGCTTGCTCTAAACGAGCGCTTCCAGCGACGAGCGCATCCCGCGTAGCCGTCCGCGCAGGGTGCCGTCGATGCTCACGTCCTTGTAGCGGACCAGGACCCCGCCGAGGAGGTTCTCGTCCACCATGAAGTCGAAGCTGAACTTGAGGCCGGTGACCTTCTCCAGCGCCTGCGTGAGTGCCCGCTGCCGGCTGGGATCGATGGTCACGGCGGAGAAGACCTCCCCGACCACGTTCCCCAGCTCCTGTTGCCCGAGCTCGTAGAACTCGTGCAGGACACCGGGCAGGTTCACGACGCGCTTTTTGTCCACCAGCACCCGCAGCAGGTTGTAGAGCATGGGAAGGATGCGGCCTTCGGCGAACACGGCGTCCACCAGCGCGTCCTTGTTCTGCTCCCGGATGTGCGGGCCCTCGAGGAAGGCCTGGAGCTGCGGGTTGTCGAGGTAGACCTTCCGGAGCGTCTCGGCGTCGGCGAGATACTCCCTCAGCTTCCCCGTGGGCCGTACGGCCTCGAGCAACGACCGGCTGTAAACGCGTATGACCTCAGGGTCGCGTCTCATTGCAGTCCACCTACTTCGTCAATGAACTTGTCGATGTGTCGGGTGTGTGCGGCGCGGTCCACCTGCTCCCGCAGCACCTTCTCGGTGGCGGCGAGGGTCAGGTCGACCACGTCCTTGCGCAGCTGCTTCCGCGCGTTGGCCAGCTCGATCTCGGCGTTCTTCTTGGCCCGCTCCAGCAGGTTCTCCGCGTCGTCGCGGGCCTTCTGCTGGATCTGGGCGGCGATGCGCTTGCCCTCTTCGATGGACTCCTGCATCTTCTCGCGGGCCTGGGCCTCGATCACAGCCAGCTGCTTCTCGTAGCGCTTCTTGCTCTCCTCGGCCTCTTTCGCCAGATCCTCCGCCTTCGAGAAGTCGGATGCGATCTTGTCCCGCCGGTCGTCGATGACCTTGAGCAGGGGCTTGAGGGCGTACTTGCGCAGGATCAGAATGAAGAGCAGGAACGCGACGATGTGGGTGACAAGCTCAGTCCACACCTTCGGGTCGAAGAAATTGATGGCGAAGACCAACGACCCCAGCGTTCCCCCGCTCCCGCCATCCACTGCGGCAGTGGTCAGGGTAGAGCCCGCCAGACCGACCACACCCATGGCCCCGCAGACAATCCACGGCGTGGGAGAGCCTCTAGGATGAAACCGTTGCATGGTGTTCCCTTCCGATACGGGTTGCCTTGTTCGCTGTTGCGTTTCGTTGCGGAAACAGCAATCAGCTCGGCACCAGGAACACGGTGATCAGGGCGTAGATCGTGAGGGCCTCGATGAAGGCCGCGCCGACGATCATCGCCGTCTGGATCTTACCGGCCGCCTCGGGCTGACGACCCATGGCCTCCATGGCCGAGCCAACCGCGCGACCGAGTCCGAGCCCGGAGCCTATGGCCGCGAGAGCGACGCCGATGGGATACGAGAGCTGGATCAACTTCATTTTGTCCTCCTTGGGGTAGCTTTCCCCAAAATTCGATGGCGCCTGGCGAATGCCTAGGCGTGTGATTCCGCGTTTTCTTCGTGCTCATGATCGTCATGCGGAAGGATCATGAGGATGTAGATGGTCGAAAGCAGCGTGAACACCAGCGCCTGGATGGTGCTCAGCAGCAGGGCCAGGAACATGAACGGCAGCTGCAGGGGCAGGCCGAGCGGGATGCCGTTGGCCGGCAAGAAGGAGAGAATCAACACGCCCAGCATGAGCATGGAGCCGAGCAGGATATCCTCACCGTAGATGTTGCCAAAGAGCCGCAGCGCGAGGCTGAGGGGTTTCACAAACTCTTCCACCAAGTGCAGCGGGATGAGCAAGACAGCCACGATGTAGCCCACAACGTCCTTGGGCTCGCCTGCCCAGTGGTGGAGGACGCCCTTGAAGCCGAGCTTGCTGAACTGGGTGACCTGTACCACCAGGAAGGTGCAGATGGCCAGTCCCCCCGTGGCGGCGATGAAGCTGGTGGGGGACATCATCAGCGGAATCTGACCAAACCAGTTGTTGGCGACGATATACAGGAACAGGGAGGCGAGGTAGACGAAGTAGACGCGGCCCCACTTCTTGCCCAGGATGCCGCAGATGAGGTTGTCGAGGCCTTCTACGATCATCTCCATGGCCATCTGCGCGCGCGAAGGCAAAATGGAGCGCTTGCGGTAGATACCGGACAAGAATACGAGGGCGAAAAACACGATCAGGAAGGCGTACATGGGCCGGAAGAAATGCAACCAGTTGTGGTGGATATCGTGCGCCTTCTCGGGCATCAGCTTCATCAGCACCTGGGGCAGCGAGGGCAGCTCGGGCGGGAGCTTCTCCGCTTTCTTTTTGGTTGTATTGCCCTTTTTGGCCGCTTCCTTCTTGGCACCCGCCTTGTCGGCGCCCGCCTTGGCAAACAGCTGCGAGGCGTGGGTCGTTTGCTGGGCGGTCGTGAGGCTCGATGCCAGCGCCGGGGAGGCCACGGTCAGGACGAGCAGCGTGGCTACGGCTACGATCAGGCGAGTGGGGCGAAAGCGATTTTGCTCAGCGTTCGCGATCATGTGACGCTCCGGAGTTTCTTCGAGGCGATGAGCTTACGGCCCAGGACCTTTTGCAGTATGACCAAAAAGATCAAGGTAAATCCGATGAGGAAGGCCACCGCGGCCCGTCGCTCTAGAAAGAGGAAGAGCAAGGTGCCGCCGTACACACCCACCAGCTTGATGAGCATGTAACCAGCGATTACGAGACCTTCGCGCTCGCCGAGGACCTGGCGGCCGAGGCCGATCCAGGTCCAGAGGTGCAGGGAGCCCAGGAGAAGGCCCACGGAAAAACCAGCGGCGTGGATGGGCCCGAGGTACATGAGAGCCAGGAACGCCATGAGCGTGCCGGCCACCAGGTTGGTGACCAGACAACGACGGGGAAAGTCGGTGCCGAGGGTCTCGGAGAGGCTCAATCCTGTACCTCCTTGATGGAGCGCAGCAACGACAAAACCGCAACGGCGAGTCCGAAGACCAATCCGCCTATCGTCAACCCGGGCGACGTACCCAGTCGACCGTCGAGCCACGCGCCGCCCAGGGTGAGCAGCACCGGTGCGAGGGCCATCTGGATGGGAAGCATGAGAAGATGACTGGAGCGGAGCTGTTTGCCCAGGGACTTGCCGGCCTTGTAGCCGACTTCGTGCTCCCTGGACCGTTCCTTTGCGGCCCGGACCTTGTCCAGGTTGATCTCGCTCTCAGGCTGGTCTTCCGGCTTCTCCATGCGCCCCGGGATTCGAGCGGACTATGCCCTCTGGTTTTCCCCCTGTCAAGACACGTTTATGAGTGACCATTAACAAATGTCGAGGATTGGCGCATGGTGTTTAACATGCTAATTTGTCATCGAAATTTCATTCTCAGAACCTGTAGCGTTGCGGTCGGATACGACTGGATCGTCGCGTTGCATCGCTTTGCCGATGGACGAGGTTCCTTTCAGCCCTGGCGAGGGCCTGGTATTCTGCGGCTCGTGCAACCCAGGAGGAATCCATGCCCATCGTCAATCTGAAGGTAGCCGGCAAGCTCACCGACGAGCAGAAGGCGGAGCTCGTCAAGCGGTTCACCCAGGATCTGGTGGAGGTGGCCCAAAAGCCACCGGAGTATTGCTTCGTGGTGATCGAGGAGGTGCCGCGGACCGACTGGGGCCTGGGCGGCAAGCTCCTGTCGGAGCGGTGATCATGGCAGAGGTCAGCAGCTGCAGGATCCGCATTCGTTGGGGGTGTCGTTGCTGCCGGTGATCTTGAAGCCCTCTCCAAAGGCGGTGACGGTGTAGTCCACGGTCACTCCGCCCACGGAGTCGATGAGCTTCTGCTCGGCGAGGACACGAAAGCCATCCACGGCGTGCACGAAATCGTCGTCTTTCGGCTCGTCCAGAGCCAGGCCCCAGCTGGGGCCGCCTCACCCAATTCCCGCGATGTACACCCGGACGGCCGGGTTGTCGCCCTTCTCCTTGAGGGCTTCCTGGATCTTTTCGAGTGCCTTGTCGGTGACCGTGATCATCATCTTCTCCGTGGGATTCTGTACGTCGCTCTACACAGTAACCACTGTTTTCGAAGTGGCAACGTACAACAATAGCAGAATAAGCGCCAGACCGTTGGTTATGTTTCGCTCGATCCCAAAGGCACGCCGAGGGCGCCCAGCTGCGCCGTGGCCTGGGCGGCCCAGCCCTGGTTGGCTTTGGGGCTGGCCGGGCTCGGATGGAGCACGTTTCCGATCTCGACGTTGCTGCCCTCCAGGGCCTCCCGGGCGCGCCGTTCGGCGAACCGGCCTATGCCCACCACCAGGCGGGGCCTCAGCACCGCGACCGTGCGCCGGAGCGCCTCGTCGCACAGCCCGAAGAGGGCCTCCCGCTCGGCCTTCTTGAGCTTGTCTGGCGTGCGGTTCTTCCCGCCCTCCTCCAAAAAGGCCAGGGGGCAGTAGTTGGCCACGAAGATCCGCGCGAAGAAGGCCTCGGGCGTGGTGAACGTGTCCGCCGCCCAGGACCAGATCCGGCGGCCGCTGACCTCTCCCCGCCCGATGTCGAAGCCCAGGACCGGCCGCTTGGGGTGCTCGCTCGCCGGGCGCTCCACCGGCGCCTCGATCTTCAGCCAGCCCCGCACCGACCCCACGTCGCCGAAGGGCACCCCGGTCTGCACCATGCCGTGGGGCCCGGGGTTCATGCCGAGCAGCACCACCTCCCGGGGCGCGGTGCCGTAGCGATCCAGGTACAGCGCGTAGGGCGCGGCCGCATAGTCCAGCGGGTTGTAGACATGGGCCACGGGGGGCGCGAACCGCAGCGCGCCCAGCTCCTTGACCAGCCATGCCGTCACGTCGTGAAGTGTCATGGGGCGCAGCATATCAGACCCGCGAGCGTTGCGGCTTGCGCTTTGGTGTGCGTTGAGGCATTACGGATCGACGGCCGAAATGACAAGCCACAGCGATACCACGGACGCCCTGGGCGTGCTGCTGGAGCTCACCCGGGTGCTCGCCGAGGAGACCGCGCTGGAGCGGGCCCTCCAGGCGGTGACGGACGCGGCAATCGAGCTGTTTCCAGGGCACCACTGCTCGGTGAGGATATTCGACGAGCGGCGCGGGCAGCTCCTGTCGGGAGCGCGGTCGGGATCGGGGAAGGACCGGGAGCCCATTTCCTTCCGTCGCGGGGAGGGCGTGGTGGGCTGGGTGGCTGACCACAATGAGGTGGCGTCCATCGCTGACGTGCGGCGGGACGAGCGCTTTGTGCCCGGAGTGGACCAGGGGTTCGACATCGGCTCGATCATCGCGCTGCCGCTGCCCTCGGCCACCGAGGTGGTGGGCGTGCTGGCGGTGACGGCGCCGCAGGCCGGGGCCTTCCAGGGCGCAGACGAGATGCTGGTGAGGCTGCTGGCCAACTGCGTGGTGCCCGCCCTGGAGCGGGCCCGCCTGGAGCGGCTGGCGGTCACGGACCACCACACCCTCGCCTTCAACCAGCGGGCCCTGCGGCCGCGGCTCGTCGAGGAGCTGGAGCGGTCCCGCCTCCGCGTCGTGCCGCTGTCTCTGCTCCTGATGGATCTGGACCAGTTCAAGCGGGTCAACGACACCTTCGGCCACGCGGCCGGGGACGCGGTGCTGCGGATCTTCGCGGATCGCGTACGGGAGGCCGTACGGCGCCCGGACGTGCTCGTGCGGCGGGGCGGCGAGGAGTTCGTGCTCATCATGCCGCACACCGAGGTGGACCAGGCCGCCGCCGTGGCCGAGCGGATCCGGCAGGTGGTGGGCGGCACGCCCATGGATGTGGGCGATGACGTTCACATCCCGCAGACGGTCTCCATCGGCGTGGCCACCTGGGACGGACACGAGACCGCAGAGAAGCTCGAGGAGCGCGCAGACAAGGCCATGTACGACGCCAAGGACGCCGGCCGCAACAGGGTCTTGGCGTCGGTGCGATAGCCTGGCGCCCTTGCCCTTGATCCACCCTGACACCGTTGTTGCCCTTCTGCAGCTTCTCGAGACGCTGTACCACGTTCGCACCCCGACGTTGGCCGCTCCACCCGACGCATCGCCTGGACTGCTTGCCACTGGGGTCGATACGTCGAGTTCGGCCCGAGCACACGCTCTCGTTCGACAATCTCATCGCCATCTTCGGGAAGCGGCCAGTCACGCTGGAGAACGTGAAGGAGCTGGCGGAGCACCTCTGGTGCACGAGCCATCGCCTCGGCTTCGACCGGCTCTTGGACTCGGACATCCAATCCGTGCAAGGGGTGTGCGTGCCCGATTTGGCCTGGCGTTGACGGCCCAACATCCCCTCCAAGGCTTTCGGCGATTGATCGTGGGTCGGGCTTGACAGCCTCTCCCTGGCCGGAGCATATGCCGGGTGGGGCCCTGAGACGCTTCGCCCGACCCGGGTCTGGGGCTTGGTGGTCGGGGCCTGGAGCCTGGGGCCTGGAGGAGCCATGTTCGATGCCCTGTTTTCGCCCGCGCGCGTCGCGGTGATCGCCGATTCCATGGCGGAGGACACGGTGGGCCGGCGCTTGATGGAGCACTTGATGGCCGGGGGCTACACCGGCGACGTCGTGCCTGTCTGCGAGGCGGGCGGGGGCGAGGTCTGTGGGCGGGAGTGTCTGGCTCGGGCCAAGGATGCGCCCGGGCCGGTGGACCTCGCGCTGATCACCGTGGACGCGGCGCAGGCGATGCGGGCCGTGGACAGCGCGGCCCGGGCGGGGGCCAAGGCGGTGGTGGTGGCGAGCGCCGGGTTCCGGGAGGCTGGGCCCCGGGGCGCCGAGCTGGAGCGGGACCTGGCCGAGGCGTGCGTCCAGCGGGACGTCGCGCTCCTCGGGCCGAACTCCCTGGGCGTCATCGACGTGCACCACCGCCTGAACGCCTCCCTGGTCCCGGCGCTGCCGCGGCCCGGCGGGATCTCGATCATCTCCCAGAGCGGGGCCGTGTCGGTGGCCCTGCTACAGTGGGCGGCCCGGCGGCGTCTGGGCCTGGCCAAGATGATCTGCGTTGGCAACAAGGCCGGCCTGACCGAGGTGGACCTGCTCCGGGCCCTGGCCTGGGATCCGGCGACCACGGTGATCCTCGCCTACCTGGTGTCCATTTCGTCGGGGAGCGCCTTCATGGAGGCCGCGAAGGACGCCGCCAACAACAAGCCCGTGATCGTGCTCAAGGGGGGCGTGACCCGGGCAGGGGTCACGGCGGCGGCGGCGCACACGGGGCACCTCGCCGACGCGAACATCGCCTACGGCGCGGCCTTTCGGCGGTCGGGCGTGGTTCGGGCGCCCACGGCGGAGGCCCTGCTCGACTACGCGTCGGCCTTCGCCCGCGCGCCCCTGCCCCGGGGGGACCGGGTGGCCATCGTCACCACGGGCGGCCCTGGCGTCCTGGCCGCCGATGCGGTGGACCTCGCCGGGCTGCGGGTGGTCGGGGGGCCCGGCCGGGGCGACGCGCCCATCGAGGTCCTCGGGGACGCGCCGCCCGAGCGGTACCTCGCCGCCGTGGATGCCGCGCTGGGTGACGACGACGTGGAGGCGGTGATCCTCGCCCTGGCGCCCCACGCCATGACACGACCGGTGGAGACCCTGCGCGCCTTCTCCCGGAGCCCAGTGGAGGACAAGCCCATCCTGGCCTCCTGGATGGGGGGCTTGGACCTTCTGGAGCAGCTGACCGACCAGGAGCGGTGCCACCTGCCGGACTATCCCACACCCGAGCGGGCCGTGGCGGCCCTCAAGGCCATGGACGAGTACGCCGCCTGGCGCCGGCGGCCGCCGCGCATCGTCACGCGGTTCCCCGTGAACCGTCGCCGGGTGGAGCGCATCCTCACCCATCAGGTCCGGGCGGGCCAGCTCGAGCTGAGCGAGGTGTGCTCCAAGGAGGTCTTTCGGGCGTACAACTTCGCGGTGCCCGAGGGGGACCTCGCCACCACGGCGGACGAGGCCGTGGAGATCGCCGAGCGCATCGGCCTGCCGGTGGTGCTCAAGATCGACTCGCCGGACATCCCGCACAAGACCCCCGCCGGGGCCCTCCGGCTGAACCTGGGCAACCCCGGCGCGGTGCGAGACGCCTTCGACCTCATGATGCTCCGGATCTCCCAGCACCTGCCCGGGGCGCGGGTCAACGGCGTGTTCGTCGAGAGGATGGGCTTCGCCGGCCGGGAGGTCGTCCTCGGCATGGAGCGGGACTCGCAGTTCGGGCCCCTGCTTCTGTTCGGCCTGGGGGGGATCGTGGTGGAGACCATGGTGGACGTCTCCTTCCATCTGGCGCCCATCACCGCCGACGAGGCCATGCGGATGCTGACGGCCACGCGCTCGTACGAGCTGCTGCGGGGGTCGCCCGGCCAACGCGGGGTGGACCTGCGTTCCATCGCGGGCGGGCTCCAGCGCGTCAGCCAGCTGGCCACGGACTTCCCGCAGATCCGTGAGATGGACATCTCTCCGTTCGTCGTGGGAGACGAGGGCGTCGAGCCCTACGTGGCCGACGCGCGCATCGTTCTCGATCCGGAGGTGACCCATGGCTGACCCCCGGACCCCCCGCTTCGATCCGCGCTGGCGCGAGAAGTACGCCGAACGGGTCGCCCGGCCGTCGGATGCCGCCGCGCGGATCCAGCCCGGCCAGCGCGTCTTCATCGGCACGGGCTGCGCGCAGCCCCAGGCCGTCGTGGCGGCGGTCGCGGCGCGGTGGCGTGATCTGGCGGACACGGAGCTGGTGCATCTTCTGACCTCGGGCGACGCGCCCTACGCCAAGGCGGACCTGGCCTCTCACTTCCGCGTGAACACCTTCTTCATCGCCGAGAACGTGCGCGGGTTCTTCCGGGAGGGTCTGGGGGACTACACGCCCATGTTCCTGTCGGACATCCCGCGACTCTTCAAGTCCGGGCAGATGCCCCTGGACGTGGCGCTCATCCAGGTGTCGCCGCCTGACGAACAGGGGCTGTGCAGCCTGGGGATCTCCGTGGACATCGTGCTGCCGGCCGCCGAGAACGCGGCGCTCGTCATCGCCCAGGTGAACCCGCAGATGCCGCGTACCGGGGGCGACTCCTTCTTGCACGTTCACGACCTGGACCTGCTGGTGGACGTGGACGAGCCCCTGTGCGAGGTGCGGTCCCCCGAGCCCGACGAGGTCACCCGGCGCATCGGCGAGTACGTGGCGGCCCTCGTGGAGGACGGCTCCACCCTGGAGCTGGGCATCGGGCGAATTCCCCAGGCGGTGCTGGAGTTTTTGACCGACAAGAAGGACCTCGGGATCCACACCGAGATGCTCACCGATCCCATCGTGGATCTGGTGGAGTCGGGAGTCGTCACGGGCGCGCGCAAGACCCTCGACCGGGGGCTCATCGTGGCCAGCTTCTGCCTCGGCACGCGCAGGCTGTACGACTACATCGACGACAACCCGGCCTTCGCCTTCAAGCCCACCGAGTATGTGAACGATCCGTTCATCATCGGACGGCAGCAGCGCATGGTGGCCATCAACGTGGCGCTGGAGGTGGATCTCACGGGCCAGGTGTGCGCCGACTCCATCGGCAACAAGTTCTTCTCGGGCATCGGGGGGCAGGTGGACTTCAACCGGGGCGCGGCCCGGTCCCGGGGCGGCAAGGCCATCATCGCCATGCCCTCCACGGCGAGAAAGGGCAGCGTCTCCCGCATCGTCGCCGAGCTCAGCCCGGGGGCGGGCGTGGTCACGACCCGGGGCGACGTACACTACGTCGTTACCGAGCATGGCGTTGCCTACCTGCACGGCAAGAGCGTGCGAGAGCGGGCCATGGCGCTGATCTCCATCGCTCACCCGGACTTCCGCGCCGACCTGCTGCGACGGGCGGAGGACCTGCACTACGTGCACATCGAGGCGGGGGTCGACGATCTCGAGGGCAAGCTCGTCGTGGCCCCGCCCGAGCTCCGCACCAGCCAGGTCCTCGCCGACGGCACCCAGGTCAGCTACCGCCCCATCCATCCCACCGACGAGCCGCGGATCGTCGACCTGTTTCACGCCCTGTCCGCCGAGGCCATGTACAACCGCTTCATGCAGGCGGTCAAGTCCATTCCGCGCAGGCAGATCCAGAAGTTCACCTACATCGATCACCGCAGCGAGGTGGCCATCGTGGGGACCGTGCCCGAGGCCCACGGCGAGGACATCATCGCCCTGGGGGCCTACTACTTGGATCCGCGCACCAACCTCGCCGAGGTGGCCTTCGTGGTGCGGGACATCTGGCAGCACCGCGGCATCGGCACCTTCCTGAACCGCTACCTCGCATCCATCGCCCGTCGACACGGCATCCGAGGCTTCACCGCCGAAGTCCTGCGCCGCAACCGGGGCATGCAGGCCGTCTTCCAGAACTGCGGCCTCAAGGTGAACTCCAGGATCGTCGAAGGCGTCTACCACTTCGAGATGGACTTCGAGTAGGGGCTCTCGTTCCCGCCGGTCCTCGTCCGCCGGTCCTCGTCCGCCGGTCCTCGTCCGCCGGTCCTGCTCGGGGTTGACTCAAGGCCAGATGGGAAGGGTTGGCAGGCCTGGGGCGGGTTCTGTCAGGGTGGTCTGAGACTCGATTCGCGTCGCCGCTGTGGTGGCCGCCACCGGCGCGAGAAGGGGAGTGGGCCAACGAAAGCGAAGGGCCACGTTGCGGTCCGCCAGCGTGCCGCGCTCGTCCTGGTAGGCGGCGCCGTCGAGCTGGTGCTGGGCCAGGGCGAGGAAGAGCCCGTGCTCCACCAGGCTGCCCGCGCCACCTTGCGGCGTCACCACGGTGGAGTAGATACTCCCCGTGCCGTCGCCATGATCCACGATCTCGGTGATGCGGAACTGGTTGGGGAAGTCGCGGATGGAGGGTGCCATCACCTCCCAGTAGCCGTTCTGGGGGCCGCGACCCGAGGGTGCCTCCGGGCAGGTGCTCCCCGCCATGGCCTCCGTGCCATCGACGTGGCTGCCGTCCGGACACACGGCCATCACCAGGTTCTCGTGGGAATGCCCTACCAGGTGGGCGACGACGTTGGGGAAGCTCGCCAGCAAGTCACGGAACTCCTCACCCGAAAGCGACTCCTCGGCAGTGATGAAGTGTCGATTCCACAGGGCCTCGACGTCCGGGTCGTTCATGTCCAGAAACAAAGAGAAGGTCGTAAACAGACCGGGCTTGCCCAGGGAGTAGGACGGGTGATGGCTGGCGACCAGCACCGCCACGTTGTCGTCTTGGGCCCGCTGCAGCTCGGACTGGAGCCAGGCGATCTGATCGTGTGCAGGGTCGCCCGCGCGGCTCACGTCCACGGAGCCGTCGGCATTGAGCGGAGGCGCGAGGACCCCCTGATCTCCACCCAGGTAGGGTCCCGTGTCGAGCACCAGGAGGCGTACGGGAATTCCCGGTACCGGCTCGACGACGTACCATCCCTGACAGGTCGTGCGCGCTTGCTGGGTGAAGCCATGACCGTCCGGGCTGCCGCCCGTGTCGAAGTGGCCCTCGACGAAGTCGCAACCAGACAGAAACGCGCGGGCCGCGTCGGCCGCAACGGGCCCGCTGGCGAGTCCCCCGATCTCCGTTTCGCCGAGCCACTTCTCATGGTCGTAGCCCTCGGCGGCCATGGTGAAGGCGGGCAGGTCCTCGGGGGGCAGCACGGCGGGTGCATGGTCAGCGGTGCCGATGCCCGGGAGGCGGGCATCCAGAGCCTGCAGCGAGGGCGTGAGCTTCTCGAGCAAGGCGGGGTCGTTGGCCTCCTCGATCATCAAGGGCGGGAAGTTGCCGTTGACCCCGATGTCGTGGTTGCCGATGACGCTGTAGAAGAGCATGCCCGCTGGCAGGCCCTGGGCGAGGAAGGGATCAAACAGATCGTTGCCCGGTCCGGGAATCGGATCGTCCACTGCGCCCGTGTCGGCGTGCACCTCGCCCCCGTTGATTACCGTGATGAACCAGTCCAGCTCGTTTTCCTGGTTGTCCTCGATGGCGTCACCGGTGTGGATCATGAAATCGAAGGGCCGGGTCAGGCCGAACTGCAGGGCGGTTTGCACCGCGCTGTCGAACAGCACCGGGGTCGCCGGTCCGTGGGCATGGTAGGCGGGCAGGACGTCACCGATGTTGGTGTACTTGTTGGACGCCACGTAGGCTGGGCTCTCCACGTCGACGAGCTGGGCGTCGGCGAAGTGGGCGAAGTAGACCAGGCTCCGATCGACCGTGGAGGTGGCGTCCCCCACGCCCAGATCGTCACGGACGAGGTGTGGCTCCCCCGGCTGCGGGTAGCGGCGTCCCACCTCCTCGGCCGGGATCCGCGGCCGGCCCCATGTGTCGACGACGCTGTGGGTGTCTCCGTAGTGGGCGCGCTCGGTCTGCACCAGGGTGGTCACTGTGTGATCCACCCCGATGGGGACGTAGTCGCTGTCGAAGTCGGGATCGGGTTCCAGGGGCTCGATGTCAGGGAGCACCCTGGCGTCCACTGCCGCGTCGGATTGGTCGTCGTTCTGATCTCCTGCGTCCTTGCATGCCGGAAAGGCGCACAAGAGCGACACGCTCATCATCAGGGTGCTAGTTCGTGGAATTCTTCTCATATGGGACCACTCCTGTCTTGGCTGGCCGCCGGAGCCCAGGGGGCGCTGGCGCCGTGCGCTCCAATTCTACCCATTTCTCGGCCAACGGTGTTGGATTCGTTTTTCGGGTCGGGCACATGTCTGGGCGCAGACGGCAACTCCGGCGTGGGGTGTTTCGCGGGATCGGTCGCGGGACTGTTGATCGATGTCGGCCAATGCCACCAGTGGCGTTCGTCGCTCGACCCCGGCGAGCGAGGCTCACAATGCAGAAGTGGATCGTTGGCCTCGCTTGTTGTGCGCTGACCGTGTGCCAGTGGACGAGGCCGGCTTACGCCCAGACCGGGATCAATCGGGACTTCGAGTGGCGCCCCTTACCAGGGGGCGCATACCCGCGGAGGTGCTCTTGCAGGTAGGCCGCCGACGGAATCACACGCAATGTACTCCCGATATCCACCGTTGGCGTGAAAAGTTCATCCCGTCGCCCCAAAGCCCAGCTGCAATCGGATAGCCATCACGAGGTCGGGATCCGCGTCACGCGTCCGCAGCCACCGCAGCGTGCGCGACCCGATGCCGCGGACCTGAGCCACCTCACCGCTCGAAGCACGGCTACCGATGATTTCAACCATGGCTCGCCGGGCCCTGACCACGGCCTGGCGCGAGCCGCGAAGATTGTCGAGGCAGGTCGCGGCCAGCGATTGCGCCAGTCTCGGCGCTCGATGTCACGTGCTCGTCAGTCCCCTTGGGAGAAAGATGAAGATCCTACGTCACGATTCGCCGACAAGAAGTGCCACCGAGCCCAAGTACGCGTAGTCCCGTCAAACCGGGATCCGACGTCATGTCCCTCCGGGGATCTGCACCCCTACCAGGGACCAACTTGATGACCAGACCAGACCAGACTATACTGACGGTAGCTTTGCGTTGACCTCGTGGAGAAGTGCGTGGAGAAGAAACCATGGTGATCACGAACATCGCACAGGCGAAGGCGACCTTGTCCAAGCTCATTCAGCGCGTGCTGGAGGGTGAGGAGGTGATTATCGGCAAGGCGGGTAGGCCGGTGGCGCGGCTGGTGGCCTACCATGAAGACACCACACCGCGGACCCTGGGTGGGACCTGGCAGGGAAAGGTGTCGGTGTCGGATGACTTCGATGAGCTTCCTGAGCCTTTGGCGAGGGGCTTCGCTGGAGAATCAGAGTGAACCTGCTCCTGGATACACATGCGCTGATCTGGGCGTTCACCGACGATGCGACCCTCTCCGAGGTTGCCCGGGATGCGATCGTGGATGGGCACAACCGGGTATTCGTCAGCGCGGTCACTGCCTGGGAGATCGCAATCAAGAAGTCGCTCGGAAAGCTCGAGGCTCCAGACAACTTCGAGCAGGAGCTGGAGCGACATCGGTTCACGCCACTGTCCATCACTTGCGCCCACGCTCTCGCCGTGGAGCACCTCCCCCCGATCCACACCGATCCCTTCGATCGGCTCCTCGTCGCTCAGACCAAGGTGGAGGGGTTCGTGCTCGTGACCCGGGACGATCGAATCGCTCGGTACGACATCACGATCATCAGGGCGTGAGCCTGGCGGATCCCTCCCCACCGGAACGCTACCCATGGTGGACGTCAGGGGACCTTTGCCCTACCATCGGAATACCATGGCTCAAACGAGCAGATTCGCGGATGGACGACGCTGCACGATGGGCTTCTGGGCCGATCGTGCAGCGGTGGGTGGGTCCCGCGCCGCTCTGCTGTCTCACGCCAAGCGCCAATTCCTTGTTGATGCGCCCTATTCGCCCCGCGTTTTGTCGCGGACTGGTACGCTCGGCTCGATGCGGTGTATGTCCCTCGCTTTCTTGACGTGCGCGGCATGGGCTGTGCTCTGGATTGGCCATGCCGCCTGCGGACCGGTTCGCCCCGGCATCGCCCAGGGGCCCGGGGGACAGCGTTTCATCGAGCTGCGCGAGGACAACTCCATCCAGAAGATGCTGATCGATCCCACGGGCCGGACGCTGGTCGTCTACAGCTGCTGTGCGCCGCACGGCGACCACTATGTGGTGCGCGTGTTCGACGCGTCGAGTCTGCGGCTGCTGTGGCAGCGGGAGGGCCACGACGTGACGATGGATCGCAGCGGTCGGCTGGTCGCTGTGGCGCTTCATCGCGGGAAGCGGTGGGTCATCGATGTCCTGGACGCACGAACCGGACGGCGACGACACCGGGCCTACGCGGCCGGGCCCCGGATGACGTTCGTCGGCGACCGGGCGATCGTGATCGACGAGAAACCGGTCGTGTCCGTGCGTGACCTGGCCACCGGCAGGGTGCGGGCCCGGATTGGTTATCGCGGTGAGCTTCTCGCGCTGGCGGCTGGGTCCCAGGGTCGCTGGCTCGTGGTCAAGAGCCACACCAAGGATGGCCTGAAAGGTCGGCGGCGGCTTGCGTGTGGCAAGAGACGGGTCGGCGCCCTCGGCTCCGAGGTGCGGGTCATCGAGGTCCGCAGTCAGCGTACCCACTGTGTGCTTCCAGACGAATACTCGTCCCGGGTGTTTCTGTCGCCAGATGCGGCGTACCTGGCGGTGGGGGTAGACTACAAGGAGTCCCTAATCGTCGATCGACGACTCTGCTGGCCGCGGTTACGAGTCACGGGCTGCGAAGGCGTTGGGTGGCGCGGCGAGCCTCCCGTTTGGATCACCGCGGGGCGGCGGGGCGACGAGCACGCCGTGATCGAGGTCGATCCGGTACGCGCGAGGATCGCTCGGCGCGCGGTTTTTCACCTTCCGGTTCGGTCGTCGCTCGTGACTGCGGTTGCTGCCGGAAAAGCTCTTTCGATGGCGATCGCCTGGCGGACAGACGTCTGGGGGTATATCCGTGTGATCCACCAGCGACCGATCCCCCTTCGCTTTGGGAAGCCCCGCCGCTGGCTGTCCTGTCACTCCCGTGCCGCTCCGGGAGCGCCAGCCAAGGTCCCGCAGCCGACGGCGGCTTCGACCCGGAAGCCCGCGCCTCCTCTGGCAGTGGAGCAGCCGGTGCTGAAGGACGGGCTGGTGTCGGTTCGCCTCCGGCGGGAGCCCTCGGGTCTGATCCTATCGGTGACCAACCGCTCGTCAGATACACTTGCCATTGATTGGAGCCGGACCCGGCTCCTCGACGCGCGGGGCCAAGCCCTCTCCTCCCGGTACATCGGACAGCGGAGCTGGTCGGCCCGTCTCGGTACGTGTGTCTCGGCGTCGCTCGCACCCGGATCGACGATAGTGGAGGTGCTGACCACGGCCATTCGCTCGGGCGTGGGGGGGGGACCATCCCGGAGCGGCCGCCCCGCCTGCCGCTCCCCGGTGACGGTCCGGCTGGTCGTCGTGAACCAGGCGGGACAGCGTTTCCGTCGGCAGGTGCGCAGCGCCGGGACCTGCCCCGGTGGTCGGTGAAGGTGAGCTCCCGGCTCATCGAAGGCGTCTACCACTTCGAGCTGGACTTCGAGTAGCGCCGCCTGGTCCCTCTGCCTGGTCCCTCTGCCTGGTCCCTCTGCCTAGTCCTTCCGGAGCTCCTTGCCCATGTGGAAGGCGCGGCCCACCGGGGCGCCCAGGGCGTGGTACTGGCGGGTCGAGGTGGCGTAGGCGAGGGGGTCCAGGGCGGCCACGTCGATGGCGCCGGTGTCGTCCAGGCAGGCCTCGTCGGCGTGGACGTCCACCACCTCGCCCACGAACCAGGTGTGGGTGCCGATGGCGAGGTGCGAGTGGAGCCGGCACTCCACGTTCACCAGGCAGGCCGGCAACATGGGCGCGTCGGCCGTCGGACACCGAATCGTCTTCAGGCCCAGGCGGGCCAGCTTGTCGGGCTCCCGCATGCCCGAGGTGATGCCCAGGTAGTCCACCTCCCGGGCCAGCCCCGTGGGCGGGACGCACAGGGTGAAGGCCCCCCGCGCTTTGATATTGGCGTAGGTCAGCCGGCTCTTTCGGACCGCCACGCCCACGCAGGGCGGCTCGTGACAGCAGGAGGCCGCCCAGGCGGCCGTCATGGCGTTGGGCGTCCCCTCTTCACCATAGGTGGCGACGAGCAACGCGGGCAGGGGAAAGACCATCGGTGTGGGGCCAAGACTCTTCATGGGCGCCAAGGTACCGTGCACACGCCGATCCGACAATGGTCGGATCGGCGGACGGATCGGCGGACGGATCGGCGGACGGATCGGCGGACGGATCGGCGGACGGATCGGCGGACGGGCTAGACCTCGGGCGCGGTCAGTAGGACCAGAGGCAGAGATTGATGTCGGGCAGGTAGTGGCCGGAGTAGGCGTCCGAGATCCAGACGTAGTAGGTGGTGCTGCCTGTGACGGTGGTGGTGTTGGCGTCTTGGGTGCTCGCGGCGGCGGTGCAGTAGAGCGAGGAGCCCGTCTCGCAGGGGGAGCTCGTCACCTCCACGCCGATGTAGCCGTTGGCCTCGTAGTTGGCGATGGACGCCGACCACTCCAGGGTCGTTTCGCCCGCGCCCGTGGTGAACTCCACCACCACGTCGCCGCCCGTGATGTCGTCGCAGGTGAAGACGTGGTGGGTGATGATGTTGCTCGGATCCGCGGTCCAGGCCCAGCAGTCGTGGCCGTTGCCATCCACCGTGTGGTTGGCCGAGCTGACCGTGCCCGGCGCATAGCACATCTCACCTTCCGGGGGCGCCGTGCCCGCCTGGACGTTCATGGTCGGGTTGACCATGAGGTAGCTTACCCCGTCGGTGTAAAACACGATCAGGTACGTGGTCCCGCCGGTCAGGTGCACGTAGTCCATGCTGATCGCGTTGGCGGCGTTGGCCCCGCAGGCGACCTCGGCGCCCAGGGGCGAGCAGACCGTGGTTTCGAACACCGCGACCCGCGAGTAGGGATTCGTGGCGGTCTCCGCGTTGGTGGCGTCGATGGTGTACCAGCCCGTGGTGGACGGGGTGTAGGTGTACCAGACGGCGTTGTCCGCGGTTGTGTCGCAGGAGCCCGCTGGGGCGCCCGCGCTGTCGAACTGGCCGATCTCGGTGTGGGGTACGCCCACGGTGTCGAGGTCGATGGGATCGGTGCAGGCTCCGCCCAGCGGCGGCGGCGGGGCGAGCTCCACCCGGAAGTCGGCGGACGTAAAGTCGGCGCCCGCGGTCTCGGCGATGGCCTTCATGTAGAAAACGTCGCCCACGGCTACGTTGCTCACGCTGAAGGCGTCGCCGCTGGACGTGACGTTGTTGCAGTACAGCTCGGTGCCCACCGCCGGATCGCAGCTTCCGCGCCAGAGCTCGTAGTTGCGATAGCTGCTGCCCAGGAGGTTGACGTTGCTCCAGGTGAAGATCAGACCGTCCGTGGAGGTCGCGGTGTAGCTGGCGATGATGTCTGCGCCGCTTTCGGTCCAGCAGGAGCCGGAGCCGTCGTTGACCGTGTCGCCCGTGGGCAGGGTCGGGGGCGAGATGGTGCTACCCAGGACCAAGGTGCCAACGTCGGAGCAGTCGGTCCACTCCGGGAGATGGGTGGAGCTGATGGTGATGGTGAGGTCCACCGCGGCGGACAGGGGGTTGCGGCAGGAGTCGTGCACCGTGGCGCCCACGGTCAGGGTGTAGACGTCCCCGGTGGCCGCGCCGGAGAAGGGGATCTCGTAGGTCACGGCGTCCACTTGGGTGACTGTGCCCATGGTGCCGATGCCGGTGATCGGGGTCCAAGTGAGATTCGGGACTACGTCGTGGACCTCTTCTCCAAAGGTGAGGGTGTAGGTGCTGCTGGTGGTCCCCATCTGGTAGACGCGGTCCCCCGAGGTCACCGTCGGGGCGCCGATGGCGGGATCGATGCAGGGGGTTGTGTCCACCTGGAAGGTCGCCGAGGTGAAGTCGTCACCCGAGGTCTCGGCGATGGCCTTGACGTAGAAGACGTCGCCCACGTTGACGTAGTTCACCGTGGCGGTGTCCGAGTCGGCCGTGGTGTTGCTGCAGTGCAGCTCGAGCCCCACGGCCGGATCGCAGCTGTCCCGCCACAGCTCGTAGTTTCTGTAGCTGCCGCTCACCAGCCCGAAGTTGGACCAGGAGAAGAGCAATGGATCGGTGGTGGTGGCGGTGTAGCGGGCGACCAGGTCCGCGCCGCTTTCGTTCCAGCAGGAGCCCGAGCCGTCGTTGGCGGTGTCACCGGTGGGGAGCTGCGGGGGCGTGGTCGCCACGCCCAGGGTGAGCTGACCGAAGTCGGAGCAACCGGTCCACAGGGCCGTGGTGCTGATGGTGATGGTGATGTCCACAGCAGCGGTCAGGGCAGCGCCGCACTCGTCGACCACGCCTGTGCCCACGGTCAACGTGTACTCGTCCCCGGGCACCACGCCGGAGAAGGGGATCTCGTACGTCTGGGCGTCCAGCTGCGTCGCGGCGCCCAGGGTCCCGCTGCCGGTGACCGCGGCCCAGGAGAGGTTGGTGAGCACGTTGGACACGCTCTCGCTAAAGGTCAGGGTATAGGTTCCGTCGGTGACGTACATCCCGTACAGGCGATCCGACGAAGTGATCGTGGGCGGGCCGGCCACCGGGTCGACGCAGGTGGTGGTCTCCACCCCGAAGGTCGCCGAGGAGAAGTCGGCGCCCGCTGTCTCGGCGATGGCTTTCATGTAGAAGACGTCTCCGACGGCGACCGAGTTGATGGTCACGCTGTCGCCGTCGCTGGTGTTGTTGTCGCAGTACTCCTCCACGCCCACGGCGGGGTCGCAGCTTCCGCGCCAGAGCTCGTAGTTGCGGTAGGTGCCCGTGGTGGGCGTGACGTTGCTCCAGGTGAACAGCAGCGGATCCGTGGAGGTCGCCGTGTACATGGCGATGATGTCTGCGCCGCTTTCGTTGTAGCAGGACCCCGAGCCGTCGTTGGCCGTGTCGCCCGTGGGCAGGATCGGCGGAGAGGACGGGGTGCCGAGGGCGAGGGTGCCGTACTCGGCGCAAGAGGTCCACAGGGCGCCGATGTCCATGCAGGTGGCGTCGCCAGCGGCGTCGTCGCAGATCTGGCCGTTTTGGGCGCAGTCGACCCCGTCGACCCATTCCAGGCAGCCGTCGGTGCCGAGCTCGCAGGTCTCGATGATCGTCCCGCTACACTGGGTGTCGTCCGCCGCAGGGCAGGCGTTTGGACAGGCGTCCACGCAGGTGGCGATGGCGCCGGTGTCGTCACAGACCTCGGTGGTGTCGGCGCAGTCGGTGCCGTTCACCCAGGCCAAGCACCCGTCGGCGCCCTCCACGCAGGTCTGGATAATCGTGCCGCTGCACTGCGACGCGTTGGCCGCCGGGCAGGGGGAGGGGCAATTGGCCACGCACTCCGCCGGCCCGCCCGAGGCGTCGCACAGCTGCGACGAATCTGCGCAGTCCGTCGAGTCCACCCAGTGGAGGCAGCCGTCGCTTCCCACCTCGCACATCTGGATCAGGGTGCCGCTGCACTGTGAGGTGTGGACTACGTCGCACTCGTTGGTACAGCTGCCATCATCGTCCCCGCATCCTGCCGTGGGCACCGTGCACCACACCAGACCCAGGACCGAAACCAACCCACCAAGACGCCATGCGTTCCGTCTCATTTGATCGCTCTCCTTGTCATCGAACCCGTTGTGAGAGACCCGCCGTAGCCGGGGCTCTGCTAGCAGAAGTACCCGCAAATTCAAGGCACGGTCAAGGTCAAAGCAGGTCGCGCACGGGGTATCGAGCTCTGTCCAGGCGTTGGAAGTCGTCCGCCGCGTTCACCGCTGCAACCGAGCATCTGCAACCGTGCACCTTGATCCTTCAGCCCGCGTATCCGATACTTGAGTACATGGCGAAAAGTCAGCATGAGTTCACATATCCGCCCAGACGAAAAGATGGTTGATACCGGTTTCTGAACAGTCGCGACGGCCCCAGCGTCAAGCAATAACTCAGGGGTGGCCGCACCAGAAGAGGAGAGCGCAGATGCTCCAACGGACAGGCATTGTTATTTTTCCGTGGCTGCTCACCATCGCCCTGGCTGCCTGCGGCGGCAAGGAGCATCAGAACCCCCCAGACGACGGCGGGTCGAACACGGACGGCGGGTCGGACATGGACGGCGGGTCGGACACGGACGGCGGGTCGGACACGGACGGCGGGTCGACCCTTGGATCCGTGGTGGGTCACCTGGCCTCGATCCAGGGGGTCGACACCCAGGCGAGGGCCGAGCTCCCCCAGGGCGGCCTCCCAAAGCCGAACGGTCCCCTGCTGGACTTGTCCCTCGACGAGGTCACGGTGGATCTCCTCCGCGTGGTCCAGGGCGATGATCCCGAGTCCTGGCCCGTGGATGCCACGGCCGTCCCCGACGCCACCGGCGTGTTCGCCTTCGAGGGCCTCGTCGAGGGGGACTATGCCCTGCGGGTCGGGCAGCCCGAGTTCGCCACCGTGGCCTACGGCGTGGACACGACGGAGTTCCATCTGGGGGCGGGTCAGACCGTCAGCCTCGTCCTCCCCCTCATCACCACGGTGGTCCACGGCCTCACCGACTCGGTGAACAACGCCCGCGTCGCGCCCCCCACGTTCGGGCCCTGGCGTCCGTCGGCCGCGCTGGACTCTGCCACCGGGGAGATCGCCCTCGCCACGGGCCTCGGGTTCGCCTTGGTGGATCCCGACCGGGGCCAGGTGGACCTCGTCTTCAGCCATCACCTCTTCCATGGCCGGCCAGTCGTCGCCCTGGCGCCCGACAGCCCCACGGTGTGGCTCCTGTACCCAGACCGCCTGATCCGCATCGACCGCACCCTCTTTTCCGACCCCGAGGCGAGCGAGGTCTTCGACCTGGACGACCCCGCCACCTGGCAGGGGGTGGGCGACGGGGTCCAGATCGGCCTCTTCACGCCCCCGGAGAACCTCGTCCCGGACTACTTCGTGGGGGACCGGTACTTCTCGCCCGACGAACGCTACCTCTTCGCCACCACCGAGTCCTTTGGCTCCCTGGTGGTGGACCTCGAGCTGATGGAGATCGTGCGGGTGATCCTCGGGCGCATCGCCGGATACAACCGGGTGGCCAACCACCTCTTTTTTGCCAACGGCATCGGCTTGGGGGGCGGGGGCACCGAGGTCCTGGTGGTGGACGCCACCACCCGGCTGGAGGTGGCCGTGGTGCCGCTCGAAAACCCCCTGGGGGTGGCCGCCGTCCCAGGCTCCGACCAGACCGTCCTGGTGGGCGCTCACCTCTCCACCGGCGGCGTGATGGTGCCCTTCGTCAAGGTCGTCGACGGGACCGGCGCGGTCATCGAGGACGAGCGGGCCCGGGACTACCTCGGCCTCGCCGACGATCCCGCGCCCGGCGCGCCCTCCTTCGACCAGACGGGCGAGTACTTCATGATCGGCTCGGCGGCCTTCCGGGTGGTCCCAGGCGGCGGCTTCGACCCCGTGCCCCAGGGCATCGGGGCCGGGGACTCGTTCCAGCAGCGAATGCAGGGCAACGACAAGCGCGCGGTGGACCCCGTCAACCTCTTCGAGCTCTGGTATGGCTCGGAGACGGCCGCGGCCAGCGTGGGCCTCTTCTCCCTGGCCGGGACCAACCTGCCGGTGGCCGTGCGGCCGAGCGTCGCCACCACGGCGCTCCTGCTGGACCAGGCCCGGGGCCGGGCGATCTTCTGGGGCGTCGAGGAGCTCGTGCTGATCCACTACGCCGACCCGTCGGCCGCGGGGCAGGATGAGTGGCTCGATCGCTCGGATGTGGCGGCGCCTTTCGTGGCCGAGGGCGCGGTCTGCTCGTCGAGCGCCCCCTGCCCAGGCACCGAGGTCTGCGTCGGGGCCACCGACACGGCCTTCACCGGCCGCTGCACCCCGAACCCGCGCCTGCCCTACCTGCCCTACTGCGGCGGCTTCGCTCAGCTCCCCTGCGACGACGGCTACACCTGCGAGCTGCTCAACCCCACCAACCCGAACTCCATCGGCTACTGCGTGGGCTACCCCTACCGGGACTACGACGTCCACGGCCCCACCTGCGGCCCCGGGCTGCCCTGCCCCGCGGGGATGGTCTGCGGCACAGGGGGCCGCTGCGAGCCCAAGCTCTGCCTCTCCGACGTGGACTGCGGCGCCTACCCGGGCGAGATCTGCGGCCAGGTCGACAACATCGGGCGCGTCTGCCTCGCCCCCGGGCCCCTGGCCGACGGCGCGCCCTGCACCGGGCCCGGCGACTGCGCCCACGGCGTCTGCGTCTGGCTTCGCGGCGCCTGGGCCTCGGGCGAGGGCGACCTGTTCTACGGCCCCTATGGGCTCGGGGTCTGCACCGCACCCTGCTTCCAGAACGCCGACTGCCCTCAGGGGGATCCCTGCGTGGTGGTGCAGACCGGCTTCGGCACCACCATGGGCGCATACGGGGACGGGGAGATCGTCTGGAAGAACCACCGAGGCCAGGTGATGCCCTTCTGTTGTCCAACAGTGTTGGCGGAGATCCACGAGGACTGCGCCGGCGCCTGCCAGGCCTCGGATGAGATCTGCCAGTCCGGCCAGCCACCCCAATGCGTGGTGGGCTTCAGCCCCACGATCATCGGCAGGACCCCGGGGGGCAACATCGACTACACCTGCCTCCCGCCCGCGGACGAGGGCAACCCCTTCAGCGGAGGTTGCGCTTACGCCTGCCAGCGCTCGGGCGACTGCCCCTTCGCTGGATACGACTGCATCTATGGACGCTGCTCGAGCCCCCTGACCTACAACAACCCATGCGGCGGAACCTGCGCCCCAGACGAGAGCTGTGTCATCACCTCTCACGACGCCTTCTACAGCAGCGCCGAAGGCCTTTGCGTGGTCGCCGACTCCTGCGTGGACGACCAGGACTGCGTCTCCCCGGACATCTGCAACATGGGCGTCTGCTCGCCTCCGTGCACCACCAACTCCGACTGCGCCACCGGCGAGTGCGTGGGTAATCTGTTGCCGATTGGGGGGGAGAAGTACTGCATGCCCTCCCAGTGCGGGTGCACCGGAGCCCTGGTGGGCGACACCTTCTGCGACTTGGCGAACATGTGCACCCTCCCTGGCCTCTGCAACAACATCCCCTGCGACGGCTCGGTCGATCCCCAATGTACGCCCACAGAGCCTTTTCCCGCCCCCACCGACTGCGTCTGCCCGAGCTGCGCCTGGAACCAGCCTTTCTGCCCGGGCGCAGAAGGGAGCCAGGTCTGTCCAACCGGGTTCAACTGCTTCGGGTTTGGCGAGCCTTCGCTGACCCTGCCCCCCACGGTCGGTACAGCCTGCATCTGCATCGACACCGAGTGCCAGACGCCACCGCCATAGCCATCGCCACAGCCACAGCCACAGCCGTACCGAAGTAGGCAATCAGAAGGTCAGCAAAGGCGACCAGAAGATCCGCGCAGGTAACCAGAAGATCCGCGCAGGCGACCAGCGCCCCCGCCAATCCAACCTCAGCCCAAAGAAATCATCTACTTACGAAAGGTCAGGCACCAGGTGTAGCCGGTTATCGGGATCCGCGCGTATTCGGTGAATTCCGCAGGTTGTGATCGCGTTCGCTGGGGCGGGCAGCAGGGGTTCAGGTGAGAATTAGCGTTTGGCTGGCTTCTGTTTCGCGCGCGAGGTGGACTTCTTTGCGCGGCGTCGGCTGGCGCGCTTGGCTGCGGCCTCCTTGGCTTCCTTGAGGCGGTAGGTGTCGCCAACGTAATGGGGGGCCAGCCCGGGGGAAATGGCGAGCCACGGTGACCCGGCGTTGTCGGGCGAGGAAGCCAAGGCATAGGAGCCCCCCCGTCATTTCAATATGTTGAACGAATGAAGGATCGCGGACTACTTCCTGTTTGGAGTATGATGCCCTTCTTTGGCGGTTGGTGCCTTTTGATGTCGTCACATGCAGCGGAGATCATGTATGAACAAAGACCACGTGCTCACGGTGAAAGAGGTGGCGGTCATTCTCAAGCTGGCCGAGAAGACCGTCTACTCCATGGTCCAGCGTGCAGAGCTACCGGCCTTCAAGGTCCGCGGGCAGTGGCGGGTGCGTAAGGTCGATTTCGATCGGTGGATGGCCGAGCAGGCAGGCGGGTCGGATGGCGCGCTGGAGGTTGATCGATGACGACCGCCAGCAGAGCCGGCGTCGATTGCCCCGGCGCGGTCGTCCCTGACGCGCGCGGCTGGTCGTCGAATCCCATGTCCCTGGAGCGGCTACCGTGAACAAACCTGGTGCTCGATACCGGCTGTACTACGACGAAGGCGACTATCGTCTGCTGGAGATCGTCAACAAGATCCTCACCCGAGGCAAGAACCCAACGCTGCTGCGAAGACTTTTTGAGCCAGGTTTGCACCCACGTGGCATCAAGGAGCAGGCAGCACCCAAGTCACTGCGCATTGCCTTCGCCATGATCGACTTGCTCGGTACGTTGGAGCACGGCACCGCGAGCGAACGCATTGCCGCGCTACGAGCGGTACGTGCAGAGTCGCTTCACGACAGTAGTCAGGCCCTCCGCTTGAACGTGGCCCGCGTGTTGATGCAGATCATGAAGGAGATCGTCCGTGCGGGCGGCGACAAGGAACGGCAGCTGGCTTTAGCTCATAATTTTCGCGATGCCTCCTCGGGCAACCCCCGCCTCATTCGAAAGCAGCTGCGCAAATACCATCTCCTCGAGATGCCCGAGGCGTGGAACCAGCTCGCCTTTGACCACCATGTTCACGATGCAAATACCAAAGGGCGCAAGTCTCCTACCCACTTGATCATGGATGCGTGGATCAAGGGGATCCGCTTCCTCGGGGACAGCAACTAGGGGAGGGTTGGTTGGTGTCAGAGGCGGGACCGAAAGGTGTCAGGGAGATTTCCAGACTGCTGGGATGTTGCGGGCGGCGGTGGGTGCGAAAGGTGGGTGCGAAAGGGGTGCGAAAGGGGTGCGAAAGGTGTCAGGGAGATTTCCAGACTGCTGGGATGTTGCGGGCGGTGGGCTGCGAGGGACGGTGGGCCGCACGGGGCGTCCGGTATCCGTCCGAGGCGGCCGGATACCGGACGGCGGTGTCGGCGGTATCGATGGCATCGATGGCATCGATGGCTCTGTGGGTGTGAGAGGCGGCAAGTGAGGGGGGTCGAGGCCGAATTTGGCATGCCCGGGGGGCTGGCACGATCGTTGCTGTTGGTTTGGTGTCGGAGGACCGATGCCGACATTGCTGCACGAGACTCTTGTGATGCTGTTCCGGGAGTGGCCCCGCTTGGCGCCGGAGCTGATCCGGGAGGCGCTGGACCAGACCTTGCCGGAGTTCGACGACGTGACGCTCCAGGACGCCAACCTGAGCCAGATCCTGCCCACGGAGTTTCGGGCGGACCTGGTGGTGCTGCTGCGCGCGGGGAGGCCGGTGTTTGGCATTGTGGTGGAGATTCGGCTGAACGCCGATGGGGAGAAGCGGTACTCGTGGCCGGTGTACCTGACGACCTTGCGGGCGAAGTACCGCTGTCCCTGCTGCCTGCTGGTGGTGACGCCGGACGCGGCGGTGGCGCGGTGGGCGGCGCGGCCCATGGAGTTGGGGCCGAGCGGAGATGTGGTTACGCCGCTGGTCATTGGGCCGGACGCGATCCCGGTGGTGACGGATGTGGAGGTCGCGCGGGAGCGTCCCGAGCTGGCGCTGCTGTCGGTGCAGGCGCACGGCAAGACGGAGCGGGGATTCGAGGTCGGGCGGGCGGCGCTGCTGGCGGCCGATGGATTGAGCGACGAGCGCCGCATGGTATACTGCGAGTTGATAAGCTGGGCCGTCCACGAGGCGGCCCACCGGCAACTGGAGGAGCAGATGCGACTGGCTGACATCGGGGTCCGAAACGAGGAGATGCGGAAGTACTTCGAGCGCGGGTACGCCGAGGGCGGAGCGAAGGGCCGGGCGGAGGGACAGGCGGAGGGCCGGGCGGAGGGACAGGCGAAGGCGCTTCTGCGGGTCCTGGCGGCTCGTGGGCTGGAAGTGACCGAGAGTCAGCGGGACCAGATCCAGCAGTGCACCGACTTCGATGCGCTCGACCGGTGGCTCGATCGCGCCGTCACGGTGCGAGGGGCGGAGGAGCTGTTCCACTAGATAGGGGCACCACCTAGATAGGGGCACGAAAGGCGTCAGGGAGATTTCCAGAATGGCGCAGTAACATTGTCGTCCGGATACCGTCCCACGGCATGCGAAATCCGGTCGGTGCGTCCGAAATCCGGACGGAGTCACGCGTCGACGAATCAACCTGGGTGGGGAGGTCAGGGAGGTCAGGGAGGTCAGGGAGGTCAGGGAGGTCAGGGAGGTCAGGGAGGTCAGGGAACTCATTGAAGCGGCTGTTGTCGGCGACCGGTCCTGTTGCGTGCGTCCTGCTCTTTGCGTGCGTCCTGCTCCTTGCGTGTGGCCAGAGCGTCGGCTTGGCCCCATGCGGGGACGGCGTCGTTACACCTCCAGAGGTCTGTGACGATGGGAATCAGGTGGACGGAGACGGATGCTCGGCCCAATGCGATGGAGTCGAGCTCGGTTGGAGCTGCCATGGCGAGCCCAGCGTGTGCGAAACCCGGTGTGGCGACGGTGTGAAGGCCGGACTCGAACAATGTGACGACGGCAACCTCGTGGACGGAGATGGCTGCAGCGGCAGTTGCCTCGTCGAAGAGTGTGGAGATGGTGTCGTCCAGGTCAGCTCGGGTGAGGTCTGCGACGATGGGAACCAGATCGGCGGTGACGGTTGCTCCGCCGGGTGCGACGCGGTGGAGTCCTGCTGGACCTGCAGCGGCGAGCCGAGCCTCTGCACGTTTTCCGCGAATGAGGTCGTGGACGTATCACCGTTCACAGGAGCATACAACTCCTTGGCGATGGACAGCGTTGGGTACCCCCATATCAGCTACCAAGACGAGGCGTACGGGCTGAAGTACGCGCACTGGGATGGCAGCGCTTGGCAAATACAGATCGTCGACGGCGAAAACGCGATTCTCACCTGTCTGGCGCTGGACACGGCCGACAATCCCCAGATCAGCTACGTGTCCGTGTACGCACTGCCAAACGGCGATACCGCGTCAGAGCTCAACCATGCACAATGGGATGGCAACGCCTGGCACTTTCGTCGTCTGGCGTACGAGGAGTGCCCTGAGGGACAGTGGTGTGCACTCAGTTGGAGCGATCTTTCCATGACCTTGGACAGCAGTGACAACCCCCATATCGCGTATCAGGATCACTCCATTAGCGCGCTGCGGTATGCCTTCTGGGATGGGGTTGACTGGCAAATACAGACCGTGCGACCTGTTTATGCCCAGCACATCTCCTTGGCTCTTGACAGCATTGGCAATCCACACATCAGCTACTACGCCGCGGACTTGTTCTACGAGTTCTGGGATGGAAGCGCGTGGCAGAGGCAGACTGTGGACTCCACGATGGGAGCCGGCTGGTACACCTCGTTGGCGCTGGACGTCAGTGACCACCCTCACATCAGCTACCGCAACAACTCGGAGCGTGTGCTCAAGTATGCGAGCCGCACGGGAAGCACGTGGCAGACCCAAACGGTGGACGCTGATGGCAATGTTGGACGCTATACCTCGTTGGCGCTGGACAACAGTGGCTATCCACACATTGCCTACTATGACGAGACGAACGCGGATCTGAAATACGCGTTCTGGAATGGCAACACCTGGCATGTTCAGGCCATGGACTCCAGCCCGGATTTTGTGGGACAGTATCTTTGCATCGCGGTGGACGGCGCTGACATCGCACACGTCAGCTACTACGACGAGACCAACAGGGACTTGAAATACACCCGCACTGCCTGTCTGTGGTGAATCTGCTTCCGGTAGCGAAGGGCAAAAAAGGGGACGGTGTTCGATATGTCGAGCACCGTTCCGTATCAACCCACGCCGTATCAACCCACCTATCACCTGTCAGGGTGCGTCATCTATCAGGGCGTGGCGTCTATCAGGGCGTGGCGTCTATCAGGGCGTGGCGTCTATCAGGGCGTGGCGTCTATCAGGGCGTGGCGTCTATCAGGGCGTGGCGTCTATCAGGGCGTGGCGTCTTTGCTGTCGACGGGGTCCATGACGCGGAAGAAGTCGTCGAACACGAGGATCTCGTGGCGGCCGGAGTGGAGGGTCACCGGGTCGGCGGTGGTCAGGGCCACCCGGGGGCTGTCGGGCAGGGGGCGCTGCTTGCGGATGACGGTGATGTACCAGCTGCCCGTTTCGATGTCCGTCAGGCGGGTGGCGTCGCCCACGTCCAGGGGGGCGACGAGCAGGTTGTCTACCTCGTCGTAGTCGTCCACCCCGGAGTGGAGGATGACGGCCTCCAGGGGGCAGCCCTCGGTGCCGTGGTAGCGGACCTCGAGCTGGAGGGGCCCGAGGTCGGGCGTGTAGCCTGCGGCGCCACAGGCCGTCGCCACCAGCGATGAAGCGAGCACGAGAATCGAGCAGAGGTGCTTGTGGGTGGTGAGCATCGCGTTGGCTCCTCGTTCAGTATACCTCGTTCGGAATACCTCGTTCAGTATACCTCGTTCGGAATACCTCGTTCAGTACACCACCGCCGCGCCGCAGTAGACTCGCAGGGCGTGGAGGGACAGGGCCTCGGCGGTCCGCACGGGGCGGTGCCACACGCCCAGGGTCGAGTCCCAGGCCGCGCGGCCGCGATAGGGCACGGGCTCGGGATAGGCGAACTCCCGGAAGTACTCGTAGGCGCCCTGGACGAAGAGGGTCAGGTGCCAGGGGCGGATGGTGACCCCCATCATCAGGCGGCCCGCGAAGGAACCCGCGCCGGCGAAGGCGTGGCCGCTGTCCTGGTAGCGGTCCCAGGCCACGTTCATCCAGCGCCACTCCGCCAGGTTGGCGCCCCCTTCGAGCCCCAGGTAGAGCTGCGTTTTTCGACCCCACACCATCACGCCGCCCGCCCGCAGGCCGACGTAGAGGGAGGTCATGATCAGTCGGTACCGCCATGAGGCGCCCAGATCCAGCACCGGGCGGCCGGGCTGGTCGGGATCCGTGGCGATGGCTGGGATGTCCGTCGCTCCCACCAGCGCGTCCTGCGCGGTCAGTCCTTCGATGTCGCCGATGGAGATCTGCTCCCAGAGAAAACCAGCGGTGGGGCCGAAGTAGAGACCGCTGGTCTTGGGCGGTCGGAAGAGCGAGACACCGACGCTGTGGGAGACCCCCTGGCCGGACGCGATCGTGTAGTGGTTGCCGGCCTCGTCCCGCACATTGGACCGCGCCCACACCGAGCCGTAGGAGTAGCCCACGGCGAGGCCACCCAGCAGCTTGAGCAACTTGCCGAAGGCCGTGCGCCGCTCGGAGACCTTGACCCGCTCGCCCGCGACGATGGTGCTTCCCTGCCACCGGCGCTTCACGGACTTGGACTCGCCTTCGACGTGGAGGCTGAGATCGTACCAGGCCAGCCGGCGCGCTGGGCGGTCGTCGGCGGTGCGGCGCGGCGGGCGGTCGTCGGCGGTGCGGCGCGGCACGGGGCGGGCTTGGGGGGGCGGCGCGGGTCGCTCGGGCAGCGGCGTGGGCCGGCTGGGGGGCGGCGTGGGTCGCGCCGTCATGCCTCGGGTGAGCCACCAACGCAGGTGCGCGACGATCTTCCGGAAGGCCACGTTGTGTGCGTGGTCCAGGTACTTCTGTCGCGTGGTGTGGTCGTACCAGGGCGTGAAGGCGGACTTGTACGGGGCCTGGATGTGCAGGGTGGCCCGGTAGGTCCGGGCGTGGGCCGTCGTCCGGGGATGGTGAGCGGTCAGTTCCACCACCACTGTGGCTTTGCCCTTTTCCGGAGTGACGAAGACGAAGCCCAGGGTGATCATGTGGAAGATGTCCAGCACCAGCCACCGCCGGACCTTGGTGGAGTAGCGATAGCGGATGTCCACCGCCAGGGGCGGACGGGAGGTGTCCGTGCGCGGGAACGCGACGTCGAGGGTCCGCGAGAGCGCGTGGCGGAACTCGAGCTTCTCGGCGGTGGACGGTGGTGAGGTGGGGGAGCGGACGGTCAGGTGTCGCAGGGTGACGCCGCCGGGGTAGGCGGTCCGCGGCCCGTGCGTCGCGGCCCGGGGAGGCTTGGGCGCCCGCGGTCGGATTGTCCGGCCCAGCAGCGCCGGTGGAACGAGCTGCACGCGCATGCAGCCGGGGAGCGCCAGGACCAGGATCAGCCACGTGGCGAGGGGTGAGCTGTAACGCGAGGTACGGGGCAAGTTACGAATCATTGACCGGCTCGTCATGGTTTTTGGCTTTCTCGGTCGTCGTGGTCGTCGCGGTCGTCGCGGTCGTCGCGGTCGTCGTGGTCGTCGTGGTCGTCGTGGTCGTCGCGGTCGTCGTGGTCGTCGTGGTCGTCGCGGTAGTCGCTGTCGTCGCGGTCTCCTTGGCCTTCGGTGCCTCCTTGGCCTTCGGTGCCTCCTTGGCCTTCGGTGCCTCCTTGGCCTTTCGGTGCCTCCTTGGCCTTCGGTGCCTCCGTGGTCGGCCCCGTGAGCGCCAGCCCGAAGCGGGTGAGGGCGGCGAAGAGGGCGGCGAAGAGGGCGGCCTCATCGACCTGGAGGAGCTTGGCCAGGTCCGGCAGGGCGCGGAGGACAACCAGGGCCGGCGCCCAGGGATCCAGGTCCTGTCTGCCGAGGGCCCACAGGAACACGGGGTGCGTCCGGTCCACCACGGGGGTCGCTCCCCAAAGCGACATGATCGGCGGCACGGTGTCTGCCACGGGCGGTTGCAAGGGCTCCCCCAGGGTAAGCCGGGCCAGCCGATCTTCCCAGCCCGCCGCCGCCTCGTCCAGGTGGAGCGACGGCCTCAGCTGGAGCACCAGCCTGCGCACGCCTTCCAGCAGCGCGACCTCTGCTGGCGATCCCTCCGCGCCCGGTCCCTGCGGTTCGGGGGTGTCGGTGGCGGGCTCGGTCGCCCAGAGCCCCAGGGGCTTGAGCTCCTCGGGGCGGGTGTCGAGGACGCCCTGCAGCGAGAGGCGCTCGCCGCTTTTCAGCAGTGCAAGGTCCTGGTGGGCCAGCAGCGACAGGAGGTGTCGCTCGGAGAGTCGGAGGTCGGACCGGTGTCGGTAGAGTCTCGCGCAGAGGTGCCACAGGCGCTGGCGGACCGCGTCCAGGCTGCCGCCCAGCTCGTCCGGCTCGTGGTCGTACCGGTACAGGACCTCCCGGTAGAGGCGCAGGGCAAGGTCTTCGGCCGCGATTGACTGGTCCGGGCTGAGGGTTGCCTGGGTCCAGGCGCGGTTCACCTCCAGCGCCGGTCCGGAGACCGCGCCGAGGCACGGATACCGGGGTGACAGGCGACGCTCCTCCACCACGCGCCCCCCCTGGCCAAAGGCGACGCGTTCCTGGACGGGATTCGCGGAGAGGGGATCCAACCAAAGGTCGATCCGAAGGCGGCCGTCCTCCAGGGACAGGGTCTGGCTCGCCAGGGGCCGCGAGGGCGCCCGGGGCAGGGGAGAGGCCGCCTGACGGCGGGACGCCGCTTCCTGCTGCTCGGTCCAGGCGTCGCTGAAGTCCACGACCCGGTCGTAGACCTTTGCGAGGTGCTCCACCTCCAGGTCGGAGGCGACGAGGATGGGGCGCCCCAGGTCGCTCGACGAGGTGCCCATGTCGTAGGGTAGATACTCCACGCGCCCGTGGCGACGGGCGCTGTCGCCGACCTCCTGCCAGGTGTGGTGTCGACCGCCGATGCCTCGAAATCCACTCAAGCCGGCCAGGCGGCGCCACAGGGGAGCCTGCGCCTCGTCATCGGGCCGATGGCGAACGACGAGGTAGTCCAGCACGTGGCGCCAGGCCACCTCCCGGTCGCCCGACCCCAGCCCCGGCCAGGTCTCGGCGAGCTGCTCGAAGAGGGGATCCACTGACTCCTCGCACCGCCCGATGAGCCGAGCCACCACCGCGTCGTCCTCCACGTCGTCAAAGGCGCGGTCTGGGGTGAGGCGGTCGTCGTTCAGCACGGCCACCAGTCCGAAGGGGACGAAGCCCCGGCGCGCGGCCGCCTGTCGGCGTTCCACGCACAGCCGAAGCTCCGACTCCGCGTCGCCGTAGTGGTTCCGGGTCAGGCCGATCTCCCCCTCGGTAGGGGGCGCGTCCACGCGGATCAGGGCCACGACCTCCGAGGAGCGCAGCCCCACGCGGTCCAAGACGGGCTGGGCGAGGAAGGAGGCCCGGGTGGCCCTGCGGCTCAAGAGCGGCTCCGCGTCCGTGAGGGCGTCCGGGCCCAGGACGGCGGTGAGCACCTGGCGATCGAGGCGATCCAGGGCGAGGACCGGCTCGTCCTCGGGGAGCTGCCTGGCCGTGGAGTGGCGCTCCACCGCCAGGAGGCGACCGTGGTCCCGGCGGATGGCGAGGACCTCCGCGAGGGTCAGCCACCGCTCTCCAAGGGCGGCGATGAGGCGGGGGAAGGCGGCGAGGCGGGCCAACAGGGGGGCAGCGGTTCGTACCCCGGTCGGGTCGGGCCAGGTGATGGACGGCTCGGGGTGGGTGCTGCTGGGGTCCCACGCCATGGCCAAGGGGCCGCATTCGGGATCCACCGGGAGCGGTGGGAGGCGGCCGACCAACGCGTGGGTCGTGCACGGCTGGCCCTCCTCCACGAGGTCGGACAGGGCCCCGGACAGGTCCCCCAGGGGCCAGGCCACGCCGACGTCGAGCAGGTCCATCAACCGCTCGTCTGCGGACGCCACGTCCTCCCGGCGGAGCTGGTGGTAGGTGCGTCGGATGGCCCGGTCGCAAAAGAGCCCGACGATGGCCCGACGCGCCAGGTCCCGGGCGCTGTCTGGCAACAGGTGCCCAGGCGTCGCGTCCGGCTGGTGGGTCAGCACCTGGTCAACCAGCACCGTCGCGGCCCGGAAGAGGGCCCGCCGGATGGGCGCCAGCTGTCGGAAGTCGGCCAGGCCGCTCCACCTCTCGTCCGCGGTGAGCCGGTCGCCGTTGACCAGCGCCTCGAAGGAGGGCAGGGGCAGCCGGAGGGTGTCCTGCGCCAGCGCGCGGCCCTGCACCAGCACCGTGAGCCGAGACGTCGGATCCGCGGTGCGGCCGGGGTCTGCTGGGCGGATGCCGAGGACGGCCTCGAAGTCGCGCGTCGTGACCTCGACCCCCACCAGCCCCACCGCGGCCAGGGGGCGCTCTGGCCGGTGGTCGAATGCCGCACGGTAGATGTGCCGGCGCAGGTTCGCCGTGACGTCCTTCAGCACGCCCTCGCCGATGGTCAGACCCAGGACTGCTCGGATGGCGGGCGTGGCGATCAAGGCCTCGGTCACCTCGTCGGGCAGGTTTTCGGGCAGCGATTCGGGCAGCGTTTCGGGAGCGGCGTCGGGGCGGGGATCGTCGCGGACGAAGGACACCGTGCCCGGGGCGGTCGCCCGCGCTGCGAGCTCGTTCAGGGAGCGGTGCTTGCCATCTACGGTAGGCACCAGGGGCAGGCCGGTCACCTCAGGAGGCAGGGTGGCGAGTCCCTGTGGAGGCTGCGGCGGCGCCGGGCGGTGCTCGGTGACCGCTTCGGCGATGTGCGAGGGCACGGAGCAGGCCTCCAGGAACCGCCGGCTCCCGTGGGGATCCAGCCACAGCCCTAGAAACTGGATCAACAGGTCCCGGCGATGGTCCCGGGCCTGGAGCTCGGACCCGTACTCCCCGAGCCGGCGCCGGGCCAGGTGAGCGCAGGTCGTCGGCAGGGCGTCGAACACCGCCACCAGCGCCTGGCCGAGGCGGCGATCCCGGCGAACGTGGCCCGTCTCGCCGTCGATGCGCACCGGGGCATCGATGACGGCCACGACCCCCTCCAGGGGCAGCGCCGGATCCAGGTTGTCGAGGGTGCGGCCCTCGTGAACCAGGCTGATGCGGGACTGGGGCGAGGGCCCGCTCAGGAGCCCCACCTCGCCTTCCAGCACGCCGACCTGGTCGAGGACGCTGCGGGCGAGGTAGTTCCCCGGGCTCAGCCGAGGCGGCGGCCGGTGGTCCTGGTCCCGACCCCGCTCCTGGGCCCGCCGCTTGCGCTGCTCGAAGGCCCGGTCCGCGGCTCGCAGGGCGCCGGCGAAGGCCTTTTCGCAGATGGCCTCGTCCGCTCGCTTCTTGAGCTGGACCACGCGCTCCAGCTCCGGCTTCTCGGCACCCGCGGCCAGGAGCCCGAAGGCGTCCGAGCCGTGGAGCACGGCGCCGTCCTCACGCCACCAGTCGATGATCTGCTGCAGAGAGATCGGCTGCCCTGCCACCGAGCGCAGGGCCGGCACCAGCGCCAGCTCGCGCATGACGGGATCTCGTCGCTCGTAGGCCTGCCGGTCGAAGTGGCGGGCCAGGACGCGGTGCAGGCTGGCATCGATCCACGTCGCGTCGACGTGGCCAAGCTCGCCCTCGCGCCGCGCGCGCGCCAGCTCTGCCACGGCCGCGAGGTGGGCTCGCTGCACCGTCTGGACCACTTCTCGGTAGGCGTCGTCCCGTACGAAGTCGCGCTGGGAGGCGTCCTTGCGCAGGGCGGGGGCGTCCACGATGGCCATGAAGCAGCCGGGGTCCAGGTCCACCGGGTGCGTCGTGATCCAGACGCCGTCGCGTACCAGGATCAGCCGCGAGCTGTATCCGCGGCGGTCCTCGCCGCCCGCTTGGCGGTAGAACGTCGGCCGTGCCTTGTGCGGGTACAGGCCGCCCAGGCCGGTGACGTCGGGTCCGGCGATGGGCACCGTGATGGCAGCGTCAGGCAGGGCCATCCCACCCGAGATGACCTCGCCCCCGAGGTCCACCGCGACCTCGCTGAAGCGGCAGCGCTCCCGAACCAGGGTCTCCTCCGGCGTGGAGCCCGTGACGCTGCGGAGGAAGTCTGCCACCGCGTGGGGTCGGGAGCGGGACTTGATGTGGATGGTCGTCCCGGCGGGCTCGAGGCGCCGAGGCTCGATGCGGTCTGGCGCGTCGGGTCTCAGCTCGAGCTGCGTGCCACGTTCTCCATCCGACGAGACCAGGCGCACGAAGCGCGGCGCCAGGGCCATCACCGAGGTGAACCCCAGCGCCAGGCACTTGCGTGCACGCACCCTCTTGTCGGGTCCGGCGCTCCAGATGGCGTCGTACAGCTCGTCGAGGTCCCGGGCGTCGAAGGGCTCGCCGTCGAACTCCATCCGCACGTCGTCACTGTCCACGTCGAAGTGAATGCGCGTGGCGCCCCGAATCACGGCCGCCTGCACCAGCTCCAGAACGTAGAGCCGCGGGTCGGAGAGCTGGTGGTCACGCAGCTTCTCCCGGGCTTTCTCCCGGTCCAGGGTGAAGTGCCTCGGCTCGCTCAGATCGGCGCCGGCCGCGAGCTCCTCGATGAGCTTGTCCACGCTCATGGGGCCTCACCCAGGCGGCGGTCCCGCAAGGCCAACGACCGCCGGGTGAGCCGGTCCTCCAGCGCGTCGTGCAGCAGGTCCTGCTGGCCCACCAGGCGCAGCACCAGGCACACGGCGAGCTCCGGCTCGCTTCTGGCGAGCTCGAAGAGCGGCTTCACCAGGGGGTGGTCGGCGTTGATCACCAGGACGCAGGGATCGCCGGGGGGGGTGGCCTCCACCGCCGTGGTGGAGGCGAAGGCGGTGAGCTCCCCGAAGACGGCCTGGGTGATCGCCACGCGCTGGGGGCGGTCCCCCCCGGCGCGGCCGAAGTGGGCTACCTCCACGTCGGTGATGGGGTTGTCGTCCGCCTGCATCAGGCGCCACACTGCCCGGCGCAGGTCCACCCAGCCTGTGGCTTCGTCGTCGGAGCGGGCCGGGCCTGGCTTGCAATACCAGGCGCGCGCCGGCCGTGGTGGCGCCCCGAGCCAGGACCCGAGCGCGTGCAGGGCGGCGCTGCCCTCCGCGGCGCGCACCACCAGCTGCCCCGAGTCCACCATGGCCTCGGTCAGCGGCGAAGGGGTCTGGTCATAGTAGACGCGCCCCTTGTCCGCCGACTCCTTGAGCTCCCGCACGGTAACCACCCGGCCGTGCACCGAGTGGAAGACGACGCGGCCGTCCGTGGAGCGCGGCCACCGGCCCTGGCGCCGGCCGATGACCTCTGCACCGATGCGATAGTAGCGGTCCAGGGTCTCGTCCGCCTCGCCGGCCTCGAGCTTGGCCTCGATGCGGCGCAGGAGCGTGGCGGGCAGGTCGTGGTCGATGAGCCGCTCCACGCGCTCCATGATGCGGCGGAACTTGTCGTCGTGCACGACATCGTCCCGCGAGAGGGTGTGGCTCAGGTCCAGGGCGTCGATCTTGAAGACCACACCGTCCCAGTACCCCTCCCGGGCCTCGTGGAGGGTGAGCCCGTGGCGGTAGAAGCCGTAGAAGGGCAGCCCGTCGGTCGGATAGCCCACGACCGCCTCCAGGTCGTCCCCGATGTAACGCACCCGGCACAGGGCGTCCACGTCGAGGGGCACGTTGATGGGCTCCCCCGCGAAACGGATCTCGGCGGTGCAGTGCCGGCACCAGGTGGCCAGCACCTCCCGGGCCCGGGCCACCAGGGCCTCGTGGTCGGCGGCCTTGGCGGTGCGGAAGATCTGGATGCGGGTGCCCACGCCCGGCTCGTCCAAGGGGATGCAGTGGAAGGACTGGTCGCGTCGGAACAGGATGCGCCAGGACTCCCCGCCTCGGGACGTGTCCACGCAGACCGCGTCCGGTCGCAGGGCGAACACGGACACGAAGCCGATCCCCAGGTGCCCGAACCCCTCCAGGTCACCCTCTTGCGTGGAGCGGAACAGGCGCGTGAAGCGGGTGTCGATGATCTCCCGGTCCATACCCCGCCCAAAGTCCCGCACCTGGATGATGGACACGCCCGGGGCGTCGGGTACGTTCGTCTCGGGCGGCTGGAACTCGGTGAGGATCTCGATCTCCGGGCTGCCCGCGTCCAGACTGTTCTGCACCAGCTCACGGAGAAAGACGAGGGGCTCTGCGAACTGATGGACCAGGTGCCCCAGCGCGGCCTGGACGTCAGCGTGCGTGGCGTCGGCGGTCATCGCCCCCCAGGATACAGACCGAGGCCTGTTTGCCCAACGGGAAAAGGTCGGGACCGGGGCGGGTCAGGATCGGGGGCGGAAGCGACGCCCCAGGGCGACCAGCACCAGGACGAGGAGCAGCAGCCCGCCGGGGCCTCGTCCCTGGGAGGAGCGGCCGGTCGCGCAGCCGCAGCCGCTCGTGTTGGCGTTGCCGTCGGGGCCGGCGTCCGTGGCGGCGCCCGCGTCGGGCCCAGTGGACCCGTCCGGGGGCACGCCTGCGTCGTCGCCCGCGGGAGTGCATTGGCCGGCCACGCAGGTTTCTTGGGGGTCGCAGGGCTGGTCGCAGCCGCCGCAGTGCTGGGTGGAGGTGCTCGTGTCCACGCAGTCCTGGCCGCAGAGGTCGAACCCCGCGGAGCAGCTCGTCGTGCACTGGCCATCCTGGCAGACTTCGTCCCCGGTGCAGGTCCCACAGGAGCCACCGCAGCCGTCGTCGCCGCACTCCGCGTCGGTGCAGTCGGGCTGGCACACGCACTGTCCGTTTTGGCACAGCTCGTTGGCGGCGCAGGAGCCGCAGGAGCCGCCGCAGCCGTCATCGCCGCAGACCATCCCCGTGCAGGCCGGCTGGCACACGCAGATGCCCCCCTGGCAGGCCTCGTTGGCGGCGCAAGGGCTGAAGCAGCCGCCGCAGTGGTCGTGGTCGGTCTGCAGGTCCACGCAGTCCGAGCCGCAGAGGATGAGTCCGCCGGAGCAGCTCGCCACGCACAGGCCACCCTGGCACACCTCGTTGGCTCCGCAGGAGCCGCAGGAGCCGCCGCAGCCGTCGGGGCCGCACACCGCGCCGGTGCAGTCGGGCTGGCACACGCACAGGCCGCCCTGGCACACCTCGTTGGCGGCGCAGGAGCCGCAGGAGCCGCCGCAGCCGTCGGGGCCGCACACCGCGCCGGCGCAGTCGGGCTGGCACACGCACAGGCCGCCCTGGCACACCTCGTTGGCGGCGCAGGAGCCGCAAGAGCCGCCGCAGCCGTCGGGGCCACACACCGCGCCGGCGCAGCTCGGCGTGCAGGAGCAGCCCGCCCCCTCGGGCAGCGCCGCGGGGTCCCAGTCCGTCGCGCAGTTCACGCCGAAGGCCCCGGTGTCGGGGTAGACGTGCTTCACGCTCGCCGAGTCCTCGAAGATGAAGGTGTAGCGATGACAGGCGCTGCTGACGGTGGTGGTGTACAGGTACGTGGCGTTGGCCGCGGTCATGCCCCGCTCCTGGGTCAGCGGGTGACAGGTGCCGTCGATGTTCACCAGGGCCGACCCTGGCCCGGCGGTGTCGTACCAGTTGGCGCGGAAATCGACGGTGGAGTTGTTGCTGGTCTCTGGGTAGTGCGCGCCGGCGGGGATCTTCTCGGAGAGGCCGCCGGAGCCCCAGAAGTCCTGCACCGTGTAGCCGCCCTGGCCCCCCACGCCGATCCGGGTGTAGCCCCCGAGGATGTTGAACCGGTGGCCGTTGTCCATGGACCAGACGCAGGCGGCGGAGGTGCTGTACTCGCGCAGCCACTGGTAGAAGATGGCCATGGGGTCGCCGTGCCCCGCGATGTTCTCGGCCCGGGCGCCGCCGGACACGCCGAAGAGCGACAGGCGATCCCATGTGTCGGTGCCCCCGGTGCAGGGCGCGGTGCCTCCCTGGCAGGCGCAGGCGGCCTGGCCGTCGCAGGAGCCCGGATAGAGGCCGTCGATGGTCGCGACGACCAGGCACGGGGAGTCGTGCAGCATGCCGCAGCCCGTGTAGGTCAGGTTGGCAGCGTGGAACCGCGCCACCCGGTTGAGGTCCAGGTGCCACTCCATCGGTGGCAGCGCGTTGGGGAAGCACACGGCGTCGGCGCAGCAGCTTCCGGGCGACGAGCAGTCGGCGCAGGGCGCCAGGTCAGTGGGGGGATCGGCCCGGGCGCGGTTGGTCATCACGTGGATGAACCGCTCGTACCAGGAGGGGAAACCGCCCGTGGGCTCCCCGTAGGCCCGCGTGAGGCTCCCGACCTCCAGGCGTGCGTCGGTGGGGCCGTCGGCGCAGGCCAGGAGCCCCGCGGTGGCGAACGCGGCGAGTGCAATCATCGCAGGTCGGTCCATGGTGTCCTCCCGGGTCACGGTCTCGCAGTTTCTCTGCCCACCATCATCGCCGGCTTGGTCTGGCAGATCAAGGGAGGTCTACCGGATCTTCTTCTTGATCTCCTGGATGACGCCCGTGGCGCAGGACACCAGGCCCCAGCGCTGGTGCTGGTTGTCCTGGGGCGAGGCGTTCGTGAGGGTGTCGGTGGGCAGGGCTTCGAGGGGGATGTCGGTGAGGGAGCCCAGGCCGGTGAAGGAGGTCTCCAGCTCGGCCAGCACCTCGCTGAACTCCGCCGACTGCGGATCCAGGCCAACGAGGGTCTTTCGCAGGTCGTCGTACCAGGCCGCTTCGTCCAGCCAGCCGTGGTCGGTGAGCATGTCCACGACCTCTTCCAGCGCCTTGTCCAGGGTGCGCAGCGTCCTGTCGTCCATTCCGCATCCTAGACATGATCGTCGCTCGGGAGCAAGCGCGTTGCCGGCCGGCGACCAATCCGTGCTGTTAGGCGCCAGAAAACGCCAGAAAACGCCGCTGTCAGACGCGCCTCGCCCTACCTGACCCCCGCGCCGCAGTACCCGATACTCGAGACAATAAGCAAACGGAAGCATGATGCGAGTTACCCGCCCGCAAGTTACCCGTCACAAAACTGTTCATCCCGCAAACCGGCCGCATGATCAAGATGAACCCGCGGACAAATAGAGCTGGACAGCAAGGGCGCGGTCACGCGAGAATCGAGCCCAATCCGAATGAGGGGATCAACAATGGCTCGGTACACTCGATACCTATGGGTGGCGGTTGCGATGCTCGTCTTGGTGGCCTGCGGAGACGATGATAGCGGCAACCAGAACCAGAATCAGAATCAGAATCAGAATCAGAACGACAATCAAGTTGGTGTGTGCGGTGACGGGTTCCTGGATCTGGGCGAGGCCTGCGACGACGGGGTGGCCAACAGCGCCACCGAGCCTGACGCCTGTCGCCCTGATTGTCGACTGCCCTACTGCGGTGACGCGGTGGTGGACAGCGATGAGGCCTGCGACGATGGAAACGCCGCGAACAACGATGGTTGTTTGTCGGCCTGCAGCGGTGGCAATGACTGCTGCGTGGAGAACGTTTGCGGAGACGGCGTGGTGAACGAGGCCGCCTCCATGGACGGGCAAGTCGAAGCCTGTGACGACGGGAATCAGGTAGACGGGGACGACTGCCGCAGCGACTGCGGGCAGGACCTGACCCAATGCGGCAACGACAACATCGACCAAGGCGAGGAATGCGACGAGGGTGCGCTGAACTCCGACACCCTGCCCAACACCTGCCGCTCTACCTGCCAATCCCCAGCGTGCGGCGACGGCGTCACCGACGACGGGGAGGCCTGCGACTCTGGTGAGCAGAACTCCGACACCCAGCCGAACGCCTGCCGAACGACCTGTGTCCTTCCGTACTGCGGGGACGGGACGCAAGACTCGGACGAAAGCTGCGACGATGGAGCTCAAAACTCCGACACCCTACCGGACGCCTGCCGAACGACCTGCACGTTGCCCTCCTGTGCTGACGGCGTGGTCGACACCGGCGAGCAGTGCGATGACGGAAACGGCACCGCCGGGGACAGCTGTGGTCCCACCTGTCTTCTGGAGGAGTGCGGAAACAGCTTCCTCGACCCCGGGGAAGGCTGCGACGAGGGCGGCGCCAACTCTAACGCACCTGACGCGACGTGTCGCACCGACTGCCAGCCCCAGCGCTGTGGCGATGGCATTACCGATGCGGGGGCGGGCGAACAGTGCGACGACGGCAACACCAGCGCAGGGGACACCTGCGGCCCGACCTGCCTGATCGAGGGCTGCGGGAACGGGTACGTCGATCCCGGTGAGGGCTGCGACGAAGGCAGCGCCAACTCCAACGCCCCGGATGCGACGTGCCGCACGAACTGTCAACCCCGGCGGTGCGGGGACGGCATCATCGACCCCGGTGCAGGGGAGGTGTGCGACGACACCAACACCACCGATGGCGACGGTTGCAGCGGGAACTGCGCGTCTGACGAGACCTGTGGCAACGGCTACGTCGATACGCCCCAGGGCGAGGCGTGTGACGATGGCAATCTTCTCAGCCGCGATGGCTGCTCCAGCGGTTGCACCACGGAGCAGGCCACCTGGACCCAGGTGACCACCTCGACGTCGCCCCCGGACTCCTACTATTCTGGCATGGCCTACGACAGAGCCAGACGACGCGTGGTGCTTTTCGGCGGCGTAGGTGGCGACGCGAACACGTGGGAGTTTGACGGCGCCGGATGGGTCACCGTGACGACGACCACCACCCCCAATCATCGGTACGGTCAGGGCATGGCGTACGACTCGAGCCGCGGGACAGTGGTGATGTTCGGGGGGGTGGACACCGTTGCGGGCGCCGTGGTGGACGAGACGTGGGAATATGATGGGAGCGACTGGACGCTGAGGACACCAACCCTGGCCCCATCGCCGCGCGACTACCTGAGAATGGCCTACGACTCTGCCCGGAATGTGATCGTTCTCTTCGGGGGCAATGACGAATTCTCCAACCGTTCGGACGAGACGTGGGAGTACGATGGCGCCAACTGGGTCCAGCGTTTCCCGACGGACGCTCCTGACCCGCGCTACGACCACAACATGGTCTACGATGTCAGCCGGGACGTGGTGGTACTATACAGCGGCCATACAGGCGGCATTCCATGGGACCTGTGGGAGTACGATGGCACCAACTGGGTGCAGATCGCCGGCGCCAGCCTGCCCGGGAGTCGTCTTTCCGCCTCCTTCAGCTACGATCCAGCGCGTGAGCGGTGTCTCCTGTTCGGTGGGGAGGCGTCGGGTCGAATGAACGACTCCTTCGAGTGGGACGGGACGGTCTGGTTGGATACCACGCCTTCCGTGCGCCCCTCCGTTCGAGCCCGCCACTCCGTGGTCTACGATCGGGAGCGTCGGGTGCACGTGCTCTTTGGCGGATACAGCGGTGGGCCGGCGCTCGGCGACACTTGGATCTACCGCTGGCTCAGCGCATGGCCGGACGAGGACTGCACGAACGCTTCGGACGACGACCTCGACGGACTCGTGAGCTGCGCCGACCCCGACTGCGAAGGGCGGCTGTGCGCCACCGGCGTCTGCTCGGCAGGCGTGTGTCAGTGAGACACCACCAGAACAAGTCCTGGCGGCGCTCCTGTGCAGCCCTGTGAAACTACGCTCGGAGCAGACCGTCGTCCACTCGCAGGGTGGGCGGTGCTAAATTGGGGCCGTTGTGCCTATTCGTGCTGGTCTATTGGGAGTGTTCCTGTGTACCGCCTGTGCTCCCCCCGCGGGGGTGCGCGGGTTCGTCAAGTGTCGGCACTGCGGTACGCAGATCCCGATGATGCACTTGGGGGAGGTCGCGCGCTGTCATCGGTGTGGGGAGGATACGGCCACGGATTTGGAGTTCTGGGGTACGGAGCTGCGACCGCGTTGGATGACGATTGCGCTGACGCGCGCGAACCACAAGGTGGAGTTCGACGATTTCCAGTTTCGCGGCGTGCTGCCTGCGTGTCCGAGCTGTGAGGCCACGCTGGGGGAGGCGGGAGGCGTCTTCGTTGGAGGACGTCCTCTCGTGCATGGCGGACCTGGATCACGACGGCTGTATCTTCCAGCAACCACTCGAGGCCGTGCACCCACGCGTTTCAGCCCGGCCGGAATGCCGGGTTCTTGCGGGAAGACGCCCTACTGTCCGTCGTCTTCCTGACGGACCAGGACGATTGCTCGGCCCGAGACGACTTGCTCTTCGACGACACTTCCACCGCGCTGCTCTCCACAATGGGGCCGCTGACCCCCTATCGCTGCTTCGAGTTTGGCATCACCTGTGACGAAAACGACCGGATGCACGTGGGCGTTCGGCACGAGTGTGCGCCGCGTGAGGACGCGGGCACGTACCTCCACCTCGTGGATCGCTACCGGGACTTCTTCGTGGACCTGAAGGCGCCGCACCTGCTGGTGCTGGGCGCCATCGCCGGACCGGTCACACCCAGCCCGGAAGGGGTGGGCCACGACGCGGTGGTGGCGCGGGACGCCAGCAACCAGCCCGAGCTGGTCTGGAGCTGCAATACGCCCGTGGATGGGGCCGTGCCCGGGATCCGCTTGTACAACCTGCTCGCGGAGTTCTACGAGGAGGAGTCCCTGGCCACCTGGGCCTACTCGTCGGTCTGCTCGGCGGACTACACCCCCATCATGACCGGCGTGGCTGAGCGGCTGCGTCGTGTGACGGGGCCTCAGTGCCTGCCCCTGCCGCTCAAGGGGTGCGCCGACCCGGGCGTGGATTTCGGCATACCCCGCGCCGCCCAGATCTGCTCTGTCAATGCGCAGTGTCTGGCCCGGTGCGAGGTGACGGACGTGCAGTACCATGGGCTCCCGGAGGACCAGGAGCTGGCGGTGCCGCCCTGCATGGAGATTCTGCCCGACGGGTTCCGGTTGGAGGGGAACACGGACCGCTGGCTCGCCTACGCGATCGGTTATCCGGCAGAGCGGGATCCCCTGCTGCCGGTGGCGGCCTGCTGGTACATCAGCTACCACGAGAGCTGCCCGCAGTCCAACTATGGGGAGATCGTCGTTTCCCGTCCCCTCGAACCCCCTCCCCGTACGGAAATCCACGTGCGTTGCCAGCAGATCCCAGTGGACGAGTATCAGTGCGAAGACGGCGCCGACAACGACGAGGACTGCCTCACCGATCAAGCAGACCCCTGCTGCGTGGATCCGACCAAGTGCCGATAGATATTGCACCAACGTCGGAGTGGATTCTCGGAGTGGATTCTCGTTGGTCATGGCCCGCTCTTTTCTGACGGCCTCGCGTGCGATGTGCTTGTCCATACACGCTTTTTAGCCGTCTTTGATGGACCGGACATTTCAAAGTGCTTTTGGACCGGACATTTACAGTGCTTGTTACACTGACCAATCCGTGCTTGACGCCCCTTTCTCGGGCGGTGGATACTGAGACCATGTCCAGGGAGCCGTCTGCGACCGACTGTGCGTGGCGTGCTTCCGCCACCAACAGGCGAGAGGTTTCCATGCGAATTTGCAATATGGTAGTGGCGCTGTGCGGCTGCGCGCTGTTGGCCTGCGGGCCCGTGGCGTCCAACGGCAACCAAAACAACACCAACGTAAACGGGAACGCGGACGACTGCGGGAACTACGCGCTCGACCCCGGGGAGTCCTGCGACGGGGCGCTGCTCAACGGAGAGACGTGTCTGTCGATGACCGGTCACGGCGAGGGCCAGCTGATGTGCAGCCCGGTGTGCACCTACGACGTGTCGTCCTGCCACACCTGCGGCAACGGGGAGATCGAGGGATCGGAGCTGTGCGATGGAGCGAACCTGAGCGGGCTCGACTGCAACGGTCTGGGGCGCGAGGGGGGCGACCTGACCTGTCTGCCGGACTGCAGCAACTTCGACATGTCCCAGTGCGGCGACTGCTTTCTCAGCGACCGGACCTGCAGCGCGGACCTGCAGCATGTGATCGATTGCAACGGTCAGGTGGTGGAGACCTGTCCGGGGGACGTGGCCTGCCAGAACGGTCGCTGCGACGCCGAGCCCTGTGAGGCGGCGGAGGCGGCGAAGAGCTCCTACGGCTGCGAGTACTACGCCGTCAAGCCCGACGTCATCACGGACGCCCAGGGCGCCTGCTTCGCCGTGTACATTGCCAACACCTGGCCCTCGCCCGTGTTCATCGACGTGGAGCGCGGGGGCGTGGCCTTCACGGACCAGAGCTTCATCCAGATCCCCCAGGGCCAGGGAACCTCCATCACCTACACGCCGTACAACTCCGCCACGGGGCTGCCGCCCGGAGAGGTGGCCATCCTCTTTCTCTCCCACGAGGATCCCCAGCCCGCCTTCGTGAACAGCTGCCCCCTGCCGGCGGCCATGAACGCGGAGTCGGGGGTGTTGGGCAATGGTCTCGGCCAGGCCTTCCGGATCACGACCGACAAGCCGGTCGTCGCCTACTCCATCCTGCCCTACGGCGGCGGTGAGGCGGCGGCCACCTCGGCGACGTTGCTGCTGCCCACCAGCGCCTGGGACACCAACTACATCGCGGTCAACGCCTACGCCAAGAGCCAGGTGGTGGGCCCCGCGCTGCCCTCGATGAACATCGTGGCCTACGAGGACAACACCGAGGTGACCCTCCTGCCGGGGGTGGCCCTGGTGGGGGGCAACGGGGTCCCCTCCGGTCCGGCCAACACGCCGGTCTCGATCATGCTCCAGGCGGGCCAGTACGTGCAGATCTCCCAGGAAGCCGAGCTCACGGGCAGCCCGATCCAGTCCGACAAGCCCATCGGGCTGTGGGCCGGAGCCTCCTGCCTGAGCGTGCTGGTGACCGACACCGCCTGCGACTCGGCGCACCAGCAGATCCCGCCCGTGCGGGCCCTGGGCAGCCGCTATGTGGGCGTGCGATACCGAAATCGCACCAACGCGTCAGGGGAGGAGACGCCGCCCTGGCGGCTGGTGGGGGCGGTGGACGGCACCCAGCTCGTCTGGAGCCCCAGCACACCTGCGGGCGCCCCGATCTCTCTGGACCAGGGGCAGCTGGTGGAGTTCCAGGCGTCCGGCCCCTTCGCGGTGGAGAGCCAGGACGCCTCTCATCCGTTCTACTTCGCGCAGTACATGACCGGCGGGATGGCCTACAGCGGGGAGGGCGACCCCGAGTTCGTGAACATCGTGCCCACGGGCCAGTACTTGAACCGCTACGTCTTCTTCACCGACCCGACCTACTCGGAGACGAGCCTGGTGGTGGTACGCAGCCGGTCCGAGGTGGACGGCACCTTCGCCGACGTGGACCTGGACTGCGCCGGCGTGCTCACTGGCTGGCAGGCCGTGGGCGACTACGAGTACACCCGCATCGACCTGGTGACCGGGAACTTCGAGAATGTGGGCAACTGCTCCAACGGCCGCCACGAGATCTCCAGCGACCAGCCCTTCGCCGTGACGGTGTGGGGCTGGGGCGGCTTCTCCGCCTTCAATACCGTCTATGTCTCCTACGCCTACCCCGCGGGCGCGAGCATCAAGCCCATCAACGACGTCGTCGTGGTCCCCGTGGATTGATCCGGGAGGCAGGGGGGCGGTTGGATCAGGGCAGGATCTCGAGGTCGACGCCCCAGGAGTTCAGGGTGCCCACGTCCTGGGCCGCGTCGTCGATGACCACCAGGGTCCAGGTGCCGGCGGCGGGGAGGCCGTTGAGCTCCGGCGGGGTGTAGCTGCGCACCAGGTTCTGCTCTCCCAGACCCTCCTGGTTGTGGAGCACCACCTCGGTGCCCCCCGGATGGCGGAGCTTCACGATGAGGTCGGCGCGGAAGGTGTGGGTGATGTCCACGTTCACCGTCAGGCTGGAGATCTGTCCGGCGGTGGTGATCTCGATGGTGGACTCGATGCCGGTGGAGTCGTTGTCCGGGATGGACAGGTTCGCGTCGTTCGTCTCCGACACGGTCTGGCTGCCCTGGCAGGCAGGGAACGCGGCGCACGCAGCGTCGGCGCAGTCCGTGTCACCGTTGGCGTCGTTGTCGATCTGGTCGTCGCACACCTCGGCCACGGTGTCCGACAGGGTGAAGGCGACTGACCAGGAGTTGATGGTGCCGGTGTCGGCGTTGGCGTGGTCGATGACCTCGAGGGTCCAGTCTCCGGTGATGGACCGGCCCGCGAAGTCCGTCGGGGTGTAGGTCTGCCGGATGTCGTCGGTGGAGCTGCCGCTCCGGTCGTGCAACACCGACCGGGTGCCGTCCGGGCCGATCAGCGTGACGGTGAGGTCCCCGATGTAGGTGTGGCTGATGTCCACGTTCACGGTGACGGTGCCGACGCTGCCCATCTGGGCCACGGCGATGGGGGACGTGGCCCCGGTGGGGTCGTTGTCGGGAATGGCCGTGGGGGTGTTGTTCGAGAAGGAGAGCCCGGTGGGGCTGCAGGCCTCGTGGTTGGCGCAGCCTTCGTCGTCACAATCGATGGCGCCGTTGTAGTCATTGTCGATGCCGTCGTCGCAGGTCTCCACCAGATCCAGCACCGGCTCCGCGGAGCCGTACACGCTTGCGTACTCCTGGACGTACTGCATGGAGAGCCAGCCGTAGCCCGCACCGCTGGGGTGCCGGATGCCGAAGCCGCCGGTGCCCCAGGAGTTCTTGAACAGCCAGAAGCCCTTCTCGGTGAGCTCGTTGCCGTCGGCGTCCTTCATGACGTCGCCGTTCTCGTCCACCCGCGGCACCTCGAGGTTGTCGTCCCAGCCCACGATCACGATGGAGTGGCCGACGCGAGACTCGAGGCTCTTGGCCTTGTCGGCGTCGTTGGGGTACAGAACGTAGCCCTCGCTCCAGTAGTTGCTGTTGATCTTGTGCGTGGAGCGCCGGTGGTTCCAGGACTGGTAGAAGAAGGTCATGCCCGCGATGACCGCCGTGCGGTTCTCCGTGAGGAAGGCCTTGATGGACCGGGGACGGCTGTTGACGTACCGGCCCGGCGGCAGGCGCCAGCGCGTGGCGTCCAGGGCCGACTGCGGCGGCTCACCGTTGGTGTAGCAGACCGTGGGTTGGTCATCTCCGGTGCACCGCTCGTCGTCGCTGGTGTTCCAGGGCTGGGTCTCGTAGGGGTGGTCGGCCTCGGCCACGATGCCGTACTGGTTGATGGCGCGAAGGTTGGACCGCGCGCTGGATCCGCCCGTGTTGGGGAAGTCCCCCACCTCGAACTTGACGGACCACTGGAGGAACTGCTCCGAGAAGTCCGGCGCGCCCGGGAGGGTGCCCTCGGAGATGTACAGGTGCTCCATGAGCCCCACGGTGGAGAAGATGGAGCAGACGCCCCGGCTCCCCTGGCTCTTCACCGGCGACTGGAGCGCCACCAGCTCGGTGAATGTCTCCGGATACACGGCGTCGTACTTGCCGTCCTCGAGGAGGTCGTCGTTGGAGGGCGCGCCGTCCAGCAGCGCGTCGACGTCGGACAGGGGCGCATCGGAGTCGTTGGGATCCGTGGTCAGCAGGTCCGAGTTCCCGTTGCACGCGACGGTGGTGGCGAGAACCGCAGCCAGGACCAGAGTGAGCCGTTTGCGTCGGACTGTATTCATGGTTCGTTCCTCGGTTGATGTAAGCTTGGGTAGGATATATCTCACAATGTACGACCTGTGACAAGTGCGATCTCATATCCTATTGTATTAAATTGACTTTTGTGTGTCACGGGCGGCGGCAGGCAAGGGTCCATCCCTCGCGACAGGCGCGCGCGCGCAGGGTCGTCGCCTTGGCCGCGCTCCTTGGCCCCCCCCGACCCAGGGCCCAGAGTCGTCCCAGTCGCGCACAGCCGTGCCCGTTGCCCGCGTCGCAGGCCCGTGCGTACAGCCGTCGTGCGGCCTTGGCATCCACCCCGCCGCCGAGCCCCTGGTCCAGCATGATGCCGGCGGTGACGCAGGCTCCGGTGTGCCCGGCCCGGCAGGCCCTTCGGAACAACCGCCGCGCCTTGCGGGCGTCCGGCCGGCCGCCGCGCCCGGTCTTCCACAGGTGCGCCGCCTCGAAGCACGCCCCGGCGTGACCGATGGCGCAGGCGCGGGCGTAGAACGTTCGAGCGAGACGCCCGCTGGCCCGCACCGAGATGCCGTTTCTCCAGATGGTGCCGAGGGTGTAGCAGCCCTGGGCGTCCCCGAGCCGGCAGGCCTTGCGGTACAGGTTGCGAGCGACCTGCCGGTTCAGTCGCCCACCGCGGCCCAGGTCCCACATGGTGCCCAGGTTGTAGCAGGCGTCGGCGTCCCGAAGCCTGCAGGCCTTGCCGTAGAGCGACCGGGCCCGGACCTTGTCCACGGCGCCCCCGTGCCCGCGCTCGTGCATCAGCCCCAGGTTCAGACAGCCCCGGCTCACGTCCGCCCGGCACGCCCGCTCGTAGAGGCGCCGCGCCCGTCCATGGTCCTGAGCGCCGCCGTGACCCATGAGGCACATGAGCGCCAGATCCGCGCAGGACTCTGCCCAGCCGGCGCTGCATGCCTTCTGGAAGAGCCCACGCGCGTGTACGCGATCCCGAGGTCCGCCCACGCCGCGGAACAGCATCCAACCGAGCGCCGAGCAGGATCGTGCCAGCCCGCCCCGACAGGTCTTGCGGAGCAGCCCCCGAGCCCGCGCCGCCTCCCGGCCCCCTCCCTGGCCGCGGGTCAGCATCACCGCCAGGTTGAAGCAGCCCCGCGGATCCCCCAGCGCACAAGCCCTGCCGTAGAGGCGCCGCGCCCCTGGCTTGTCCTCGCGCCCCCCCTTGCCGCTGTCCAGCAGGACCCCCAAACGGAAGCAGCTCGGCGCGTGCCCCTTGCGGCACGCCGCCAGGGCCAGGGCGCGCCGCCGCACGGCGGCGTCGTGGTCCCCGGGCCGCCGATCCATCCGCGGCAGGGTCGTGGGCCCAACGTGGGTGGAGCTCCGGCGCAGGGGCGGGCCGCCCGTGGCCTGGCAGCCCCAGGCGGTCGCGGTCACCAGCGCCGACAGAAGCGCGCAGGATCGGAGATTGTGTACCATTCGCGGTTTCTCGGGCTGAGCCTGTTCAGAGTACACGCTTGGTGAGGTCGGTCAAACCGTTAGCCAGTGGGCCAGCCCCGTGATCCATGCCCACGCCTGGGCCAGGTCGACGTTGAGGACCACCACACCCGCGAAGCCCATGGACACGGCGACGATCTTGCGCCAGGTGAGTCGCTCCCGCAGGAAGACGGCGGCCAGGAGCGGCACGATGAGGGTGCTGGTCTGGTTGAGGATGGAGGAGACGGACACGGTGGTGTACTTCATCCCCGCGAGCCACGTGATCATCGCCAGGTAGGTGCCCACGAAGCCGGCGGCGAAGAGCAGGGGCCAGTGACGTCCCGGCGTGAAGGTGCGCCGGGTGGCCGCTCGCCACCGCGGGTGCAGGGCCCCCAGGCCGAGGAACGCGGTGGCCCCGGCCACACGGACCAGGGTGGCCCAGAGGAGGTCGCTGCGGTTGAGCACCGGCTTGGCGATGACGATGCCGATGGCCATCAGCAGCATCGCCAGGGCGCCGAGCGCGATGCCGGCGCGGGTCTGCGCTGGATCCGACCGCGCCGGATCTGCTTTGGGATCCCAGGTGCCGATGAAGATGGCGCTCACCATGAGGGCCACCGCCATGAGGATCTTCCAGCCCACGGGGTCGCTCAGAAACAGCCAGCCGCACAGGACCACCAGGGGCGCGTAGAGGCAGTCCACGATGGCGCTGCGGCCCGCGCCCAACCGGTTGAGGCTGGCGAAGAAGAGGCTGTCGGCAATGGAGATGCCGATGATGCCGCTGAGGATGAGCTGCGCCCAGTCGGTCCAGGCCAGGTTCGTCGGCACGAAGGGCGTGCCCAGCACGACCAGCGTGGGGGGGAGGAGGATCATGGCCACGGTGCCCTTGAACAGGTTGAGCACCAGGGGCGGGGTCTCGCGTCCCAGGCTCGTGAACATGATCACCGCGACGGCCCAGATGAGGGCACACAGCAGTGAGTAGAACTCCCCGCTCGTGGTGAGGCTCGCGAAGATGATTGACCTCACGGCGGTCCGCCACCGGCCAGGGTGACCACCTCGTCGAGGAGGGGCTTGAGCCGCCCTCCGGCCACGTGGTCCGGTGGAAGGCCCGCCGCCACGAGGGCGTCTGCCGTGGCGGGGCCGATGGCGAACAGGGCTACCCTGGCCAGGCAGCGCTCCGGATCACCAGCCCCCCGGGTGAGGGCGTCGACCAGGAGCCGCACGGTGGCCGGGTTCGCAAAGGCCGCCAGGTCCAGTCGCTGGCCGAAGGTCTCGGCGATGTCGCCCGCGTGGGCCACGGCCACCACGGCGTGGCCTGTGAGCGTCTCCACCTCGGCGCCCTGCCGGGTCAGGTGCGAGGGCAGGGCGTCGGTGGCCCCGTCGGCCCGGATGAGCAGGACGCGGCTGCCCTCCAAGGGCTCCATGCCCGATGCCACTCCGGCGGCGAAGTGCTCCTTGGGGCGGTAGTCCGCCTCCACGCCGTGGTTTCGCAAGGCCTTGAGAGCGGAGAAGCCGATGGCTCCGATCTTGCCCCGCATCGCCCCGGCGTCCTGGCCCAGGCGGGAAAGCCGGGCGAAGAGGTGATCCACGCTGCCGCCCCCGGCGATGACGATCCAGTCGAAGTCCCCCAGCCGGGGGGCCACCTCGTCCAGGGGTGCCGGATCCACGGGCGCCTCGGTCAGCCGGGGGAAGGTCACCACCTCGGCTCCCATCCGCTCGAGCATGGGCACCAGGGGGTTGCGGTCCAGGCGGGAGGGGGGCACCAGAATGCGCAGGCCCCCAAGCGGCTTGGTCGTGGTCATGGCGGCAGGGTACCGCCGGTGAGCCAGGGGTTCAAGGGGCCGGCACTCATGGTCACGGCTCGGGCGCTGGCATGGGTGGGGGCACGGGCGGGCCGCCGGGGCAGATCAAACGTTGAACCGGAAGTTGATGACGTCGCCGTCGTTGACGACGTACTCCTTGCCCTCGAGGCGATACCGCCCGGCGGCCTTGGCCTTGGCCTCGCTGCCATGGTCGACGAAGTCGGCGTAGCTGATGACCTCGGCGCGGATGAAGCCCCGCTCGATGTCGCTGTGCACCCGACCGGCGGCGTGGTGCGCCACGGTGCCCCGGGGGATGGTCCAGGCGCGGCACTCGTCGTCGCCCACGGTGATGAAGCTGATCAGGTCGAGCGCGGTGTAGGCCTGCCCGATGAACCGCTCCCGGCCGGACTCCTCCACGCCGAGGTCCGCCAGGAAGGCCGCCCGGTCCTGGGGATCCAGCTCGAGGATCTCGGTCTCGATGCCGGCGCACAGGGTGATGGGCCCGATGCCGTCGGCGGCGAGCCGCTCGTCGAGGTCCGCGAAGGTCGCGGTGGGGTCGTCCTCGGCGGTGTTGACCAGCACCAGCACGGTCTTCTCGGTGAGGAATCGGAACCCCTTGACCAGCGCCTGCTCGTCGTCTCGGAGCCCGAGGGTGCGGATGGGCTGCTCGTCCTCCAGGTGGGTGAGGCATCGCCCGAGGGCCTCGAGCTCCCGCGGTGAGCTGTGGTCCTTCTTCAGGCGCTCGATGCGCTTCTCGACGACCTGCAGGTCGGCCAGGATCAGCTCACTCCTCATGGAGTCGTAGTCCCGCCTCGGATCCGGGGCGGCCTCCAGGGCAGGGTTCTCGAAGGCGCGCAGCACCAGCCCGAGCACGTCCATGGTCCGCAGATCCCCCACCACCTGGGGTGACAGGCCGCCCGAGGACCTGGTCGGCGCCTCTCCCGGCATGTCGGAGAAGTGAATCTCGGCGTAGACGGTCTTTTTGGGCTTGTAGATGCCCGCGAAGAAGTCCACCCGGTCGTCGGGCACCCGGGTGACCCCGAGGTTCGTTTTGCTCCTGCCGCCCGGGCCGGTGGCGGCGGACTGCCCGGTCAACAGGTTGAACACAGTGGTCTTGCCACCGCCCGCGAAGCCAAAAAGTCCAATCTTCATCGTACGCTCCTGGGGACCTTGGACGTGCGCAGTATCTAGCCGACACATCGAGGACTGGCAAGCCCCCATCGCCAGCGGGCCTCTGGGCCGGCGAATATGGGTTGTCACTTGTGGAACAAGGCACTAGATTTTCGACCATGTGCAATGTTGCTGCTCCTGTCCTGGCTAGTCTGATCACAGTCCTCGGCTGGTCCACGGCGGGCTTCGCCCAGCCCAAGGCGGCCGAGCCCAGGGCGGCCGAGCCCAGGGCGGCCGAGCCCAAGGCGGCCGAGCCCAGGGCGGCCGAGCCCAGGGCGGCCGAGCCCAGGGCGGTCTTCGGCATCGCTGCCCGGGGCGGGGGGCGGTTCGACAACGTCCGGATGTGCGTGGCGTCCGCCGCTGGGGCCAAGGGCGGCCCGGCCATGGACATCGCCTTCGTGGTCGAGATCCCATTGAAACGAAACCTGAGCCTCAGCATCAACATCCCGGTGATGCGGCCGATCCTCTTCGGCGCCTCCTTCGACATGCTCCAGGCAGAGCTGGAGGTGACCCTGGCCTTTCGCATTGTTCTGGGCCGCAAGGTGGATCTGATCGTGGGCCCCTCGTTTGGGTTGATTCTGCACTACGGCCCAGACTACCGCTCCGAGTCGTCGGGCGACGGCCGTGGCCCGTCGTTCTTCGCCCTGGGGCCACACTTCGGTGGCTACCTGGGGCTCGACTTCAAGCGACCGGGCAAGGTGTTCAACTTCCAGGTCGGCATCCACCCCTACGTGGCCCCGATGTTCGCCGTGGACGATCCCGACGAGCACCGCGGCGTCGTGGTGGGTGGCACCCTCGACGCCCTCTTCCGCTTCTCCTGGTACCGCAGGTAGGGCGTCAGCGGCGACGGCCCGGGCGGGTCCGACGGCGTCTGCGACGGTGCCTTCGTGGCTCCCGCTTCGCGCGCTGTGCCGTGGCGCGGATCAGGGCGCCGTACATCCTCAACCGCTCCTGTCGGCTGGGCAGGGCGGCTGCCTTTTTCTGGAGGTCGGACAGGGGCAGACGGATCAGGAACTGCACCATGGGGCGCCAGGAGAGGCGGGCTTCCCCCTTGGCCAGCCAGCCGCGGATGGCCGTTTGATTGAGGGCCCCGTGGCTCGCCACCAGGCCCGCGATGATCGCCCCGCGACGCATCAGGCGGGTCTCCTTGCTCCCCAACGCTACCCAGGCCACCAGGCGCTTTTGTAGCTGGGCCGCGTCGACGGCCGGGAGGAGGGCGCCCAGGGCCGCGACATAGCTCATCAGGTGCTCGCTCCAGGCCTTGCGCCGGGGGATCCGCGCCTCCATTCGTCGCACCAACGTGGGGAAGTGCACCGATCCCAGGCCGGCCAGGCCCGCTCCGACGGCGCGCAGGGCGTTGATCACCTCCCGAGTCTCGACCCCGCCCGACCTTTTTGCTGCGTTCTCCACGGCGAGCCAGACCCGGAGCATGAGCGCCTCGGCCTCGGTGGGCGACATGACCTGGGGCGCCAGGCGGGTCACCTGCCGGGACCACCGCGCCAGCCGCTGGGGCTGCCAGGTGGAGGCCTGGTTGACGATGTTCTTGAGCAGGCGCGGGAGCCATCGCTTCCGCTCCGCCAGGGGGCGCTCGCCCAGGGGGCGAAGGAAACGTCCCCAGATCCAGGCGCCCACACCGGCCTCGGACAGGTGGAGCGCCTGGGCTATCACTTTCCGAGCCGCGGCGGGCCCGCTGGGCAGGTGCACCTTGTAGATCCCCCTCAGGGCGCGGACCCGTCTGTCCGCCTCGGGAATGGCCGCCACCGCGGTCATTGTCTTCCCCTGGAGACGCCGCGCCTCGCCGGGATGGGGGCCGCGGTGGAGCTCGATGAGCTTCCGCAGCGTCCAGGCGGTGAAGTACTTGTTCTTGAAGCCGGCGGCTCGCTTCTCGATCCGCTGGAGGAACGGCAGGCGGACCTTTGGATCGACCTTCTTCACCGCGCGGAAAAGAGGGGCCTGACGCCAGTTGCGGCGGGACTCACTGGGCAACCTGTTGATCAGGTCGAGCGCCGCGGCGGCGTAGCTGATGGCTTCCTTGGGATGGTCGGCAGCCAGGGCTCTGGTGGCGGTGACGCGCGCCCGGAAGGCGTGGGTCTTGTCGGCGTCGGTGATGAGCTGGCCGACGAGGGCCAGGGCCGGCGCCCCATCCGCCTGGGCGGCCTGTTCGATGAGCTTCCTCTGCAGCCAGGCCTTTTCGGCGGCCGGCAGGTTGGCGGCCTCGCGCCGCAGCACCTTGATCACGGCCACCGCCTGGTTGGACTTGGAGAAGCCGGGTAGCTCGACCAGCTGGCCGAGTGCCTTGGCCCGTCCATAGGGCGTCGTGGCGAGACGGATGATTGCCTGCGCGGCGCGGCCTACCATCGCGGGATGACTTTTGGCAAAGGCGACCCAGGTCAGGGCCAGGTCGCCGAGAAAGACCAGGCGCGACTCCTTGAAGGCGGCTCCGGCCACACCCCGCTCCGCGCGCGCCAGGAGGGCCTGGGCGCGCGCCGGGGGGAGGACCGTCCCCGCGGCGGCCATTCCCGCCAGGAGGTGCTCCTTGTGATAGTAGGCCTTCGCCCGAAGGAGGAGGCGTCGGGCCAGGACGAGGATGGGCTCGACCTGAGCCGGGGTCAGGTGGGCCAGCGCTTCGCGGGCGCTGTGAAACGGCCAGGAGAAGACGGAGAGGTCCTTTGCCTTGGCCGCGCGGGTGAGCATCGCCGGCAGGATGCGGGCGCGGGTGGCCGCGCCGGCGTGGGTGAGACACTCCGCGAGGTGGTCGAAGGAGCCCTGGAGCTTGTCCACGGCGGTCACTTTCTGGGTGGCGAGGAAGGTCGCCTGGGCGAGGCGGTCCACCACGTCGGCAGAGACATGGGGCCCGACGCGCTTGCACAGGGACGCCAGGTGCTTGGCCCGCGCGTCGGGGATCGCCATCGGGCCGATCTCCTTGGCCGCGGCCAGGGCCAGGTCTCCGAGCCTCCGGTGCGCTGCCTGCTTGTCGAGCCGGGTGGTGACGAGGGTCTTTCGCGGGGTGAGCGTCGGTGACGCCGTGGTGGGGATCGCCGGCAGCGGCCCTTCCCAGGGTCCGGGCTTCGCGCGCGGGACGGAGGGTCCGACGGGGGACGACGCGTCCGATCCCGACGGGGCCTTCTTGCCGCCGCAGCCCACCGAGACACAGAGCGCCAGGCCCAGCAGGCAAGATGATCGCATTGCATTGGTCATGGCGTTCTCCATCACTCGTACCGCAGGGCCTCGATGGGATCGAGGCGAGAGGCCTTGTAGGCGGGATACAGGCCGAAGAAGACTCCGGTGCCGGCGGCGATGCTGAAGGCGAAGACGATGCTGTCGGTTCTCACCGCGGTGGTCCAGGATCCGCTCTTGCCCACCATGTGGGCGGCAAAGAGCCCCGCGGCGATGCCCAGCAGCCCGCCCAGGACGCTGAGCACCACGGCCTCCACCAGGAACTGAAAGAGGATGTGGCGCTGGCGGGCGCCCACCGCCTTGCGGATGCCGATCTCCCGGGTCCGCTCGGTGACCGAGACCAGCATGATGTTCATGATCCCGATCCCCCCCACGAGCATGGAGACGAAGGCCACCGCCGCCAGGAGGGTGGTGAAGGTCTCGGTCACCTGGTTCATGGTCTTGAGGATCTCGGCCTGGTTGCGGATGTTGAAGTCCGGCTGGGCGCCCTCGGGAATGCGATGGCGCCGAATCAGCAGGTCCTCGATGTCGGCCTGGGCGTTGCTCATCGCCTTCTGGTTGGCCACCTGGACGTTGATGGCGCGGAGGTTCTTGATCCCGAAAAGGCGGTACATGGCCGTGGTGACGGGCACCACCACGATGGCGTCCGGGTCCCGGTACCCGCTCTGCCCCTTGGCCTTGAGCACTCCGATGACCTCGAAGTTGACCCCTTTTACCTTGATCCGCTCACCCACCGCGGCGCCGCCCTCGAAGAGCTCCTTGGCGGGCGTCGCGCCGATGACCGCCACCTTGGTCCGGCGTTGGACGTCCTCGGGCTCGATGAAGCGGCCCTCGTCGAGGGTGAAGTTGTTCACCGACAGGTAGGCCTCGGTGGTCCCGAGGATGGTCGTGTTGGTGTTTTTCGCGAAGTACTTGACCTGGGCGTTCTTGCCGGCCTCGGGGGCCACGGCTTCGATGTTGGGCACCTGGCTCTTGATGGCCTCGGCGTCCTTCAGGACGAGCGTCTTGACGCTGGCTCCACGGACGTGGCTGCGGCGCCCGAACCCGGGCCGGACGACGAGGAGGTTGGTGCCCATGCTGGTGATTCTCTTGGAGACCTGGCGCTTGGCGCCTTCCCCGATGCCGAGCATCACGATCACCGCGCCCACGCCGATGATCACGCCCAACATGGTCAGAGACGAGCGCATCTTGTTGGCCCAGAGGCTGCGCAGGGCCACGCCGCTCAGCTGAAATAGTAGTCGCACTACGGGTCTCCTGGTTCGTCGGAGATCGCCGCGTGGAGGCCACTGCGGCGGCGTTTTCCCACGGGCTCGTCGCTGCCCAGCAGCCCGTCCCGCACCGTCACGATCCGCTCGGTGTACTCGGCCACCTCGGGCTCGTGGGTCACCATCATGATGGTGCTCCCTTCCTTGTGCAGCTCCTCGAACAGGCCCAGGATCTCGATTCCGGTCTTGGTGTCCAGGTTGCCCGTGGGCTCGTCGGCCAGGATGATCGCCGGCGCGGTCACCAGGGCCCGGGCGATGGCCACCCGCTGGCGCTGACCACCGGACATCTCGTTGGGGCGGTGACCGGACCGGCCGGCCAGGCCGACCCGATCCAGGGCCTCCATCGCCCGTGCCCTGGCGTTGCGCGCCCCGGCGTACAGCAGGGGCAGGGCGACGTTCTCGGCGGCGCTGCTCATGGACAGGAGGTTGAAGCTCTGGAAGACGAAGCCGATGCGCCGGTTGCGCACGTCGGCCAGGTCATCGCCCGCCAGCTTGGAGACATCCTCGCCGGCCAGCTCGTAGCGGCCGCTGGTGGGCTTGTCGAGGCAGCCCAGAATGTTCATCAGGGTCGACTTGCCGCTCCCCGAGGGGCCCATGATGGCCACATAGTCCCCCTCTCCGACATGAAAGGACAGGCCGGCCAGGGCCCGCACCACCTCGCCCCCCATGTGGTATTCCTTGGTGATGTCGGTGAGGCGGATCATCTCCGCATGCCCCCCATGATGCGCCGCATGTTCCGGCCGCTCGTCGCCTTGCCTCGGCGCCGCCGCGTGGCGGACGCCCGGCGCACGGAGACCTGTATCCGGGCGCCCTCGGAAAGGCCGCTCGTGATCTCGGCCTGCCCACCCACGATGCGCCCCACGCGCACGGGCTGGTCCTCGCCCTTGGCGTTTTTCACGACGTATCCCCGACGTCTCCGCTTCCCCGCTCCACCGGATCTACTGACCCTCCGGAGGGCGCGCTGCGGCACGAGCAGCACGTTCAGCCGCTCCTCGATGACGACGTCAACGTTGGCGCTCATCTGGGGCTTGAGCACGGTGCTGCCCTGCTTGTCGACGGCTACGACCACCTCGAATACGGTGACGTTGCTCTCCACGGTGCCCCGGGGGGCGATGCGCAGCACGGTTCCGGTGAAGCTCTTGCCGGGGAGGGCATCGGCGGTGATGGTCGCCGTTTGCTTGCGCCGCAGCTTGGCCACGTCGGCCTCGTCCACCTTGACCCTGATGAAGAGCTGCTTGAGGTTGGCGATGCGGAGCAGGGTGGTCCCGCCGCTCACCGAGTTGGTGCCCGAAGCCACCATCTGCCCGGGCTGCACCTCGCGGTCGAGGACCGTCCCCGCGACCGGCGCGATGATCTGGGTCTCGGTGAGGCGGTCCTGGGCCTCCTTGAGTGCCTCGGTGGCCTTGCTCAGCTGCGCGTTGGCCACCATCCCCTCGCCGGTGTGGACCGCCACCTCCTTGGCCAGGGTGGCCACCGCGTCCCCCGAGACCAGGCCCTTTTTGAGCAGCTTCCTGTCCCGCGCGAGCTGGGCGGCCGTGTACTTGCGCTTGCTCCAGGCGGCGGCCGACCGCGCCCGGGCCATGCGGACCTCGGAGAGGGCCTGGTTGACCCGCCGCTTCTCCAAAATGGGGTTGATCTTCACCAGCTTCTTCCCCTTTGGGACCACCTCCCCCTCCTGCACGAAGACCGACTCCACCTCACCGGACGCCTTGGACTTGATCTCCACGACATACTCCGGCTCGACCACCCCCGTGGCCGAGACGGCGACCCGGAGGTTGCCCCGCGCGACCGTGACGATCCGCGGTGGGGTGGTCTTGCTGGGGGTAGAGCGCCCCTTCCACCAATAGAGCGCGCCCCCGACGACAAGCGCCGCAACTCCGGTGCCGATGAGGATTCGCTTCTTCTTTTCATTCATGTCAGCCTCTCCAAGCGCGGGGCCCGCAATGCCCACTGGGGAGCGGAAGGGGACCGGGTGCCTCAGACAATCGCATCCCCGGATCGATACGGAAATACTAGTTCGCCCGGATGGCGAATGGAAGTTGATAGATCAACGCCCGTTCCGGCCTCCGCTGCGGCCTTCGCCCACCTGCTTGATGAGCGTGCCCGTGGTGGCCCACACGTCCACCAGCGCCTTGTGCAGGGTCGCCACGGCCTGCTGTTGGGCGAGCTGCTCTTGGACCAGGTCGGCCCGGACCAGCGCCACCAGCCGTCCCGGGGTCTTGCCGCTGCGGTACCGCGCCAGCTCGTTGGAGACCTTGGTTTTTGCCACCTTGACGCTGGTGTCGGCAAGCTTCACCAGGGCCTGGGCGGCCTTCAGCCCGCGCAGGGCCACCTTGAGCTCCTCGGAGATGAGCAGCTTCTTCTGCTCGATGGAGATGCCCGCCCGCCGCAGCCTCAGGTCGGCGATCTCACGCTTGGCCTTGGCCTCCCGGTGGCTCAACGGGATCTCCAGGATGAAGCCGAACGTCCAGGCGACCCGCCCCTGGACCAGCCCCAAGGCGGGGTCGGCGGCCGCGTCGATGGTGTTGTTGTTCCCATAGACCCCAACGCTTCCCACCAGATCGAAGGACGGGAGGAGCGCGTGGCGGGACACCCGCAGGTCGACCTTGCGGCTTTTTTGGGTGATCTGCAGGGCGCGGTAGTCTCCACGCTTCCGGAGCGCCGTGTCGTGCAGGTCGTTCAGGGTCTGGGTTGGCAGGGGCAGGCCCTGGCGGCTGGCGGTGACAAAGGCGGGGGTGAGCAGGGCGCGCGCGCCGGTGATGCCCATCAGCCGCGACAGCTTGTCCCGGTGGTTGGCCACGGTCTGGTGCGCCAGGAGGGTGGCCCTCTCCTCGGTCTTGACCTGGTGTATCGCCTCGACCGCCTCGGATGCGGCGATCTTCTGGGCCTTGATCAGCTCGCGGGTCTCGGCAAGGACCTTGCGGCTTTGCGAGAGAGCGACCTCCTGGATCCGCAGGCTGGCCAGGGCCGCGTGGAGGTCCCAGTAGGCCTTGAGCGCCTCCACGGCGGTCTGCTCGGCCTTGCGACGCAGGGTCTGGTGAGCGGCGGACCGCTCCAGCCGGGCGGTGGTGATGGCCGCCTGGTTCACGTCCTTGCTCGACCCCAGGAGCAACGGATGTCTCACGTACAGGCGCGCGCCCGTCTGAAAGAACATCCGATCAGGGCTGGTGCCGCTGCTCCCGATTCCCAGCAGCCCCCCCACGGTGGCCTCGATCCGGGTCCCTGTCACAAAGGTGCGCCGCACGCCCAGGTCCGCGTCGATCCGGGCGTCGAAGCCCGGCCGGAAGCCCGTCGGGAGATCCAGCCGCAGGCGGTCCCCGTCCCCGGATCCGGTGACATTGCTGAACAGGGTCGTGTCAAAGCTCGCCCGAGCCACCTGCTCTGCGGCCCGGGTCAGGTCGGGAGCCAGCCGCTCGTACTTGAGCCCCAGGTTGTGCTTGAGCGCCCTCTGCACCACTTTCCGAGGCGTCAGCCGCACCGGGGCAGCCCTCGCGTGATCGCCGACCAGGGCCAGGATCAACAGCGCCGGGAGCGCCAGGAAAGGGAACAACCGGATCTTCGTGTAGGTCATGGGGTACCTCGATGAGCTGGTGAGGCCGGCCCGGCGGACGCGCCGCGAAAGCGACTCCGCCCACGCCAAGCCACGATGCGCAAATAGACCACATTAAACCCGCCGGTCAAAGCGGGATCCGCCTTGGATGCGCCTCGAACCGTTTTTCGACCGATCAGGCCGGCTCGACCGATCCGGTTGATTCGACCGATCTGGGCACCGGTACCGGGCGACCTCCTTGCGTGGTAGGTTGGGGGTCATGAGCGAACCCGACAAGATCGAGGTGCATCGCGAGCGCACGGCGCTGGTCATCATCGACGTGCAGGAGCGGCTCTGCGCGGTCATGGATCCACAGAGGCTCGCCGGCCTGCGGCGCAACACCGTCATCCTGGTCGAGGCCGCCAAGGTGCTTGGGATCCCGGTCCTCGTCACCGAGCAGTATCCCAAGGGCATCGGCCCGACCCTGCCCGATCTCGTGGCTGCCTTCCCCGAGGGGCAGACCGTGCACGAGAAGGTCTGCTTTTCCTGCGCCGACGCTGACGCCTTCATGGAGGAGCTTCGACAGACGGGGCGGGATCAGCTGCTGCTCACGGGCATGGAGACCCACGTGTGTGTCTTCCAGACCGCCCGGGACCTGGCGCGCCTCGGCTTCATGCCCTTTGTGGTGGAGGACGCGGTCATCTCGCGCACCGTCGAGAACGAGGCCATCGGCCTCCGCCTCATGGCCCAGGCCGGCGCCACCCGCACGGGCACCGAGACCGCGCTCTTCGACCTGCTCGGGCGCGCCGGCACCCCCGAGTTCAAGGCCATCGCGCCGCTGATCAAGTAGACCGAGCCGCCGATCGAGCAAGCCGCTTCACGGATCGAGTGGACCGCGTCGGGGCGCGGAGGCTGTCACGGTATCGAAGCAGATTTACCTGGGCCCCCGAATCGGGGTACAATCTGAGGCACCCCAACCACGGAGGGAGCGATGCACGGTAAACGGCTTTTGATCTTGTTCGTGTTCGGAGTGGTCTGTCTCGCCCTGGCCCCCACGGCCCGAGCGGTCCCACCGCCCATGACCGAGGCCGAGATGATGGACGCGGCCGATCTGGTGGTTGACGCCGACTGTGTCGCCATCGTCTGCGACGGCCCCCCCGTGACCGACGCCGAGAAGATCACGACGACCTACGTCTCCACGCTCTTCCCGACCTTCTCGTACAAGGGAGGGCTGCCCAACTCGATCCAGATCCGCGGCGTTGAATACGACTACTTTGGAATGCCGCCCGTTGGCGGATGGTATCAGGGGGCCGTGCCCGAGGGCTGGGCCGGAAAGCTCTACCTGGAGCAGCTTCCGGACAACACCTACACCAAGGTGTGGTGGAACGCCATGGAGGAGGCCCCGGCGACCAGCAACCCCCTCCCCCTGCCGAGCTGCGTGGTGCCCGACCTCGACGGGGGCGTGGAGACCGACGGTGGTCTGGACGGCGCGATTCCCGGCGACGCCGCCCCCGACTCCGGCCCGCAGGACCCCTCGAGCCCCGGCAGCGGTTGCCAGTGCAACGCCCCCTGCTCCGCACCTCCGGCGGGTTTCCTCTTGTGGCTGGTCGTAGGGCTCTTGTGGATCGTCGGCCGCCGCCGATAGTCGCGCTTCAAGATCTCGGCGACTGGTCGCGCCTCAAGATCTCGGCGACTGGTCGCGCCTCAAGATCTCGGCGACTGGTCGCGCCTCAAGATCTCGACGACTGGTCGCGCCTCAAGAGCTCGGCGACCCTGGCCTCCGGGTTCGCGGTCTGGTAATACCGGGCTGCGGAGGCCCCATGGTGCAGCTGAGAGACAAGGTGGTGGTCATCACGGGGGCGGGCTCGGGCATCGGGCGCGCCACGGCGCTGGCCTTCGCCGACCAAGGTGCGCGTGTCCATGGCGTGGACGTACGGGAGGACCGGCTCGTGGACCTCCACCGGGACCTGGACGACCGGCGGCTGGGCTTTGGGGGGCACGTGGTGGACGTGCGCGACCCCGAGGCCGTGCAAGGGCTCGCCGAGGATGTCTTTGCGGAGGATCGGCGCGTGGACGTGCTGTTCAACAACGCCGGCGTGGTGGTGGGGGGGCCGGTGCACCACCTCACCCTGGAGGACTGGCGCCTCGCCGTGGACGTGAACCTCCTGGGTGTGATCCACGGCATCCACGCCTTTTTGCCGCGCATGATCCACCAGGGTGGCGGGGGCCACATCGTCAACACCGCCTCCATCGCCGGGCTCGCCGCCTTCCCCATGGTGGTGCCCTACTCCGCGACGAAGTTCGCGGTGGTGGGGCTTTCAGAAGCCCTCGACCTGGAGCTGGCGCCCCATGACATCCGCGTGAGTGGGCTGTGCCCGGGCGCCGTGCGCACCCGGGTGATGGAGGACGGCGCGCTCGGGATGTCGGCCAGTGGGCAGTCGCTGGTGGACCGGTGGACGCGCCACTTCGGCTTGAGCGCCGAGGACGTGGCCGCCGAGGTCCTCGACGAGGTCCGCAAGGGGCGGGGCGGCGTGCGCACCTTCGGCCTGGGCAGCAAGCCCATGTGGCTTCTGCGCCGGGGCTCGGTCGCCGCCTACGAGCGGATCATGTGGGAGATCGGTCGCCGGGTCCTCTAGAGTCGACTTCGGGTTTCGGAGGTGGAATGCCATGGCAACACGTGAGAGGAGCTCCTGGGGCGTAGTGGTGCACCACCCGAGCCGACGGGCCGACGTGGCGCAGACCTACGAACGGCTGGCCCAGCGCCTGGGGCGGGAGCGCCCGGGCTACGTTCTGTGGTGCCTCGATACGCCCATGGACGCCCCCCTGGCCCACGCGGCGAAGGCCCCCGCCGGCTGCGAGATCTCGGTGGTGCCGCTCTTGCTGGCGCCGGGCAAGCACTACGCCGAGGACGCCCGCGGGCTGGCCGACGCCCTGGCCGCGGCCCGCCCGGATGTCACCGTGCGCCTGCGATCGCCTCTGCTCGAGGACGAGTCCTTCCTGACCTCCTGGCTCGAGCGTCTGTAGGTCCGACCTGTCTCCCGTCCACCCGTACCGACTGGTTCCGTCCCTGTCGTCGCTTTTCTTTCCACACCAGTCGCGATAGACGTATGGTACCTCGGAGCCATGGAGCCATGGAGCCATGAGGAGCCCGCATGCGTCTACCCGTCGACCTGCGCAGTGACACCGTGACCCAGCCCACGCCGGCCATGAGGACGGCCATGATGGAGGCCGACCTGGGCGACGACGTGTTCCAAGACGATCCTACCATTTTGCGCCTCGAGCAGCGGGGCGCCGAGGTGGTGGGGCAGGAGGCCGGGCTGTTCATGGCCAGCGGGACCATGGGGAACCAGGTGGCCATCATGACCCACGCCCGCCGGGGGAACGAGGTCCTGGTGGGGCGCCCCTGCCACATCCAGGAGCACGAGGTGGGCGCGGCGGCCGTCCTGTCGGGAGTGACCCTGGCGCCCATCGACGCGCCCACGGGGCTGTTGCACCCCGACGACGTGGCCCGGGCCATCCGCTCGCCGGACGTACACCACCCCGAGACGGGGCTCCTGTGCCTGGAGTGCGCCCACTCCAGCGGCGCCGTCCAGCCCATCGACAGCCTCCGGGCTGCCATCGACGTGGCCCGCGACCACGACGTGCCCGTGCACCTGGACGGCGCCCGAATCTTCAACGCGGCCCACGTCCTGGAGACCACCGCCGCCGAGGTGGCCCAGGGCGCCGACTCGGTCATGTACTGCCTGAGCAAGGGCCTCGGAGCGCCCATCGGGTCGTTGCTCTGCGGGAGTCGGGACTTCATCGCCCGCGCCCGTCGGAACCGCAAGAGCCTCGGCGGGGGCATGCGCCAGGTGGGGTTTCTGGGCGCCGCCGGGCTTTACGCCCTGGAGCACCACGTGGCGCGGCTGGGGGAGGATCACACCCGGGCAGACCGCCTCGCCGCCGCCCTGGCCGAGGTTCCCTCCATCTCCATCTGCGAGGACCGTCGGCACATCAACATGGTCTGGTTCCGGCACGCCGACGGCGGCGACCCCCTGCGCCTGGTCCAGGCCATGTTGGATCGCCAGGTCAAGATCTTCCGCCCCCTGGGGGGCGAGTGGCGCCTGGTCACGCACCTCGACATCGATGACGAAGCCCTCGACTACGCCATCGATCACCTCCGCGCCGTCTTTGGGCGCCCTTGAGCCCTGGCTCTTCTCCAAGTGATTGAATCCGTTCCCCCACGTTGTGAAACGCACCCACCGCGCGAAGCGCGGGCACCCCTGGCAGGGGCGGGGGGGTGCAGTGAGCCGCGAAGCGGCGGAGTAGTCTGCGGTAATTGGACAGCGTAATGAGAAGCGCATAGGGTAGCGTTCTCCAGAAGTGCTTGCTGCTTCACCGCAGGGGAGGAGGGGAACGTCCGTGAGCAAATGGGGCTTTTCTGTCCGGGGCTTGCAACTTTTGTTGCGGCTGGCATCATCAGGACACCAGCCCGAAGAGGCCCCCATGAACTGCCCCAACTGCGGCGCGCCCATGCGCCTGGTGACCGGCCGCGAGTACTTCGTCTGCGACCACTGCACCACCTTCCACTTCCCCAACGAGAGCGACGAGGGGGTGCGGGTGCTGGGGCAGGGGACTGACCTGCGCTGCCCCGTGTGCAACACCGAGCTGGTGACCGGCGCCATCGAGTCCCACCTCATCCGCACCTGTCCCAACTGCCGGGGCATCCTGGCGCGGCGCCGCGCCTTCGGCTGCATCGTGGAGAAGCGCCGCGGCAAGTGGACCGGCGGCAAGCACGTGCCCAAGCCCATCTCGACCGAGGACCAGAGGCGGCGCCTCATCTGTCCGCTGTGTCAGGGCCCCATGGATCTGCACCCCTACCTCGGCCCGGGCGCCGTGCTGGTGGACACCTGTGGGGACTGCGCCGTGGTGTGGCTGGACAAGGGCGAGATGACCATCATCGAGCGGGCGTGAGGAGCCGGGCGGTGCCCATCTACGACATCAGCCGACCCCTCGGTCCGTCCACCGTTGTGTGGCCCGGTGACGTGGAGGTCACCCTGGAGCGCACCACGAACCTGGCGGCCGGGGACCTGGTGAACACCAGCGCCCTGCGCACCACGGTGCACGCCGCCAGCCACCTGGACGCGCCTCGGCACCTGTCGGATGCCGGGATCGGTGTGGACGAGGTGGACCTGTCGCGTTGCCTGGGCCCGGCGCGGGTCCTGGAGGTTGGCGCCGCCGCGACCATCGGTCCGGACCTGGTGCCCGCCCTGTCCGGCGTGTCGCGGGTGCTGTTCAAGACCGCGGGGAGCGCTGGGGCTCCGGCCGCGTGGCCGCCGTCCTTCATCGCGTTGGAGCCCGAGACGGCAGCGTCACTGGCAGACGCCGGCGTGGTGCTCGTGGGCGTGGACACGCCCTCGGTGGATCCCGCCGACAGCGAGGACCTGCCCGCGCACCGCGCGCTGCTGGGGCGCGGGGTGGTGGTGCTGGAGAACCTGTGGCTGGGCGAGGTGGCGGCGGGAGACTATGAGCTCATCGCCCTGCCGCTGCGCCTGGTGGGCGCCGACGGCTCCCCGGTGAGGGCCGTGCTGCGCTCGTTGGAGCCGAAATGAGCCGGTGAGCCGAAATGAGCTGGTGAGCCGACATGAGCCGGTGAGCCGACATGAGCCGGTGAGCCGACATGAGCCGGTGAGCCGACATGAGTTTGTGAGCTGACATGAGTTTGTGAGCCGACATGAGCCTGTGAGGTGTCTCTTGATCGAGATCGACATTCCTGGAAGGGGCCTGGTGCGACTGTCGCACCTGGTCCTAGACTACAACGGAACCCTGGCCGTGGACGGAGCCGTGATTGACGGCGTAGCGGAGCGTATCGGGCGGCTCTCCGAGTACGTCGAGGTCCACGTGGTGACGGCCGACACTTTTGGCAAGGCGGCGGCGGGGCTGGCGGGGATCGATTGCACGGTCACGGTGCTGGAGCCGGGTGACCAGACCGAGGCCAAGCGGCGGTACGTGGTCGACCTCGGGGCCGGGTCCGTGGTGGCCATGGGCAACGGCCGCAACGACCGGGAAATGCTGAAAGTCGCGACGTTGGGAGTCGTCACGGTCCTGGGGGAGGGTGCCGCCGTGGAGACCCTGGTGGCCGCAGACCTGGTCTGCAGCTGCATTTTGGATGGCCTCGATCTGCTGCTCCACCCGCTGCGACTCAAGGCGAGCCTGAGGGCCTGATCCGGGCGTTGCGGTCGGGCGCGGGCCCCGGCCGCAGATAATTGACCGACCCGCCTTGACACGGTGGCGGTGTTGCTCAATACACACCTTCCATGAGCGAGAACCAGGCCCCGGCCGATTCCATCCGTGACCTCTATGCGGAGCGCCGAGAGCGCTTTGGTCTGGAGCGGGACCAGCTCCAGCGCAGGGCGCGGCTCATGGCCAATGGCCGGTTGGTGTGTTTTCTGCTGGCCGTGATCGCCGTGGCCGCGGGGCTGTGGCAGTTCGACGGGGTCGTGTATTGGCTGGTGGGGACCGGGGCGGGGCTCCTGGCCCTGTTCGTGGTGCTGGTCGTCAAGCACGATGGGGTGCTCCAGGAGCTGGACCGCAGGGAGCAGCTATGGAACATCAACGGTGAGGCCACTCTGCGGCTGGACAGGAAGTGGGCCAACCTCGCCCACCTCACCGTACCCGAGGCGGTGGGCGACGATCCCGTGGCACGCGACCTGGACCTGTTTCACAGCGATCGCCGGCGGGCGTCCCTGTATCAGCTTCTCGGAACCGCGAACACGCCGCCGGGGCGGACGACCCTGGCCCGGTGGCTCCTCGAGCCGGCGGAGCCCGGCGAGGTTCGCGCTCGGCAGGAGGCCGTGGCGGAGCTGGCGCCGCTGCTCGACTGGCGGCAGGAGCTGGCCTACCGCGGTCGGGAGATGGCGCGCCTGCCCCCGGACACGGGGCCCTTCCTGGCCTGGGCGGAAGGCAAGCCCTGGCTGGTCGTCAAGGCCTGGCGCGTCTGGGTGCCCCGGCTGCTGGTGGTAGCCACCCTGACCCTCGTGGCGTTGCACATCGCCGGGGTGCTGCCCGCCTTGTGGCTGGGCATGATCGTGTTGAACCTCCTGTACACCGCCCTCCAGGGCGGCCGAGCGCGGGAGACCTTCGCGCAGGTCTCCTGGCGCGAGCGCGCCTTCCGGCACTTCTCCCAGCTCTTTGAGCCCCTCGGGGAGACCCGCTTCGAGGCCGGGCGGATACGGACGTTGCAGCGGGCGCTCGTGTCGGACGGCCTCACGGCGCACCGGCAGATGAGGCGGCTCGACGCCATCAACGGCTACGCCGACCTGCGCCACTCGGGGCTGGTGCACATCGGCCTCCAGGCGCTCACCTTGTGGGACTTCCACGTGCTGTACGCCCTGGAGCGGTGGCAGCAGCGGGTCGGCGGCGTCGTGCGCAGGTGGTTCGAGGTGCTGGGCGAGATGGAGGCCCTCTGCGCCCTGGCGGCCCTTCGCCATGACCACCCGGACTGGACCTTCCCAGAGGTGGCGCCCACCGACCCGGGCGAAGCGCGGATCGTCGGCGAGGGGCTCGGCCACCCGCTGCTGCCCCCCGAGACCTGCGTATGCAACGACGTGACCGTGGGGCCGCCGGGCACCTTCCTGCTGGTGACGGGCTCCAACATGTCGGGCAAGTCCACGCTCCTGCGAGCCATCGGCGTCAACACGGTCCTCGCCCAGGCCGGTGGACCGGTCTTCGCCGGCTCCATGCGGCTGACACCGGTGGACCTGGGCACCAGCTTCAGGGTCCATGACTCCCTGGAGGCGGGCGTGTCCTTCTTCATGGCCGAGCTGCGACGGCTCAAGGAGGTCGTGGACCAGGCCAGCGGTCGCGAGCCTGGGAACGGCCGCACGCTCCTGTTCCTGCTCGACGAGATCCTCCAGGGCACCAACGTGTTCGAGCGCCAGGTGGCGGTGAGGCATGTCATCGTCCACCTCCTGGACCAGGGCGCCCTGGGCGCGGTCTCCACCCACGATCTGAGCCTCGCCGACGCCGAGGGGCTGGCCGGCGCGGCGCAGCCGGTGCACTTCACCGAGACCTACGAGCGCGACGCGGACGGACCTCACATGCACTTCGACTATCTGCTTCGACCAGGCGTGGCGCCCACATCGAACGCGCTCAAGCTGCTCGAGATCGTGGGCCTCGGGCGCGCCGGGGACCGTGGCGCCCAACCCGACGAGGACTGATGCAAGACCTGACCCCACGAGAGACCGCCCAGGACCTGAGCCTCAGGATCGCGCGTCCGCTCCTGGCCTACCTCGCCGACACCCGGGGCGAGGAGGTCCGCGACGAGGTCCTGACCGAGGCCGGGCTCGAGCCCCGCGATTTCAACCACGAGGACCGCTGGGTCTCCCATGAGGAGTTCGAGGAGGTGATGGCCGCGGGGCGCCGTCGCCTGGAGAGCGACGAGGAGTTCGCCACGGCCAACCAGTACCAGATCGACAAGCAGTACGGTCCCTTGACCCTGGTGCTGCGGTTCACCTCTCTGCGACGCGTGGTGGAGACCTTCGACCGTACGCGGCACCTGGTGACCCGCATCAGCCGGTACGAAGCCGAGCCCCTGTCCGATCCCCTGTCGGGACGCGACGTGCTGCGCATCCGCTACCGGTCCACCAAGGCCGAGAGCCGCCTCACCTGTCTTTGTCGGCGGTCCCAGTGGGCGGTCCTCCCCTCTGTCCTTTGGGGCCTGCCCCCGGCGGTCATCACCGAGCGCAAGTGTATCGCAAAGGGAGACGACTGCTGCGAGTGTGACATGCGTTGGCAGGAGCCCTTCCGGTGGCGGGCGCCGCTGTTGGGGCTCGTCGCGGGCACCGCGATGGGCCTGGCCCTGTGGCTGGCCACCGGCCTTTCGTGGGTCATACCCTGGCCGGCGCTGGTGGGGGTCGTGGCAGGGCTGCACTGGAGCCTGGTGCGAGTGGAGCGCACCAAGGAGGCGTTTCAGCAGGCCAAGTCCATCGAGGCCGAGCAGTTCGTGGCACGCCACCTGGAGGCAACCGACGAGCTCCTGCGTCTGCATCGGCGCCAGGAGGACTGGACCGCCCGGGTGGAGCGGCAGTCCCTCCAGTCCAGCCACACCCTCGGCGAGGTCCTCACCCGGTTGCAGAGGATGACCCACGACGACCCGGCCGCGATGCGGGACCTCTCCCACGACCTGCGCAATCCCCTGACCGTGGTGCGGGTGTCAGCGGACTTGCTGACCGATTCCATCGCGCAGGGCGCAGACCCAGCGCAGCTCGAGCGGTACGCCACGCACCTGCAGACCGGCCTGGGGCGGCTCAACGACATGCTGGACGACGTCATGCGTCTGGCCGGGACGCAGCCCGAGTCCGCCGACCAGGGCCGGCCGCTCGAGGTGGTCGACACAGCGCCCCTTCCGGATCGGTACCGTCGCCAGCTCCAGGCTCTGACGGTGGATCGAGAGCTGAGCATCAGCGTGGAGTTAACCCGCGAGGTCCCCGCGACGCTCGAGACCCACCCCTCCATCCTCGATCGGGTCATGGACAACCTGCTGACCAACGCCGCCAAGTACACCGAGCGCGGCGGCATCAACGTACGGATTGGCGGCGTGCCGGGCTACCTCTGCCTCAAGGTGGCAGACTCTGGCCGGGGTATTCGCCCGGAGCGCCTGGAGGGTGTCCTCACGGGCCTGGAGGTGGACGCCGCCCCTCTGGTGGGCGACAGCCGCGGCCTCGGCCTCTCGGTGGTGGTCCGTCTCCTGGACCGCCTGGGCGGCCGCCTGGAGGTCCTGTCCCGCCCCGACATGGGCACCACCTTCTGGGTGTACGTTCCCACGCAGTCGCCTGGGCGAAGCCGCACGGACGCCGTGGACGAGCCCATCGAGCGCGTGGTCCGACGGATCGTCACCATCCGCGATGAAGGCGCCGACGCGCCGGAAGTCTATCATTGACCGGCAAAGTCCGATCCGGGCCCCTGGCCATGGTGGCCTCGGTCAGCCGACTGCACATCGTGGCCATCGCGGCCCTGGGGACCTTCACCTTCGGTTGGATCTTCACCGGGCGATACCCCTGGCTCCTGGCGGTGATCTGCGGCGTGGACTGGTTCGTCGTGAACCTGCTCAACCGCGTGGTGGATCTGAAGGAGGACCAGGTCAACGCGATCAAGGGCGTGGACTTCGTCGTCCGTCATCGCAGGTCGGTGCTGGGGGTGGGTTTCGGGACGCTGGCGGGGTCGCTGGTGGTGGTGCACCTCGTCCACCCGGAGGTGACCCCCCTCCGCGTGGCGTACCACCTGCTGGGGCTGGTCTACAACTGGCGGCTCCTGCCCGGCCGGCGGCGCCTCAAGGAGCTGTACCTGCTCAAGAACACCGCCTCGGCCATGGGGTTCATGCTAACCGTGTTCGGCTACCCCCTGGCCGCCGCGGGCTGGGGGCGGGACCCGTCGCGGCTCCTGTCGGACGTGACCCTGGCGACGATCCTCATCGGCGCCGGGTTCTTCTTCCTGTTCGAGCTGAGCTACGAGGTCATCTACGACCTGCGGGACGCCCCGGGGGACACCGCCGCGGGGGTGCGGACCTTCCCCGTGGTGCATGGCGAGAGGGGCGCCGTTCGCATCATCGACGGGCTCCTCCTCACGTCCCTGGCCATTCTCCTCGGCGGGTACGCGCTCGGCCGTGTCCCCTGGCGGATGGCCATCATGTTCGCCGCGCCCGTGCTTCAGCTCGTGCTCTACAAGCGCATGGTTCGGCGAGGCATCACCTCGGCGGACTGCGTCGGCCTGACCTGGCTCGGCGCGGGGCTGCTGACCGTCTACCACCTGTGGGTGGCCGCGGGTCTACCCGGCGCCCGAGGGGGCTGACACGCCGTCCGGGGGCCAGCCAAGACGAGACCCCCGTTGACCCGCCCCCAGTCCCTCTCCATACTTGAACGAACGTCCCAAAGTCAGCATGATCCTCTCTGTACGGGGTGAGCCATGCGCTGGGAATGAACGAGGCGGTTGGTCACCACGACAGGATCCTGGAGAGAAGGTGCTCATGAACGCTCAAGACCCCGCACACAGTGTGAAAGCGATAACAGACACTCTGCCGCCGAACGTGCTGTTGGTCGCGGCGGCCAAGACCCGTGATCCGGGCGAGGTCCAAGCCGTCGTCGAAGCGGGAATCACCGCCATCGGCTACAACTACATTCAAGAGGCCGAGGTCAAACGACAACAACTCCGGGAGTGGGAGGCCACCGAGGCGCCCCATCCGGTGCAGTGGCATCTGATCGGACACCTGCAGCGCAACAAGGCGAAGAAAGCCGTCGAGCTCTTCGACATGATCGAGACGATCGATTCAGTGCGACTGGCCGAGGCCGTCAATCGTCACTGTGTCGCCGCTGACAAGGTCATGCCGGTCCTGATTGAAATCAACAGCGGTCGCGAGTCCAACAAGACCGGGGTGCCGCCCGACCAGGTGCCTGCGCTGGTTCACGAGGTCGCGGCCTTGCGTCATCTCAAGGTGTTGGGATTGATGACCATGGGACCGCGCTTTGGTGAGCCCGAAAGTGCCCGACCGTATTTTCGTCTGACAAAAGAGCTGTTTGACCAACTCGCCGCCGAGAGGATCGCGGGGGTTGAGATGAAACACCTCTCGATGGGCATGAGCAACAGCTACCGACAGGCGATCGAAGAAGGCGCGAACATCATACGCATCGGCACCAAGCTGTTTGGCGACCGTGCGGACTAGCAGTGCTCGGGCCCTGCCAGGGAAGGGAAGCGTTCCATCGTGCGATGTTGGCAGGGCAAGTCCGACTGCCCGGACTCGCCGAGAAGCGGAGAGGCTCATGATCGGGTGCGTTGTCTGTAACGGCGAAATCCACGACTACGGAAGGGCGAAATCGCAAATACGCAGTGCCGGGTTGGTGGTTGCCGCCGATGGTGGATCCACACATCTCGAGGTCATGGGAATAGTGCCGCATGCAATCATCGGCGATATGGACTCGGTGGGGCGTGCCTGGTGGCCCGAAGGCGAGCCCATCGAACGCGTGCGGTTCCCGCCGGACAAGGACAAGTCGGATGCGGAGCTCGCCATCGATTTGGCCTTCGAGCGCGGCTGTGATTCTGTTTCGTTGCTTGGCGCGACCGGCGGGCGGTTGGATCATGAGCTCGGCAATGTCAGCCTGTTGGCCAAGTACGCCGGGAGGGTCGCGATCGTCGATGGCGGGGCGACGCTTGTCGCGGTGGCCCCTTCCCATGAATGCGCCTTGCGCGGGAAGCCGGGGGCGATTGTGTCGCTGATCCCCTTTCCCGCCGCGGAACGAGTCACGACTCATGGGCTCGAATATGGCCTCGTGAGCCATGATCTCACGCCGGGAACTCGCGGCGTCAGCAACGTCTTGCTCGAGTCCAAAGCCAGCGTCTCTGTCAGAGGAGGGCTCTTGTTGGTCTACATGGAAAATACGGATTCCTGAGGTGACCGAGCCCCGCCCGCCATACCGCTTCGATTTCGACCCGGTCGCCGCCGGATACGACCAGTGGTACGAAACCGCCGCAGGCCAGGTCTACGACATACTCGAAAAGCGCGCCGTGCAAAGGATGATCGCGCCGGCACGAGCTGGCGACGCGCTGCTGGAGGTAGGTTCGGGAACAGGCTGGTGGAGTCGCTTTTTCAGCGCCCTTGGCTACCGGGTTACGGGCGCCGAGATCTCGCCGGCGATGGTCGAAATCGCGCGAAACAAACACATCCCGAACGCGAAATTCGACGTCGCCGACGCACACCGGTTGCCGTTTCCCGACCACAGCTTTGCGGTCTCGGCCGCGATCACGGCGATCGAGTTCACGCGTGAGCCGCAGGTGACGATTCGTGAGATGGCTCGCTGCACCAAACGCGACGGTCAATTGATTCTCGGCGTTCTCAACGACGCAGCGCCGATCAATCGGCAGCGCAAGGCCCAGGCGACAGGCCCATTCGCAGCCGCACGTTTTTTCACCATCGACGAGGTCCACACGTTGCTCGCGCCCTTCGGAGCGACGACGATTGTACCGGCGGCGTTCCCACTATCGATGCGGCTGCCGGTCGCGTTGACCGGTCCGGCCGACGACCTGCAGAGGCTCTTTCGAGTACAAACGAGCGCGTTTCTTGCCGCAAAGGTCCAACGATGAACATCCAGGCTGAATTGAGTCTCTACCCGTTGAAAACCGGTTCGTTGGACACCGCGATTTCGCGCTTCATCGACGACCTGGCCCAGGCGGATGTCGTGGTGACGCGCGGCCCCATGAGCACCGTCGTCTCCGGTGAAAACGAGACCCTCTTCGCCGCCGTGTCCAGGAGCTTCGAAAAAGCAGCCTTGTCCGGTGAGGTTGTCCTGGTCGCGAAGTTCTCGAACGCGTGCCCGGCGCCAACCCCGAGGGATCAGTCCTGGTCCGCGTCCTCTTCGGGCTGAGCTCCAGCGTCCGAGGGGTCGAGCCAGGGAAAGCCGTAGGTGGTCAGTGGGCCTGAATCGATGGCGGCATCGGCAAGTACCTCGGCGTCGGGGGGGTCGAGGTGGGCCACATCGGGCGGATCGAGGTGGGCCACATCGGGCGGATCGAGGTGGGCCACATCGGGCGGATCGAGGTGGGCCACATCGGGCGGGCCGCCCGCGTCGGTGACCGTGCCCACGACCCGACCGTCACAGGCCGCTGCGCCCAACCCCAGGGCGACTGCCACCACGGTACCCCCGATCCTGGTCCGTAGCCGCGGGGGCACCCTGGGCCGCAGCCTCCCCCCATCGATCTCCTCGATGACCTCTTCGAGGATCCTTCTCATTTCGCGGTCCGACACGTCGAGCTCCCGGCAGGAGTGATCCGATTTCTGTTCGATCTTCAGCTATTCTGCACGCACCGTGCCAAGATCCGCGGTGAGCAATTCCGGGGGAATCGCGCGATTCCAAGCCCCGAAACCACAGATATCTGTCGAAACTAGATCTTGCGGCGCACGGTGATGATGGCGGGGCGGGAGGGGGGACACTGGAGGGGGGGACAGTGGGGACGTGGTTGGCTTTTTCGCCCATCGCAAGAATGATCTTTGACGTTTCTATGTAATCTCAAGTTGTTACGCTCTCAACAAGGGGTTCCAGCCTTCCGAAAAACAACCGTATCCATTGTA
>Ga0272441_10000260_pt1 | contig 120930 bp, 155 predicted proteins | sample SSMProp6N_FD_193582 | JGI IMG/M metagenome (GOLD analysis project Ga0272441, IMG submission 193582) | Marine sediment archaeal communities from Little Sippewissett salt marsh, Falmouth, MA, United States - SSM-Prop-6N | ecosystem: Environmental > Aquatic > Marine > Wetlands > Sediment ...
GGGTATTAGTTTTAGATATTACTTGACATCAAACTGGAAGTGGTCTATAAGAAGGGGTTTCGAATGAGAGCTTTACGGATACGGATGGTAGGCAAGCAGGACGTTAATAAGGATGATTACTATTTTACGACTACTCATGTTCCTGCTTTAATCGATCTGAATCGTGCTGTGATACATTTTTATCCAGACGAAGAGGCAAATGGCCCTGGTTTTGGTGGCGAGTTAGTGGTCCGACACTACGACCCACACATGAAGGCCTCGGCTGTGCAGAAGTCTTATAGAAGGAGACGTAGAAAGACTTCGTCAGACGATGCGACAGAGCCTGAAGATCAGAATTCGGAGGTTTTAGAGGAAGAAGACGAGTAGGATCTATCACCATCTAATCTTTTACTACATTCTACAGACGGGTCTAATATGTCTTCTGATTTCATGTACAGACTCTCTACGTTGGAACCGGTTGTGTGGTCTTATGCAAGGCATTACGAGATAAAAGGAATCCTCCCAGCAGACGATTTGTATCAAGAGGGTCTTATAGAGCTTGACAAAACTTCCTCCCTGGAGTTTTATAAGAACCTTTCCCGCGAGCAGTTCGCTACTTACTTCAGAGTAAGACTCTCCAGCAGATATAGACGGTTGATCCGCTTTCACACTCAGCAGAAGCGGGACTGGAGAAGTACTGTCTATTTTGATGAGTTCTTAGAAGAAAAAAGCTTTAGCAGGGTGGAGGAATCAGATCCATTCACTGTTGATGCATCGTCTTTGCCTTACTTCTGTGGCAGCAATACTGATTCTCCCTATACAGAGCTAGAGCTAAGGGGTAAGGCAAAGGAGGCTGAAGAGTTCATAGAAGCTGTTAAAGCAGGGTTAGATTTGGACTCAAGAAAGGCTTTCGAGCATATCATTTCTGGTGACTTCCCCGAAGAGATTAAAGCAGAGTATCAACGTGTTCCCGGACATGTGTCTATCACAGTGTTAAGCAAGATACTTGGATGGGATCGCGGGAAGACCTGTTATGCGCTCAAAAGAATCAAGAAGTGTGCTTCTGCTGTCATAAAGAAGCAGTTTCGTACAGGCTCACTTCTTTGGACTAAAGACAACGTTAAAGACGTAATCAAACGACAAAAGTGAGGACGTATGATCTATCATCCAACAGAGATACAGGTTTTTCATGATTTGGTACTTGTCAGAAGGATTGATACGGTACAGACTCCAGGTGGTTTGATTCTGCCATACCATCCGGACAAAAAAGAATCAAACATTGTTAAGGTGGTCCAGGTGGGCTGTGGCGTCGTGAATAAGCCTGAGACAGTGCCGCAGTGCTGCCCCGGTGAGTATTGGCTAGTTGCTCGATACATTGGGACGATTATAACGCTAAATGGTCTTGATCATGTATTGGTCAAGTGGAACGACATGCAGGCGCGAGTATCCTTTTCTGAGGAAGCCAGGAAGCTTTTGGATGATGCGTTAGATTCCAAGGAAGGTCTTGCTAATGAGCGAAAGGCTTCTTGATGTTGCTTGTACAAAGTGTCCACTTCATCTAAGCGCGTTTACTGTTAAGGTAGCTAGTAGAGGATCTGAGAAGCCTCGAATACTCTTTGTTGGTGAAGCACCTGGTAGGGTCGAGGACAAGGCTGGCCAAGCCTTTGTTGGCAAGTCTGGTAAGAAGCTCAAGGAGTTATTTGGCCGGACGGGTATCGATGAGGACTGGTGTCGCTTCACCAACGTCGTTAGGTGCCTCCCACCGGGTCAAGGTGGGGCCAGTGTCAGGCCACCTTATCCCGAAGAGGTAGAAGCCTGCAGAGACTATTTAGAAGCAGAGATAGTCTCATGTGATCCTATATTCATTGTTCCACTTGGCCTTAGTGCTATAAAGTTTTTCTGTCCTAATCTAAAGACAGTCAAAGGAGCACGTGGTAAACGCCATGTTGTAGAGTTTCCATCGATAACATGGAGCTATAAGAAGTACAGGAAGTGGCTTCAGATCAAAGGCCTCGACGATGAGGTAAAGCAGGTATCCTCTGAAGGCCAGATGAAGGCTCAGCTAAAAAAAGCTATCAAGTCTGGGTTTCCAAATATACCGACAAAGACCTATACTGTTTGGCCGACGTTTCACCCCGCTGCAGTTCTTCGGGGGAATGCTGAAGCCGAACAACACATGGTTGAAGACTTCAGCTATATCAGGCATCAGATCACAGGGGAGTCTTCCATTCCCTGGCAGAAGTATAGGATTCTAAAGACTCTTGATGAGATCAAAGAAGTCTATGAGAACATAAAACAGCTTTACTTAACCGGGCAAATAAAGCACATTGTTTCAGATGTTGAAACGACAACTCTTGAAACGCATTTATGTCCGTTCTATGAGCTACTGTGTTTCTGTATTACATGGGGCGAAGAGCAGTCGGTTACGATTCCTTTCAACCATAAAGACAGCCCGTTTTTTAATGATAAGCTCTTACTTGATGCAGTTCGCTCTCTCACGAATGAACTTTTCGAGCTAGTTCCTGTTGCGAACCATAACCTCAAGTTTGATGTTCAGGCGTTTTGGAAGGCAGGCATCCATGTTAAGAAGGTATCTGATGATCCGATGCTTGCTGCCTGGACACTTTTCAACGATACAGCAGAGCATGGATTAGAAGCTCTGACAACGCGTTATACGGATATGTTGTCCCACAAGGAAGAGTTTAGCTTGGCCTATAATACTCTTCCCAATTACATGCCGTTGGAGGAAAAATATCATCGGGCAGATGGTGAGATCCCAAAGTTTTGTATCGAAGACGATAGTGGTAACCTTTATCGTCCTAAACACTATGGGGATGTGGATTTTGATATCCTCTGCAGGTACTGCGCAGCGGATGGTGATGGTACGTTTCGTCTCCAGGTTGTGTTAGAAAAGATCTTGCGGGAAAAGGGTTTGTGGGAGTCTCATCAAGCGCTTGCCATAAGAGCAACGCTGCCCGTTGCACAGATGGAATGGGATGGTATCCGACTTGATGTGGATATGTTCCGGAAGTCTCAAAAAGAGTTTGAAAGGTCTTTGTCTCAAATAACACAGTGGTTCGAGGATCGTGGTTATTTAGAAGAGGCTTTGGAGGTTGTTAATACTCGGCTCAAGAAACCGGCTAAGTCAGCAAAGCTCACAAGTACGAATGTCAAACGAGCTATCGTTTACGACATACTTGGGTTTCCTGTTAAGAAGAAAACGAAGAACAAAGATCCATTAAAAAGACTTCCTTCCACAGACAAAGAGGCTATAGAAGAGTGCCTAGAGCAGTGTTTGAAGCATAAAGGTACAGCTAAAGACAAGCAAGGTTTCTACTCGCACCGAATAGAGGCTCTGACCAAGATCTTAACGTTCAACAAGGACAATAAAACTCTTACCAGTTACCTGAAGCGACTTCCAGAGCAAGTTGACGAAAACAAAATAGGTCACACGCATCTGGGAATACGAACAACAGACACTGGCAGATTTAACTGTAAGTCACCTTCATGGCATATTATCCCCTGGCACTCCATTATCAAAAAAGCTATCGTGCCCCTTCATGAAAATGGTTTGATCATGGTTTCGGACTTTGCACAGCAAGAGCTAAGAGTCCTGGCTATGGTGACACAGGATGAAAAGCTCTTAGCTGCGTTTTCTAGTGATCGGGACCTGCACCGATACGTTGCGTCTTTGTGCTACAAAAAGCCTGAAGAGGACATTACCGATGCAGAGAGACGAGACACAAAGTCTGTCTCTTTTGGTATTATATTTGGTCGTGGTGCGCCTGCTATTGCTGCACAGTTAAATATCTCCATAGACGAAGCGCAAGGCTTGATTGATCTGTGGATGACAACTTTCCCCAAAGTCAAGGAGTGGATTGATAGGCAGCACGAATTAGCACACAAGAACATGGAGGTTTGGACATGTTCAGGGTTCCATCGCATCTTTCCAGAGGGTATGTATGATGTTGGTGAAATAGAAAGAAGAGCACAAAATACACCGATTCAGGGTCCTGCTTCTGATATCTGTGATTATGCGATGATTCGCGCACAGGAAATTCTGTCAAAGGTAACCCAGCTACAATCAAAGCTCTGGGTTACGATTCATGACAGTCTTTGTTTTTCAATCTATCCATCGGAACTTTTGCCTATTGCAAACCTGGCAAGGAAGACAATGGTTGACTTAACACAAAGAGAGTTGCCGTGGGTGAAAATACCGCTAAAGAATGATTATGAAGTTGGGGTGACATGGGGTGAGCTTTTGAAAATGGAGCTACTCCAGGAGTTTGGAAAAGTTGAGCTAGATGGTCCTACAGAATACTATGATCGCTTTGTCGAGTGTGTAATGAATTGGCAAAAGACACCAGAGCTATTATATGAAGAAACAAGGACAAAAGAAGGAGACGATGGATCTGTTGTAGAGTACACAAAATCTACTTGGAACTTAGCTGTTAACTAATAATAATACCTCTACGACCACCGTTTTGTGCAAATACTTCATTCCAGTAAGGAGGGCACTGGCCTATATACCAAAGGAGGGTATATGTCCATTTCTGATAGTGGGTATCTTGCTATTGTCAAGCTTGCAGTTCGTAATGAACAGCTTGATTCAGAGGACAGGGTTGTGCTTAAAGAGGTTGTCAACGGACTTGACATAACGAGTCCACAAGCTTTTCTGGACATGAATCAGAGATGGACGATCCAACAAAGATTAGAAGCAAGTATGATCTACTTGCTTACGAAGTATGAATCGAGAGCGGCTAAACAGGAGCGTTTCACGGAGGAAGTCGAGGCAGCAGAGTTTCTAAGCCTGCCAGAAAAGAAGTCTGATGGGAAGAGGTACACAGTAGAAGATAAAAAGAGCTTACTGAAGTTGGAGGATACCGTAAGGACATGTAACAAAACTCTGCTAGATACACAAGAACTAAGTAATTTGATGAACAAGTTAGCCAAGTCTGTATTTGGTCGAAACCAGAAATTAGATCACATGGGCGTGAATTATCGTCGAGAGCTTTCATGTGATGAGAATTCCCACTAAGGGAATCTTTGTACTAAGGAGCCACCGTGCAAATTACTGTCCATAAGCCTAATCTCGAAGTCATCTCGCAAGAAGCAAAGCGTATCAGGCTCGAAGGTGGAGGTAGCGGAGAGATCAAGCGATTCGATTTCAAGGAAGGCAAAAACACCATACGGCTTCTACCTCCCTGGAGTGTTAAGGGTCTTTTGTTTAAGAAGTTCATGACGCACTTTAGTATCAAGCCTGAAAACAGCATCTTTAACTGCCTTTCGACGTGGCCGGACAAGTATGATTCATGCTTTGTCTGTGAGTCCCTAGATAAGGTACAAGCGCTCTTTCCAGACCTTGACTTGTGGCGACAAAGAGCAACTGTTAATTACCATTCTAACGTGATAGACAGAGCCGATGAAGACAAAGGTGTCCAGATAGCCAGGATCACACCTGGAGTCTATAACTGGATTATGCTACAAATGGATAATCCTGAAGTAGGGGATTTGTCTGACTACGAAAGCGCGTTTGATATTGTCGTAACAAAAACTGTTGAGAAAAAGGGCAATCAAAAACGGACAACTTATAAGTGTGATAGAGCTGTTAACAGGACAGCTTTGCATGAAGATGAGGACATAGTAGCATCATGGTTAACATCTATCTATGACCTGGACCGGATCGTAGCTCCTCCAAAGGACGAGATCTTATCGGAGATGAAGGGTGCATCCAGCCGGATGCTGACGTACTATCAGCGCAAGCACAGGGATGGGGCAGACCTCGGGGAGGATAGTCCGGACTCAGATCCAGCCCCAGCGCCTTCTGAGCCTTCTGAGGTTGCGTCCAAATCCAATGGCAGCCCATCGGGGCAGTCGGTGGAAAAGAGCGCTCCTGCTGATAGCCTCGAAGAGCTAGACCCGTCCCAGTATCCCCCCTGCCATGCGAGCCTTGATGCGCCCAAGAAGAACGAAAGCGGCACCATCGGGTTTGATCCGTCTGGCGAAGACTGCATTACCTGTGCATTTGAGTTTGCGTGCATGGACGCTAAAGCTGCTAAGGGTCTTTAATGCCAAACTCTGATGTTTCCCACCTTCAGACCGTAACAAAAGACCTAAACAAAGAGTTCAAGTCAATCGTAGCTGTTACAGGCGACGATCTGTGTATCTCTGATGTAACGACAATTGTACCTACCAGAAGCTTTGGCCTTAATAAGGTCTTAGGTGGTGGTGCGCCTTGTGGTCGTGTTGTTGAGATTTTTGGTGATCCGTCTCATGGTAAAAGTACTATCATTGAAGAAATGATGATAGGCTTTCAGCGGTACCCTGGTATCAGCGTGTTAATCGATGCTGATACAGGTTGGTCTCGTAAGCGTGCAGAGATCATGGGGCACAACAGCTCAAGGCATATCCATTTGCAAGCTGATACAGTCGAGTATGGTTTCAAAGTCATTACATCAACCATAGAGCGGCTAAGAATGCCGGGCCGGTTCCCTAAAGAGGTACCTATCGGCATTTTTTGGGATACAATCTCTGCGTCTCAAACAGAAGGTGAAAAGGAAGGTGACAAATACAAAGAGGGAATGATGGACAAGCCAAAGAAGATCAGAGAAGCGCTTCGAAAGCTTGCACCAGAACTCCCTAGAAAGAACGTTTGTCTTGTTTTTGCTTGTCATACCCACGCAGAGGTTAAAGCGAAAAAGGGCCAGCAAGGAAAGAAATCATCTACAGGTGGTGAAGCCATACCGTTCTGGGCTTGCAAACGTATCAAGGTGTGGATAGCGGGCAGATTGCAGCATCCATACAAAGGCGCGGGTATTTTGACAGCGGTGGAAGCCGTTAAAGACAAGCTAAACGCACCGTGGAGACGAGTTGAAATCCCGATTATCCACGAAACAGGGATCAATCCGGGTTATGAGCTAGTGTACTACCTGGTAGATAACTCTTCATGGGTCAATATGCATGGAGCCTATCTTTCTATTCCAGATTATCCGGAGCCTGGTAAGAATCTTGGCTTCTTTCCAAAAGAGTTACATGCCAAGCTAGAGAGATTTCCAGATCTGTTTGACTACCTTTGGTCTTGTGCAGAGCAGACATGGAAAGAGCAACATGGATAACTATAAGCCGAAAGTTTACCTGGAGGTAGAAGGGGGTGAATTAGACTCTGTTTTGGAATGGGTCATGCTCTCAAATTGTCCTTATGATGTACAAGAGGTTGTCTATCCTGATGACATGATCAAGTCTGTTTATTCTACGGTTGAAGAACAGGCAAAAGAGATAGAAGACCTTATCTCTAAGACATCAAGGCTAGAGTGCGCTCTTGAAAAAGAAATCAAACGCGCTAACGATGCCGAGAGCGAGGTTGAAGAGCTTTTGGCACCTAGCAGTCGGAGGCCTCCACCTCATTTCAGGTTACCTGATGAGCGGCCAAGTGTAACCCATTCGTTTCATATCGGATCTTCTGACTTGGGCAAAGGCTATATCACAGCTAGCTACTATCCTGGTACCAAAGATGTTGGTGAAGTTTTTATCAAGATGAATTCAATGGCGACTAAAGTGGATAGTCTTGACAACGCTAAGCAGCAGATTAGCGACTTGACGTGGTTTCTGAAGGGTATTTTAGATCAATTGGCTATTTCTGTGTCAATAGGTCTGCAACGCGGCATACCACTTAGCGTTTATATCAACAGGTTTTCTCACACAAAGTTTACTCCAGATGGAATGACCCATAACAAAGAGATACCTCGGTGTTCATCGATTGTTGACTACTTGTTTCGTTGGCTAGGACGCAAGTTTGGCTCGTAAGTTTAGTCAAGGTGTCTGATGCTGTTATGGCTCATGCTACTGTTAGGAGAGTTGAATGGAGATCCCAATAGTGCAGTTGGAAGAAAAACAGTCTAAGAGTCAAAAAACTCCGGTAAGTCTAGAGCGAGCTGTAATAGGATCTATCTTTGGATTGGGTAATCTCCTTATAGAAGGTGTTTCTTTAACACACAAAGCCGTATCGCGAATTGTAGTAGTACCCTTGGTACTTATGGAGCTATTTGCAACATTAGGACTTTCTTGTGCACAAGAACTCGTTTTATGGATCGTGGTCCATATGGTGCGATTGTCTCATGCAGCCAAGCAAAGAGGGTTGCCCGGAGCCGAGGATTCACTGTCCGCTTAGGTACTCATATGTCAGTAGCTATTGTTGACGGAAATTACCTGTTACATAGATGCATGCGTGTTGGGTCTGTAGCGGACTTGACAACCAAGACAGGGAAGCCTACAGGCGGGTTTTTTGCTTCTCTTAGATTCATACATGGGGCCATATCAGACAGCAATGCTAGCTCTGTCTATGTAGTGTTTGATTCTGGTATTTCGAAGAGACGAAGAGCACTACTACCACAGTACAAAGGCTCTCGTTATAGGGACGAGTCAGATCCTCTATACGAGCCACCAGACGAAGAGCACGCGCTTTACCTAAAGAAGTTTCGGCTTCAAAGAGCAATGCTGCAGTACATACTACCAAGACTTGCAGTGAGAACAGTAAGACTAAAGGAACCACATGGCTGGGAGGCAGATGATCTCATTTACTCGCTAACCAAGCTAGTCCCGTCCAAGAATGTCATTGTGGTTTCTGATGACAAAGACATGTTGCAACTTGTGTCACACACAGAAGATAGGTGTGTACAGGTTTCAAGACCTATTGCTAAGCAGTTTGTGACACAAGAGAACTTCGAGGACTGGTTTGAGTATCCACACGATCAAGAGCTTTTAAGAAAAGCCATACTAGGTGATTCAAGTGATAACATTCCTAAAGTGCCTGGTTGTGGTAAGAAGGGTGTTGATGCCATCTTTGATGAAGGTGCTCCGGTCGATTCTTATCCATTTGGAGATTTTATATGTTGGTGCATGGATCACAGACTCAAGAAGGTGCGCAGTATAGCGGATAACCTTGACGTTGTAATCAGAAACTATGAATTGATGTGTTTTGGTTTTGAAGATATGAGCCTTGCTGAAGCACAGTTAAAAGACATAATCTCAGCGCCGGTAGATGTAGACTTGATCGAAGTCAAGAGTTTTTTGTCTAAGCTGGAACTGGCATCTATTGTCAATGAGCTTCATACGTGGGCCGCGGCTTTTCAGAGATTGAGATGAAATTTCTTCTGTTCACAGACACCCATATTAGCTCTAAAGTGGAGTTTTCTAAGCCTACCGAAGATGGCTTAACAGACTACCTGCATAGAGTAATCAGATCTTTTGAATGGGTAGAAAGTCTAATTGAAAGTCATGATCCTGACTCTGTAGCTATGCTTGGGGATTTGTTTGATACAACAGGCTTTGTCGATACACTTTCTCTGCATGTAGGGTCTAAGGTTTGCAGTAGCTTAATCAGTACGTGTTGTGCGTTAGAAAAGCCGCTTTATTGGGTTGTCGGCAATCACGATATCTATTCAGAAGCAGCACACAATCTAGGGTTCCTAGGTGATCTGTCTACATGGGGTCAAGTTGTAGACAAGCCTCGAATTGTAAGGATTCAAGACACACCGATATTGTTTCTGCCATGGGGCTATGAGCCAAAAGAGGGTGAGTATTCTATCATCTTGTCTCATACAGAAATCAAAGGCGGTATGCTCAACCCAAAGGCTCGCAGTACGGAAGGCATGGACCCAAATCACGGGCCTTGGATATTTAATGGACACTATCATCTTCCAGATCAACTAAGCGAAAGGTGTGTTCAAGTTGGGTCACTTCTTTCTAAGGACTTTAGGGATGGTCCTTCACTTTGTCGTGGTGTTGCTATTGTGGATTACGACGGTAGTAACTGCATTGTCACAAGGATAGCAAACCCACACGAAGTACCGTATAGAACAGTTAGAGTACTAGAGCACAAAGACTCTGTTTTGTGGAAGGCCAGGCTTGATGAAGGTATTACGGGCTTGGAAGATTCTTATGTTAAAGTTGTCTATGATGAGGCTTACAAGGAGGTTGCAGAACAGGTTTCTTACCTGACAAAAGGATCTAGGCTGGAGTTAAAGTCAGAACCTATACCAGAGTTAAAAGACAGTGTCGTAAACGAAGCTTTCTCGCCCGAAGAGAACTTTAAGAAGTATGTTGAAAATGTATTGCTCTTTGACGAAGAAAAAGATGCTGAATTGGTCTTGTCAAAGGGTTTGGGTTATATAGAGTCTGTCAAAAAAGACTTCAATACTTCCACACAGCCTGTACTGTTCAAGTCACTCTATATCAAGGGTTTTCAGTCTATTGGTGAGATTGAAGTTGATTTGAAAGATCAGGGTTTGATTTGGGTAGGTGGCCCGAACGGGGTAGGCAAGACAACGCTACTAGAGTCCTTGTTTTGGGCTTTGACAGGAAGGTCAGCGCGTCATGGGGATAGGTCTGGGGATGAGGTTATCGGCTGGCACACAGACACCTGTGAAGTGTCCGTAGATCTAACAATTGGAGGCCATGACTACACGATTACGAGAGGCAGGAAACCCAACAGAGTAGAGCTTTATCTAGGTGAGACTTCAATAAGCGCAAGAAGAGCTAGAGACACAGATAAAATCATACAAGAGCTAGTTGGACGATCCAAAGATGTCTTACAACACAGCATCTTTTTGACTTCCGGACTCGATACCAAGTTCACCTCTCTGTCTTATCCAGATCGTATCCGCTTACTTGAGAGCATTACAGACGCTGGAGTTTATTCAAAAGTAGAAAGTAAAGTAAAGAAAGACATAAAGCAAGTTTATAGGGGCTTATCCTATGAGGAAGGTGCAAAGGAGTCCATAGAGAAAAGGCTTAATTCGCTCAATAGTAGGTTGCCTGAAGTACAGGGCGAGATTGTCCAAGTTAGACGGGAGCTGTCAACGAAACAAGATAGTCTCAGAAGAGATCTAAAGGAGCTAGTAAATCAAAGAAAGGATTTTGTAGTTCTTCTTAAAGACAAAGAGGCAGAACGGAGGAAAATAGAGGAAGAGTACTCTGTGCTTGATAGAACAGCTTCTATGGTCCGTTCTGCTAGAGTGTCTATGGTAAACAGGTTGACAGAGCTAGAGACCACAGCACGGTATTTGAAGCAAGACATAAAGAACAAACTAGATCTAGCGGCTTCTGGGCGGTGTCCAACGTGCTTTTCATCCAACGTAAAGAAGTCTCTAACGGGGTATATTGAAAAGCAACAGACAGAGTTGAGCGAAGTATTAAGCGAGCGTAACGAGAAAATTCTACCAAAGAGTAAGTTCTACGAAAACGAAGAAAAGAAACAAGAGAGCAAGTTAGCAAACCTTGATCTCAGAGTCAGACAGTACAGGAACGAAGAAGATAGGCTAAACATAAAGCTTCAAGAAATAGAACGCACAATAAATGGTGTTAAAGTAGAAATCAACCTATCAAGCTCCAAGGTTGATAAGCTGGAAGCCAAAAAAGAAGAGATACAACTCTCTATTGCCGAAGAGCGTTCTGCACTTCAAAACAGCAAAGAAAAGATCTCATCGCTTCAACTGGAAGAAAGGATCTATTCGTTCTTGGTCAAGGCGTTTTCAACCAATGGTATCCGGGCAAGCATGCTTTCTTCCACTACAGTTCCGTTTCTTAACTCTCGGATAGAACAATACGCGTCAACACTGAGCCTGCCGTTTAGTCTTACAAACAAAGTAGAGACCAAATCAGGTGCTGAAGACAACAAGGTTGATATAGCTCTTCCAGGAAAGCGGACCTACAAAGCATGCTCCAGAGGTGAGAGACGCAGAATTGATTTGGCTGTACAATGCGCCATAAATGATCTTGCTATTGCAACAGGTGGTTCCAGAGTTAACTTGCTTGTAGCAGATGAAGTCATAGATCCATTGGATGATGCAGGCGTCAAGTCATTCATTGACATACTGCAAACCAAATCAAAAGACAGCACAGTCATTTTAATTACACACAAGCCTTTCATAGATTCTTATGCAGCTAAAAGATGGCTCTTGACTAAAGAGTATGACGTAACGAACCTACAGACGGTATAACATGTCTTCAACAAGAGGTTTTAAACTTCCGAGAGATGAGTACTTGACGCCTCGAAGGCTAGTCAAGGCTGCTATTATCAAGCTGCATAGATCTTATCCGGAGTTTAAGCCTCTTACGTGTCTTGAACCGGGCTGTTCTTGGGCTTCTCACCTGGATTATGCACAAGATACCTTCTCAACATTAATCTACACAGTAGGTGTTGACGTATTAGACCAACCCACACACCCAAGCCATGAGTTTATGTGTCATGACTTCACAACATGGCAAACAGAAGACAAGTTTGATCTGATAGTAACGAATCCACCATTCGGACTAGCAGAAGAGTTCTTCTTAAAGTCAAAAAACTTGCTAACGCCAACAGGCATAGCAATGTTGTTTCAGCGAATTGGTTTTTTTGCTTCGAAGAAAAGAAGACACAACTTGTGGGGCGAGATTAACTTAAAGCAGGTATGGATCTGTACGACGCGGCCTGCGATGATAGGCCAGCCGTCTGCAGACTCTTGCGAGTACGCTTATTACGTGTTTGATGCTAATTTGCCTGAAGGGAAAGTTCGGCTGGATTGGCTGGATTGGTAACTTTATCAGAACATGTGTCCTGACCAATGTTGCTAAGCAGATAGTGAAGCTGTACTATCTTTTTTGCTAAAGACACACCGCCCATGCCTGAAAGAGTCCATGTTGCCAGGCACAAGAAACCAGAGGCTAAGAGCAGTCTATTGGAGCATCCCTTCTGACCGGGTTGCTGCGCTTGGGATTGCGCTGTCTGGTGTAGTACCTCCATAACCGATGTGATCTGATTCCCACAATTCTGGACCACTGAAGTGGGATTACAGGGTTTTGACGTAGCCATCATGAAACCTCCTACGGACATCTATAGCACCGATATGAGGCTATTTCCAGGCCTCTTCTTTTCAGCTACTCTAACCTACGAAAAATGTCCATAGATTATCACTAAATTTTATTGACAGCTATATATCTGCCTGCTACCTATGGTCGGTGGAGGGTTAGGCATGATGCTGTCCAAAGAGAACCTGAGGAAAATGATCGGCCAGAACAGCAACACGAGGCAGCGCCTGGAGCAACTCAGGGCCGTAACGCTACAGCTCCTGGCGACACTCGATAGCCGACCGAAAAACCAGGCTCGCTCAGCCTATCCACTCCCAAACCTGATCGCATGCTGAACTAGCTCCCCACCTGCGATATTAGCTAGAATGTTCTTTCTGGCTAAATCTCTCCCCTGATCTGTCAAGCTTCCAAACACAAACTTAGCTAGAATCTACCTGGAAAACTTGATCCAGAAATGCAGCTCTTTGTCAAGAGCTGTGTTACTGGCTGTCTTGTCGTGTCTTGATGCAATGCAGATCATGCACACTGGCTTGGCAGGACTAGACAGGAACCGTGTCACTGGCCACTCTACTAGCCCGTACCCTGCTAGGTAATCCCTTGTAATGATTACAGTAATTTGCCTGGTATTTGTCCGACAAATGTCCTTGACTGGATAGTACTATCTGTGTGAAACTAAAAGGAAAAACTAAAATTTGTTAGATTGGGAATCCCAGCAACGTCAACAACAGAGTCAACAACAGAGTCAACAAGGAGATGAGAGATGAGTAAGACCACGAAGCGCAACACCAAGTCCGTCCACAACAACCGTTACAGTGACGGTGCCTTTGTGATGTGGAGTGCCAGGCTCACTGCCGCAGCGATGTCCTCACAGGACATCAGAGACATGGCCAACGCGGCTGGTCTCCCGGAGTCCATTGTCCCTGACTATGCCGGGGACCGAGCAATATGCAGTAGGGTCATTGACAGGCATGCGAGCAAGCTCAAGCGCCAGGGTTACGTGCTGTCCAAGCTCAAGAGGACCAAGAGCCATGTGCTCATGACAATCCACGAAACCTCGCGGGACATTGCTGCGAGGGAGACAGAGTTACCGCAGGCGGGCACCCTGGAATGGACTAGCGAGACAAACGGCATTGTCTCGCCAGAGCAGCACACCGTTGCCGATTACCTGGATTACCACTATCAGGATGCAGTGGGCAAAATCCATGCAACGGATTGGTCTAGCACCCTGATTGCCTATTTGCAGGATGAATGCCTTGCACAGGCCTGGAGAGATGATGGTCGGGTTTACTGGGTCCCTCCGACCCATCTTGACAGAGTCAGAGAGCTACAGGATTGGCTACAGAGTGTTGGTGTGAGCCTGGCCGTTGCTGAGATTGACGGCGCTGTCAGAGAGTCTGTGGTTGAGGTAGTCGAGGCCTCTTTGGTGGACCAATTGGATGAGCTGCAAGCCGAAGTGGATGGATTCAACGGCTTGCAGAAGCCAAGCACCTACGCCGACCGTATCGAGAGGTATCATGAGCTACGCAAACGCGTTACCGTGCATACAGAGTGCCTGGGTATCGCTAAGTCCACTGCTAACAGCCTCCTAAAGCAACTCGAAGACATGGAAGTGACCGTAGTGCAGCACTTGGCAACCCGTGAGAACATCCGTGTCAAAAGGGATGGCACAATAGAGCAGTTGGCTCCGGCCACAGACGAGTATGAGGACTCCGAGGACGAAGAGACGGACAACGAAACCGATACTCCCGTTGTGTCGTTTGATTGGTAGGAGGGGACCATGGCAACCAAAAAGAGTGCTAATAAGAAGACAACCAAGACGAACGGTATCCGTAAAAAAGTAACGGAATTTGTCATTGAATTGACAAAATGCCTCTTGGAACGCGAGAGAGCGATAATGCTCGCCATGGTGGCCTTGTTGTCCAGAGAGCACTTGTTGTTGTTGGGTCCTCCAGGGGTTGCCAAGTCGCTATTGGTCCGCGAGATAACAAAGAGGATTGAAGGTAGCCAGTACTACGAACGCTTAATGAGCCAAACCACCGAGCCCAACGAAGTTTTCGGCCCAGTGGACTTGGCAGCGCTTAGTGACAGAGGCGAGTACCGCAGAGTCAGTAAGGGTGCGTTACAGACCGCCCATATTGGTTTTTTGGACGAGATATTCAAGGCTAACAGTACCATCTTGAATTGTCTGTTGACGCTAACCAACGAAAGACTGTACCACGAGGTTGGCTATGAGCCTCAACAGGCCCCACTACTGTCAATATTTGGGGCCAGCAACGAAACACCGCAAGAGGACGAGTTAGGCGCGTTGTATGACCGGTTTCCCTTGAAGGTCGTGATTACCGATACGGTAGAGGAGTCCTCTTTTGAAGCTCTTGTGTTGGGTACCTTTGGCTCTACTGTCAAAAACACCATTACTGTTGACGATATCTTGGAAGCGCAGAAATTGTGTGACGCAGTAACAATACCCTCCGAAGTAGTTGAGGGGCTTAAACGCATTTGCCGTATCGAAGCCCCATCACAAGGGATCAGGGTGTCTGACCGTACCGTTGTCAAAGCCGCTAAAGTGCTCAAAGCAGCGGCCTGGTTGCGTGGTCGTAATGAGGTGATAGTAGAGGACTTGTCAATATTGGCTGATATGCTCTGGTCCGAACCAAAACAAATTAAAGCAGTTGAGCGTTTGGTCTACGAGGTTAGCAACCCACTACATCTCAGGGCAATTGAGACAGAGGACAGCGCTCGCGAAGTTTTTGGACAAATGCCGGATGATGATGCTGCCTGGCAGTCCAGCTATGACTCGTCCAAACGGACTGCGGAAAACGTAATTAAGCAGTTAGTTGATATGGATAACACTTTAGAGCGAGATATAGCGTCTAGTAAGGCCAGAGACAAGCGCAGAGCTTGGCAGTCCCTGCATGCGGTAAGAGAGCTACGCAAGCAAGCTGCTACAGTGCTTTACCGCAAAGCAGGCAAACAGTCCACGCGCCTGGCGAGGGGCTGACAATGGGACTATGTTACAAAACTTCAACGTGGGCTGACCGATTGTGGTCTAGCCACGTTAAGCAGTCCCGACAGGCACAGGCTATTGTTAGTAGAGGAGAGGTTAAGCAGGGAGCTAGCTACAGCGGGTTCGCTAGCGACCTACACAGCAGATTGTACCTCAACAACGAGCCTGACAAGCTTAACAGTGGTCCAGACTGGGCGAGCAAACTGCATGAGTCAGCTAGTGACCTAGCGGAGTGGCGTCAACTCAAGTCGCGGTGTCGCCATGATGGGTTTGCCGCTGGCGTTGCTACAGAGGCAATCCTGTCGTGTCTGTCAGATCAGATACCCGATAGTAGCGATAGTGACAACTCCGACCCTGACACGTCAGAGCTACCCTATACGGATGCACCAGTGGTGCCTGGCCAGGCCAGCGGCCCCCCAGCGGCTTGGACGGACCAGAGTCCACCTGATGATGCTGACACCCGCCAGGCGCTTAGGCGGGCTGTCAGAGCGGCCAGAGATGCAGTGGTGGAGATAGACGCCAGTCTAGACGGTCTGCAGACTGCTCTAGGACTGCGCCGGCCAGGGACCGCTATCGGGGAGCAAGCTACGTATCAGGATATAGATAAAATCAGAGAGGCACACCGGACAGTATCCCGGTCCCGCAACCTGCAGCAGATAGCAGAGCTAGCAGGCCGGTTCACGCGCTTGGCAGCAACCAAGCAGCGTAACAAAGTGCGCGGTAGCGTGGGCGCGGTCAAAGGGGTTGAGCTATCTGGTGACCTATCACGCGTGCTACCAAGCGAGCTAGCAGGCCTCAGAGGCAGCCGCTATGAGCGTTTGCTCACACTGGCCAAGTTGGTTGACAAGAGAGCGCTCTCCTATCGGTTGGAGGCTAAAGAGACCGAGGCCAGGGGTCCCGTAGTCATATGCACTGACCTATCAAGCTCTATGCGAGGGTCCAGAGACCTGTGGGCCAAAGCTTGCACGCTAGCCATCCTGTCCACGGCCACTAGACAGCGTCGGGCCTGCACTGTGCTCGGCTTTGACCGGGCTATCAGGCATACAGACACTATCAGAGCCAGTGATACTACGGCCGATGATATTGACAGGGTACTATCGCATGCCCCGCGCGGAGGTACCGATTACAATCCTCCGCTTACAAAGGCTGCAGATATAATAGAGACAGATCATGTTATGTCTAAAGCTGACATTATCCTAATCACTGACGGCGAGGCATACCTGGATACTGAGGTTGCTACTAGATTGCAGAGCCTGACTACAGACCATGGTGTTAACATCTACGTCATAGCCATTGGCAACGAGGCGAGGGAAATACAGCAGGGACCACTGTCAAGGGTAGCAACGCGGCTAGCAGTGGTCGAGTCAACAGCACTCGATACGGCCACAGACCCGGTCGTATTCGAGTCGGTAAATTTGGAGGGATAAGATGGCAACAGAGATGCAAGATCAGGAGTTGAGGTCAGAGTTTGAGAGTATTGTCGATTGGGTTGAGAGCAATTGTCATAAGAGTTTGCTCTACGTGTACAACTACCAGGTGCACGGTACTGGCAGGAGTGATAGGTATGAGCGGGCGCTCAAAGAGGTTAACAACTCTGTGCATTACGCGATAGCCTGTTTTAAGGTGATTCGGTTGCGTAGGATTTGCAAACTGTACGAGGTTAATCTGTTTGGTGACACACGCAAGGCTAACATGATAGATCGTATCTGTAGCAGGATGGTGACAATTTTGCTAGATAGGTTTTCGAAGTACGAAGACAGCGAAAAGGCCAAAGAAGAGACAATACATTTTATTACTCGCATTCACGAGCACTATATTGCGCATAAACACGTTGGAGAGCATCCAGAACAGTATACAGAGACCATCGTAACGCGCCAGATGGCTCTAACGATGTTGAGGATTGCCACATCGGTTCTCACAGACTACGAGGACTAGACGCAACGTGTGATAGCTGCTAGGCTGCATCGCTACCACGGTGCGGCCTGTGGAGCTATCAACCCGTGCTAAGGAGGATCCATGCGACCAAGAGTGACAATCAATGACAAAAGCATTGTCAGCCACAACTACAATCGCGCTAGCAGTACATATGAGCGATCAAACTGGCAACACCTTTTAACGATGGATGAGGACGGCACCATAGACGTAGAGACGCTGTTTGGAGGTGGGACTCCACTGTCTGTACACACGGGCAGGACGCTGGTACTAGCTCACGTACCAGACGGGGTGGCGGATGCCTCTGACTTGGCAGAGTGGCTACAGGACCAGGACAACCTGACAGGCCTGCAGAGCCTGCTAGATGGCCACAGTACGAGCATGGACAACAACGGCCGGTGGCAGGGGGTGCTGACAGACAGCGCGGCAGACTGGCTCCAGGAGCTAGCAGACCGCTGCCAGGCGGTCTGCTACGAGTTGCCTCAGTACTGGGATGCTAACGACTATTATATTGACACATCGCGAGAGCTAATCGAGGCTGCGTTTTCCGATGACCGCCAGACGCAGGTGGAGCTACTCGTTGACGCTGCGTTGACAGATAGCGAGCCGGCGCACCTGGAGCCTGCAGATGTGGACTCTCACCTGGATTGGGTCAAGGATAACTACTGTCACCAGTGCTACGAGGACAGCAGATACTGTACCTGTGAGGAGGACTCAGCATGCTAGCTCCAGGTACACGAGTCATCATGGTTGAGGTGGACCACAGGGGTGTTGCGCACCGGGTCAACTGCATAGGGACGGTGGTGCAAACGGGTCTGTCAGAGTCTGTCAGTGGTAGCAAAGCGTGGTACAAAGTTCGGTGGGACGCTGTTACAGGCCTCGGCACCGGATGGATTCACATTACGCAACTAGAGCCACTGTATCATGGCTGACAAAACCGATAGCAGGCGTATTGACATCCGAGTCAGCGGACAGCTATTTTCGTGGGTTGACTCTCAGGCCAAAGCCAAAGGGTTTCGCACTCGTTCTGAGTTTATTCGTTATGTCCTGGAGTCTCTAAGGCTCAAAGACCGTAAAAAACTCCTGTAGCCCCTTCTTCACTCCACACACACACAAGCCAAGTTTTGGTGCCAACAAGCTTAGCACAGGTCTATATACCGCAGAGCGATAGATCTACCTGGAGCCTGCTATGAATTTACTTTCTCTTTTCGATGCGTTAGACGAGTGCAAAGACTGCTCTTCCACGACTGAAAAACGGAAAGTCATAGACGAGATACTTAGCTCTGAAAATTCTGCTGCTTTTACGGACATAGCTTCTTTTGTGCATAACCCTTTTCGTAAAGCACATATCAAGGTAACAGATGATCTGTTGTTCTTTACGAAAGAAGTGTTAGCAAGTCCAGCTAGAAAGAACGTAGATCTAAAAGACACACAAATATGGGCAAGGTTTAAGAGCATACTGCACTCTCTGGAGACGAGAGAAGTCACTGGCAACTCTGCTAGTAGAGTAGTAGCTAACTTTTTCTCCAGCATACCAGAAGAGTACTATGATTACTTCGTTGGTATTATCAACAAAGATCTAAAGATTGGTGTTGGTAAGAAGATACTTGAAAAGCATATACCAAACCTTGCACCTAAATTTAACGTACAACTATGTCCTAGCAAACAATGGGACGGATACACAGTACCTAATGGTGGATGGCTGGTATCCCCTAAGATAGATGGTATTAGAGGCATAGTCGTACAAGTTGGTACAGACGGTAAGTTCCACGGGTATAGAGCACTGTCAAGAAACGGCCACGAACTAAGTAACACAGATCATATACTTGATGAACTTTCCTATTTAGCTAAAGCTTTTTATGACAAAGAGTCTGTATGGCCTGTCTTTGACGGTGAGTTTTATACGCATGGCTGGGAGTTATCAAGCTCTATTGTCTCAACAAAGAAGACAAGCCATCCCGAGGCCTACAGGCTCCAGTATCATGTGTTTGATATGCTCACCTATCCGGAGTGGACAGCCAATCAGTGCAAAGCAGAAGCACACCTTCGAGACCGTGCTCTCGCTAATGTCTTAAAAAATTGCTCAGAAAAAATCGTGCATGTTCCATCGATGCTGTCCGTAGATCCTGATGAGGTGGGGATCATCACAGATGCGTATGTGGCGGATGGCTATGAAGGCTCTGTCATCAAGGCTCGAAATTCCCTCTACGAATTCAAGCGTTCCAAGGCCTGGCAAAAAGTCAAGCCCTACTTCGACCTTGACGCACCGGTGACAAAAATCATCTACGGGAGGCTTGACACGGGCGGTACCATGTATGATGATGCAGACCCTAGAGCAACAGGCAGGCGAGCTGTAAGATCACTGGTGGTGAACGTGGCAGGTGTGGAGACGGCGGTAGGCACCGGGCTGAGTCAGGATCAGCGACTCAGGTATGCGGAGTGTCCAGCCGAGGTAGTCGGGCTGACTATCACGGTAAGGTACCAGCGGATCTCAGAAGATGGAAGACTCATATTCCCAAGGTATCAGGGGATACGAATTGATAAGTAGGAGTAGCGTTCACGTCAAAAGGAGAGAGGTAAAATGGGCACTATTGAAAAACTTCAGGCAGCCGGTCTTGATGTACAGTTTGACTCATTTATGGATGAGTTTTTCCTTGATGATGCAAAAAAGGATCAGCTCCGCACTATGGTTGATCAGAGGGGGCTGACGGATCCGGTGGTCATGAAGACCATCGGTGTGATGCAGCGTGAAAAAGTGATGCAGGTTGGCATTTACAAGCAGTTCAAGGCCCTGCAGGCCGAGCTGGACGATCCCTCTGGTGAGTCTGCTCCGCAGTCTGTGGATGCCTCCGAGGCACCTGCGAGCGATTCTGAGACGGCTCAGAGTCCTTCAGGCGGCAATGGTCATTCGGCAGCGGCAGAGCCCAGCGACGAAGAGGTGGAGGCCAGGATCGCAGCCTACTCGTTTTCCTCCGAGCAAGAGGAGATGATCAAGCAGCGTCTCAAAGCCGAGGAAGAGAAGATTCGTAAGCGTCTTCTGGCTCAAGAAAAGAAGATCCGCGAGCAGATTGTTACCGGCCGTGTCAGGAAGCGGACAAGGCTTGGTCTCAAGCCCGAGCAAGCCAAGGAGTTTACTGAGGCGCGGGAAGCAATCAAGAAGAACCAGGCAAAGATCAAAGAGCTGCGCGCTGAAAATGCGCAGCATAAGAAGGTTATTGAAAGACTGCGTCCCAAGCGCAATGTGACGCCTTCCACGCCAGCGCAGAAGCAACTCAGGGTTGCCAAGCGCAAGCTCACCATGGCTATCAACGAAAAGAATGATACGTTGATCGAACAGGCCAAGCTCAATCTTGCCAAGGCAGAGCAAGTGCTCGAAGCCGAGCAAGCGCAGCTTCAGGTGTAGATCAAACTTCCTGGAGCGAGGAAAGCTCTATATCGGCGGTACTCCTCCCGCACGGTTCTCCTTTGTGGATGCGATATAGCTTGCTCCAAAGGGGTGTCTACGGTCTTTTGACTTCAACGATGCCTCTTGCTTGACACAAAAGCTTTCTTCGAGTGTCAAGCAACTCTTACCGCAGTACAAAAACTTCAGCCAGTACATTCTAGTTAAAGTAAGCCATCATGTTTGCCGGGTTTGATCTGGGTGCAAAGCTTGGGTACGCCTTCTTAACGGATGAAGGTGCTATTTGTGACTCTGGTGTGCTGAAGCTTGGCAAGAGAACTCCAGAGTCGGTCAGGAAGGCTTATGATGGAATTAGAGCGCTTTTTACAGCGCACACACCGCCGATTGTGGGCTATGAAAAAGTCACGTTCTTTGGTCGTGGGATCCAGGCAGCCCATGCTTATGGCAGCTATGAGGCTGTTCTGTGGCTCATAGCTCTTGATTCAGAGTCTCTTATAGAGCAAGTAACAGTCAAAGAAGTAAAGAAGCTGGCAACCGGAAAAGCGAACGCTATCAAACACGACATGATCACTCAGGCCTTGATGAGATGGGCATACCTTCCAGATGACGACAATGAAGCAGACGCCTTATGGATCGCAGAGTGTACCAGAAGAAAGTACTTTGGATTGCTTTGATGAGACTTATGATCCTGATTTGTCTTGTCTATTGTTTCATGCGTTAACAAATGGAACAAAAGAAAAAGACAAACCGGAAGTTTTAAATGAATTGGTGCATCAAATGGCTCCATTGGTGAAGCTGGTAGCCAGCGTTGAGCTGAATCCAAATCTTGGAGGACATAGTACAGATGTCATAAAGCTAGAAGCGTTAGAGTACCTCTACTTTATGTTGATATCAGATGCGTATGTACCTCCACACATCAGTCAGAATAGCTGGATATTCACGCGATACTTTTGGACCATAATAAAGCGAGGCCTTCAGTCAGGTTATCGTAAGAACTACGATCAACCTGTGTTTGATTGTATTGAGTATGGGCGGGAAGAGCCTATCTATGGCAGGGTTCCGACGCATAGTGACACAGAAACCAGGATCTATCTAACTCAGTTTTATAGGACAGTACTGCAGACGTGTATTGATGACATCAGGTTCACAGGTGTTGAAAAGAAAGCATGTATCTATATCGGAATGTGCCTGATAGGTCTTATCAACTTCCATCCGCATTCAGCACGGTTTAGATATGGTTTGAAGTATGCAAGGGCGAGGTTTCTGACAGACTATATGGAGCACTTAATCAAAGCCACAATCTATGAGGTTAGGCGAATTGAAGACGAAATCTGAGATTCACGATACAGCGTTAAAAGAGCAGATCATATACATCATGCTCTTGCGCTCCGGTAAGCATTCTTTCTTACCCGAACTGCTAGACGTAGTGGGTAAAGACAAGATGATGGAACTTCTCCAGCTATTCTCTGGCTTACAGATTTCGTTTCCTACAATGTCAGAACTTAACTTGCACGCAAAAGAAGTGAACATCTTTTTCAGGATGCACAGAGCAACAAAAGCTCAACAGTCCAGAGTCGTAAAAGACTTAACTGAAGAGTACTATATTGATGAAGATACTGTTCACTATATCTATAAGAAGCTGAAGTATCTCCTGGAAGATGAGTTGTTGATCTCTGTGTGACGGTATTGGAGGTTTTTGTGTCGAAAACAGAAGATTCTATAAGACAAGAAATTGACAGGCTCTTAAACAAGCCTATAGCGAGTGAGAAACGGGTATTAGAGATCATTGTCGACGCTATCACAAGCAAGTACGCCGACCCTGACCTGGTAGAAAAAGCAGTAAGACAATCTGTGTTCAACTATGAAACACAGATGCGTATCTTCCAAATTGCTGCAGCAAAAAGACAGCTAAACCGTATTGTCAAGTTAATCAATATGACAGAGGCTCTTGAAGATCACGCCATGTCACCCGAGGTTATGGCGAAAATGGAGTCTAAGGATTTGATTAACCTCTACGGTAAAGCACAAGCGGCAGTTAGGGAAGGGTTAGACCATATCAAGAGAGTTGTCGATATGCGGCTTGAGGCTACAGCCGCACAGACAGCTATGATGTCTACAATTAACCAAAGAGAAGTAGAGGCTGTAGATATCACAGGGATCAGCAATTTGACATCACAGCAAAGAGACAAAGTCAGAAGGATTGTAGATGGTATAGTTGACGATATAGATGACTTGAATACAGGCGATGCAAATCTACTAAAAGAGTCTGGCAGCAATGGGCATGGTGGTAACGGAGAATCCAATCTAGGTTCTATCTAATGCAGCACAAAACCGTAGAGACGATAGTTAATCAGCTACTCCAGGGCAATACGAGTATCTATGATCAGCTAGCAGCCGATGAGCGAAAGCTACTCGATTCCATACTAGATGAGCTAAAGAAGTTTGGTAAGTCAACAACGCTATCGTCGCTATGGGAACAAGACTTCGAGATTAAGCCAGTAACTATTGATAAGTTCCTGCATGATGATTACTACCTAGGCAAGATAGGTAAAGACATATTCCCGAAGTGGAAAGATGAGCTAAAGACCGTATGTGATCCCAATAAAGAAATTTGTGAATGGGTAATTCGTGGCTGCGTAGGCAGTGGAAAAACTACTGTGGCAGTAGTAGCTCTTCTGCATAGGATTCATTTACTCTGCTGTATGAAGAATCCACAGCAGTTCTATGGTTTGATGGAAGGGTCTCCAATCGTTTTTGGCTTGTTCAATATCTATAAGTACTTAGCACAGGATACTAGCTATAAGTACTTTACTAATTGGGTGAAGCTATCACCTTTCTTTCAAGAGTCTATGCGCGCAGCCTATGCGCAAGAGAGATCTGTACCGGGTTGGCTACAGCGCTTAAATAGGATGTATGGTATTGATAATGATGAGATGGCCAATAGCTATATGCGATTTCCAAAAGGGATTACAATAGCACTTGGCAGCAGTGCTATCCACGCATTGGGTCAGAATTTGTTTGGAGGTTTGTGCTTTGTAGGGAGTACTAAGATTCCTTTATTGAATGGTACAATTAAAACTCTTGAGGAGTTATCTAGATCCTCAGATGATAGTTTCTGGTATTATGGGGTTGATAGAGACGGGGGGTTAGTTCCAACTTTAGGGACCAAACCAGTAAAAACTAGATCTAATGTACCTGTAGTAAAGGTAACTCTAGACAATGGTTCTCACGAGGTTTGTACTCCAGACCATGAATGGATGCTTACAGATGGAAGCTATGTAAAAGCTTCGAATCTCAGTAGCGGGGATTCGTTGATGCCTTTTTATTCAAAGATAAATGACTATGGTTACCAAGAAGTGTGGAGTAGTGAGTCTCATTCTTGGGAGAAAACTCACCAGATGGTGGGTAGGTTTATGTGGGGTGATCTTTATGGGGAAAAAGTCGCAGAGGGTCAATACAATGTTGTTCATCATACTAATGGTAAGCTGGATAATACTCCTGAGTCTTTAAGGTTGATGGGACATTTGGATCATATGGAGTTACATACTCGTCTAGTAGAGTTAAGCCATTCTCCAAAAGCTATGGAGAAGAGACGAAAGACACTAGAGGATTATTGGAAGACAGAACGCCCAGATATCAGTTCTAAGATCTCTAAAAAAGCTTGGAAAGAGTACAAGGCAGGTTTGAGAACTGGCTATGATAATACTATAATAAGAGCTAAGTTCAAGACAGAAGAGGAATTGCTGACACTTAAAAATATGTGCATAAATAGGAACAAAACCGATAAAATGCGGGAGTTGTCTGGAAAAAGGATTTTAAAGTGGAGTTTAGAGCATAAGGAAGAGTTACGTAGGGCAGGCCGGGAGCAGATGAAGAGATTGTGGAGTGATCCAGAGTTTGTAGATAGGCAACGCGAAAGAGCTAGGCTCCGGTTCTATGAATACAATAAAACAGTAAAAAGGTCAAAGTTGACGTTTGGTGATTTAACTTCAGCTACTATGGACATTTTGCGTGATGTAGGAGTTAACACCAGAGGTCAAGATTATATCTTTTCTAAGAATTTACTGGCTGATTATCTTGGGCTTAGATCAAGAACAGTTATAGATCGTATTTTACGGGAGAATGATTTATCCTGGAACGAATTCACCTCTGCGTTTGGTTGTAGAGTTAGGAACCATAAAGTTGTTTCTGTGGAGCCTTATGGGAGTGCTGATGTCTATTGCTTAAAGACGACTGTTGGTAATTTTGCTCTTACAAACAGCATAGTCCATAACTGCGATGAAGCTGACATGAGCAAAAATAGAGCGCTCAAGTCCGACGAAAAGACTAAGGTCGAAGAGCTATATGGCCAAGCAAAGTCAAGGCTAGACTCCAGGTTTCTTCAATTAGGTGGTGTTAATCCAGGACTCTTGATCTTGGTATCTCAGGTTCAAGAGTCAGATAGTTTTTTAAGTAAGCATGTAGATAAGGTTTCTAAAGATCTAAGAACCCACATTAGTGGGTTTGCTCTTTGGGAGATCAAGGACCATCTTTTCCCAGATACAGAACCACGGTTCAAGGTCGTAGTAGGAACACGAAGCTACAGAAGCTTTATTGCGGAACCGGGTAAGCTAATCCCCAAAGGCGCACAGATTATTGAGGTACCAGAGTCTCTAAGGCCTAGGTTCGAATACTCTGTAGATGATGCTATCAGAGACCAAGCAGGTATCCCCACCTATGGTGCCAACCTGTTTCTTCCAAGGCGGGATAAGCTCTTCGAGTGTTACCAGAAGTCTGCATACAGAGATCATCCTTTTACGACAGATACAGTAGAGCTTTCTATTGAGGTTGAAGACCAAAGCTCCATAGCAGATTACTTTACCAAAGAAGCTTGCATGGAGCAATACGACAAAGCCACAGGCAGGTGGAGGCCTAAGTGGTTTCCTGGAGAAGACAGAGCGATCCATATTGACCTTTCAAAAAATGGTGACTGTACAGGCTTAGCCATGGGGTGTATCGGCAACATCAAACGTGTACAGCGTTATGATGGTGATGGTAGACCTTATTGGGAGCAAGACTATGAGACCTTTATTGACTTTGTCTTGCAGATTAAAGCAGCTAAAGGTTCAGAGATAGACTTTTCCAAGATCAGACAGTTCATTTTCTACTTACAGGCTTTAGGTTACCAGATACGCTATATTAGCCTTGATGGCTGGAATTCTGTAGACACCATTCAGATCATGAAAAAGGCAGGATTCGACGCTAAAGAACTGTCTGTTGACAAGAAAGCTACTCAGTACAATTACCTGAAATCGACTATCTATGAACTTAGATTGGACATGTACGAGTACGAGGTTTTTACGAGCGAGATAACAACACTACAAGATAGGACTCTGGACAATGGTAAGCCTCCCATAGATCACCCACCTAAGAAAAGTAAAGACTGCTCTGATGCTGTCTGTGGAGTCACTTCCAGGTTAGCTGAGATTAAAGAAGAGCTACGGCCAGGTGTTACTTCTTCTATGATTCTTGAAAGAGCCAAAGTCCATAATCCTGACAAGACAGTACCACTGCAGCAAATGCAAGATCCTAGTTGGGTTGGACGGGTTAAGAATGAAAACCCATTGTCTCAACTTTTCAGGCCACAGAGTAGGAGGTAACTCGTGTCATCTTGTGCAAAGTGTGGGTATGGTTTTGTCAATGAGTCAATGAAGCCATACAAGCGTGTTTATAACTCATGTCCTCGGTGTGGTGCAGTGTTGTCACCACCAGTAGTAACAGGGTCTCCGAATGAGTCTCAGGAGTCAGAGAAACCTGCCTATGGTCCTATTATTGAGTGTGACAAACAGCGGGGGGCATCATGACAATAGATGGGTTGATAGATGTCATCTTAGAGCAAAATCCGGGTATGATCAAAGAAGATGTCAGGAAGATTGTCAGGGTCGTTTTCAAAGGAACTAAAGAGGTAGTACATAGAGGCGAGTCGTTATTGTTGCCAGGGATAGGGAAGATTTATCCTGCATTCAAAGAGGGGAAAGAGTTGTGGAGAAATCCTTATACGAAAAAGCATGTTGTGCTAGATAGAAGGATTGTACTAAAGTTTACAGCGTACAAGAAATTTGAAGATCACTTAACGAGTCTTATGGCTGAAGAGATTTCGCCAGAGGACTTTGGACTTGATGAAAGTACGAGGGTATGAGAGTGAGTGCAGGACATAAGAAGAAAACTAAGAAGATAAGTACTAGCTTGACTAAGAAGCTCAAGATCCATTCGAGGATTCAGGTAGTCGAGTCTCAGATTAAAAGCATGCTGGAGTCCAAATCACAAGAGGCTCATTTCCAGGCTAGTATGATGTTTGGTCTGAATGGTTTGGTTGAAGCACTTGTGGAAAAGAATGTTGTCACTATGGACGATATAGAAAGATCCCGTTTCAAAGTGATGGCAGATTACAGAGCTGAAAGAGTTGAGCAATTAAAAGCAAGCAAGACAGCAGAGAAGTACAATAACTGCCCGGTTCACTATGACTCAACAACAGATAAGTGGTTTGTGTTTGCTCCTAATTGGAAGGATAAGCTTGGACCGTTTTTGTCTCAGGAAGCCGCAGAGACTGCAAGGAAACAGATAGAAGATCCAAGGACTGTTTCAACACCTGTTAATCAAGAGGTAGAGAGCTGATGTCTCTTAGCATTACTGACTATTGGGTATATGTACTAACAAGCATTGTGCTTTTCTTTCTAACCAATACGGTGTTTTTTAGGTGGGGTTTTTCTCGTGGTCGGAAAGAAGTGATAAGTGTTTTTGACCAGATCTTAATTCGTATGTACAAGCTGGTTTTGTCAGGAAAAAATGAAGAGCTTCACTCTTTTTTGAGTGATGTTTGTGGTAAGCAGATTGACGACAAATTAGTGCATAATGATAGTGGGAAGAAGGGTTATATACAGTAGACTAGCAGGGATGATGACTTGTCAACTTGGGAATCAACGCTCCACATAGTTAGTTCTTTGAGACATAGTCCATTACTCATAAGTGTAGTGCTAGACGACTTGGAAAGTGAGATTTCAGATCTAAGGAATAAAAGAGAATCCGGAGAATTGACAAAGAGTCAAGAAGAGAAGCTTAGGGTTTCTCTACTCAAAAGGTATATCCTGAGTAAGAGGTTGAATCTCTTGTGAGGATCACATGGCCTTGTTTGAGTACAACGAATGTTCTGATTATTGGTTTCTAGCCTACCACACCAGAGGCATTCCAGGTTCTATTGACAATACGGTCATTGATGAAAGTCCTTTTGATTGGCTTCTGGAAGGCGACAGAGCTTTGTTGTACACTATTGTTTTCTTCTGTAGGATAAAGCAGGGAAGATACGAAGAGCTTTTTCAAGCGTTCAAGGATCTAGGTTTCGTGTAACGAGCACGTAAGGAGAGTGTTATGTACTTGTTTCTAACAGAGCCAAGGTTACGCGGTGCGGCAGTTAAGAGACTTCAAGAAATGCTCTCTTTTTGTGGTTACGACATAGGAGAATGGGGCGCAGATGGGATCTTTGGAGAAGATACCTTGCGTGCTGTTGTTCGTTACCAGTCCACAAAGCCACATTTGCTAAAAAAAGGAGTTGTCACTGAAAGCACATGGTACGCATTAGAAAAAGATGTGCAGACTGTATCCCAGCTTCATACGAGAGAGATAATACATCCATCAGGATCAGGGTGTGTTGTTGATATCAGAAAAGAGCACATAAAACCTAAGCTCTATAGGTTCCATAGATCTCCAAGGTCTTGGTCAAAGATTGAAGGAGTGACACTACACCAAACAGGATGCAATCTAGCAGATAAGCCGAAAAGATGGTACTCACTGAATGCCCATATTGGTGTTCTCAAAGACGGCACTATTTTACTGGTTAATGATCCCACGGATTTCATCTGGCATGCACAAGGGTTTTCACACAACACAATAGGAATAGAGTTTAACGGTAATTTCTGGGGTGATGGTAGTGACATTAGTACATGGTGGGCAGCCGGTGGGGAAGCCTCGTTTTTGACACCAGAGCAGAAGAAAGCATCTAAGACTTTACTAAGGTGGCTAGAGCTTCAATTTGCGAAAAACGATGCTACGTTTTCCAAGGTCTATGCCCATAGACAAGCTTCTAAGGATAGGCGAGCAGATCCAGGCTCTGAGATATGGCGTTCTGTAGCAATGCCTTGGATGAGAGAACTTGGAGCTACAGATGGTGGACCGGAGTTCACCTATGGATCTGGCAGACCAATACCAAAGAACTGGGACCCTTCTTACTTTCATTCTTACTAGAAAGGCACTCTACATGGAATTCTGGTCAAAATACGCTAGAGACGCACTAGCCTACACTCTTCCAGACATCAGTGATGAGGAGTTGAAGTACAGACCTTATGCTGCAAGTGAGTATTTTTCAAAAGACTTGGAAGCTATGGTTTCGGCCTGGCGAAAGAGATACGGAACCCATCTTACAAGACACAGTGTTTCAACAATTCTCCAAGAGATGATCCTACGCCTAGAAAAAAATGAACATAAACAAAGGAAGGAACAAAAGGAACGAAGAGACGGCTAAGTATGCTTCTATGTGTGATAAGCCTTGGCCTCCTAAAGACATACTGATAGCAGCTTTTGAGAGTTTGGTGAACTGGTACACAGTAGATGAGATAGCTATGTTCTTTGGTAGAACGCGCTATGCTACCGGGCGAAAGATTAGTGCTCTCAAAGTCAAAGTGAGGTGGAGGAAGAACCATAAAGGATCTGCTCGTATGTGGCAGAAAGGAGAAAGAGCGCTACTGACAGCAGAAAGCAGTCAATCAAAAACACAAAGAGAGGTAGCAGAGAAGTTAGGTGTATCAAGGTATGCGGTTGTCTTCAAGTGGTCCAAGATAGGTTCCAAATGGGGCCAAGGTTATATCAGTTTATCGGATATTGCACGTATTGCAGGTTGCACTGCATCCGCTGTTTCGAAGCGTGTTAAAGACTCATTACCTCACATAGCAAGACTCCAACAAGGCAGAGGTAAAGGGAGCCGTTACAGACTCTCTGTAGATCAGGCAGAGGAAGTTATGGCTAAAGTGCGTCCAGGGAGGGTTTATTTCATCCGGCAGATTTATGGTGATTAAAAGTTTAAAAACACTATTGAATCTGTTGTAGCGGTGGTGTAGTCTTGCAGGTCGTTTGGTAGATACAGGAGTTAGTTATGGAGCGTGTGTACAATGTGGTTAAGGTGTTTTCTGCAACGAGAGCTAGGGAAAGAATAGCGTTAGGAGATCCGGTTACGGAATGGTTAAAGCAAAACAAAGGATTAGAGGTTATCGAAGTTATGGTTAAACAGTCATCAGATAACGCGTTTCACTGTCTGACGATATTGCTTTTCTGCAAGAGGTAGGAGTATCTATGGTTCCTGGATATAAGACGCTAGATGTTTTGTACACAGAACAGGATGTAGCGGGTAAGATCCCTGTAGAAGTCCACGTGGAAAAGCAGCAGAGGGTACGAGACGATGAGTCTGTTACAAGGCCATTCATCAAATTGAGGCTAGTGATAGGCAATCGTGTTGTTTATTGTGACATCAGGCAAGCAGAGGCACTGTCCAGATTGATTGATAGGATTGCTCCGAGTGCTCAAGATGCTTTAGAAGAGCTGTTGTCATCTTCAGATCGCAGTTACAAGCCATTCAAAGAGGCACCAGTGACTTCAGATGGAACACCTGTAGAGAATAGACGAGTTAGACGGAAGGTTCGAAAGTATCAGGAGTATGACAACAACCATTAGAAAGTCTCTATGTTTTACTATGACTGATGAAGAGTATGAGTACATCAAGGCATGGTTTAAGCACCTTTATCAATGGACAGATCTATTAGAACGTTCTGGTTACGTAGGTTATAATTCGATGAACATCGAAAAGATGCGAGTCACTACATATGCTGCACTGCTAATGCTAGCGGATGGTTGCTACGCTACAGCGGAAGAGATAGCAAGTGCGGCCGATATTGGAATAGGTAGTATGGAGGATGTTTTGACCGGTCTCACCTATATGCGGGAGGTCGAAGCGGAGATGTTCGATGACGGGGAGATTGGGTACAAATTGACATCGTTTGGTCAAGCGTGGGCATCTACGCTCGTTGCAGAATGTGAATAGGCCTCCATAGGCCAACTGGCAGAGCCATGACACTTAAAATGTCAAAAGTCTGGGTTCGAATCCCAGTGGAGGCAGCGTCTCTGTGGAGGTAGTCTAGTGGAGGTTATCTTCAGGAAGGTAGATCGTAGTGTGTGGTTGGTCTATCTAAAGAGTGACTATTGGGGGAAGCTGTGGCAGACACTGCCCAGCGGTTTGTGGACTCTCATTGACACGAATCATAGGAGGTACAGTCTAGGCCAGTTTTTAACACCGTCTAAGGCGAAGTCGAAAGCGGTTATTTTAATCACAGAGTCTCACTGCTCTGTTAACTGAGAAGGTGTGTTAGACATTTTTTCAATGGGAGCCAAGCAATGGATGAGCAGTCCAAAAAATTCCTAGCTGGTATGTTTGGTCCAGCCGCGCCTGTTATGGACCTTGATACATGTGCCAAGGTTCTTTACAAGCCCCTCAAGGACAGCAAAGACATTGCTTGGCTTCCCATTGGATGGGAGACACATCAGCCAGTGCTCTTTGTTCAGGCCCAAGATCCAGAGGACAGGCTTTTGGTCAATGCGTTAGGCGAGCAAGAGGTGATTATTTCCGGCCGAACGTATGTCAACCTTGATGTACTGTCACCGGAGTTAAAACGATCAATCAGGGAAGAGCTAGGCCTATCCCTGCAGACGAAGCAATGATAAGGCCTGACAAGCAGTGAAAAATCCTGACAGAGATAAGCGGATAGACAAAACGCTAACAAGCATTCTGTCAGGGACTTACTCAGAGGCTCGCCAGTCCCTGACTGACATCTACCAGTTTGCACCGAATAGGCGTATTGTGTGCTCTGTCTGTGCCATCAAAGGAATAGAGCCAGAGAATCTAAGGCATCTTGTTTTGGTGATTCGAGACCTAATCACAAATCGCTGGATTGGTCTTCGCTTGCCTACGGTCCGTAAGATTGTCAAGTTTGTTATTGGTAATAAACTCTTGTCAAGCCGTGCATTGTCAGATGTAGAGAGGCTAAAATTATACTGGATTAAAACGTTCAAGGAAAGTTAAGAACAGAATCAAGCGCACAACACGAAGAGTCATCAGGGAGGTTATAGAAGAAGGCGAGGAGTTTTCAGCAAAGTTTGTTGAAGGTAAGATCCGCGACAAGGGTCTTTTAAACAAATGTGTCTTAGACTTGGGTCAATACCTAAAAGAGGAAGCTCGTAGTAAGGTGTGGGTTGTCTGTACAAAGGATACAGGAGTTCCACGCTATAAGCTGATTCAAGGTGGTATTGAGTCTACTGAAGCAATTGAGGTAAAAGAAGAGATGTCAGAATCTACAGAGTCTATTAGTGATAGGATAGCTGAGATACAGGGACCGGAAGAGCCAGTAGGATCTAAGGGATTCTCCAGAATAGCCCAATACGTTACACGGTTCGTGGAAGTCTTCGCTTCTGTGCTGGGTACAGAAGAGTCCATGTCCAAGCAAGAGGCCAAAGAAGTTTTGCGCAAGGTGTGTGGTTTTACGGACCAGACACCAGCCACTGCCGTTGGAAAGATACTAGCAGGCCTTGCTAAGACAACATCGGCAAGACCAGAGCTATTGTACTTTCTAGATCATCAACAGGTAACACTGAGCCTGACCGGTCGCAAGGTTGCTAAGGGTACGTGGGCGCTAAGAGACCATTTCAAAGGTGTAAGGGTCCTTAACTTCGCTACGGGCTGTTTTGTAGACGCTGACGAGATGGATATCGAGGAAGCAGACAAGCCCCCCAAGCGGACCCGAGCCAAAGTGCCCCCTTTCAATCCCCCTCGCCTGGCGGCCGAATCCAGGCCAGCCAGACAGCGCCAGACAGCGCCTGACAGCTCGGATAGGCCTGGTATCCCCGAGCTACCCACAACGCAATCTCAAGAGGCTGGCGAGGCCTCAGAGCCTGTCCCAAGTGTTCCCACCGGACAGGTTTCCTATCAAGAGTTCTATTGGTCTCGTGCCGCGCAGCGGCTGTTTGAGATTTTGGTAACGGAGTGCCATCCGGCAGATTACCCACACGTGATAGACCTGTTTGTACAAAAGATAACAGGTAGAAAGTAAGATCTATGTCCAAGCTTCGTGAGGATTTGGCAGACTATGCGCATGAGACCTGGTGTGGATGGATGCGTTATATGTTCCATGTCTGCACGGAGCTAGACAGAACAGAAAAAGAAGTGATACTGAGCCTTCCAGCCAAGACCTACGACCGGTGGCAGCGACAGATGAATACGCTTTATGCTAATTTGCCAGTGCAGGAGAAGGACAGTGATAGGCGGGAAGCAGACCGTATTTTGTCTATCATTCATTTTGACTATCCTTCGAGATAGTGAGATCTTATGACACAAAAAGTGAAGTTAGAAACTAACTTAACGGACGAAGAAAAAGAGTTGCTTGATGCAATTATGGATGTGTCTAGGCTCCTTAGAAAAGCGTTAGAAATCGCTAGATCAAAAGAGGAAGAGTTACAACATTCTTCAAAGGTCGTGGAACACCTGCAATCGGATTTTGAAGAGCTGAAACAAAAGATAAAAGAGCATGATTTAGGTGGCAACTACAGAAGGCTTTGCTACATTCACGGTATAATAAAAGGATTTTAAGCTATGCCTATATATGAAGTTTCAGGTACTCTCAAGTGTACAGTTGTCTGCGAAGTGGAAGTGTCTAAGGAAGAGATAGATCGGATTAAGGAAAATGAAGGTGATGTAGATGATTACATCATTGCAAAGGCCTACGATACCTTTGGTGGTGTGAGTAACTATTCTGGCAACGGTGGGATGGACAAGTTAGTTGGTGTCTGTGGTAGTGATGAGTCTATCGAGGCATCTGATGACTATGAGTTTACTACTGTTGAAGAACAAAGAGTCTAATACGTTCATAAAGTACGTCAAAGTGGACTCTTTAATGGCTTACTTGGACGGACTCGAAAAAGACGTAGCATCGAAAGAGCAATTAGCTGTTGTCAAAGAAATCAAAAGGTGGTTGCGAATTAAATTCTATTTGGAGGATCGTCAATGAAAGACAAAGCAAAGACTCGGTGTGAAAAATTCGTCAAGGCAGTAAAGGACCAGACCTACGGCAAGACTCTAGGCCTCAAAGACAGAATCGACAACATGGTTTTTGTCTTTGATGATCGTGTTAACGTTACCGTATCTCAGTGCTCAGATAAACAGAAACGCTATCTACTGAATGTGGCTCGTGAGCTTCAGTATGAGCCTCTTTGGTACAATCCAGAGCCATCGTTTGATTGGTAATGGATGATCTGTTACACACGGTAGTTAAAGTGGTAGCCAGGCTCAACTATGTCTCAGAAAAAGAGCTTGGCTGCCACCTTTTTCGTGTGGAGTATGTACCCAACACAGTTATTTCCATTTGCACCAGTGAGTTTGTCATCTGGAATAACGAGGAAGAGCAGTATGACGACTGCGATGGATCAGAGACTAGCATACTGTCTTACGTGAAGTTGAGGTTAGGTGAGATACAAGATGAGATGGGTAAGATAGTGGAAGCCTACCCGTCACTATCTCCAGGCCTGATGAGTTAAGCATGAACATAGGACCATCAAGAAACAAACTGAGGTATAAGAATCACTGCAAGTACTGTGGCCGAGAGTTTAATGCTAAGAGAAGCTCTACTCTTGTGTGTGACAGAGGGGAGTGTCAGCGTCGTAAAGGCTCTGAGAACAACCATAAGAAGTATGTTACCAGTGTCCGCCGCAAATGGGAGGAGTCAGATAGTGTAGTGGACCAGATCCATTACCTGGAGCTTTGTCTGAAGCATGAGGTTTTGTACAACAACGGGGAGCCTAACCAAGAAAAAATAGAGTCAATAAAGAAGCAAATACAAGAGCTGTGTATTTAATGACGAACATCATCAGAAGTGGAACACCTTGTCCATTCTGTGGCTCGACAGAATGGTATGGCTACTTTTTTCAAGCGGATGGTTCTTTGGATGAAGAGCACGTTAGTTCTCCAGAGATGTATCCTCCGCTGATAGATTGTGACTATGATCTATATTTCTCAATCCATGGTGCGCTTGATGAGTGCGTCAACTGCGGTGCAGTGATAGGAGTCTAGTGTGAATATGGTTGACGATATATTTGAGCCTTTACTTGACAAAGAAGTACAGATTGGCATCTACACAGCCGAAGGAGACTACAGACGGATTTTGGTTGCTGTGTTTGTGGATTATGCAGTAGATGAGTATAACAGTGTTACACTGCTCAAAGTCAGGCATGGTCGTGTGGTATCAGTTCTTTTTGTGAGACCTGGAATGCTGATACAAGAAACTGTCCGTAATGCGGAGTAATCGATATGATCCGTTTACGTAGAAAAGTGATTGAGATACTCTCTCAAACGAGAAGTGGTGTCCGTATGTACCTCTTAGAGTGTGGCCACACAGTAAGCCGAAGAGACTATGGCAAGAACAAGCCACACAATTCTACTTACTGTGATTTGTGTCAGATTGTCTTAGAGCGATTAGACAGGCTAGGTGGGAATCAGACTTCTTTTGCGCTTAGAACAAACGATGAGGTTATGGAGTTCTTGGCAAAGGAAGGTCGTGTTAAACGGATCGAAGAGCCTGCAGATCCTACAACACAAGCACAGTGCCCAAATGCTGTTGTCGTTTCGTGGAAGCGTTACGATTACAGGTAACAGGGACTATGCATAGAACAACAAAGCAAGGTGTACGAGACCTGAACAGCTTGAAACCATCTGTAGATGTTCCAGAGCCTGCTAAGCCTTCTAAAGAGTCATGCTCTGAGCTTGACAAACCAATTCAGCAGGACTTGATCTATGATTCGTCAGCTAAGGAAGACATACTCACACAGTTTCCAAATGCTAAGATTGCAGAGGTATGGGATTATATCCATGACACAAGGCTGAAGGTCGTTATTCCAGACTGCTCCTTACGAAGTTGGTTTATGTTTTTGCTAGATACGGGCTGGGCTGGTGTTTCTTTTGTGTGTCAAATGTATATTATACAAGATACTGAGTTGATATCTGGTTTGATGGACGAGATCAATCCAGGTTGGAGGAACAAAAACAGATGAACGAACAAGAGATTGAAGTGGTAAAGATTATACAAAGGTTCGTTAAAAGGTCTGGAGGCCTTGAAAGAATTGTCAAGGCGAAAGATGCTATCAAGTCAATACCTCCAGGCAGTATGAGTGAGTACGTTAAAAGGATATCCCAAACAGAAGGGGGATCTAGTCAGTTACTAGCAGCAGCTCTTTTAGGCTTCTCTGTTGCAGCACAGATAGGCAAGGTCAAACTTGAGGATAAGGTCAAACTTGAGGATGATGAATAAAGAGCAAGAGACGCCCGGAGCCTGTTACCTGCGATGTGTGTAGGAAAAAACTAGAAAAGGGTGAGTACCGATGATCCCCACTGGTTACTGGGTAAAGCCAGCACCACACATAAGGCAATACCCGGAGCCACCCTATTATGGTTCTTGGGTCTGTCAAAAGTGTTGGGGCATTGATGAGTGTTGGTGCATGGGAGATGAGTCAGACCCTATATGTGATTGTGGATGGCCTGCATATTCTTGTCGATGCGACGATGAAGAGGCTTGGATTGAAGAGTAATCAATGCAAGTAAGAACAACATGCGCCAGGTGCGGTAGTACTGAAACTTATAAGATTGACCCGTCCCATCACCTTGACCCATGGGTTGGTTGTTGGGTTTGTTTTGATTGCAAGAACGGCAATCAGTCTCAATTTGAGCCGGTAGAGCACAAGGGAAGAGACGAAATCCGTTGTAAGCTCTGCGGAAGTTTTAACACCGGTGAACCTGACTGGCATGCAGGAACAGAAACGGATGGCCAAAAATACTGAAGTCCGTGTTTGTGCTTGCGGCCACTACTACGTAGGAGATCATGGTTGTCCTGAATGTGGTGCTCCTTGGCTTCTGACTAGTCGAATCATGATAGCGGTATCCAGGAAGGTCGCAAGGCTGATTGCAGCGGAGTGTCGGGCCAACGGGAAGCGAGCGGTGGAGCACCACAAGGGAGGACGATTTGGTGCAGAGCATTGATTGCCGAAAGTGTGGGGCATGTTGTTCTGGGCTCATGGACTATGGGTATTTTGTTGATCTGGAAGAGGGTGACGTTTTGCGTCTGCCCAAGCACTACCGCAAGAAGCATGTGCTTCAGGTGAACAATTCCAGTGACTGGATGGCCTTGGCGACAAAGGTTCGACCATCAGGGATGGTGGTTTGCGTGGCGTTTCGAGGTCGGCCAGGCAAAAAGTGTTGGTGTTCCATTTATGACATGAGGCCTAGGGCTTGCAGAGACTTTAAGCCTGGAAGCCTTGCTTGTCGAGAGTTAGTCAAGCTACAGGAGCGTAAATAACATGGACGACAAGAGCAACGTATTAGCCGTGGGCACTATCAAAGATGCACGTGTTGAATGCAGGATTGTTGAGTGGCCGAACACTACTGGAAAAGACCAGTACGAAATCGTATGGATTGTGATCAAGGGGGATAAGGTTGTGAAGATAGACCCCATTCAAGCCATCGCTTTGGGTATAATGGAGGATTTTGAATCATAAACAGAGAATGATAGACTTTATGGCTAGAGTTGATGTTCATCTTGGTGAATGTCCGAACTGTAAAGGGACTGGTAGAGACCCTCGTAAACGGACTCGTAATTGTCCTGAGTGTAATGGTCATAAAGTCATTGAACTTTGTAACAAGTGCAATACGAAGATTCCATGCCCTTGTGATGAAGGGATATTGTATTGACAATGAGAGATCCCAGAGACGAACCACAGGTTGAAACGGATGTAAATGGAGATATGTTTTTTGTGTCGCAGAACGGTAAACGAATTACAGTTGAAGGTATCGAAGTAGCTAAACTTATTGAAAAGGTTGAAAAGTATTTGAAGTTCTCAGAACAGTTCCCTATGGGGATGAAATAAGATAATAAACAAAAGAGGCCTGTGATGTTACCTAAACTAAACCTTGGTATTGTTAGAAACAAAGAACGTTCTATTTCACATAGGTCTCTTCTAAAGGTTGTCTGCAATCCCTTCCTCAGAACATTAGGTTTTATGATAGCTACTATTGTGCAACCTAAATTGCAGAGTGTATTTGTAGATGAAGATGAAGATGAAGTCGTTGGTATCTCTCTCATAAGAGTACCAAAGAGCTTTGATCTAATAAGTAACCTTAGAGATAGCTGGATATACGAGCTAGAGCCTGATGAATTTGTAATCAAATCAAACAGACTATGGTGAGTCCGATTAATGAAAAGGAGTAAGAGATGAAAGACGCAACTGAGATTGTTATTGTTCTAGATAAATCTGGATCCATGTACGGCATTAAGGATGATACAATAGGTGGGTTCAACAATTTTCTCCAGGAGCAACAGAAAGAATCAGGAGAAGCTAATTTAACACTTATCCAGTTCGATAGTGGCTACCGTACAGTTTATTTAGGCAAGCCAATCAAGCAAGTAGAGCCTTTGAACAAAGAAACTTATGTTACAGGAGGCAACACAGCTCTGAATGATTCGTTGGCTAGCGCAATACTACAAACAGGAATGCGTTTAGAGGCACTGGAAGAGCAAAATAGACCAGACAAGGTTATTGTTGTTGTGATAACAGATGGTCAGGAGAATAGCTCCAAAGAACATTCTAAGCAGCAACTTGCTGAAATGGTCAAACACCAAGAAGAGAAGTACGATTGGGCATTCTTGTTTTTCGGAGCTGATATTGATTCGTTTAGAGAAGCTAGGAAGATTGGAATAAGTGGGGATGCTGTAATGGATTTTAGTAAGACTCAGATCAAGTCTGCTTATTTAGGGGCAAGCCATGCGGTTAGTAGCTTTAGAGTGGGCGGTAAGAAAAAGATGAAGGAGGAAGAGACTTCTTGGAAGTCAAAGGTTAAGTAAATGGTATATGGCTTTCGCAGAAATCCTTTAGTCAAGTCAATCAACCCCTCACCGGATAACTGGGATCTCGTGTGGCAGAACTGTCAAACGGTAGTAGCCACTGTACAACCATAACTAAAGCTTACTCTCTAAATGAGATAATCGTAGACATGGAACGGTACCACGAGCAAGAAAACGAACCCATGCCTGACATACCTACAATAGCCTATGATCTAATCAGACTCATCTCAGTAGGCCTGGTACTGGTAGAAGAGATTAAAGAAGAAAAGCACTCCACAACCTAATACCCACGCTAAATCCTCCCTAAACCACTTCCAGATGGTAATTCCATTCGGTCTTTACCAATCACTATCTTATGTTTTTCGCAGTAGACTTTGTAGCTAACCCGTCAAACATGATCAGTCAAGACAAGCAAAACAACTTCTTGAGCGATGACTTCAAGTCAAACTCATTCGTTTGTTGTTCCTTCCAAAGAGATTTTCATCTCAAGTCTTGACTTCTCCAACCAATCAAACTTAACAATTCATTTAACACACCAACTATGTCCAAACAGTCTTAACACTGTTTGTGACCAAGATACCCCTTTTCACCCTATAGGGGATGCATCAAACCATGTCAATTTCGCCCAAATCCATCCGATATTGACACAAACCAAATCAACTCAAACAAACGATATCAACAGCACAACCCAATCAACACTCCTCACTGACACAAACGATATCAACAACACAAACCAACCCCACAGAACACACAAACCGAATCAACGAACCCAAACAGCTAACTCCAACCCTATCAACAAAACACACAAACGATATCAAAAAACACACAAATCATGTCAAGACGTAGTTTCCCCCCGGTGGAACCGCGCTGTTTCGTGACTTTTGGATCTGATTCACTATGTAACGGACAATAACAAGGAGAAACAAATGGGATTCAAGCGAATGAACGAAGTTGGACCCGGTGGCTACTCTGGACCCGAGAAGGTACTGAGAGATGAAAAGAAGAAGAAGAAGCCAAAGTTCGGCAAGATCACAACCAAGAACACGAGCGATGATGAAATCTCTGTAAAGGCTCCAGCTGGGAGCATGATGGCAGACAAGCTTGACAATACGGATTTCCAAAAGGAGATCAAAGGCGTCAAGACTTCCAAGAAGTATCCAAAGAAAGCACAAGCAAAGAGAGCGTTCCTTGCAGGCCTCATCCATAAGATGACTGGCAAGAGCGAGTCCTCGGATACAGCTAACGAGATGATTGATTTGGTACTCGAAGGCTATGATCCGTTTGACATCGTCGAGAAGTTCCCGTTCAAGAAAAAGAAGTGCAAGGACGACGAAGAAGACGATGACGAGTAGGTCATAACGATAACCCACAAACACAGCACATAGCCCAATGACAAAAAACGCATCGAATAGCAGAGCAAGAAACCCGCCCAAAGAATCTGTAGCAACCAGGCTCGTTGAATCAGCCACACAAGGAACACTTCCAGCCGATTTAATCAAGTCTATGATCTACCAGGGTAAGTTTAACGATGACCACAAAGAGCATCACTATAAGCTAACTGAAGGTGAAGCCGCTTTCAAGCTCAACACACCGGAAGAGATGACACAGGTTGAAGAGCTTATAACGAACTTGTCAGCGGCACAAATACCCTATACTCTTTCAGACGATGAAGACACAAGAGAAGTAGTCTTGTCATGGAAAGAAGAGTACACAGATCAAATTGAATCCACGATGGAAGCTCTTGGTATCGAAGTCTACGATGATGACAGTCAAACAGAGTCACTTATAGAGACTTCCATTTTCAAACCGCAAGGCGAAATCAAGAACACAAAACCACCATACAAGAGAAAGCCGACCGGTTACTTGCAGAGACTCTCAAAGAAGACACAATCCACGCATGCAAGAGGCCTGCAGCCAGAGACACCAATAGAGCCGATGGTATCGGCTATGGAGCAATCAATGAACGTAAAAGAGATGATCGACAGTGTTATCAACGGTGAGTCTGTAAAGCACTTGGTAGGCTCTTTCTGTGAATCTGATAAGCCTTGGTTGAAGAAACTAAAGAGTCTTGGATGGGATCCGACTCCTGTAGAGGTTAAGCAAGCTCTTTCTACCTATAAATCGCTCAATAAGAAGTATGGGGCGCAGAGGGCAGCAGTTGAAGTGTTTGGAGGTGTAAAGAACAAACTTCGTAGAGCAGAGATGGCAAATGTTCTACGAAAAGAACTTGGCTTAGATCCAGTGGAGTTGCCTAAGCCTCTTAGGTAGGGATATAGTAATCTATCCAAGGAGCAAGCAAATGGATTGGTCACCAAATAGCTCAAAGAGAAGACTGCTGGAAGCCTGCGAGTCAAGAGGCATTGATGCTTCAATGACTATGGTCAAAGCTGAGCTGATTGCTTTGCTGACAGCTCACGACATAGAAGCCGACATAGAAGCCGATCAAGGCCCACCAGAGCCACCTGCAGAGCCCACACAGCTGCCACCCCTTCCCCCTATCCCCAAGTTCGAGCCGACTCCTAAACCGGCCCCACAGGCCACGCCAGAGCCACCACAGGCCACGCCAGAGCAAGGTGGAGTCCTGGATTACCTCGCAGCGGCAGAAGAGAAGGTATCCCTGAAACACCTTGTCAAAGACCTTGGCAGTGAAGTGATCGAAGAACTCAGAGAGCTAGTAAAAGCCAACAAAGTAACTCAGTACAAACAGCACAACAATTTTTGGTACAAGGCTAGGTAATAGTCCACTAGATGACACCCGAGCTAATCACACCAAAGCCGATCATATTCATACACATACCAAGAACTGGAGGTATGTCTTTCCGTAAGATGATGCACATTGCTTACGGCTATGACAACATAGGTAGGCCATGGTGGGGTGAGCATGAAGGCGAGTACATAAACGATAAGCAGAAGTCTAAGAAAGCTTGGTATGGTCACTTCAAGTTTGGACTACATGAGCAGATACCTTTTCCAGTCAAATACTTCACTATAGTAAGAGAGCCAGCAGCTAGGTTGCTATCTGAGTATCATAGAAACGAGTACAGGACTCGATATAACATGAGTCCATTGGACTTGGCTAGATCTGACAGAGGCAATAACATCATGGTTCGTATGCTATCAGGTGCGAACATGACAGACACTCTAACGATACACCATGTAGATATCGCTATGGCCAACATAGAAGAGCACTTCGTTTTCGTTGGCCAGACAGAGAAGTTTTCTGACATTATGCGAGTAGTAAAGCGCATGGGTTGGCCTGTATCGAAACAGCCTCATGAGAACACCGGTAAGACAGAAACGATAACACTGAATGAGTTGATAGATCTAAGGAAGCTACCAGAGCTTGCCTTGGACTATGAACTATACAGGAGGGTTGCCTATGCCTGGTAGAGTAGAGTCCATTCGACAAGTACTAAGGTCTACGTTACTGGAGTCAACACAAGATTTTTCGAAGATGTCTAAGGATCAGCTAAAGGATGCACGTCAGATGTATCAAGACGTTATTTCCATGAATAAATCCAAGGGAAGGCCTATAAAGCAGTACTACCTTGATAATTTGAGTAGTATTGAGGCTCTTCTTTCAGGCAAGCCTAGTGGTCAAGGTGTTACTAGCGATCCTTCAGTGTTTGGGCATCCACAGCAAACTAGCCATCCTAAGTATAGAAACTTGGTTCCTGTCAAAGTAAAAACCAAGGCACAGGTTCAGAAGTTCATAGACAAAGCACAGAAGTCTTATGATTCAATAATGACTAAATGGTCTAAGGAAGAGGCTATTGCTTTAGGTAGAATCAAGGCAACACCGACACGAAGAGCTAAAGCCAAGAGAGCTATCAAGTCAAGAGACTGGATTGATCTGAAAAGCTATGCAGAGCTTATCAGAGATGAGACAATGAAAGAGCTTCAGAGGCTTTACAAGTTGGCGGGATAAAGAGAGAGACCTATGCCTGGTAAAGTAGAGTCCATTCGACAAGTACTCAGAGAGTCCCTTTTGAAAGAAGCCAATGATTGGGATGGTCGTTCTACAATGTTTGGACACCTTCCAAGCCAAGATCTATACTTCTCTCCAGTTGAGAAGCTAAAAAACGGTAACTACAAGGGCTATATGGTTGATGTGAGTTCGGGCCGACCAAAGAAGGCCAAACAGACCAGTATGAACAAGCGTTGGTGGTCAGAGTCCTGGAAGATAATCAGTCAAAGCGAAGTTCCAAAAACGGTGCTTAGCAAGTTTTCAGACAAAATCGAATTACAAGCGCAGAAGGCCAGCGAACCAAAGGCAGCACCAACACCTGTTAATGTTAAGTCACCGGACAAGCTCTTGACGCAGAGACAAGCCAGGGTAGGGCTCAGAGTAGATACAGATCCAGAGAGTGAAAGCAGTAGTTGGGTGATTCGGCGTATGACAAACAAGTCTGTTACCATTGGCTCTGATAGTGGGGTTGACGTTGGACCAAAGTTTGCTGGAAGGACATTCATGTATCGTTGGGACGGTACAGGGTTTGTTAGACAAAAACAGTACCTCTATGCGGTGTGACGATGCCTGATACGGTTCAAGAGTCCATTAGAGACTCTCTGAGAGCAACGCTACTTGAGGGAAGACCTGTCCCTATCAAGAAAGCCTATCTGAAAAGGCTAGCTAGGTCTCTATTTGATGAAATGTACAAAAGGTGGCTCAAACCATTTCACTTAAAGAAGCGGGATCGACCAACCAGTATATTGTTCATTGGGAGTAAAGATGGGATCCCAAGTCACCATACTATAGAGTTTACAGAGTTAGCTGGCCCCTGGAAGGGTCGCAAGAGGCAAGTTCCCATTGTCTTCCAGTTAGGAGGAACAGGGAATTTTGTAAGAAAGTACATCACAGGTGGCGGTGTCTATAGTGTGAGGCAGGGTAAACGTAGTGTTTCTAAGTACATGATCTATCTTAATATAGCTGATACTCTTATTCTGGATTTTGTCAAGAACAAGAAACAAGTTATAGATGAGTTTTACTCTGTTTTGATACACGAAGCAACACACCTAGCAGATCAACTCCCTAGAGTTGCTTCTGATGCAGATAACGAAGACCTAAAAATCTACTACAATAAGCCAACAGAAGTCAGAGCGTTCATGCAGCAGATTGTTGATGAAGTAGTTGCACACGCTAGGTCCATAGCGAAAGACCTTGAAGGCTTCACTGACACAGAACAGCTTGTCAGATTGTCTCTTGAGCGAAGCACGACATGGGACAGAGTCAGACCCTACGTCAACCCAAGCAACAAAAGGAAGATACTGAAAGCTGTTCATGGAGTCATAGACAGAGCCAATCTTCCAGCTAGGTATGAGTGATGCCTGACAGAGATAAGTGGATCTATGGTAAGGGCCAGTCAAAGTCCACTGGACTCTATAAAGACGTAACGTATGCCTCAAAAGGCAGTCAACCTCACTCTACTACTCCAGATGACTGGCCATGGTCCAAAGAAGCCAAAAAGAAGTATGGTAAGAACATAGCATTCAACAAGCCATTGCCTGAAGTGTCAGACGATGAAGATGTTGAAGCATGGTTCAAGCGTGTTGAAAAAGAACGCAAAGAACGAGAGAGACGCTATAAGCGTGAAGTCAAGTTAGGCACAGAATGGAAGACAAGAAACCTTGACTGGATCGCAGTCCTGCCTGATGCAAGTCACCCGGGCAAGGTCCGTATACAGCGCTATGATGAAGATGGCTTCTCAGGACATACTACGTTTGACAATCTACAGAAGCTAGTGGCCTATCTCATTGAATGGGAAACATCACTAAAGAAGGCCAACGGCACTATGGACAAGTTCAGCAAGACAGCCCGATGGAAACGAGGCATGAAAAGACTAGCAGCGTTTCACACCAAAGAGTCTAGTGTTGAAGATCTTGTTGATAGGATAGACCAGTTACTTGAGAGAGCGGCGCGAATAAAGCCTATCCTTATGTTCCATGGTACGGCTTCCAAGAATCTTCGTTCAATACTCAAAAAAGGCTTTGTGCCGAATCCTAAAGAAAGGGTTTGGCAAGATGATCCAAATGCGGCACAGTCCTACCAGACAGTTACTAGAAAGACTGTAGGAGGTACCTATTTCTCTACTAACTTAAACGTAGCTACATCATCAGCATTAACAGCAGCACAAAAGTCCAAATCAGAGCAGTTGGTTATTGTTGCCAAGATACAGCCGAGAAGTGGTTATGCTGATGAAGACGACATTATTCATGATGCAAAACGCGGTATGAAGAAAGCCATGTTTCCATCTGGCCACATAGGGCATGAGGAAGCCTGGCCGCGGCGGTGGATAGAATTTGTTACGAGTCCGGGTGAAGCAAAGAAAGCTATCCAGAAGTTTGCTAAAGAGTTCAAGGTAGGTCTTGAGGCAGATCTACCTCAAGTAAAAAAGATACCCTTAGCTCCAAAAGCAGTAGAAGATATGTTTTGGGGTCTTTTAGAGCAAGTTGTAGCAAAGTGGTACTCGTATAACAAAAAGATGCCGTATGGTGCAGACTACTACGCAGCTACTAAGAGACTGAATCTCAGTAGAGAGCAAGAGCACAAGTACTATGCGTTGGTCTTGAAAAGGCTAAAGAGAGTCAGTTTGCAGAAGGCAGAAAAGCGCTACCTTAGTGCTGCAGATAAGCTAACCAGACAGTTAAGCAAGTTAGCTATACCGAAGCCAGATGCTTTTAGAACGAATGTGAGGATCACAGACCCTGTCAACTTCAGGGGTAAGAACAAGATTATTGCTGTGTTTGAGATGCGTAGTGGTGAGGACTATAAAGAAGATATCAAAGTCCACTATGGTAAGATCCCTTCAGAGGTAAAGAGCGCTCTTAACCAGAATCTTGGGGACTGGCGTGAGGTTGATAAGTTTGAAACGTCTAGTTGGTGGACTAAGGCAAATAATGAGTCTGCTATGACTTTTTCAGATCCAAAGACGACACAAGAAAAGAAAGCTCTGAAGATGAACCGAAAGAAGTCAGAACAACAGCTCATCTCGAAGATTCAGAGCTTCATAGGTGACACTAATGAGGAAACTCGACATAATACTAGGGTTCATGTTCGCTATGATAACAGCAGCACTGATCTACATAATCATGTCACTGAACTAGCAATAGGCAAGTTCAACTGGAAGCCTCTAAGAGATACGCCTATCGGTCCAGTCAAAGGCTATGAAGCAACCGGTTCGCTAAAGGGTAGGGCGAAGATTGAAAAGCGAAAAGTTGGAAGAGCACAGCGCTGGTTTTTGGTGTTGGATGGTAAGGACTATCCAATGCCTGGCAAGAAAGCGTCACTGGACCATGCCGAAGGGACTATAAAGAAAATGCTAGAATCAACAGCCCTAGATCTTATTGAGCAAGTCATTCAAGGCGAAAGTCCATCGGAGTTGATTGAAAAGGTCAGCTACGCTTATGACATTCGACTTGACCAGAACATACGAACTGGACCCGTGGTAAAGCTCACTAGCGGTCATTTCGGCGTAGCGAGTGCTCACAACTACGCCACAGAGTATGTGTGCGAAGCTAAGAAGGTCAAAGCAGTATGGTCGAAAGGTGCTACCAGAGCTTCTATAAGAAAGTGGCCTTTGACTGGCCGTAAAGCAGACCAATACAAAGATGGTACTTGGGCATGGGTAACAAAGCTTGTCGATAATTGGAGTTCATCCAGTACGCGAAGACCTAAGCTTGTGATCAATGTTTTGGTATGGGACATGGATGGTAAACCTGTGCATAAAAAGCTTGGGCAGGAATTCACAGCGAAGGACTTAAAGGCAGCAAAGAGCTATGCAAAGAAGCTTATAGAGGATGGATTGTCTAGAATGACTAGTGTTGAGGGTAGGGTTATTATGCCTTATGAAGAAGATCAAATTGTTAATTTTGGGACTTTCGAACCTGCTAGGTCGTATGGGGAGGCGTTGAACGAAGTACGTAAGAAGCGAACACCATTCTATCAGATGGGTAAGGATGCTTTTGAGTCAGGTGTCAAGAGTCCAGCACCTATACTCAATAAGAAGGTGTTTGGTAAGATCTCAAAGATAAAGTCAGACAAAGAACGTATGAAAGCAATGAAGGACTATCAAGATGGATGGCAACAAGCCAACCTAGATTCTCCACTTTCAGAGTCTATTGATGAAGCTAAGGGTAAGAAGCGCAAGGTTGGTGGTAGAATGGAGTATGCTCTAAGAGCTGCAGCAGATCATGGTATTACTGCCGGTGGTTCTTTTGCTTCATTTTCCTTGTTTCACAAAATGAGGGAAGCAGAGCTTATACATCCTCCAGGTTCAGGAGCTTGGAAGATCACAGATAAAGGTAAGCAAGCGCTCAAAGATGGGTTCTACTACGCTTGATATGGAGTTAGTAACATGACTCTTGCCAGTGATTTGATTGAAGCTGTCTTGAACGAGATTCCTGCATCTATTGTCTTAGGCTCCATTTGTGAAGTAGCCCATCAAGATGAGTTTTCCAAGATAGCTTTCAGGTTGGTCAAGTCTAACAAAGGCAACTGGAAGAGTGAAAAGCAAGCTCTGTTCTTGCTCGACAGTGCCACTGGTTTTAGCAAAAGACTTCTAGCACACGAGTCCGGGCTAGCGAAAGATTGGCTCAAAAAGAAAGGCTACAAAACAGACAATCTAGTAGCTTTAGCGTGGGCAAAACAGCTCAAAGGCTATGGTACGAGAGATCCAAGCAAGGTCCGTTACTCAGGTACTATTGTGGCCTTTGATGAGGTTGGTGTAGTACTGATTGGTACTGTCAAAGTCATTCACCAAAAGCAGGGTGTGAAGCAGCAAAAAGGCTCAAGCCTAGATTTCAGCCGAGTCACTGTCAAGTATGAGAGACCCAAGAGCCATAAGCCTACCGTTGTTATCAACTACTACAACAGACCCGTGGACTCAAAGACCATTGAAGTCATCAAGGGCATACCTGGCTATCAGAACCACAGAATTCTGGTTAGCTTCCTTGATCAGCTAAACGACCATAAGAAGCTCTCACCAAAGCAGATGGTTGTCTTGAACAAGTTCTTACCGGAGCCGAAAGACACCGGCATAGGGACCAAACAAGATCTACAGAAGGAACTAGAGACATTCTTCCAGTTGATACGAACCAAGTGTGTGCCTGTTGTCGTGGAAGGTGCTAAGGAGTTCGGTTGGAAGATCACAGAGGCTGATATTTCAAAGGACTGGACAAGCTTTGAGAAGGGAGCTAAGTATGATTTTTCTTCATCGGTGAAGCATGTTCAGACGTTGATTGTTCGTCTCTTTGAGAATGCTAGTGGTAGGCCAAAGAAGCTCTACAGTCAGACTTTCCTTCACGACACGAGAGACAGAGTCAAACGTGCTATCAAGATGAAGACACCAGGCAAGAGTCACGTTGAAGCCATTGCTGATATGCGATGGCTGAATAAAGCCTTAGAGAGGGTATCTGTGTCTAAGATACGAACAGCGATGCAGCTTGATTAACGGAGAGACCTATGGACTTGGTAGATCGCATCCAAGAGTTCTTAGAGGAAGACTTGAGGACTCTTTTCCCAAAAAGACAGTTCAAAGGATGGAAGTCAAGCAAGAGCAAAAAAGACTTCATTTGGTACACCAAAGGAGATTATGTCTTCAGGCTCGAAGATGATGGTAATGCTGTGTCTATCTTTTTGCAGTGGCCTGCATCGTTAGGTGATAGATTCGTTCCATCCGGCCGTAGTTGGATGGCAAGCAAGTCTGGCAACAAGTACTCTTTGTCTACTGACTCCGATGAAGAGACTTGGAGTGATGATGTAGCTACCTTGAAAAAGATCATGAAACTGTTTATCTCCAAGGCGTAATCAAAGATGAGAGTATCTGCAAAACTGCATCAGTCAATCCAGGCTCTAGGTCTTATGCTAGAGTTGAATCGAGTAGCACAGTCAAGGTCGTTTGATGAAGCGAAGCAGCAATTAGCAGATCTAAAGAGCAAGGCTAAGCAGAACTTCAAAGAGCTATCGCTAAAGCATCATCCCGATGTTGGTGGTGATGAAGAAACCATGAAGCTACTATCTGCAGCGTATGACGAGATCAAGAAAGTTGACATAAAACAAGCACAGCCAAGGCCTGTTGCTCAAGTGGTTCGTGTTTATTGTGGTGGTGTGTACTCAACAACTAGCACTTGGCCCACAGGCAGCACAACCTCAACAAGCGGTTGGTGATCTTATGAACACACTAGCACTCATAGAGGACTACATAAACAACAACTCTGTTTCATCTGCTATAGACAACGCTCTATGGGAGGCTAGTTTATGTCAAATCAAGAAACAGAAGCCATGGTTCAAGGACTTAATAGACCTACTGAAAAAAGAGAAAGTAGCTAACAAGTACATCCCATGGATCGTAGCTGTAATTGATGACAGAGAGAAAAGCACAATAGCTTCAATAAAAAAAGACTATAGTACTAGAGGTACAGCAGCAGGTAAAGTGTGGAACTCTTTTCTACTGTTTCCAGAGTACAAAATGGCGAAGCGTAGTAAAACGGTAAGTTTAAGATCTATGCCTCATTTGATAGGTGGGCTTGTTGGGCTCGCACTCCGCTACGAAGAAGCAGACAAAGCCAAACGGTGGGACAAAGCCATCAAGATGGGTCTCTTCCAGAACAGTCGTGTTAAAGACATCATGTTCTGGTCAAAGAAGAACGTCAAAACACAGTTCAAAAGTGGCGACTCGCTAGATGTCTTGTCTTCAGCACTTGATAGAATCTCAACACTCAAGAGCAGAAAAGAAATCAAAGTATCCGATGCAGATCTAATCCACAGAGACGATAGGTTTGTTATCTACTCACCACGGACAAAGAGAGCCTCTTGCCAGCTAGGTGCTGGTACCAAGTGGTGTATTGCTTCACGGCAAGATGACTACTTTGAAGACTACACAGAAAAGGGCGTTGCTTTTGCTTTCATCATGGACTCTGCAGCCGGCAAGGACATGGAAAAAATTGCAGTGGTCTATGATATAAACACCAGATCTATTGATGAGTACTATGATGTCATAGATGACAGCATCCCGGAGAAAGAAGTTAAGGACAGTGTTGGCGACGCTAACTGGAAAAAGCTCAAGCCAAAGATATTGAGCTATATGAAGACCAGAAAGCTCGATATCAAGAGAAAAGAGGGTGACTACTGGGCTGGAGATCAAGTTGAGTATGATACTCAGATTAACGATAGTCTATGGAACAGGCTCTATGATGAAGTTAAACACTACTGGCTAGATCCTTGGCGATTCAAGAGCAAGCTACCAAGTACCGATCCTCCAGAATTTCGAGATGACGGGCTAGAAAATGAGGTACACGAAGCTCTTCACGATATCTTTTCCGGTGCATCGGGAGTAATCATAGCTCCGACTAGAACAAATGTAGACGATACAGAACCTATGGTCGATGTTGAGGGCGAGCTAGATTCAGATGCCAAGGATTGGAAAGAAATAGCAGAGGAGTACTTTCCTATTCCAGACAAGCCAAAAGAGCCTGGCCAGAAAGATATATCCCTAGACAAAGGGAAGGGTCTCAGGGACCAGTACTTGATTGATCTGGAAGCTTATAACGATGCTGTGATGTTAAGGAAGGCTTTTGAAAAGGAAGTTGTAAAACCAATCAAAGCCTTGAGGTATGGTAAGTGGAAGGAAGAAATACACGTTTTCGACTTGAGCATAACCATGAAGATAGACCCAGCAAAATCTATTGAGAAGTATGGGCCTGTGTGATTCTGGTAAGCGCTACTCTTGCAAGTCCTCTTCGTAGAGTAGATCCATGCCCAAGGCTTTAATGGTTTTTTTAATGGTTTTCCTTGTTCCATGAGTCGTTACCTCTCAACTCCAGTAACTATGACACGTTCAGAATCAAGTATGAACTCAACATTGTCAGGTTTTGAGTAAGCTTTTTGAAACAGAGAGAAATCAATTCGGTTCATGTACTGGTGATCTCTTAGTGGAACACAGATGTAAACTTTACTATCACGAGATTCTTTCCAACCCTGGAGTAATTGGTATAGCTTTAGCACATTTTCGTTGCTCCAGTTGTCGTCGATGTCAATATGTGCTGTCTTCCCGTGGCATTTATAGAGTAGTTTATACCCCTGTATATCAGAGTCCTTCCATGAGACATAGTACATAGTTACTTTGTTGGAATCCGGATGGTCCACTGAGACTTCTTCCCAGATCACTACGAAGTTTCTCATGATGTCTTTAGACATTTACCTCTACCTCTCAATTCGGTTGTCAAAGAACAGAATATCGGGCAGGGTCTTACCACGAATCATGGCAAGCGTCAACTTGGCAGGAATGGCTTGGATTGACGGAACTAGAGTGTGCTCCTGACACGGAGCCGAGGAAGGAATGAGTGTGTGTGGTTAGCAGAGTCTAGGGCACAGAATCGCCATGCTCCGCTGCAAGCTTTCCAGAGACTAAGTCTTGCCCCCATGAGCACGGACAAGGATGGCCTTCCAGATCGTCACCTCGAATCAATCCGGTGTTCTCGCATCGGTGACAATTCGGCCGGGGAACTTGGCCAAGCTTGCTACAGCCGGTGATGCGTCCCTTGTCGTCCCTGACAAGTCCTGCAGGGAAAACAAGGTCACGCCTTTCAGGCACGGCATTAGCAACCATCTGTGAAACGATGAGCCAGACTCCAGGTTGTGGTTCAGGTAGACCGGTCACCCGGCCAGGCCTCTGCAGGACCAGCGGGACAGGAAGCTCAAGGCTTCCCACGACCCTCACAGGCTCTTCGAGCATGGAGACCCGGGGCAGTGCCCCACAAGGCTCCAGGATGGCTGTGGTGGCGCTGTCAGACGCCACCAGATTGATGGTATGGGGTGTGCAGTTCTTGATTGTGGTGTGTTCCATGCCGACCTAGACGACATGAGACAGGCCAATTTGACAGGTGCCTGAAAAATAATTTCCAAGTAGCTCAGAGAGAGAGAGAGTCCGATGATTCAAGAGAGCACACTTGACGTATTCAAGAAACTCGTTTTGACAGAGGCTGCTACGAGACTAAAGAAGATGCCTCCTAACACGAAGATCTATGCGGATGCTCTTCACTGGTCATCTTGGGATGGCAAGCTGTCAATGGTCCATGGTCCTAGCTACTACAACACACAGAACAGTGCTTCTAAAGAATGGTTTGATCCTGCTTTGATGGCTAGAAAGTACATCGTACAGTTTGCCGTTGACAGCAATGGTAAGAGGTTGGCCCCACCTTCACAAGCCGTTATTGGTGGCAACATTGTGGTGAGAGATAGACGGTTACCTTATCACAAAACAACATGGTCCATGGGAACACCAAACTATGGACCAGTTATCACAGGATCGTTTGAGCCTAAACAATATGAGTACTTAGTGTTGGTAAAGTTGAAAGAGCTTGGTAAAGCTGAAGTAGGTATGGTTACAGATCTATATGACTCCTATGGGTACCTTGATGTTTCCGGGTATCCAAAGCTAAAGACTAAACAAGCTAACTGGAAAAAGCTTTTCACTAAGCGCAAGTTTGCAGACACTCAAAACCTGGATTCAGACTTAGCTAATGTTGCTGATGCACTTATTCACATGAAAAACTCTTTCAGGTACGCAGATGATGAGACGCATGAACAGATCTTATGGGATGCTATCCAGGGTGTTTATAGCACAAACAAAAAAGGCGATAAGATTTCTTTTATCATAAAGAAGTGAGTAACCATGCCCAAGATAGACAAAAAGAAAGCTAAGAAGGTCTACAACAAGTTGATGATGTCAGCGGCTTCTCTTAGCCCAGCGATGGTAGATCAAATTAGGCTCTTGTATTCTCTACTGTCCGGCCAAGTCGAAGACACAAGAAAGAGCTATCTTGTGAGGGTACTCAGCGGCGAAGAGCCTGCAGACCTAATCAATGAGCTGACTACGTCTGCAAATAGCCTTGCAACCAAGATACCCAAGCCAATGGGTATGATCAAAAAGACTCGAAAGAAAGACAAAATCATCAAACCAGCCGAGGCGAAGAAGCTTGGGCTAGACTTGAATGGATAACAAATGACGCCAGAACAGAGACGAACCGGGAACATCGCAGCACTATATGGGTACAAGGTTCATGAAGACACGGTAGCTGCTGAATCATTTTCTCCAGGTGATGGTGCTATCGTTTTGACAGCAAAAGGTGAGCCTGTGATGTCAGGTACCATAGAAGAGGTCAAACCTGGTAACGATATGATGGCAGCTTCAATCAAGATAGGTGATATGTGGTACTATGAAGGACAATACAAATTCAGAGATCTGTAATTCATGACGACAAGTACAAAGCTAATTGATTTACGTGTTTCTGGGACATCTGCTAAGTACTTGGTAGACGCTTTGTTAGAAGAGCTTCCCCCTCCGGATGTGATCAAAAGAACCATTCTTAGGGACCTTCCAAAGAGCCTGGTTATTGTTAAAGAGGATGTTGTCTACATAGAATGCAGCGATCGACAACTGCTAGCCTCAACACTCCCGCTCTTTGAACATATGTATCCTGAACTTGACTTTGTCAACTTAAACAAGACAGACAAAAGATAATGGAGAGAATCATGCAAGACAGAATGTCCCTGATCGAAGAGCAAGTAGAAGGTTTGATTGATCTCGTTCTGGACGGGGAAGATGCGAATGACTTGATGGAAGGTGTGTATAGTGAGATTAACGAGGGTCCTGGTAACGGTCCTTATCACATCGGCTCTAAGGTCAAAGTCAATACAGGTTGGTCCGGGCAAGGAATCGATGGAAGCAACGTCAATGTGTCCAAGGGCGACGTTGTCTCTGTTGTCTTGGCTAACTTAGGTGAGGAAGGCCAGGATCGTATGGTCCTCTTAGCAGACGGTAAGACCCGTGTAGTGGTTCCGTTTGCTATCTTGGGTGAAGGCCTCGAAGAGCAGAGCATGATGCATGGCCCAAAGGGACATGTTGTTAAATCTGCCAAAGGCAAGCTAGGTGGTATGGTCCAAGGCAGAGCACAGGGTGATGCGACAACTCCTGAACAGAGCATGTTAAAGCCAATTCCGGGCACTCGTAAGCCAAGCTCTCTGCAGTCCAAATCCATTGGTAAAGCAAAGCCAAAGGGTGACCCAACAGCCCAGATGCAAGGCCAGATGGTACCTTCTACTATCTCTGGAAAGACAGTAGAGCAAGTAGTGGATGAAGTTCTTTCCAGGTTTGAAGAAATCAGTGAAAAAGACGCTAGTGCACAGTCGCTAAGCGAAATGTTGGTTTCTGAAGATGATGAGATCATGTATGCCATTATGCATGAGGCTCTCTTTGGTGAAGGTGAGTGCACACTAGATACTCTGCAGGGACTTGCAGAGATGATGAAAGACAAAAAGAAGAAGAACAAGAAAGACGATGACGAAGAAGGATACACTGAAGAAGACATTGACGAGATCTTCAGTGCTATGCACGAAGCATCGATGAGTTAATCTCAACTCATCACAAGTTGGTACAGACCAACTTAACACACAAGGTACAGACCTAAAAGGAGTAGGAACATGAGCGCAGTTCATCAGGGTTTTGGTGCCGCACTTGAAAACGCTGCAACAGAGATTATGAGGATCGGGGAAGCCAAGGGACCGATTACTTTGTCCGTGAAACACGTGGATGAAGATGGTGGTCTTTTGGTTGTTCAGGTATCTCGTAAGAGTGACGGGGCATTGGTAGCGCTTGCCGAGGAAACAGCCGTTACCGATGAAGATACGGCATATGACGGCGATGCTTCGGAACTGGTCTTTACGGGTCAGGCTCTTGACAACACGCCTATCGTTCCAGGCTCAGTGACGATCAAGCCTACTGCAGGTGGTAACACCGTTAACCTGGTTGACACCAATGCAGATGGTATTCTGTACACTGATGACGTTGATGCAGACGTGGCCGGGAGTGTTAACTACTTCACTGGTGATCTTGAGCTGTCTTTCCCGAGTGGCAAAGACCCGGCTGCTACGAACATCTTGGCTGACTACAGCTATGGTGTTGGTGTTAACGTGCTCGGTACCAGGAATTTCCAGATCCAGTACTTCTCTGCAGCGGTTGACTTTGAGACGCTGATTGTCAAGGCGGCTGCAGCATCTAGTTCCAGGGTTCGTATTGAGGCCTATCAGTCAACGGTCGGCTAACAGGTAGGTTTTTGGCACCGTAGGGGGTGATTTGGAGCATGCTTCCCTGTGCGATCACCCCCTACGGTACCTTTTAGGACAATCAAATGCCAAGACGACATGGATGGTTGCAAGACTATCACCAAGAGTTAGACCATGGTCCAGAAAGGTCTATCCAGGTGAACAATGGTTCTAGCACGCCACAAGCGCAGCCAAGTCCTGTAACTGTCAATGTGAATATCAATCTAGGGGACATTATAAGCCAGTTAATTAAGGGCCAGAAGACAACGAAAGAGGCTCTTGAAGAGATAGTTCAAGAAAGTCACAATAGAAAGAGATTGCTGATCGAAGATGAAGATTGAGGGAGTGATTTACAGGTACATACAGCCTGATAAGTGCATAGTTGCTAAGAAGGTATACCCTAGTAGACTTATCCTGTTGAAAGAGATTAAGGCAAAAAAGGTCAAAGATGGCAGTTCCGATCAATAAAGCAATTTACTTCAGAAGCTACACGTTCGAAACACTGACAGAAAAGACAAGCGGGCCAGCACAGTTTGTAGGGGTTCAAGGTGTTGTGTTCTACTGCAAGTCAACACAAGCTGGCATTCTACATATAGACATCAAAGTAGGATCTAATTGGGAAGAGCTTACCGAGGAAACAGTCAGAGAAAACAAACTGCATGTATTGGATGTAGGATTCTATATCCCAGAGGCAAGAGTGAGGTTTGAACCAAAGGTAATCAACGCAGTGTTCTCAGCGTCTGCTTTTGGTTATCCATCTGTTTATGTCCGTGAGGACTTGAGTATCTTTGATACAGAAAGAGATCAGTTCTAGTGGCAGGTGGGGCTACAGTACACAAGCTTGGCAAGCGTCCTCTACACAATCCCGAGGAAGGACCAAACCCGGAGCTTGTGTTAACGTGGTCCGGAGATGAATTGATCTATATTGATAAGACTATCGGTGAAATAAAGTATCGTAAGACGTTAACATGGACTGCTGGTAACTTAACTTCTATAAGCGAATGGGTTGAGCAGTGATATGGCAAAGCATACCCATTTTGTACTGGACTTTGAAGAAGGGGAAATAATAGGGCTTGCTTTACCTGTTGAAGCCAATGGAAGCTCTTCGGCAGGGAATGAAGTAACAGCAGTTCTTTCTGGATCAATCGACGGGTCAAACAGAGTGTTCGCTTTCCCTGTACCTGTGGTTTATGAAGGTGATGGTGGTGTTCAACCAAAGGTTTACCATGGGCCAAGAAGGCTGACTCCAGATCATATTGTCATATACGAGTCAAGTCCTGGTAGCTCTGGTTATGATAGGGTGCGGCTAAAGTGGTTCGCACCTAGAAGAAACAGCATCATTGCAGACTTCGTAGCCGCATAGGAGGAAAGCCTCATGTCTGGAATTCTTGATAACCTTATTGACCCTTTCAAAGACATCGGCGGTATTGATACCGCAGATCAGGCAAAGACCCTTGCCGATGAAAATTCCGGTATTGGTGATAGCGTCCAAACAGGGACAGGTGACTCCCTTACAGCGCCGGTATCCAATGAGCAGACTTTAACGGATTCAGGCGCAACCTTTGTTGCTGCAGACATTGGCCGGTTTATTGTCATCAGTGGTGCGACCAATGGTGGCAATAACGGAACCTTTCTTGTTACCGAGTTTGTTGATGTAAATAACATTAAGATCTTGAATTCCTCTGGTGTTGTAGAAACCAGTTCGTTTAGCTGGGACATCAGAGAGCCTTATATGATCGGTGACGATATCAACTTTGCTCGTACCGATAGAAAACTCATCAAAGGCACTACCAACTACTATGATGCTGTTCCGACTTATGAGCGGCCTACAGCTATCGGTACTGACGTTGATGCAAACCTGACAAACTTAGCAGGTAAGACAGCGGATGCTTTGACCACTGTCAGGAATGTTAAGCAGGAAGGTATCAAGCTTCGTCCATCGATTACCGATGGTGATGCAACGCTAGCTATTGGTGATGAGACTTTCACCACAACGAACTATCACTTTACTTCAGACGATCTGAATTCGTTTATCACAATCAGTGGGTCAACGGATGCAGACGGTACTTACCGTATTAAGACAGTAACAAGTGGTAACACACTTGAACTTGATGGACTCAATAGCGCCACAGCAGAGGGAACCATTACATGGGTCCTGGAAGCAGATTTGAAGGGCGTTCTTTCTTCCAGGAAGTATGCAGACGCTGCCAATAGGATCGGTCTTCCTATTGCTGATAGCGGCGAGTATGACGAAACAAACTATGATGCTACTTACACCATGGTTGCCAATGGTGTTTCCGGTGGTGGGTCACCCCAAGAGGAAGATGGGGATGGGATTTATGGTCGTATGTTTGGTGATGAAAAAGATCCAAACAACACGACTTCAAATGAGGATACCAGGTTCTTTGTCCAGCTTGTTACCGGAGACAATGACGGGACAGCCGTAGACAGCTCGTTAGAGGCTATCTCTGGTAGATCTGGTGCTGCAGCGTCGTTAGCGGGTAGCAATACCAATGTCTCTGGCCTTTCAGGCATGGTAACTGAGGACATTGGTCGATACATCTCCATTTGGAACCTTGCAGCCGATGAAGCAGGTCACTATCTCATTACTGCTGTGGTTTCTGCTACGGAAGTTACAGTAAGCCGTGGTTCTAGCTTCACAGCAGATGCTTCCGGAGCTATCAACTGGCAGGTTTCTAGGCATCCCGATACTTGGGATTTCTATAACGGTGATAGGTACCGCAACGATCAACTTGATGAAGCGTGGGCAAGAACGCTTTTGGTTGGTGGTCTGGTTTCTGGTAGCGAAGTCACCGGCGCTATTGATGACTTGAGAGAGTTTGTTGGTGCTGCTGCTGGTGACACGACGCCAGGACTTACCAACACAGGTAACTACTACACGTTTTCAGATCTTGCTAATCCTGCAGATACGAGCCTTGAAGAAGCTGTCAACGTTATCAACCAAGAGATTGGGTCTAGAGACTACTCTGCAGGTGCTATTGCCAATGTTTCAGGCCTTGCAGACGGACAGGACATCACAGCCAGTATTGAGGCTATCGCGCTGGCTATCGGTGCTTCGTCTGTAACCAGAACCATTGAAAGGCTTGCTGCTGCTATCCCCAAAAACACAGCTTATACTATCCCGGTAACGTACACACTTGATGGGACAGGCAACGGTCGGAACCTTTGGGTTTTTGTCAGAGGGGTTCTGCAAGATCCTGGCACCAAAGCTGCTGGAGACAACTACGCTGAAACGTCTACTACACAGCTTACGTTCTATAAGCTTGTTTCAAGTGGAGACCACATCAACTACTTCTTACTCCAGTAATCAGTAACATGCTAAAAGCCAACCTCACCCTTAATCATTTGCTGGAAGATCACGAACTATATCCTCGCAACGGTTTGTGTAAGTCTGGTCATAAGGTTGAGGGTGAGGTTAGGTTCTTTTATATCTCTGGTGAAACCCTACCAAGCCATAGGTGGGGTGCTTACTGTGAAGGTTGTGTCAAAGCAGCGTTTGACTTGAACCATGCAAGGAAGACTAATGTCAACAGATGAAGTGTCAACAGCTCAAAAGAGGCATGGTACGCTAAGAGAAAACATCGCTAGGCTTAGAGTAGAGCTTCGTTCTTTGCTCGAAATGGGTGCTGGTATAGGGGACTTTGAAGTTATCTTGTTTCGGTTGTTGAAAGAGTTTGAGACGAGTAGGATAAGAGCAGAAGCAGCACATAGAGATCTAGAGAAGAAACTAGCTTATGTGGAAGCAGATATTCGCGCTGCATCGGCTTACAGTGAATCTTTGATTACACTTGTCGAAGGCTATCGCAGCGAAGCCAAACAAAAGCAAGAAAAAGTGGAGTATAAGCTTACAGAAGATGTTATTCAGAATGTTTGTGCTTGTGGTTGTACGGACGAAGAGGACGAAAAAGAGTGTAAATGTTCTTGTCATCAAGGGACTCCTTGTGATGTTCCATGGTGTGTACCTTGCAGGGAGATAGAAGGTGTGAAGCCAACACCACATCCACATGCTAGAAACAAAACTACGCCACTCCATGGATCTGCCCGGCCCGGAACACAGTAATGACAGGTCTTCGTAAAGCAGACTTTGTTGATGTTGAGATTGTGGACCAAGAAGAGCTTGGTTCTGATGGCTCTTTGTCCATATTCACCGGAGCTACTGTTACTTCGTGTACGTCTTCAACAAAGAGGGTTGTCTGTTCAGGAACCCTCTTCATAAACGGTGATACAGATGAAACACTGGAGCCAAAAGACGTTGTCACAATAGCAGGATCTACAGCCGCAGATGGAACGTACACAGTAGACTCTATTGTCAGTGATACTGAATTTGATGTAGTTGAAGCTATATCAGACTCTACAGGCGGAACGCTAAGCGCGGTTCACCCTCCAGGAGCTAGGAAAGTAGGATTTGATTCAACAGGCCTTACACATACAACAGCAGACAATTTACAAGATGCAATAGAAGATCTAGACGGGGCAATTTCTGATGGGGGTATAACAGAAGCCCAACACGAAGCTCTTGATACCCTAACCCATGATCTGACAGAGAGCCACACGGTTACTATTACTAAAGCGTCTGGTAAGGTATCTCAAGTACTAGCTGAAGTCACTCCAGGCGGTACGGATATTAGGAAGGTAGATATACTGACTAGAACGGGCGGTAAAGTGAATACTCTTCGAGTCACACAGTATGCAGCAAATGGAACGACTATAGAAAGACAACTTGATTTAACTCTCAATCGAACGGACGGTAAAGTAACGTCTATCACCGTAGTAAGGACTGTGTGATATGTTCTTTATTGTCGAAGTAGACAATGACGGGTTCCAGATACTGGACGTAAACGGCAACCCAATCATCTCTAAAGATAGGGGTGACGGAGATAGGTTAGGCGTTGATGCTACTATTGCTCCAGGCCAATCAATCAGTTTAGAGCCTGTCTCATCTAACGTAAGCCAGTCCTTTAGGGAATACTGTGAGAATGGTGGTTCTGAAGATCTAAGGGTTGATGGGAGTAGCTCTGCTGTTGATTTTGTGGTTAATGCTGACGCTACCGATGATATTCGTATAAGTGAAATTCGTTTTTTGTTAACTATAACCAATTTCAGAGAGAATGGATCTATGTTTGGACAAGATCCAGAGCTTACCAATGGTATCCTCTTGTCTATTAGGTCGAATAGCATTGATAAAGACTTAATCAATATTACGCTATCGGAGCATTTTAGAGAGTTATTTAGTCATTCAGGAACAACGGTAGATCGTAGCGGCAATAATGATGTGGTTAGTGCTGGTATTTATTTTGGTGGTGCTGTTTCTCTTGTCGGAGGGAGCAGTGATTATGTCAGAGTTAGAGTTAGAGATGATCTGACTGATAATGAGTATAAGTATTTTACATGCACAGTCACAGGAATCAAAGGTTAGACTATGCCGGTCACTACTGAAGAGTCTAAGGGCTTAAATGCTTCTGACGAAGAGACTCCTTTACGGATAGATGTTAACAACCGTTTGTTGGTTTCTACACAAGATGAACTTCATCCTGGTTTTCTTGCTGTAAAGACAACTGCTGCAGCTTTACCCGCTTGCATTACTTCTACAGGGACAGCGCCTTTTGCTATTGGTGGCGAGACGCTCAATATCAAGGTCAACGGGGTGGCGCAGTCCGTAACGTTTTCGACGACGCCTGCCACGGCCGGAACGTCAACATCTGACTACGACCCAGCCACCTCGAATGCGTCGAAGAACAAGTTCAAGATCAGCATTGATGGTGGGGCTTCTACAGAAATTGAAATTAGTAAGAGTCTGACAAGTGGTGTGGCTATAGCCGCTGATATTGAGGATGAAATTCAGTCTGAGGTACCTAACGGTGGTAGCGCAACGTGTGACTATGATTCATCTGCTCCGGGTAAATATCGTGTTACAAGCGGTACCACAGGATCTAGTTCTAGTGTAGTTATTGTTGATTCTGGTAAGAGCAATATGGCTGCTATCTTAAAAATGGGAGTAGTCAATGGAGGACTTGAGATTGTAGGCACAGATGCTAACTCGTATAGTGTTTATGATGTTGTTGAAGAGCTAAACTCTCAGCTTTCAGATATTAGTGCATATGTTATTGATGGTGATGTTGCAATAAAAACACTAGATATAGGGGCTTCTACAACCTTAGAAGTGACCGGAGGGGCAGCCAATACAGATCTAGGATTCACGACAGACGAAGTAACAGGCTCTGCACCTTCCGGAGCAACAGATTTAGCTGTAGATGGCAGTTCAGTACCTGTGGTTTTTAGAGTACCGCTTCATTCTCAGTACAAGTACGTTGTTACAAGGATCGTTTATGCTATCCGTGATGCCTCTGCTTCCAACAATACATTTGGAGGACTCGCAGAGCTAACAAATGGAGTCAAGGTGGAGGTTGAAAACTACAGTGAGCCATTACACGAATGGTTTATCGTTAAGACGAATTCAGAGTTACTCTCTCGGGCTGGTAGAGGTCAGCTCATAATCAGTGCATACGCTACAGACGATCTTGTGTATGCTGATTTTGTTCTGAGCCCCGGTATTGTTTTAAGACCCGGAAGCTCTGACACTGTGCAGTTTACAGTTCAAGATGATCTGTCCGGTCTTACAGCGTTCGATATATTGGCAGAAGGATACTTGTATACATGAGAATTTGTGCTGAATGTGCAGCTTGTTGTCGGTCCCTTATAGTTGAAGAACTTTCTAAGCCAACTAATACGAAGTGTAGGTTCCAAGACATTGGATGTTTGGTTTACCACAATAGGCCTAAGTCTTGTAGAGGCTTCGATTGTGCTTGGAAGATTAATATGATCGGGTTTGAGTCAGAGAGCATGAGACCTGATAGGTGTGGTATTGTAGCAACTCCTTGCTCTACAGATCATGGTACTGGGTTAGCTCTTTTCGAAGTATGGTTAGATGCTGCTATAGACAGTCGTATACAAGACATCATCATAAAGTACAACAAAAGATATCCTATCATGATAGTTCCTCCAAGTGGCAATAAAGGTAACCTCTTCGATATACATGGTGCACTATGCGAGTAGTAGAGCTTCCAGCAATACGATCTATAGATGGTGTTCCTGTTTCTGCAAAGAGGATTCTTAAACCGGGTCAAGTATCTTTTAAGAGACATGACAACAATACAGAGCAGATGAATGTTAATGGAGAGTCTTCTGGTACGGCTCTTGTTGTTTGGAATGGAACCGGAGTAGGCGATACGGGAGGAGATTGGTCTGTATCAGGAGTAGGTTCTGAAACTTCAGGATCTATGTATTCAGGTACAAATGGATGGGATACCGGAGTCACGTCTTCTGGCAACAATACAACGCTTGACAATGGGTCTATGATTGATGTTGATGGCACCTATGATGAATTGAAGTTTTGGTTACAGCCGAAAGCGTATCCTGCAGGATCTAGGTTAAGAGTTGTGTGGTTGGATTCTAGCAATACAGCTATCGGACGCAGTATTCTAGTATCTAATTACACTGAAGACATGGATCTAGACACTTGGCAACAGATAGCTATACCTATCAGTGATTTCAACTTGACGGGAAATGTTCAGAAGCTTCGTTTTATGTACATGAATGCCAGTGGACAGCAGTACTATCTAGATGACATAGATCTAGTCCATTCAGGTGGTGGAGGCCCTTATAGATTTCAAGTTGAGGCACCGGACGCTAACACTAGATACCATCTTTCTATGCTCGTGTTGATGATAGCAGGGCCGGGGTCTTCGTGGAGTCCGTCCACATTTGCAAACATATCTGCGCTTTCAAAAGGGCTATTGTTAAGGCAAAGAAGAAAGTCAGATGGTGAGATCTTGTGGAAGAGAAACAGTAAAGACAACCTAGCTCTGTTTGGTAGGTACCATCCTCAAGATGATATCACTTACTCAGATGGTACACTTCAGTTAGGTTTTATGATGAAACCAGGTAGGGCAGATGTTCTTATTACATATGATGAGATACTAGAGTTTGTTGTCAGAGATGATCTAAGTAGCATAACAGAGGCAAGAGCTTATGCAGAATTTGGTATAGAAGAGGCTTCATCATGAGTGTTAATCTGAAGAGACCCTTAGAGACATCAGACCGTAAGCAGTACATTAGATCTTCAGCGTACACTCTTGGTACACGTCTTTACATAGCCGGGTGTGGAGATCACAGAACCAATGGTACAGGTAAGGGGTCTCGGTTTGAAAAGGAACACAGTTCGTCAGGACTTTCTTCTTGGTATCCTTTTCAATTTAACGATTGGGTGGAATTAGGTGGCGGTGGGATGTGGTATAAGAATGCTGTTTACGGTGACTATGTCACATTCAGAATGTACGCACCAGCTACAGAGATAGTTGAAAACGCGGGTAACGGAAACTGTAATGTGCACGCTTCTGGGATCTTAATCCCTGCTAGTGATGATGGCTCACATGATGTGGACTTGACAACAGCGGACAAAGCGATTCCTTTGATTACATCCGGTGGATTCTGGGACTGGAGCTATCCGGATACAGGCCTAGGATCTTGTACTCCAGCACCTTCAGGGACTGGTAACTGCAATTTGGTGCCTGCCGAGGTTGCTATACACACCTACGTTGCCGATGTTGGGATCTTAGGTGATGGTTACTTGAATGTCACTTTCCCTGGAGTAGACCCAACACGGTTTTTACCGCATTGGAAGATGGCTTGTAGGATCTATAATACAGATGGCTCTCACACTATACAGCTCACATGGGAACTTGAGGTAGCTCGAATGAGCGGAGTTATAGACTACTCATGAGTACAACAGACACAATAGTCATTATTAGTCTGTTTGTGCTGTTTCTGGCTCTAGTTATCACAACGGTAAGATAATGGACTACGGACCTATTTTAGACTGGTGGATCTTGCCTCACTTTTGTTTCTTTCTGTTCTTGGCATCTTCTATCCATGCAAAGTGGGAACCTGTGTGGTGGGAACACATAATTCTCTGTGTTATGCTTTCTATTGCGTGGGAAGTGCCAGAGTATTTTTTGCAGAGAAAGTACATAGAGACATGGGTTGTGGTAGAACACCCTGTCAACTCATGGGTGATAGATCCTATTTCTAATGGTGCAGGTTGGTTCGTCGGTACTCTCATTGGTGCGTGGTCCAAATCTCGTAAGAGGTATTCACCTAGCAACAGGCACCTAAAATGACCCATAGAGGCAGGGGTCCTATAGACATCACGATAGGGTTCTCAACGACTAACAAATTTATGTCAAGGGTGATCCGGTTTGTCACAAGAGCACCTTGTAGTCATGCTTGGATTTCTTTCTATGATGCTACGCTTGGTATGAAGATGGTAATGCAGGCGGAATGGTGGGGGTTTGAACTCAGGCCTTGGAAGAGATGGCAAAAAGAAAACACTCTAGTAGCAGAATTTGGCGTTTATGGAGGTGGCTACTACTCAAGTCTTACAGACTTAGCGAAATGGCTTGGATCTCGATACGATTTTAAAAGCGCTCTATTGGTTGGTGTTTCTAGCTGGTTCAAGTATTGGTTTAAGTCAAAATTCAGCATCCGGCCAAGTAGAACACCACACAAGCTCATGTGTGCAGAGTCCGTAGTTCGCTTTTTACAGAGTAACGATTGCTCCGCTGTCTATGACTTAGATCCTGAGACCACTTCTCCAGGCGAGCTATTAAAGGTGCTTTCATCATCAAAGAAGTTTCTAACAAGAGGCCAATAAGTGCCTACGCTAGAGGACAAGTTCGATCTAGGTAAGACAATAGGGTCTATTGAATCCAGTGTTGGTTCAATTCAAAACACTGTTGATAAAGTCAACCTCAAGGTTGATTCACTAGGCGACAAACTCAGTCACTTGAACCATACCACAGTCAAGAAAAATGAATGCTCAGAGGGTTGCGGCAAAGTAGAGAGAAAGGTTGATTCTGTACGTCAAGAGCTTGTAGGGATCAGACAAGACCTTGCAAAGAAGCAAACACGTAAGGAAGTCCCAACACTCAATTCATTTGCAGATGACACGAAACGATTTAGGGTAAGCTCTGTTATAAGTCCTGTTGCTATAGAGGAAGAAAAACCTTCTAAGAGGAACATCCTTCAGAGAGTGAAAGATAATGCTGTAGCGATAACAGCGATCATAGGATTCTTGACACTTGTTGGTGCTGGGTTCTTAAACCTAGCTCGATTCGTTGTCAGAGTAGAAACTGTGTTAGAAGAAAACAAGCAAGCCACAAAAGCACAGACAAAGAAGCTTGAAAAAGAGATCCGACGTATTGACGAATCCAAGCCCCGTATCGTCTACCTGCCGGCCAGGCCAGATGCGCGAGTCAAGCCAAGACCTGCCCGGCCAAGGCCTCGGCGCAGTCGTCGGACAAGCCGCCCCACGCCTCCCTGAATCGCGGTTAGGGACATCTGACCCATAGGACTGCGGCCAAGCCCAAACTCAGCACACAGAGGCTCTGAACCCTCCCATGCCGACTCTGACAGAATCCATCAAACAGCTTGGAGCAAATTACGTGATTACCCAAGGCAGGTACAACCTCACAGCGGATGCACTTCGGTTAAGAGACATCAAACCAATTCACTGTGGTGATAAGTATGTTTTTGAATTCAGTCTACAGAACCCGGATGGATCTGAATACGACCTTACAGGCAAGACTGTCAGGTTTACTGCAAAGTATGTGGTTGGGGATGGTGAAGCAAGCGCTATTGTCCAAAAGACAGGCGTGATAACCAATCCTCCAGGAACCGATGGATTAGTTACAGTGACTCTAACTCCGACAGATGTATCCGGTCCAGAGTTGATAAGAGGACTTTATGATCTGCAAGTAGCAACAGATGCAACAGACCCTGAAACGTTCATTTGGGGTGACATAGAGTTCCTGCCAAACATCACAGAGACAGTGCCATGAATGAGTCTATAAGAGAAGTGTTGAAAGAGCATTGTCTAACAGAAGACAAAAAGATTGTAGCATACCACGGTGGACCTAAACCTATCCGTAGATTTGATCCAAAGAGAGTCAAAGTTGTTAAGACAGAAAAGATTAAGTAAAGTATATCCATGACAGCTAATTTCTTCTGGGACTGGTTACGCATCGTAGGTTTCCTGACTATAGGTTTGATTGTATCTATCATCATCGCACTTTTTGGTATCAGTATCTCTCACCAGAGACGGAAAAATGATAACAAATCCTGATATTTTGGATTACCTCAAGATCATAGGGTTTGTAGCTGTTTGTTTGTTGATAGCTGTTCTTATTGCACTTATTGGAATTTACGTTTCAGATAAAAGAGACGAAAAGAAGATAAAGAAGATCAGGAGACGAAGATGAGTGCCTTTTGCCGTATCAGAGCAAACGACGTAGCCGACATTTCCAGACTGGCTCTAGCCAGAGGCCTTGAGCATAACATCATGCCGTTTGAAGGAGATGACTACGCTGATTGGGTTACGGTTCAGTTAACCAATGATAGAAGCCGCAGAGCTTTCGAGAATCTGTGTGCTGAAAACAACGTTACGGTTGACGGTAGGCAGGTGATCCACCGTATGACCGATGCTGTGCTAGCAGGCACTTCTCCAGAGCGTGCAATGGATGAAGCTCTAACAGGCGGCATGAAACGAGCTATGACAAACGGAGCTAAGTATACCTGTGGTGATTGCGGTTTGCCGATCCCTAGGTACAGAGGCAGGTACCCTACTACTTGCCCGGAGTGCAATGGCGAGTTGACTCCACCCCATGAAAGACCGGCAGAGTAGGAAACTCCTATGGAACACCTAAAGAGCGTTATCCGTCAAAGTATTTTAACTGAAAGCTTCCTAAAAGAAGACGATGCAGGTGATCCACCCAAGACGCTCAAAGTCAAAGACACAGCCGGTAAAGATGTTCTGAGCTACTTCTATAGCGGTGTACTGGATAACTACAAGCTAAAGCCTGATCAAGTCATGGCCATGATAGGTGGTGGTGACATTGATAAAGGCAAACAGATGTTCGTTGCCAACTTCAACACACTTCGTAAAGCGGCGAGCAGTAGTGGCAAGCCTCCCAGAGCTTGGATGCCTGTCATAAAACCTAATGACATACCAGGCCTTGTAAGAGCGCTCAAAGCAGGCCAGATAGACATCGCTATCCCGCATGCAGATCTCAAGAAGAAAACAGAGAGCTTTCTATCAGCGTTGAATGACATGTTGACAGAGGCTCCAAAGTATAAAGACAAAGAGATTGATATGGCTAAAGGCAAAGGACAGCCTAAGCCAGCGCCTGACAAAAAGACCTTTCTCAAGAAAGGGACTATGGACAATGTCAAAGCTGATGACATTGTCAGAGGCATCAAAGTTGCTGAGATACCGGTTAAGCAGCTAAAGCCGTCTCAAGATGAAATCTATGGATCTAAGATTGCTTTGAACATGACAAAGATGGGACCAACGGTAGGTGGCAAGACTGCTTTTGGTGAGCCTGACATCATTGTTACTTCAGATAACTACATACTAGATGGTCATCATAGGTGGGCTACAGCGTGGGCCGGTCACCCAAGCAACAAGATAAAGGTTACTGTGATCCCACTGCCACTAAAGCACCTGTTCTTGGTTCTGAGAGCATATGGTGCAGCACTTGGCAATCCACAGCAGTCCTAGGAGATAACAATGGTTGCTGAAAAGATGATCGAAGCAGTACTCGAAGGTAACACTGCTGAAGATGTTATGACTCAAACTCTTTCAGAGAAGAGCGAAAGAGTACATACCATCTGGCGTCATATACCCGATGACTGGAAAGCACAGTTTGAAAAAAAGAAGCTTAAAAGGAAGTCTGGCGAAGATGAAGTGATCACCATGATACCTGACTATGGCGAAGTATCAGCCGGTAAGGGTATGTTCAAGCTAAAGACAATAGAGCCAGGAAAAGCGTCAATCAGAAAAGTCATCAGAGGCCTAACCGGAATGCAGAAGTGGTAGGGGATCTATTATGAACGAAACTATACTAGATGTTATCAGTAAGAATCTTGTAGTAGAAGCAACATCACTTCAACCTGTAACAAGGACTTTTAAGAGGTTTTTGAAATCAAAGGTTGTTCCTTATCTAACCAGATCCACAGGGCAGGAGTGGCAGGTTTCTAATCTTGGAGGTAAGTCTTCTGGAAGGTTTGTAAAATACTATGTCAATACAAACGGATCTCCAAGGTTAGAAATTAGTTGGGAGTTTGAAGTTGCTAAAGCTGCAAATGAAGATGAGTTCAACCTGAGAATTTACTTCACCAAGGACAATAACATACTTGGTCAGTATATTTATGGAGTTCAGGGGCAAGGTAATAGCTATATTAAACAAAACGATTTGAAAGACTTAAATAAGTTGGTTCCAGAAGTGATTATAACCGCTATAGAAGGATCAAAAGTTACTACAGTTCCCACTAAAGAGATTGAAGCTATAACTAAAGAGATTGAAGCTATAAAATCATTATCAGAAAGCTTGGATAGAACTTTATCTAAAGTTCAAAACTTTGTTCCAAAGTTTAATGATATAGTTAAAAAAGCTCTTAAATCTAAAGATCCGCAGAGGGAATTAGTTAATAGCTATAAACTTCTTTCTAGCATAAAAAAGACTCATCTCAGCGGGTATATATCACCACCGGATAGATCAGCTAAGAGTATACTTGAGCGTATTAAAGATCTATCTTAGGCTAAATAAAAATCAACATGACAGCTCAAGAGAGAGACAAGTTCGCAAGAGCAGTATTCGACGGTTCGTTCTTCCAGTACTGGAAGCTAAAGGACATGACTACTCTGGCGATGAAGACATAAACAGTAACTTTCCCATTGTTGCTAGACGGATGAAAGAGGAAATAGACAAATACGATGTCTGGCAAGTGTACTTCACAAAGCACATGATGGCTATCGAGACATGGCTAGAAGACAGGGAAGTCAAGAGTGAGCCGATCCACATGAGAATAGTGGATGCTATTAACTATCTCATCATCTTATGGTCTATGGCAGCAGACCAAGGCCTTATGCCAAGTGCTATAGACGTACCTCAACAAATGTAAAGGATCTACCATGCCGCCTGCAATGGTTAAGAAATGGGCCAAAGAAAAGGGTATGAGTACCAAAGAAGCAGAACGCAGGTGGGCCAAAGCTAAGCTACTCGCTTCAAAGCAAGGTCGCAATCCAGAAATCACTGGTGTTAACAAAGACTGGGAGTATGTAGTCGGTATATACAGAACTATGATGAAAAAGAAGCCTAAAACAGAGTCTCTGATACACAAAAGTTTAATCGAGACAATGATCGACCAAGTACTGAACGGCAAGTCTCCCAGTCAATTGATCCATAGTTTCTTTGCAAGTAGTTCGTCAGACAGTACACCGATTCGGGAAAGTGATAACACTATCAACGTTGGCGATAGCTACGTCCAAAACAAAAATTTGCGTACATTTTTCGACGGTGAGGGAAAACTTAGGTTTTGCACTACCGAGAATGTACTAATCAGGCCAAACAGTGATCCTCGATTATTAGAACTTGTTGCATACGCTGACTGTTTGAGTGTTGATAACCCTCTGTTTGATGTGTTTGAGTCTTACGAGGGTTCGTTAGAAGATTTGTATGATCAAGTAACAAGTGCATACTCTTTGGTAACACAAACAGGTGCATAAAATGCTAGTTGGACAAGAATACACAGTCATTGGTTGGTGTAAGAACAGACTGATTTTGCGTGACAAGATCATGTTGCAAAATCTACTAGAGGAAGTCTGTTTTGTTATTGACATGACATCGCTCGGATCTATCGGAGTTAATGTTCCTATCGAACTTGACAAGTTGAACAAAGATAAATTCGAAGATGAAGGTGGTTCTACGTCTTGTGTTCTGGCTGGAAGAGTAGACGCGAATCAAGCTTCACTGGTCTTGTCTACCAGTCACGCAAACATTCATGGCTGGCCAGACAGAGACGTTAATAGAGATGATGGTGGCTTCTTTTGGTTTACGGTAGGTTCCTGCAGGCCTTTTAAGACAATGAAAGTTGATAACTGGCTACATGAGTACTTGAAAGCTACTCACGTAAAGCGGATCTCCAGGTGGATTGAGTACAAGGATGGAGTGTTCATGCACTCCGAACAAGGCCTCCCTTCAGGAATTGGAGTATCTTCTGAACAAGGATTCATAGGATGATCACAGCACAAGAGCTTATAGAGAACTATCTGACTTCTGATATGGATGCAGAGGAAGTTATTGATGAAGTCATTGGACGCAGTAAAAGAACGTTTCGTAGACCTAGAAAACGAAGGTTCAGGAAGCGTGGCTCTGCTGTAGATCCTATCACCGGAAAGAGGAAAGACCCGCGCCGTAGGCGTCTAATGCGCAAAGTACGTAGACGCTTCAAGTCCAAGTTCAAGCGTGCAGCAAAGCTTAGGGCGAGAAAGCTCAAGTCCAGAGGCTTCTATAAGAAGCTTGGCAAGCTTGCCGCTCGCATCCGTCGATAAATGCCAAGATACTACAAACCAGTAGATCCAAAATACATCATCAAGATTGATGTCTTGGAACTACCTCAAGTCTATGCAGCAGGTGAAGGACAGTACGAGCTAAGGCAAGCTGATACTCCAGATAAGTATGAACTACATGATCTATTCTCACTTAAAAGAACGTTGAAAACGATAATGCCGAAACGAGTTGATGACATCTTGTGTCGGCTGCAGAACTTCAGAGTTGCCTATTTGAATGTAGCAACCGGAGAAATTACGTCATGACACAACTTGTTGAGGTACAGCCTTTTAACTATGCAATCGTTGAAGGGAAGGCTAAGCCTGGAGTCCTTTTGACTCTGGAAGGGACTTTTCAACGGGCTGGTACAAAGAACGCTAACGGTAGGATCTATCCGTTGCCTCTTTGGAAAAAGTTGATGTCTGATGAAGATGTCAACGAAAGGATCCAAGCCAGAAGGATGCTTGGCCACTTGGACCATCCTTCAAGTGGTGCGACTTCTCTAAGTTGTGTGTCTCACGTAGTTACAGAGCATAAGCTTCAAAGCGATGGCAGTGTAAAGGGTAAGCTTGAAATACTTGATACACCAATGGGTCAGATTGCTTCTACACTTGCTAAAGCAGGTGTTCAGTTCGGTGTGTCTTCAAGGGGTGATGGTTCTGTCGAAAGGAAAGGAGATGTAGACGAAGTACAGAACGATTATCGACTAGAAACGTATGATCTTGTGTTAAAGCCTTCGACTCCAGGCGCTTACCCTCAGATTGTTGAGTCAGAGGAAAAAGCAAAGGAGAATCTAGATCTCATCGCACAAGCAGTTGAAGGACTTGTCAATCGCACTAATGAAGTTGATGTGCTATTAGAGTGTCACAAAATAATCAGTGTCCTGGAAGGCTGCAACGAGCGTCGAGAGCAGATCTTAGCCGAGCTAAAGACAAAGCTTGGTACTGGTCAAGAGGAACAAGAAAAAAGAGAAACTCACGATTCGGAGGGACTAAAGATGACGGGAACTAATGCTGTTCCGAATGCTCCGACTGCTACGCCACAGCTTACAATTTCTCCTGAGATGAAAGACTATCTCCAGGAATGGGTTGATAAAGGTGTGGAGGAAGCCGTTGCAGCTAAGAACGAAGAGATTAACGATTTGAACGAAAGGATCGTTGGTCTGGTCAATGAACGAGATGAGCTTGTTTTACGTATGGGTGCGGCTGAGCAGTTGATCGAGGAGTTCACTCGTAAGGTCAAATCTCTGAGTGACAATCGCACTACAGACGAAGAGCTTCACGAAAGGTTTGACGCTTCTGTGTCATTGCTTGATGAAGCGATGTCAAGGTTGCAGGAGCTAGGCGAGACGCAGAGGCGTTTAGCTGCAGCCGAAGAGCTTCTTCAGGCTTCTATTTGTCGAGCGCAAGTGGAGTCTGTTGCAGCTAGCATTGAAGAGAAGATAGAAGACCTTGACGAATCAACGCAAGAGACGCTTAGGACGTTGCTTGAGGACTGCGAATCTGCCGAGGAAGTAGATAGCAAGTTTTCTCAGCTTGAGAGTCTGATTGAAAGCCAGAGTGATGGTTTTCCGGAGCCTGTTGTCAGGGAACCGCTGCCATCCAGAACAGGGAATCTGACAGAAGACCAGATCGGTAACGCTCGTTCGAACGGACCTAAAGACTTCATTACCAGTAGGCTTCTTTCGAAGATTGCTGGTTAAGGTCAAAGACGACAACACACAAGTTAAATCAACTTCGGAGGACATGATGATTATTGGAATTGACGAACACAAGGCAGAGCACAATAAGATGCTTAGTGTTGGGCACTCTTTGGCCTCGAATTACAACATGACCCTTTACGAGAATGAAAAAGAGGGTCGTAAGATGTCCATGGGGGAGCTTCTGGAAGGCCTCCCGGAAGATTCTTTGGTTCGTGCTCACACAGCAGTTATGGTTGAAAACACTCGTCGCTATTTCAACTCGCTAGATGAGACAACCAAGCTTGTGAACATCGGTGATTTCGAAAAGTACGCTTACCCGATGGTTCGGGCGGTGTTCCCGAACCTTGCTGCGCACAACTTGGCTTCTGTACAGCCGATGCTGGGTCCCGTCTCTTTAGTGTTCTACATGAAGTTCATCTATGGTCTGACCAAAGGATCTGCGGTCGCGGGTACAGACATCATCGAAAACCCGAATCAGAACTATGCTTCTGAGGATATCGATGAAGAAAACGTCGGTACGGGCACTGGTGTTGCTACTGCTTTTACAGGAAACCTGTCTTACCTTCCGGTGAAGCCTGGTACGGTGAAGTTCACAGGCGATGTTAGTGGTGTTCTGCTTGAGGTAACGGACGATGGCAACGGGAACATGATCGGTGATATTGGTGTTGGTACCAATACCATCAATTACGTTACCGGCGCTTTCAACTTCGATTTCTCCAGCGCTATCGATAGCGGAGATCCGGTCAATGCTGCTTACAGCTATGACTTGGAAGGTAACGATACCATCCCCGATATTGATATGCAGCTTACTTCGAGTCCGGTTGTTGCCACGACTCGTAAGCTTAGGACTCGGTGGAGCCTTGAGGCTGCGCAAGATCTTAGGAACCTGCATGGTCTTGAGGCAGAGGTTGAGCAAGTCGCGGCAGTGTCCAATGAGATGAAGTTTGAGATTGACCGCGAAGTGATCGACAACATGGCGGCTATTGCTAACGGCTCTGTTGCAGCGTTTAGCAAGACACCCCTTACTGGTATCTCGTTCACAGAGCATAAGCTCGGTTTCGTAGACACACTGATTGCTGCCTCTAATGTGATCTTTGGTGCTACGCAGCGCGCTCTTGGAACGTGGATTATCGCCGGTCTGAATGTCACCAACCTGATCGAGTCCCTTCCGGGCTTTGTCCCCTCGCCACGTCCAAAGGGAACGAGGGCGGTTTACAAGGCTGGCGTGTTAAATGGCCAGTGGGACATCTGGAAAGATCCAAACTACGGTGTTAACAACTACCTCATGGGGTACCAGGGTGATGCAATGTGGGAGGTTGGCTATATCTTCGCTCCTTACATCCTGGCCTACACGACTGCTACGATCATGCTGGATGATTTTGTCGGTCGTAAGGGTATCTCTTCGCGGTATGGCAAGAAGGCTATTGATGGTAACTTCTACTGCCAGGGCAGTGTAACCGCATAACCAGTTTTTCAAGTCGCATGCCATCTGCGGCACTCCTAACCGAAGGGGGTTAGGACTTCGCCCCCTAACCCCCTTCGGTGCTTTTCTCTAGCAAGTCAAGGACAGCAAATGTCAGCGTCTGTTACATCAGATGTGATCAAGCGGTACGTAAGACGCATGCTAGGGGAACCTGTTGTTGAAGTTGAAATAGAAGACGAGACAATAAGCGAGATCATAGAGCAAGCTCTAGGTATCTATGGAACGTACAAGCCAATTGAAAAAGTAGGTACTCTAAACATCCTGTCTGGACAACAAAAGTATGAGTTGACAGCAGCCGAGGTAGGCAAAGGAATAATCGAAGTCTTTCGTCCAGACTTGCTAAGAGCACCACTTTCTTTAGACCAATTTGATGTGTTTAAATACCATACGCACTTGCCGAACCTAGATCCAGGTGACTACTACATGGAACGTCTCTGGTGGAAAGAAGTGCGTATGTCTGCCGGGTCAGACGATGATTGGTTTTTGGACTTTAACTATGATGATGGGTCAGCGACGTTTTACGTGAATCCTATTCCCAGTAGTTCTTACACACTAAATTACAGGTATGTGGTAGATCCTACTTTGGCACAAGTCCCTGCTAGTGATGATGACTTAATCAAGGACTACATCCTAGCTCTTTGTAAAATCGTTGTTGGTGAGATAAGAAGCAAGTTCCAAGGTGTCGAAGGCGCTGAAGGCTCTATTGTGATGAATGGTGAAGCCTTGAAAGCAGAAGGCAAAGAAGAGAAGCAGACCTTTGATGACTACTTGGCTAATAGAGGACAAATTATACCACCTATCAGAGGCTAGTTATGGGTCAGTTTCCTTGGCAATCTCCTGTTATTGAAGACAGTAAAGCAAAGACTAAGGATAAAAAGAAAGAAGCAAAGACCTCACTAGATCAAGAGGTAACTGGACTCCGGTATGTTCCGTGGCTTTTCAAGACTGTAAAAGATAAATAATGCCCACCTTGAGATTTTCTTCTGGTAAAGACGCTAAGTACTTCAGGAAGAGATCTGCCGAAAAGGCAAGACTGTACTATCCCCCGCTGCGTTGGCTTCTCAACAGCAATACTATCACGTTAAATCTGTATGGGGAGCCTGGTAACCCTATTTCAGGTACAGACGGAGCTACATCGGTAGCAGCTACACAGCAGTTCACTTCTGCCAGTGCTGATTTTGTAGATGATGGGATCAGTCCGGGTGACATTTTGGAGATTGAAACGCCAACGTGTAACAGTGGCGACAATGGCAGGTACCAAGTAAGCTCTGTCATTGATGAGAACACACTAGACATTGGCGAGGACTGGCCTGCAGGTAACCTTTCGAACTTGGTCTATAACGTCCATCTATTGAAAGAACGCTACACAGAACATCCTCAGTTGATCCCGTTTAATGTAAAGCTACGCCCTACAGAAAAAGAGCTAACCCGGTGGGGTATTGGTGAGAGAAGAGACTGTATGTTTGTAATGAGCATTTACTTGTGTGATGAGATTGGTTTGATCCCAAAGATAGGGGATAGGTTCCTTTATCCGTACCAAAGAAGTGGAAGACCTAGAGTCATTCACATGGAAGTCAAAAACCTCTACGAAGAAACACAGCTAACGAATAGTGCTGTACCCATTGACTATATTGGTTTTGCTGTCAGAACGACCAATAAGTTGCCGTAGATGCCGAGAGCAAAGAGAACAACTAAAGCTGGAGTCCGCAAAAAGAAAAAGAACTTCACTTCTCTGATCTCTGTCTTTACTGAAGAAGTAGAGCTACACGCTTACAAGTGCAACAAAGAGATAGCCAGAGCATACACCAAAGAAGCCAAAGAGGTTATAGAGTCACAACGGTACAAATGGGCACCTTTAAGTCCTAGGTATAGAGAAGAAAAGATACAAAGAGGCTACGACCATAGGATCTATATCAGAACGGGAGAGTTTTTAGACTCCATATCTTGGGGCGTAACACATAAGAAGGTTTGGATGGGAATTCCTTCCAGAAAGATGCATACAGGCAAGTTTGCTAGATCTGATGAGCCAGATAGAGAGCCTATTCCACTAAGAAAGCTTGCCCGGTGGTTGGAGTTTGGTACAAAGCACATTCCACCTAGACCTATTTGGAGGCCTCTTTTAGCAAAGTACGTTAGGTTATATCCTGAGTTTGGTAGGCGGTATCGTACAGCAGCAATGAGAGCTGCTAAGAGAAAAGCCAAAGTCGGTAAATGATAGATCAAATCCTTCTATATGACCAAGCCGTTGTGACGTGGCTGAATAACACGCTTCCTCCTTTGTTGGAAGGTAGGAGTACGCAGATCTTGGTCTCGACAGCCAGGAAAGCGTATGCTGAAGTTACTACCGCACGACTCGCAGACAATGAGACGTTAACCACACCGAGGATCTCTCTAACACGGCTTGATTACGTTAATGACCCTATGCGATTCAACTCTAACAGGGTTCGTAGACTGGGATGGTGCTCTACTCCAGTTAACCAATCTTTGAGAAACGCCAAATTCCCAGCGCCGGTTACTATAAGCTACCAAGTAGATCTATGGACTCGTTTTGCTAAAGAAATGAATCTATGGGTTCAGCAACTGATGTTTGACTTTGCACAACAGTACATTTACTTGAGCACAAGACCTGACTCTGTTTGGCAAGACAAACTCTTTATCATGTTCTTGGAAGGTGGGATTTCGGATAACTCCGAACTAGAACCGGGTGAAGGCGATAGGTCTATAAGAAGGACGTTTACCCTGAGAGCAGACGGCTGGATTTTCGATCAGTCTTTCTTGGACACAAAAGTTGTCAAGTCTTTGGAGTTTCAGTGGTACGACAAAGACCTGGGAACGCAGTACGAGCTGTCTTTTCTTCCACCCTTAGAGGTAGTCGATCAAGGAACGGGCGGGCAAACCACGTTTAGCTTCACGGTCCCAAGGCCTCCAGTTTTAGAGCATTCTTTTGTTCTTCAGACATTGATAGGAACAGAAATAGAGCATGTTCAAGATGACGGTTCTGGTAACCTATCTGGTGACAATGTCTCTTCAGGAACTTTGAACTATACAACAGGTGAAGTGTCTATCACGTTCTTTACAGCGCCGGATTCTGGTGCTGATTTGACGGTGACATACTTCACAGATCTGAGTTGACAATGATTATTGCTCAAATAAAGAACTTGTATCATGAACCACTTGTTATATCACTCCTTGCCAAGGGCTTTGGAGGATCTGTACAAAACCGTCTCATGCTGCAGCTCCTAGTCGGTGACTGCATTGAAGTAGAATACAGCTCTGTTTCACCAGAGCTTATTAGTATGGCTAAAAAAGGACGAGTGCAGATTGTAAAGATTACAACTGAAGTTGTTCCAACCGTCGAGCCAGAAAAAATTGATACGCCCCATGACGATCCGTCAAGTGTCAGTGCTGAATCTGATGATGTAGAAGAGCAGTTTAACAAAGAACTTGAAAGAGAACTTCTTGAGTAGCACAAGTTGGCACTGATGCCAACAAGCAATATAAGGAGAAAAACAAATGGCGTTCGTCAGTGCTGGAGCTTATGCACGAGAAGTAGATCTTTCTCTGTATGCAGAGACCATTACCTCAACCATTCTTGGGATGGCCCACACGTTCAACAAGGGTCCTATTGGTACTCCTACTCTTATCACGAATATTGATAGGTTGATTGCCGAGTTTGGGGAACCCATAGATCCAGGCTCTAGCTCTTCAGCATGCCAAGGTTGGTTTGCTGCCAGAGAGTATCTCAGAAAAGGTAATAAGCTTTATGTCAATAGGGTTGAGTCTACAGCTACTCCTGCAGCCTATGCAGCACAGTCCGTTCGTGGTGTAACGGATCAAACTCTGGCAACAGGTACAGACGGAGCTACTTCTGTTCCAGCAACCAGAACACTAACATCGGCTACCGGGGATTTTGTAAATGATGGGATTTTGGTAGGCGATGTTTTGGAGGTTGACGAAGGTGGTGCCGATGATGGGTTCTATGTTTTAACTGCGGTTGCTGCTACGGTCCTAACGATTGACAGAGACTGGCCTACAGGCTCTTTGGCCGATCAAGACTTCACGGTTTGGACAGCAAAGAAAGAGGAAGGTGAAGACGGTGTTACAAGCGCTCTTGGCGTTCGTACACTAACCTCTGCAGCATCCACGTTCCAGACCAATGGTGTTGCGGCTGGAGATATCCTCAAGATTGCGGATCCCGGTGACACGGGGGATAACGGTGTCTATTACATTGCATCGGTTGACAGCGAAACGCAGCTAACGGTTAACAGGGACTGGCAGGAAGGTGGCCTGTCTACGCTTACCTTTACGGTTTATGGTCCAAACAGCTCCGGAGCAACAGGAAGCACCGCTACAGCCGGTGAGTTTGCCGATACGAACGCCAAGTTCCAAGATCACGGTGTTCAAGCTGGAGATATCCTCTGGATTAAGGACGCTGTTGATATTGGTGATAATGGCTATTACATGATCACAGGCCTCAAGACAGGCTCTGAAGATACCACGCTAGAGGTTAACGAAACAGCGTGGCCTGCAGGATCTCTGACGGGTCTTACCTATGAGGTTTTTCCAGGCTCTGTTACGTATCAAGGTGCAACAAAGGGAACCGCTTTCAGTGGTCTCAGAATTATCCCTTCTGTTAATGCCAATGACAATACCAAGGTGGACCTTGAGACCAAAAACTCTGCTGGTACATTCAGGCTTGAAAAAGTCTTTTCCATGGATCGCACTGATGCGGATACGGTGATGTCTTCTGACAGTGCGTATTGGACAGCAACCATAAGGTCTAACCGGTCAGACATCGTTGCAGGGGATACATTTACGGTCTCTGGTGGAGATGATGGGTACACAGGGATCGTAGATAGTGACTACATTGGCAACTCTACTTTAGGTACAGGACTCCGAGGCTTTAGCAATGCAGAAGCAATTGACGTAAACTTGCTTGTGTGCCCCGGGCAATCGAGCCAGAACGTACAAGATGAGCTAATCAATATCTGTGAGTCAAGAGCAGACTGTATGGCGATTGTAGATCCGCCAGATTGGTCTGCAATCGATACAGTCCAAGAGATTTTGAACTTCCACAATGGGACTCTAACGCGCACTACAGCGCTCAACACAACCTATGGTGCTTTGTATTGGACTTGGCAGAAAGTTTATGATGAGTACCATGATGTTGATGTGTGGACGGCACCCTCGGGTCACATGGCAGCAGTCTATGCCAATAACGATAACGTTCAGGCTCCTTGGTTTGCCCCGGCTGGATTAAAGCGTGGTAAGCTGACTGGATCTACCGATGTTCGTTACTCGCCCAATCAGGATGACAGAGACGCTCTTTATGGGCCTGGAGCACGGGTCAACCCCATTGTCAACTTCACAGGCTCTGGGATCTATGCTTTTGGTCAGAAAACACTAACCACAGCGACTACAGCACTTGATAGGGTCAATGTTCGTCGGATGCTGCTTTATGTGGAAAAGGTCATTGCTACAGCATCTAGACAGCTTGTTTTTGATCCGAATGATGATGTACTAGAGAGGGAGTTTAAGCAGCTAGTAGAGCCTGTGCTGGACGATGTTTTGTCCAGGCGCGGGATCGCTGAGTACCTGATAACAACGGCTACGACAGATTCAGACAGAGACAACAACAAAGCCGTGTTTAAGATCTTCATCAAACCGATAAAATCAGCCGAGATTATCGAGATAGTCTTTGCTTTAACCTCGCAAGGGGCAAATTTTTCTGAGCTTATAGCAGCATAGGCAGGGGTTACGGGCTAGGCAGGGGTAGGGCTTTCGATAACGTCTTCGACAGTTTCACCTCTGCTTAGTCTTGCTTTTATCTCTTTTGAGTCTAGTAGCAAGATCTCTGCAATATCTTCCAAAGTAAACACTTCACCTCGGTATTCAAACAGCTCGGGTTCTTCTTTCGCTGGTAGGATCAAGACTATTCGTTTAAGAAAGCTGTTTGTCAGGAGTAAGAAGATCTTCGTTGTTGTCAAGTACAACATACTAGCCAGTTTACAAATAGTCCCATTACGAATTGACATAAGGTGTCTCCCTTTTGACAGTATCTGTTGATGTTCAGGCAACTCTGACTTTTCAGGCAAACCCTACCGGCGACGAAGTATATAGCGTAGATCTCGAAAGTCAACAACATTCAGGAGAAATTTTATGGCTCTCACAAATCCGATGTCTGCGGACCACATAGCTGCAGAAGCAGGATCTTTTGAACCCCAAAGGTCCAATAACTTCTCTATAGAAATTGCTCTGGAAGCAGCGGACAAAGACCTTATTATCATGGGTCTTCAGTCTGTACCACTTCCAAACGAAAGCAATGATGAAATAGAGATCCAGTATCAGAATGAAAAGAGGTACATTGCTGGCCAATACACAATAGACTCGACAACGCTGATTGTCAGAGACTTTGTCGATCAGGACACGCGTGGTGCTTTAATGCGTTGGCGAAAGAAAGTCTATGATCCGGCTACAGGTCAGGTAGGCTTAGCAGCGGACTATAAGAAGTCAGCAAACATCGTCCTTACGGCTCCAGATGGATCAGAAAAGCGCGTTTGCAAGCTCAAGGGAACGTGGCCACAGGCTTTGACCGGTGGAAACCTTGCTATGGATGCAAGTGACCAAGTGTTAGTTGAGTTGACCCTTCGGGTAGACAAAGCAATCTGGGATCTGCCCGGTGCCTCTGGTGGGGGTGCTGGTTAGGCCTAAACCTATCTTCAACTAGCTTACTCAGTCAAACAATTGTCAATAGGGGTGTCAAATGGGGAAAGAGTATATTGGTGAGTTGCAAGTTGCTTCTAAGGGATTACTCTATGATGAAAAATTTCCATCTGGAAAGCTTCATGTAGAGCCATGGGGAACCCAAGAAGAGCGGCTTTTGATCTCGCCCAACATAGACTATGATGAGGTTATAGATAGGCTCGTAAAACGTCTTACCGATTGTCCTATTCCCGCCGACGATCTAACCCTCCCTGACAGGCAACACATTTTCATTTACATGCGGTGTCTTTCTTTTGGAGGGGACTACTCGTTCTTCTTCCAATGCTCGGAGTGTAAAGAGAAAGTGAAACACTCTATGGATTTGGAAAAAGAGCTTGATGTCAAGTACGCTGATGATCCTGAGTTGCTTAGTTCGCTAGGTTTTGATGATGCTGAAGACTTCAAAGAACCCTTCGAGTTTGTGCTACCTCTAAAGCAACAACGGGTTGGCTGGCGTATGCTTCGCGGCAAGGATGAAAGGAAGGTTAAAAAGTACGTACAAAAGATGACCAAGAGGCATGGATCTGATGAGCGTTATGACTACATCTATAGAGCGGCTTTGCGCATTGTCTCAGTAGATGGTAAAGACCTAGAGATTACAGACAAGCTCTCTTTTGTCTCCAGCCTCAAAGGCAAAGATGCTTTAGCTATTCGTCAGGCAGTGGATAAGGTTGATTTTGGGTTGGACACAGAGCTTGAGGTTAAGTGTCGAAGTTGCGGCTATCCAAATGATCTGATTATGCCGATAGATAAGAGCTTTTTTCGTCCTGAGCGGTCAGTTATATAGCGTCCAAGATCAGGCTAGTATCATAAATGACCTAGTCTTCTATGGAGGTTTTAGTTACGAAGCCGCCGTAACGATGCCAGTGTTCGAAAGAGACTTTCATCATCAGGAGATAAAGCGCAAGAGATCTGAAGAAAGAGATTTTCAACTAGCAATCCATGGCGTGAAGAAGAAGAGCTAATGCCGAACGACAAAAAAGACAATCCGTTTTTCTTTGAAGCTGGGCTTGATGTCTCAGATCTTCAGAAGTCTTTGACAAAAGCGGAGAAGTCTTATCTGGCGTTTAGCAAGCAAATAGGTGAGACGGTTGAAGGCCTCGAAGAGCAAGAACAAGTCCATAAAAAGGTAGGCGAGAGAGCTAAAGAGTCAGCGGAGAAAGAAGAGGAAGCCGCTAAGAAGACAAGCAACTGGCTTAGCCGTTTATTCAAGAAAAGACAAAAGTCAGAACGAGATCGCAAGAGGAAGGAAAAGGATTCAGAGCAGTCTGGAAAAGATAGACTTAGCTTTACCAAGTCTGTAGGTGCTGGCGTTACCAAAGTGTTGCAAAGGGAGCGTTCTGCAGCCGATGCACTAGGGCTTTCTTTTTCCAATTTAGCAGCTCTTATAGGTGGTGTTACTGTAGTTGGGTTGATCGGAAAAGCTATAAAAGACTACCTTGAATTTGACTCTCAGATACGGTCTTTGAATGTTTCGATGGGATCTACTCCAAAGATTATGCAGGTAGCAGCGACAAGCATCCGAGACTTGACAGGCTACTTGAACGTAACCCGGGAAGAGCTTTCATCCGTAACAAAGCTTATGGGTGAGACCCGGATGTTTGCAAAGAACACAGATGAAGCAGCGCGATCGTTCCGTGCTTTGACAATGGACGTTATTCACTTGAGCAAGTCCATGGATGTCTCTATGGATTCCGTTGTTGGCATGTTCGAAAACTTTACAAGAGTCTATAAGTTGCCACACCATAGATTGAGAAACATAGCAGCATCCATGAAATTCATTCAAGAGCAGACTTCAATCAGTGGTCAAGAGCTTGTCTCGTTTAGTGAAGGCCTTGATGAAGTCATCTCCAGAATGATCCGTACAACAGAGGAGGGAAGAGCCCAAGCAACTGCTGACTTGATGGCTATGGCTGGAGTCTTAAAGTATATGGGAGTTCAGCCGCAAAAGGTTTCTCAGATGTTTGGGGAAGCCATGAAACTGCATTCAGAGCAAGGCGCGCAGTTCCTTTCGTTCATTACAGAAGGTACGGACAAGTCTGCAGAGCAAGTCAGGCGTATGATGCAGGCAGGAGATATGCAGACGCCTTTGACAATGCTGATTAATAGGATCAAAAAAGAAGGTCCGGAGTACTTAGAGCGTAACGAAGAGTGGTTGACAGAAGTAACAGGTATGACGTTTGCTGAGCTAAGAAACATACAGCAGTCTAGCACTCAAGGTATGCAAGATCTATTTGAGCGAAATCGTAAGGAATACATTCGTGGTCAAAAGCATGCAGAGGAAGCACAAAAGAGGCAGCATGCTTTGTCGAAACTGTGGAACAACCTAAAGCGCGTTGCGGAACGTGTCTGGCTCGGTATTGGTAAGGTGTTTGTGTCTGTAGCATCCAAGGTATCTAACATCTTGGTTCCTGTTCTTCAGAACATGATGGAACGGCTAGACAGATGGCTCAGTGATCCAAGGGGTGCTGAATCTATAAACGAGTGGGCAAAGCGCTTGGTAGGTTGGTTTAAGTCAATCTACGAATGGGCAGTTAACGCACTCGTTCCAGCGATTGCCGCTGTTGCAGGTGTTGTCAAGTCTGCAATCAATTGGTGGCAGAATTTGTCTGGTACAGAGCAGAGTATTGTCAAATGGGGAATGGCTGTTGGTGCTGTAATGACCATGATTGGAGGCAAGACAGGCCTTGTCGTGGGTGCTTTTAGCGCTGCTTTTAGTGTGGGTATGAAGCTTGGTGAAGCCATTCACGAGATCACAGGCGGTGCTGATAAACTGCGTATGACTATGGAGTCTTTAAGATTCTACAAGAGGTTGAATAAAGCAGAATCGACTCAAATGGAATTTAAAGACATGATGCAGCGTGCTAGCCATATGCAGACTGGTAAGAACATTGCCATTGAAGAACTCCAAAGGTTCATAGCATCAGGTGTTATAGATAGCAGTGGAGCAGTTAACTTAAACCATCCTGTGATTCGTGCCATGACAGCAGATCAAGGAATTGGTCCAGTTAAAGCACTTCAAAAAACCATCTCAAAGTCTTTGGCAAATGCAGCCTCAATAGAGACAGCCATAGGATCCAAGGCGGTTACTTCAGGCGATATACTATCAGAAGCTGGATCTTCTTTCCGGATAGCAGCACCTACAGCAAAGCCTACAGGTGTCCAGGCAGCTCCATCTATGCCGCTTCCAGGGGTTGGTGCACCACCTGTAGATGTCCAACCGGCCGCACCACCACCTTCCCCTGTTGTCAAGGTCAGCACAGATAGCCCAAAGGAAGAAAGGCTCCTTGGAGAGATCAGAGACACGTTAGTGCGTATCTCTGGTAAGGGTATAGCTCACCCGTCCAGACAACTCTTGCATGCTACGTAGGATCAATCATGCCAGTTGGAGTTGAAGGTCATATTATAGATTATGACGCTAGGCGAAGTCCTTCCAGGGGTACTGAGAAAGACTCTGTCAAGTTCTTGTATTATGAAGATATAGAAACGTCTGTAGACACTGTTTATGAAGACCAGTCTGTTAGAGGTAGATCTGAAGAACACGTTTTCTACTCCCACACTTCAGGTGAGAGCTATAGCTTCTCTGTAAGACTGCCATCATCCGTCAATGAGTCTGACGGATCTAATGCCAAAAAGTCCTATCAAGATTATCTCTTTATCAAGTCTTTTGCATACCCGGACTATGGACCCTCTTTCACAGGCCCAACGATCCCACCTAGGAAAGCCATCATCACAATAGGAAGGTGGTTCAAAGAAGTAGGAATCATAAAGAGCCCATCGGCTACGTTTTCCAAAGTCTGTGATGAGGACGGGTATCCACACTTGATAGATGTTAGGTTCCAATTCCGTGTTATCAATTCCCGTGCTTTGAGCTTTAGAGATGTCAGAGCAAACAGAGGCAGAGATCTCTAATGGCTGAAACAAACAAAGTCAAAGAGGACAGCCAGGGAAAAACGGTTTTCATCGAAAACCAAGAACCCAATAGGCCTCTTTCTCGATACAACGGACTTCGAACGCTACTTAATGCGAACCGTTTCCCTGTCATGGAAACTTGGGAAATGGACGAGATAGAAGAGTCAGAAGACGATACATACTTTCGTGTGACAGTAGAGTTTGCACATAGACCAGACATCATCTCTCAGATCTTTTACGGTACCGAACAGCTTTATTGGGTCATTGCTTTTGTCAACAAGCTGACAGAGCCCTTTGCACAAACTATTGTCGGAAAGACTTTCAGAATACCTAGTAGAGAGAACGTATTTCAAACGATCTTGGTTAATCAAAACGCTCGAAGTTCATAATGCCAGAAGTGCCAAAAATAGTTGAGCCGTACCATCCTGTTGTACAGCTACGTTTTGGACGTAAGCCATTCATTATAACTATCCCACCGGATTATTTGGTTGAGTTTACGGCAACAGAGGTTAGGGGAGGCAAGGACCAAGCAACTCTGGTTTTCATAGATCCTACGTTCGTAAAGATAGAATCTTTCTTGCTCCAATTGGACAAAGAAACAGCGGAGTCACGAAGCAGTAAAGACGTACCTACCGATGTTCTTTTCTACAGGTGGGGCTTTCCTGGTTTAGGCTTGGAAGAAAGGCCTTGGCGTCAAGGTGCTATTGCAACGTATACACCAACGCTATCAACAGCAGGAATGCGGATCTCACTTGATATCTGGGCCAGAGGAACAACCTTCCAGTTCATTACAGAGCCGAAGACCTACAAAGGAAAGATTAGCTCTGTAGTAACACAAATGGCCTTAGAGATGGGTTACCCAAAGGCTAATGTTTTTGTAGAAGAGACAGACGATGATGAAATGGAGGAAGATCCAAGAGCTGAATGGTCTGTTAAGAACCAAAGTCGTGTTGACTTTATGGAATCACTAAAGCAGTCTGCTAAATCAAAAACCAACCCGTCTAAACCCTACTTTTTCAAGCTCTCACTTGATGGCACATTCCACTTTCACACGATTGATTTCAGCAGAACAAAGAAGCGAAAAAGAACAGAGCCAAGGATCTTTAAGGTCTTGTTCGCAGGACCAAATACAGGAGTAACAAGCTTTACTCCAGCCTATAACTCTCGCCGTATAGGAAACTTTGCGCAGACTGTACTTGCTACTACTTATGATCCAAGAACCAAGCAATACCAGAAACGGGTTCTGACTCGAAAGACACTTGGACTGCAAACCAAAGATGATCCAAAGAACGCCAGAACAACCTCCGGTCCTTTGGTTAAATCAGATGATAGAGAAGAGCTTGAAAAGGTTGTTAACGCTGCAACGTTCAAACCAAGTCAACAAGTAGCATTAGGCGGTAGGTGTTCTGGTAAGACCAAACAGATCTATGCAAGTCCACAAAGAGCATTCGCTTACCTCGAACATAGCTTCAAAGTGCTCCATGAGACTGTTTCAGGTGCCCAATTAGAGTTAGTTGGCTTACCTGAATTTTCAGACTTCACTCCCGATGAGCACTATTGCGATGTACACGTGGTCCTGCCACCACAGGCCTACCAGGACGCTGTACAGACCGGATCTTGGCCAGAGCTGTCCCAAGGGGCCAATGTTCGATCTGGCGTCTCCAGGGATGCACAGCTCGACGTGACAGCCGGTCTGCACTGGTCTTCGGGCCGCTACCAGGTCAAACGGGTCACCCACACGATCACCTCGGGCTATACCATCTCTGCAGAGCTTGGAAAGCCCACTATGTTGGTTGGCCCGGATGAAGCCCGAACGGGTCCACCGGCTAAAGCCAAGCCAGCAACTGTCAAAACAACCTGATATGGAAAGCTACGAAAAAGAAGCGCTCTTAGTAGCGCTTGACTCATCCAAGAAGATTTGGCCTGGCTGCTATCGTGGCAAGGTTGAATCAATTGATGATCCAGACAGGCTTGACAGAGTAAAAGTTAGAGTGTGGGCAATTCACAGAGATGATACAGCGACTCCGGACTCGGCTCTACCATGGGCAGATGTAAATGAGATAGGCGGTGGAGGTTATGACTTCGGTGGTTACAATCCCCCTCCTGTTGGTTCTAGCGTTTGGGTTATGTTTGAAGGAGGCGATTCTGATTACCCTGTTGTCATTGGAACGTTTCGTGGTGTACCTAAAAGAGATGACATTAACTCTAATGTATTTCTTGTCAAAGATCAGTCACCGGTTGTTGAGAGTCCTTGGACTCCTCCAGATGAAGAGACAGAAACACCAAAGGATGTATTTGAAGATGTAGATGGTGGAGATCCTCACCCAACCAAGAGAGTCTGGCAAAAGAGCTACAAAGGCCACACCATTGTTATTGATGATGGGGATGGCAAGGAGTCTTTTAAGATAATAGACAGGGCAGGTCAGATCATAGAGTTTGACTGCGCCGTTGATGCTGAGTATGCAGCTAGCAATAATGCACAAAGGGGTGTAAGGGATGCATCCAGGGGAGATCAATTGCCTCATGATGCACTAAGAGACAAAAGGGCTGCCATTCGTATCAAGGATTTGTCCGGTCAAGAGCTTGTTTTTGATTCACGGAATATGGATGAAAGAATTACATTAAAAAGCAAGAGCAAACTAGGTGGGGAGAATAAAATTGTACTCAGATCTGGCAAAGGCAAGAATTCCATTGAACTTAGAGACAGCGGTGGAGATTTTGTTAGACTTGACCCACACTCTGACACACCGATTGTTATACAAGATTCTACTGGTAATGGAATCATTTTCGATAAGGCTACAGGACAAGTTCGAATTGTTGGCACTAAGACTAGAGAAGAGGACTTACCTCAGAAAACCACTACGGTAAGAGGCAAAAAGAGGTCAGACATAAGAGGTGATGAAGTTAAGCAGATCTTAGGCAACAAAAAGACATCGGTAATGAACGATGTTTTGCAGAGTGTTTTAGGCAATGCACAGGTCTCTTTAGGTGGTGCGTTGAAGATGATGCTAACCAATCAATCACCGTCTGGATCTGAAGAGAAAGCTTTAGACATCCAAGTCAATAACCCTACAGGTGGGGACTTTGCGTTTCAAACACTAAATGGAAATATTGACTGGAATACTATTCTTGGTAGCATCCAAATGTCTGTGGATACTACTGGAGATATGGTCACACAATCTGGACAAGTCTCAGGCAACAACAACGTTGACGCTCCAGCCGCTACAGGTAAGGTTTTGCTTGGTAACGCTCTTTTACCTGTGGGTCCTAATCCTGTACCCGGTGCTAGTCAAGAATCCTTGATCCGTGGCAGCTACTTTAATCAAATGCTGACTGTATATTTGACAGCTCTTAGTGCTTCGTGGAGTACTCGCGCTGGCGTTGCTGCATCGTTTTCAAACACACTGCCAATAGGGTTGGTTTTGAACTTTATACCCGCTGTAGGTAACACGCTTTTTACGACATTGATGGGGCCACTTTGGGAAGCTTATGCAGTAGGAGAAACTACGGCATTTGGCGTTCAGTCTGCGGCAGCAGCGGCTTTGCTAGCAGCACTCCCTGCAACACTATCGACAAAAAGTAGCACACAATGAACCTTGACAAGTTAGCCGATTCACTTTCTCAAGATATCTTCGATCAATTCCCAAAAGAGACTAAAGAGCACAAAGTTGTTATACGTGATTCTATTGTGAAGATACTCAAAGCATTGCCTAAAGGCTACTCCAGAGAGAAGTATATAGAACACGTTAGGAAAGGGTTGAATTCAGTGAACTATGAAAAAACTTGAAGAGGTGATAGATCAGTCTATCAGTGACTTTATCAAAGAGATAGTAGATAAGATTGATGATAAAGCACTAACAGACATTGGTCCAAAGATACTTGAACTTTTGGAGAAGAAGAAACAAGGCACTTTGGACTTGAACGATCTGAAGTCACTATTACTTCTATATCGAAATGTCATAATCCCTGCTTCTATGGTTCAAGAAGCAAACAAGCTTAGAGCAATCAGCGGAATAGTCAATGGCGCAATGGGTATCAGCAAACCTCGCTAATCTACTACCGGGAAGCGTAGATGCGATCTTCGATTCTATTCGTGCGTTAACATCTACTGTATCTGTGCCGCTGACTGCCGTTAAAACGATAATGAATAAATACAAGCTTGCTTTGTCAAGCTTGCCAGCCTTTGACTTTGTATCCATAGCCAGAGGCCTTGTGGAGGACTTCAAAGAAGACTTGATAGGATCTGGCTACTACGTATTGGATATGTGGGACTACCCGGTAAAACAGCTTCAACCTGCTACATTTGGGTTCGATCAGACATACAGCAATGCTGATATGTCTGGTCACTTGTTCTCAGAGTCTTTCCAGCAAGACTTGATTAATAGCTTTGATGATACAAAGGATGTAAGTAGGCCACAGTTTTCTGGTAACGTTGCCATGTTGGTTATTGTAGTGGCTCGCGGTACACTTGATGATATGGGAGTTGATACCGAAGAAGATCATATAGGAGAAGCTTGGAAGGGTTTTGACACTGCAATTCATGGCGCGGCAAGAGCAATTGAAGAGATAAGGTGGAAGGCTTCTTTCGGTCTTATACGAAGTGCGGCAGAAGTACAAGAATCAGAAAAAGTAGCAACTCGTGTTGCAAGAGCACAAAGAGCCTTTCGTTTACTAACCTATATGACTCAAGAAGAGCTAGATCTACTGCCAAAGCCTCTGAACCCTGAGACTGGAGAAGCCTTCTTTGAAGGTATGACGGCTTCTGATATAGATTGGGAAGAGGATATTGTTCCTATCTTGGAAGCAGTAGAGAGCAATTTCGAGCCTTACTCTTATCCAGACTGGCAGAGTTCAACACTCTATGATGTCTATCCAGAGCTTGCTGATTTGGTGAACACTATCTTCGATCCTGTGATTGAGCTTTTAGAGTCCGGTGGAACCATAGTTCAGTCTATCATTGACTTGATTGATGCGATTACGGCGAAGTTGAATGAACTGCAACGCATCATAGACGATATAGATGTTTTCTTGGAGCAGATTGAAGATCTATTGAGTGCTACGGGGTTTCATGCAGTGTTCATTAGTTCAAGTAGCGGTGTGGAAGGGCTAAAAACAGAGCTTGAAAACGCTACAGACTTTCCGTTTTCAGGAAAAGGGTTTTATGCCGGAATGTCCATTTTAGTTGGAAGTGATGCTGTAGCACCTTTCACAGCGTTGTTTCAACCTGTTGTGTCATAGATGAGCTATACATACACATTCACAGTAGGAGTTGCTCCAGTTGTAAGATCAACAACAGATTCAGACTTTCTAAAGGCTTTTGACTTTCCACTTCAGTTCAAATCGAATGGTGATTTAACTCTAACGTCAAACGATCGTGCAATTGAGCATGATTTGAAGCATGCTGTAATGCTGCTTATAGGTGGTATACCTCTTTCTGGGCAGATTGGAAGCAGGGTGCCTACCATGCCGTTTGACCCTAATGATTCTGTTAACAGCGATATCATTGTAGAGGAAATAGCAAGGTCTTGTAGACTAAACGTACCTCAAGCTCTAGTTGACAAAGACATATTCATAGTTGAAGAGGATCATAGTGTAAGAGCTGTGGTTCCTTACGTAGCTCCAGGCAGAATGAATCTGAAGATTTTGAATTTGGCTATTCCTGTGCAAGACATTGACTGACCTGTCTATAGCTTCTCTTAACCAACATAAGAACAAGCAAAGAAAAGGAGTTATAGATGGCTGTTCCAGTTGTAACCTGTTCTGCGGATATAGTTCTTTCTTACGATGCATCTGGACGAACAATACAGTTAAATGCATCTGCCACGAATTCTCCAACCTCTTGGCAGTGGACAATACTACACGTTCCTCCAGGATCTACAGCTAATGTAGGCACTAAAGGAGATTTTGTTGATGGTGTGTCAGCAGAGCAAAATCCGCAATTGGAGATAGATGGTGGAATAGACGGGGGTTATTGTATTCAAGCAATGGCTCTAAATGGAGACGGTAGCTCTAGTTCTTTAAATTCCGGATCTCAGCAGTTGATCATTGTAAAAACCCAAGATGGTGAGTATTCGCTACCTCCGGATTATGCCTATGATTGGGGCGAGCGATATTTGAATGAGACCATAAGAGCTATTGAAGCAGATCTAGAACTTGCTGGGGAAACTCCTTTAACAACAAAAGGAGACATTTTAGGATACGATACTGCCAATGCTCGTATTCCTATAGGATCAGACTATGGGGTTTTGACTTCTGACAGTGGTCAAAGTCTAGGGGTTAAGTATTCCCGTGTTGTCAACGCTAGTCTTGATGACATGGCTCAAGAAACCATAAAAGGTAGAGCTTCTGGTGCTGGAACAGGGGCACCTACAGATCTAACTCCTACTCAAGTTACTGCGATGCTGAATGAAGTAACTTCCTCTTTGAAAGGCCTAGCGCCTGCATCTGGTGGGGGAACTGATAATTTTCTTAGAGCTGATTTGTCGTGGGAAGAGCCAACTTTACCTGTTACGACTAAAGGCGATTTACTAGGGTATGACACTACAAAAAATCGTGTACCTGTAGGATCAGATGATGAAGTACTAACGGCTGACAGTGGACAGGGTCTAGGTGTTAAGTACTCTCGTGTTGCCAATGCTAGTCTTGGTGACATGTTAGAAAGCACAATAAAGGGTAGGGCAGACGGTGCTGGAACTGGGGCACCTACAGATCTAACTCCAGCACAAGCAACAGCCATTATCAATGAACTGTCAGACTCTGAAAAAGGCTTAGCTCCTGCATCTGGGGGTGGCACGGATAACTTTTTAAGGGCTGACAAAAGTTGGGCAGTTCCTCCAGGTACAGGAATAAATCCTCTAACGACAAAAGGGGATCTATATGGCTATGATACAGAAGCTACTAGAATTCCTGTAGGAGTCAATGAGAGAGTCCTCACAGCGGATGATACAGCTAGCTTAGGTGTTATCTGGCAGGAACCGCAGAAAAGCCATGAACAGATAATTGATTCTAGTTCAAGTGGAAATATTGATACACAAATCGACTACCTTGTTTATGGTGACGGCAATCTGGATACGCCTTCTGGTTATGACCTTATGGTGTTTAGAGATGGTGTTAAGATGACGTATTCAGCAACACCCTCTGCTTCCAATGAGTATTGGTTTAATGATTCTTTGAACGAAGTTCGTGTTATTGGAGATGGTTCTTCCCATCGTTGGGAAGTCTATTATAGATCTACCGCTGTTAGCGGTTACTCAGCAAATAACCCTGGAACCTTTGGTACTGCGAACTTTGGTACATCCACATTTGACGGATAGGAGCCTCAGAAATGCCACTCCCAGATCAACCATGGAGCACTTCGTTTCCAACGTCGCAGGACACTCCAGGTGTGGAGCAACCGGACCTTACTCCTGATTCAACTCCAGGTGCGGAGGATGGTCATCGTGTTCTTGTACAGCACTTTCATGCTCTAAGAGACAAGCTCCAAGACTTAGCAGACGATCATGGTGATGATTCGAACCTTCCAGCCGGTTGTACTCGTGACAAGGTAGCAGACCTTGAGGAAGCTGGTTTTAGCAAAGCCGTAGGATCTACAGTAAAGTACTACATTGATGGTACAGCCGGTAATGACTCTACCGGTGATGGTGCGGCATGGGGAACTGCATTTGCTACATTTGATCATGTTTGGAACAATGTATTACCTGTTGTTCTTAGAGATAAATACATCATCCAATTCCGAAACGTTGGAGCTGTTGCAGATACAAATCCCAACAGTGGTATCCATACCGGTAAGATGCTTCTTGGAGCAGATTCCAAGTTCGTTCTTGTTGGCGAAGATGGGTACAACGTAGTTTCTGCAGGAAGCACCTTTACTGGTGGAGACACCAAAACTGGTACTCTTGGTGCGGCCGGCTGGACTATTAACGATCACGCTGGAAAGTGGGTTCGTATCACGACAGGACCGGATGCAGGGTATGTTAGAAGTGTTATTAGAAATACAGCAGATACACTTTACTTTAACGTAGATCTAGCTAATACAGCGTCAGGACAAACATGGGAATGGGTAGAGCCTAACGCTACTGCGTCTGGTCAGTTCACAACGGTTTGGACTGCCGGAACACAAGATGGTGGGGGCGTAACTTATGACCATTTCAAACACTCAGGAGATCTATTAGAAGTCTTGGGTTCTCCAGGGGCTGTTTCTTTCGGCAACCTTTACAATGTTGGTCAAAGTCGTGTGAACCTTAACAAAGAAGGTGGTAATTCCTTTTCAGCGACTGCAGTGAAAACTAGTTCTACTACCGGCGATGATCTTTCAGATGGGGTTGACAGAGGTGGACTTTCTCATGATTTATCAGGGACTGAAAACGGTTTGCTAGATCTACAAGGATTGAATACTTTGGATGTTCAGGGTTGGATTGCTGCTGGACTTGAGATGTCAGATTGTTCTTTGTGGGGAAACCTTGGGAGCAATGGTGATACAGATACTATTCGTGCATCTATTATAAATCCAAGCAACGCAAACCGTTGTGCAATGATGCGTATGTGCAAGGTTCAAGATTCAACCAAAGGTCTTGGTTTTTACATTGATTCTGAAAGCGGAGGACAGGATGGACTTCGCGCTTTAGGATCTAGTCTTATATTAATAGCGGGTATGGAGGCGAATAATTGTGTAGATGGGTTGAGTCTTATTGAGTCTACTATTGTTATGTCTAGAGGTATGACAGGTACTGGAAATTCCGGTTGGGGTGTTAGAGCAAGACGCGGATCATTCATAGTGATAGATAGGACAACGTCTGACCCGTCCGTGACAGGTACATCAGGCGACGTTCAGCTCGACAGCGGCCCGTCTACCTGGGCAGCAATCCTCGCCGGGACCGCCCTGGTAGATCCGGTGGAGTTTTCTTCGGTCTACGTAGACACGACCCTTATCCAGGAAGCTGGCTGGTAGGAGATAACCATGACAAAGAAATTTGGTTTTGATCTCAGTGGTCGCAGAAGCATGCAGGCTGACCGGGCGTATGGGTCCCCTGGATGGGCCACGCAGAACTATTACCTGGATCCTGTCTCCGGCAATGATGATAACGATGGCAGGAGCGCTGGAAGCCCCATCCAAACGTTTGATCATTACTGGAACAACATCCTGCCGGATGTTGTAATGCAGTCCCACACGCTTACAATGGCGGAGGGAGTGGTCTCAGTCTCCGGAACGTATGCGCAGAAGCAACTACTTGGGACCGCGAGTCTGCGGTTCCAGGGGGATACTACCGGTTTTGATTTTACTGGGTCTGGCGGCCCCCTGTCGGTCAGCTCGGGGAGTTCCGGGGTAATGACATTCTCCCCCTCGCCTGGTTGGGTTACCAATACGCACGCTGGCAGGATGATCTACAATCACACCAAGGGCTATATGGCGTATGTTTTTAGAAACACCGCCGATACGCTCTATCTCTACTACGGGTATTCCGTGAGTGCATCGGACTCCGTGGAGTGGTGCAAATTCAAAACGTCAATCGATGGCTACTGGGACATCCGGGTGATTGGAGGAGATCCCGGTCTTAACGCCGTTCGTTTTAACGATCTAAATCTTACAGGTTTTAGCAAGACTTTCTTCGGTGATGTGGAGTTTCGGTTTGATTATGTTTGTAGTGAGCAAAACTTGGCCGTTTGGGGGACAGCCATGGGCTGGCGAATGCCTGCGTTTGATTTCTATGACTCTTGCGTGAAGGGGCGGCTACTAGTTCAGTCTTGCATTTTTGACGCGGAGTACCCGTGTGTAACTGGTGGCCTGCAATTGTATGGGTGTGATCTCCAGTCTTACTACATGGATGGTAAATTTCTAGGCTCTGGCTATGATCCAGCGATTAAACTCTACCGCTGTGACTGTTTGGAAGAGGACGGATTTGGGGATATCGAGGTAGATCCAAACGGCAACGATATTGCAATAGATATCAAGAACTGCCCCCTTGTTCGTCTCTACCGAGATCTTAACATTACCAACCCTGGAGCCAACGGTATCCGAGTGCAAAACTCTCAACTCGTCGTCAGCCACAACGGGTTGTCAGGGGCACCCACATCCTACGGAGTTATTCTGCGACACGGATCCAGGCTTCGTTTAAAATCATTCGTAATTCCTACTCTTAACGGGGGAACAGCGGATATATACGACGGCAGCGGAACGTCCACATGGGCTGCTGTCCAGGGAGGTACGCCGCTCGTTAACACAAATGAGATGACCTCGGCCGTTTTGGATACCATCGCCCTTGAAGACGAATAGGAACGGACATGCCGAACCCAAACAAAAACTACATCATCAAGACGTGTCCAAGCTGTTCGGACACCAACCTTTCCGTACTGCGTGGCCACGCAGAAAGTTATTATGGTCGCAATGCGCAGGGAATTCCACTGAGCGCAAAGATTGAAAGAGGACTCCCCACGCAGAGCGTTGCAAAATGCAGGGTTTGTTTTGCTACATCGACGTGGAACTTGGTCCAGACTGATCTGTCATCCCCTGATATCGACTACACAGAGCAGACCTGATCTGTTCTCCTGTAGAATCAAGTTGCATGCAATCGCGGTAAGGGTTGAGGTTAGTGTATGAGTAAACAAATCACTCTTTGGACCGCTTCAGCAGACGGTCTTGCATACAGCTTGGATTGGGGTGCGACATGGACTGAAGTTTCTACGGCTCCCATTTTTTCAGGAGGCATTGTAAACGCGCTTTGGGGGCCACGTGACTCTTGGAAGATATATGTACTGTATGGCCCGAACTTTGGTGGCCAAGGGGGGATTTGGTACTACGACGAAACGGGTTGGCATTCTGAATTGATAGGGTTCAATACAGAGCCTATTTATTCTACTTGGCCTACTCGGCGCGGAATTTGGTGTAACGAAGACGATACGTATGTTGTTCATGTCCACAAAGGGATCATCCGGGAAAGAGATGGTGCTCCAGGAACTTCTTGGACGGAAACTGTTGTTTATTTTCCTGGTAGCTGGTGGGAAGGATTTTATGATGTTCATGGTAATCCCGATGGGTCTGCTGTGTATGCTGCTTATAGCGAGACACAGCTTTATAGAAAAGACCCAACCACAGGGGTTTGGGCAAGGGCAACACTTGTACCTTCATATAGACTTCACTGTGTACGTGTAGTTAGCGATACCGAAGTTTGGATCTGTGGTCAAGGTAACACTGGCGGTCTAGGGCGTAGTGGGAACATTTGGAAGTGGGACGGTGCTACTTTAACTGAAGAGTTTGTTAAATCAGACCCCTTTGGTACTACGCGAATAACCTCACTATACATGGAGGACGACGGATCTGCGGGTTGGGCCATTTGGCACAACAATAATGATCTTTCCTTTCTTCAGTACAACGGATCTGTCTGGTCCGAAGTTCAAGCAGCAGATTTCGGCTCACGTCCTACGGAAATTACTCAGCTTGCGGGTGATTTGCCAAGTGCAAGACTGGTGCTTGACGACAGTATTCTCGTTGCCTATGACGGCGCGACATGGAGTGTCTTACCTACGTCTTTTCCCATCTCGGGGGACTTTCTCAGCTTACAGTACCTCGGTCCAGATCTTACACCTGAACCGCCTGCAACAGTACAAGAAAGACCTGCTTACGGACTACAAAGGTATGGCTCTAGTTCTCTTTATGGCAAATCGTTTACGGATGGTCCACTTATACAAAATCAAGATCCTGCCCCAGACTCTGTTGATAATTCTGTAGACACTCCAATAGAAACAGAAGTTAATGGGATATTGTATCCTACAGATCCTGCAACTGTTGTAATCAGAGTAAATGGAGTCATTGCGTGGGAAAGTGACTCACCACAAAATGGGTATACAGGCTACAAAACAAACTCTATGAACGGTTTTAGGTACCACTTAGAAGCTCCAGGATCGTTTCAAAATTATTCTCAAGTTGTTATAGAGATAGATGCAAAAGACACGAATGGCAGTGCTATTACATGAGTTATACGTATTCATTCACTGTAGGATCTTACACAGCCCCAGATCTATCGAGTAGTCTGGATAACGCTTACTTGATAGGACCATCTTTCCCTCTTCAGTTTTATCCTAATGGAGATATTCTGCTAGATACAGATGAATCTGTTCTGAACAGTGACATAAGGCTATCAGCTTTTGTTAGACCCTATGGGATACCTCTTTTCCCCCTAGGTGTCGGGATAGAAGACTTCGCATTTGATCAACTTGATGAAGTAATTAGAGCAGAACTAGAGATACATGTATCGGATGGTGTGTCTAGCAGTGTAGATGGGATTGTAATTGACAGATCTTTTTACTTCGAAGAGAGCGAGAACTCTCTTAAAGTCATTGTCCCTTACGTAAACACAAGAATCAACAAGAACCAAAGTTCAGTGATTGTCACTGAAAGGCACAAGGTTGGATAATGGCACTTGTACAGGCTAAGAGACTTTCTTATACCAGAAGAGATCTACTGAGCCTTCACACTGAAGTGTCCAAGTACTGGAAGGAGTTTATTCCTGTTATCAACGATACGAGCGAGATGAATTCTGGACGTGTCTACCTGACTATCCATGAAGCGCTACTAGACAACGCAAATTTCGCCATTGATCAGAATTTCTTGGAAACCAAGCTTTCAACAGCAAGGCAAAGGAAAAACATCCTTCGTATTGCTTACATGCTTGACTATGAGCCTACTTCAGTATCTGCGGCTAGTGTTGATTTGACTGTTTCAATGCTTTCAGGTACAGCCGGGGCAGGTGGACAAGCTATCCCCATCTACACACGGTTTAGATCTGTTGTCTCGCCTGTTGTAGAATTTATTGCTATAGAAGCGTCCACTATACCCGAAGGAGAGTCTTCAGTAGAAATACAGGTTGTTCAAGGTATACGCATATCAAGGACTCTCACAACTTCGGCAAGCGGATCTGCAAACCAGCGGTACACACTCTCAAATGCTAAAACTCCACACAGCTTGGTTGAGATAACAGTTGATGGAAAACTATGGACCAAAGTACAGGACTTTTCAGAATCCGATGATGAATCAGAGCACTATAAGCTTGAGTATGATGAAAATGACTATACTACAGTGATCTTTGGTGATGGAGAATTTGGAAAAGTACCGGATAGTGGTGCTGTAATAACATCAGGCTATATCCAAACGGATGCAGACGATGGAAACGCTCCAGCCAATACAATTACAAAAGTCATTGGTTCACTTGCTTCTACAATAGGTAGTACCAACGATGAAGGGGCTTCTGGTGGTGCTGTTAGTGAGACCAACGAATCAATCAAAAGAAATGCCCCGGCAGTAAGGCGAAGCTACAATAGAGCTGTTACACGAGAAGACTATGAATCTTTAGCTACAGCCATGGAAGGCGTTTACAAGTCCTTTGCAATACGAGGTGAAGGTGCAAGAACAGACATCTATTTGCTTCCAGAAGGTGGAGGTATCGCAAGCAACTTTCTGATTAGCTCAGTTCAAACAGAGCTAGACAATAAAAAGGTTGATGGTGCGGTACCTGCAGTAGACACACTTCAGCAAGCTGGCGTTGTGATCTCTGTGAACGCTGTAACATTTACAAACAGAGTCTCTAAATCAACTGTCAAAGCAAAGATTATAGCAGAGACAGAAGCTAACCTTATCTATACAGAGCTTACTCGCGGAAGAGCTTTTACACGGTCTGACTTGTCTAAGCTTTATGAAAACCTTGAGGACGGAGATCTTATCGACTACGTTGATTACACTATATTGACCCGTGTTCCAAGGGTTGTCAAAAGCAATGCAAGTGCTCCGGACTTCCAAGGTAGGGTGAAGGTCTTTTCTGCAGCTAGCTATGATACCTATCTAATTACAGCGACGAGTACAACACAGTTCACAGTGAGCAAGAACGGAACACCACAAACATCGCAAGGAACTGTTGCAACAGAGTACACAACCAGCGGCAGTGAGATCACATTCACGCTAGGTGTCTCTGGTGACACTCTGACAGCGGGTGACACATGGATTTTCAAGACTTCTGCTTATGTGGATAACATCGTAATTGATGACAACGAAGTGATGCAGCTAGAGTCGAGTTCGGACTTGAATGTATCAGTGTTCTTCCCGGGCGAATACGACATTGCCACCAAGAGTGCAATCTAATGGGTCCGGAATTCTTAACACAACTAGAAGCCAGGACAGCGTTAGAGACGCCTCAGATCGTCTTGACGTGGACCTACGATGACGATCTGACCTCCCCACTTTTCGGCGTACCCTGGCCCTGGGACGCCATGACGCTCCAGCGCAGCGCTGAGCGCTTCCCAGAGGACGAGACGGAAGGAACCACGGTCCTTTCAGAGAGCCTGTCAGACAGCCCTACAGAGGCTGTGGGCGATACCTCGGTGGAAGGGTTGACCGAGTACTACTATTCACTTTTCTTGCAATACACAGAGCACAATACAGCAGCAATCAACCAAGACCTTGATATTTCCAGGATAGGATCTCAGTTCGGCGCTGTTATCTACGATGAGCGCTTGACTTACACTGAAGGAATAGATGGTGCTTCTAATGCAACAGCTATCTTTACATCGGCTGGATCTGAGTTTTTAACCAGCGGAGTACAAGCTGGTTTTATCCTGGAAATCATACAAGGTGCAGGTGCGGATGATGGGTTCTACATCATTCAATCAGTGGACTCAGAGACTCAGGTAACACTAACCTCTTCTTTAACTCTAACAGATACAAACATTGGATTTGCCATCTACTCACACCATGAAAGATATTGGATTGCAGGAGTCAGCTACGACAGAAAGGCTACTCTTTGGAGATATAACACTCACACGGGAATGGTAGATAAGAAAGTAGACCTTTCAGAGATCTTAGACCTTGACGAATTTGTATCAGCAATGGCTCTTGCAGAGACTATTTCAGGTACGAAGTACTTAGCATTTTTGACTCCAAAACGTTACGTTAAACTGCCTGAACCTGCAGACCTTGTTGCAACAGTAGAAAGCTCTGACATCACAACAACGTGGCTCTTAACAGGGATGCCACCGAATCATGTTGTTGCAGGAGCTTTTTTAGACCTATCTGTATTTCAAGGATCTGATACGGTCTATGTTCTGGACTCAAACAACACAGTAATAAGGCTTTTGACAGAGTCTACAGGCGCTTCTGCGGGAACCATAGATCTATCTGGTTTAGATGATTCGGACTCTAGCCAACTTCAAGGCCTTGCGCCTGACTACACAAATGACTATTTGCTTATAGGTAACAGAAACTATGTTTATTTGGTTGATGAATCACAGACTTCTCCAGACTCTAGTGATGTAGCTTCAATTGTTGTTTTAAGAGAAGACTTTTTAGCGGATATTGGTCTATATGAGGATGAGTTTACAGGTACTCAGTATATCTGTGTGGCTCACCATGGTGTAGATCAGTTCCGGACGTATGAGATAGAAGAAACAAAAGCATATCTTTGGCAACAACCTTACGTGGCAGACTCTGATTGTGTAGCTTTGTATCATCTTGACGATGAATCTGGGTCTCTAGTTGACGCTACGGCCAATGGTCATGATGGTACGAATGGAGGGATGGATTATCAAGCAACAGGTAAGTTCAACTATGGTATTGAGTCTGACAGTGCTACAGATAATGTGGACATAAGTGCTATTTCAACATCATTTAATGGATCTGAAGGCACTCTTGAGCTTTGGTTTCAAGCCAGTATCGCTACAGTCCTTGACTCTGGAGATAGCACACTCTGTACACTCGAAGTTGACGCCAACAACAAAGTTACTATAGCGATAGTCTCTGGACAACTGAGCTTCTCTTATGTGGCAGGTGGAACCACTTCGAGTGTTGTTGCTGACCATCCATCGGCTGATACTGAGTTTCATCATTATATGATCTCTTGGTCCAGTACTTCAGATGAGGTTAAGGCATTTGTTGATGACAGTCAGTTTGGGACAACTCAAACAGGTCTCGGTACATGGGCAGGATCTATCGCTACTGCATACATTGGACATAACACACAATCCGCACTTGGTATCTATGATGATGTTCGTATCTCTTCTGTAGCAAGACAGCGTTACACAACAGTTCAGTCTTATACCTCTGCAAACAAGATGTATGCATTTTCCGGAAGAGATTATGATGCTACTTACGAAGAGGACGATCCTCTAGGATTTTACTATAGAGATGAGTTTTTTACAAACAAGTTTATGGGCGGTGATTTCATCATTCGCAATGACTATGAGCCAGAAAAGCTTTACCCACAAAACAAAGTCATTGATGACAATGAAGTGATCTTTCGGGGTCCCAGCACGTTGCCCAGCTTAGGCCATACCGGTCGGTTGTCAAGGCTCTTGGGGCTTTATTTAGACAGGATTGCAGACGCTAGAGAAGAGTGGCTCAAAATCTACGATCGCTATTACACAGACTTTGATAGTATCCAGGCTATTTCTGACCTGCTAGGTTTACAAGGATTGGATACTCTTAACTGGAACGTTGATAAGCAAAAACGGTTCCTAAGAGTGATGTCTTCTATACTGAAAGCAGGTGGGCGAGCAGTCTCTTACGATGCATACGCTCATCTCTTAGGGTTTCTTGTTGTTGGAGATCATTTACAGGCCAAGTTTCGATTTGACTCTGTCCATTATAACTCTGTATTTGATTCGTTGGTTCAGGCCATTCCGTTTGACACAATGGGGTCGTTTGATACTTATGACGAAAGGTTCCCTTTAGCTCTGCTTCGTTGGAGGATCTATCAGCAATCAACAAAGTCATTACTAGGGGCTACCTCGGCTGTAGTTAGCGATAGACTCTTGACAGACGCATCGGCCACGTTTACCAGCACAGCACAAGTCGGCAATCTAATCAAAATCTATGATCAGGATTCTACAGGGGATAACGGAAAATATATTATTGAGGAAGTCCATTCAGACACAGAGCTTAAAGTTGATACTGACTGGCCTGTAGGAGGACTATCAGGATTGACGTACAGTAACAATTGGGAAGTCCCTTATCCAGATCCATGGTCTGATTACTTACTCAATAGATTTGATGAACACCTTAGCCCAAACTGCATGCGTACAATGCATAGAGACGAAACCGTTTAGGAGCTTAGCAAATGTCAAGGACACGTTACATTGATTATCGCGCGGAAGACTCGACAGAACTCCTAAACAATCAGTACCGAGGGGTATTCGAAGCAGGTGTATACCTAGGGTTCAATGTTTCTACAGGTACAAGCGGCGGTTTTTGGCTAGCATTCAGTCACGACACAGATCCTGATAACACCGGCGAAGTCTTGGGTGTATTGGTAACTCATGATGGGGTTACGATACAGGAAAACGAAGACCAAGATGATGTTTGTGTTGGCGCGGCACCTGGCGGATCTGACGAAATCCATTGGGTAGTTGCGTCTTATACGTACAACAAAGCCCTGCCTAATAACGATGTTGTCTATTTTGTCAAAACGGCTGTAGCTCCTGCAACACCTACTCTGACAGATGATGAAGTACAGCTAGCTGAAATCACCGTTCCTGCAGGATCGATTTCTTATGGCGTAGCCGGTGTTGATATAAAGACAGTCGCCAAGAAATCCATCTATGACATTAACCTTTACAATCTGTTTTCCAAGTTTGACAAGATCTTAGACCCTGGCATCTATGATGGGATGGTGGCCAGTCAAGGAGCTACAGAGCTTCAAGTAAGCCTTTCTTCCGGTGTGTGGATTACTCAGCAAAATGCCCCTATTGTTGAGGCTGCACAAGCCGATGTTTTCACATTAACCAACCCTGGAAACGACTCTTATAAGTATGCCTGGATTGTAGGCATGCATAAGAATGAAGACCTAGATCCTCAACCATCGGTCGATTACCTCCTTGTCCAGGGAACTGCTGTTGCTATTGGTTCTCAAGCAAGCCTTCCTTCAAATTCTGACATTCTAACAGCGGCATCCGCAGTAGATGCCAAGTATGATGATAATTCCTATATCAATAAGCTTGGCTATATTCGTATTGAGAACCAAAGTGGTACATATGTCATATCGTACTATCTTGGTGAGACTGTCTTAGATCAAGAAACGGTTATTGTCTATGGTGCAGAGACTAACTCTCTGAGTAGATCGGGTAAGTACTACGGAGATGAAGGACTCAAGCAAGCTATTGAAGACATCTATGCTATCAGTAAAGACAGAAGCGATATTCTAAACCAGAAATATACAGTGTTGCTTGATGGTGTGTTCAAGCTTGATGATACCTATTTGACAATACCTAGTAACATTCTGCTTAGAGGCTACGGTGCGCCAGCAACCATTGAAAGCGATGAAGGATCAGAGGGTGTTGTTCGTGCAGTTGGCTTTAATGCTATTTATAATGCTGCTGATGATACAGTCACACAAACCACTTGGGGTGGGGGTAGTCCACCGTCTGGTTATGTTGCTCGCAATTTTGAGATTGCTTCGACATACCGAGTCGGAGAAGACTTAGTAGCACGTAAGCTTAGCATTGGAGATCCTATCATTGCTGTTGATGATGGGACAGCCAACGTCTATCAAGGTACTATCCAGGGATACGAAACGAGTAGCAACAACTGGACCGTTCGTGTTTATATCTCAGATCAATACAACACAGATGGGAATCCACAAGAGCTAGATTTTACAGTCTACAAACGAAACTTTGGTTTTGAAAACGTTGATATTGGACGAAAGACCTCGGCAGGTACAGGTGCTTTAGTTATCAACTACGCAGAAGAGATCTATCTTGATAAAGTTACAGCCAGAAACATAGACTTTCAGCACATATCAACCTCTGTTTTTAGCTCTCTCGAAGTGACAAATGATATTGATGCGTGGGAGTCTTGTGCACACAATACATTTGGTATCTTGAAACTTGTGTGTCCCCAGACTTCTTTGACAGTAGGATCTACGACAGACGAACACAACTCTTTTGACTTGATTGATTCTGATGCAGGTACAGCAGTCCAGACATTGACCTTGCAGGCAGGTATCAACATCTACGGTAAGGTTATCTTGGATGGTGGATCTGGGAGCAAGATAAGCCTTGATTTAGAGGATTCTATTGTTAAAGAAATAGTGGTTGAAGCTGCAAGTGGTGAAGTGGAAACCACTGGCTCCAACACCTCTATGGGTCTGGTTTCAGCCGCAAGTACAGTCACTTTTCTTGCTGGTGCTGGATCTCAAGTCATAGACCTCTTAATAGGTGGTGCAAGTCTTGTAAATAACGGCGATGAAGACAATAAAGTACTGTCTATGCCTGGTACGACCTACCAAGGCTTTTTAGACCATGCTAACTCTGACAGAAACCTACGCATTATGTCTAATGCTGATCTGTCATGGGATTTAACAACAGGTGTTTTTTCCTGGAGTGATGTACTTCGGTTCGATATTCCTTGGACAACAGGTTACTCAGAAATAGCTGCTGGCAGTGCCACTTTGAGTACAGACGGGGATCGGCTTGTTATTGACGTAGACAGGGATGCTACCGGAGTTTCAGCCGCTACGACTTCAGTGGTCTCTAAGGCAAGTGCAGCAACGAATGCCTGGAAGCAAGATCTGGTTTTTGTAGCTGTTCGGTATGGCGATACTATCTATCTTTTTGACGGTACTCGAATTGAAGACACACAAACGGTTCAGATAGGATCTACACCGCCCCCAGATGGCTCTGTTACTCATGCAAAGCTTGGGGGCAGTGCTCTGGCTTTTCACAATGAATTCTTTAGAGACTACATCTCATTAGAGGGTACGACAGATTGGCCAAGCGAAGCAGTTGTGTTAAACACAGATCTTCGTACCATGACGTATACCATCGGAACAGGTGTCATTCAGTATTCAGATACTATAGACCTTAGTAATGTTCGTGCTGGCGATATGGTTATTTTGTCCAATAACGCTGAAGACAGTACAGATTGCTGGACACGGGAAGAGATTTACGATGTTGATAACGTCGCAAACCAGATTACGATCAGCTCTGGCCTAAACTCCCTTGTCGAAGGTGCGGCTACTGTTTGGAATGGTGCTATTGTTCGTGGCGATATGGCTGTTAGTAACTACAGCCTTTCGACAACGGCTTACGACAGAAGTACCGGAAGAGTCACGTTCACTCCAGGCCTCAACTTTTCAGACTACCAGGTCAAAGATGGTTACGTTTTTGTTGACAACGCAGGTAAGAAACATGTGATTCGGGATCATGACACAACGGGTAATGGTACTTGGGTTGATATTGGTGTCCACAAACGGGATGTCAGTGTCGGAGTACCTGCAGACTCTTCTTATGGCTCTATTCGAGTGAACAATAACCCCCATGGTATCAACACAGCAGATCTCAGAGCAAGCTCTGGCATGGAGTTTATCCCCATTGATTGGTTTGGTCAAAAGGACAGAGTTGATGACTCAGATTTAACTCTGTTTGTAGATACGGACGAAGCGACACAGTGGTACTATCCGGAGCCACGTGACGATCGCGTTCGTGTATCAATGGATTGCCAAGCTCGGGGGACAAAGAGGCAGTCTGCCGGACATGAAAGTGCCACACCGGACGAGACTTCGGTTCAAGCCTTGTCCCAGCATTTTTATGATGTAGACGTTACAGCCGTGTGTACTGGCGCAATGCTTGTGGTTGAGCATATAAGCGGAGTGTCTTCAGCGGTACCTGTTTATGTTGACGGAGATGTACTTCAGTATAACGCTCGTTATTCTGGATCTGACGAGTGTGCAAATACCTATACTCCTTTAAGACACTTCCATTCAAATGGAATTATACAGTACAGAACCCATAGGCTCCCTTTAGGTGTTCACAACATTCGTTGGAGGATACCTCAAGACTTTATTAACGGAAAGAATCCTGTGTCTGTAAGAGGTATCGTTCTTTTCACAGCGCCAGGCTCAGATGATGAAAAGCTTGTGTGTTCTCCGGGAACATTGGTCAGAGATGGTGGTGTGACAACGATTTCAGATCCGGAGATTGTGGACCTTCCATCTTCTACAGAAGATTTAGACAAAGGTGGCAGGTCTGTCCTTTATCTCAATACGTCTGATGCTCTTGCGTGGGCGAGCCAATGGGTAAGAGGCTTTTCTGGTACAGGCACTACAGCAAGCGGCCCGGATATTGTCTCTGTGTCAAATCCCGATGCGTGGCGCATAGGAGACTTGATGCTTTTGAGTAATGGGACAACACGCTACATTCATGTGGTGACAGTCATTTCAGGATCTACAATCACAGTATCTCCAAACGCAGCATTTACTCAAGCTGGAGCAACACTAAGATACTATGGTCATGTTCCGTATGACTCTGCTAATGATAGGTATGATCGTCCAGAAGAAGAAGTAACAGCACAGTTTAACTTCGCTGAGTTTGCCTGTGGTGGCTCTGCAGGAGATCATCGCGGGTCAGCAATTCACAGATCAAGCGATGTCAGAACAGTAAGCTTAGGTGTCCGTCTTTCAGACCATGCAACTATTTTGGAAGGCTCTGTAGGGTTTTCAAACACAACAGCCGATGGGGATACAGATATTGGTCCTTTCGATTGGTTGAAGTGGCCTAATAACGGTACACTAAGGCTTAGGTTTATCGGTACAGGTCTGTCTTTAGCTATCAAAGGAACGACAGATCTAGGTATTCGTGTGGACGGTGTGACAACAAACCTGGCAACGCTTCAAAGCTCTAGCACACGAAAGGGTGACCGTATTGGCGGGACCTATGTTATAGGGGAACTTCCTTATGGCTACCATTTTGTGGATATCATAGATACGTCTGGTGCAGCCGATCAAAGGGTGCAACGTGTAACCATCTTCGGCCCTAAGAAACCAACGCTTCCAGATGGGGCGTTTGAGCTATTGGATACAAACATCCGTGGAGCAACAGATACAGAGCTTGGTTTTGATGTATTGGACGAAGTTCAACAGGTACAGTTTGGCAATATAAACTACGATGCAGGCGCTATTGTGAGTCTAGAGATACTGGACTCTTTGAGTGATAGTGCAAGTACATTCAACTCTTCTATTGGCTGCAAGGATTGGAACTGGTCTGCAGCCGGTGCGCCTGCTTCATCTGAATATGAGTTCATGTTCATAGGAAAAGAATTTACCATTGTTTGGGACACACTAACTTTGGGTGATGTTAACCCTATAGATATCCTTGTCAAAGATCATGATGGTGTGTTCAGGGCACCTTCTGCCGTTACGGGCTTTACAGTGACCGGTGTTGATACCGTTTCTAGTACATCTGCTATTGCCGAAAGAGAGACTTGGACATTTTCTCAAGGTGGAGTCCATGTCATAAGGATTGCAGCGGGTAACGTTGGAGATCAAGTCTATATGAATAGCGCTGAGTTTGCACCTAAACTCCATAACTACAGAACAAAGAAGCCTTACGGGTTTGAGCATTACATGCCATATCAGCACAGCGGTTTAGATGTTCGAAACTTGACACCGATACCGGCGCATCTTATGCCGGTTCCTCACTATCAACATATCCAGTTTTTTACACAGGCCACGGCTATTACCCAAGATGATCAAGTACCATTTTTCTTTTATTGTCCAGGCGGAATGATGGAGATAGGTGTTGCTGGTAAGGTTGATCAGGTTACTTCTGCAACTACATGGTCTGTTCTTATTGATGGTGGCTATTTCGATGATTTCAACTTTGTGCCTAATACGCTTGATACTATTGGTACAGGTGGAGCAAATTTAGCAGGATCGACACTCCATATAGTTTTACCGCCCGGTATGCATTGGGCAATTTTGATGCCGACAATAGAAGCTGGAGCAGACGAATTAGACAATGTTTTTTGGTCTGCTAAGTTCATTCCAAGTGGCCACCCGAACCATCTGTCAAACAGAGGGATCTTGCCAGCCGTAGGCACGCAGGGACGAAGAATCGAAAGGTCTTATTAGGAGATTTGTCATGGCTATAGAGAATGCAACAACAACGGTTCTAACGATCAAGTCTGCGCAGTGTCCCTATAGTCCATGCAAGGGACTTCGTCTCTATTTCTTGCATCCTGATACCGGATATCCAACACCTGTTGATGCAATTGACGTTAATATTGATGCAAAACGCGTCAAGAATGCTATTGGTGGTGCCAGAGAAAACGATACGCCCTACAACGTAACAGTTACAAGGCAAAAAGAGCTTATCAACGTAGGTCAAGAGGATGAACGATATAAAGCTACAGATTCGTTTGTGCTTTCAGGTGAGTCTTTAACAGTAGATGAGCTAGAGGGTAACACTGTAATCTTAGACTTTGAAGATCCACGCGGACAGAACAGACGAAAGGTTCGGAGAAAGGTAGCGTCAAACACAGAAGACACACTGACTTTGGTCAAACCTCTTCCTATCCAGATCAATACGACGCTTGAAGATGTAAATGTGACTGTCTTGACAAAGCAATCAGACTTGACAAGTAGGAAAATCAAGAGACTAGTCCAGAGAAAGCTTTGGAAAAGATATATCTTCATTTGTGATGAGTGCAATAAGCCCTATTTCGTTGACAAGCCATAGGAGAAAGCTATGAAAAAACTTCTACAGATCTTATTGGTCCTGGTTTTGGCTCTGTCCTACTCGAAAACCGTAGCACAGCCGACTACACAACCTGCTTTGCAGCCAACTACACCAACTTCGCAGCCAGTTACAAAAACAGTCGCTAAGGAGGCTCCTAAGAAGATTGATACACAAGATCTGCAAGCATGGTGGCAGCATCTGGTGATAACGGTGATCTCCACAACCGGTGCTGTAGCCGTACCTGTACTGACTACGCTCCTGATAGTCCTGCTGCGTAGGTGGAATATCAAGCTGGAGTACCAAAAGGCAGAATGGTTTGCTATACAGGGGAAGAACTACGCCGAACAGATGGCCCGTAACGTACTGCGCGAGGGTAGGGCAGTGGATACGAGCGAGTCCGCAAAGCTGGCACTGCGGTACTCCCGAGAGCTAGCTACGGGTAAGCTCGCTCCATGGGCTTCTAAGGAGCTAGCAGGCCTTATCGAGGCCAGACTCGGTGCGGACAATCAGTACAAGCCCAAACCCGAGCCCAAAGACCCTACACAAGGGGCCTAGCGTCCCTCTCAATCGATTCTGGCCGGTCGGGTAGTCCCTGAGACCGGCTGTAGGCCTCTAAGCGATTCTGGGGCCGCTAGGGCGCTGACATCTACAAAAACATAAGTGGTGATAAAGTGGCTTGGTATGGTTGGTTAATACTAGGGATACTCATAACAACTATCTTTGTGTTGATTCTGATTATCATAAAAAGAGAGCCCGTGATCGTCCGTGGCTTAACAGATGAAGAAAGACACCTGCTAGCTAAGATAGAAAAAGACAGAGACAAAAGGGCTGCAGAATTTGATGCTCTAAGGATAGTCAGACTTGAAGAAATCGCTAAGAAGCAAAAAGACAGACTACGAAAACTGGAAATGGCATACCATGCTTCCAAGACACTTATTAGTAAGCAAAAACAGAGCCAATTCGAAGAGTATCTTAACGATGCTAGTAGTGCTGGCAGGGAACTTGACACCATCCTTAGCTCCAGCACAACCCGAGAAGATACAATCAGACTTGATCAAGAGAGTGAGGCTTAAAGCTGGCCAGAAGGCACCATTTGATGGACAGCTTCTAAGTGACGCAGCAGCGGCAAAGCTTTTAGCAGAGTTGTCGTCCGAAATCAAGTTAGCAGAAGCCGAAATTGAGCATTTGTCAACAACACACAGAATCAAGGTGCAAGCTTTGAAAGACTCTTGCCAAGCCAATGTAATTGCGGTAAACAGCAAGCTCAAGTCTTGTCTTGACTCATACACAGAAGCTAAGAGACTTCATGATAAGGCTATAGCTAGGCTAAACAGAGATCTCGCAAAGAAGAACAAGACATCTTGGTATAAGAGTCCTTATTTGCATGTGACATTAGCGGCTGTACTCCTTACTGCCGGAAGCATTGCTGTAATTGCCTTAAAGTAACAACCATGTTAAGGTCAAAATTTGTGATTCCGATAATGATATCAAGGAGTCCTAGATCGTTATCCACAGTTTTGGCCAAAAAACTTGGTTGTAATCCTTACAAAACCCTTTTTTCAACTTAACTGAGTAAGGAGAAATACTGCTTTAAAAAAATTTGCGGAAAATAAGATTTCTGGGAATATTTCGTTTTGCTGGCGGGTTCGCTCTTCGATCGACCCATGGGAGTCTCTATCCTTCCCCTAAAGCTTTTACTACGCGATCTATCTGGCAGGGAGTACCGGATAGCACTACGTAGTACCGATAGGCTGGAAGAATGCCTCTCCGAAGTCTCAATAGGCTTAGCGCCAGCTTTTACAAGCAATACCAGTAAAAGAAAATCTGGAAAGAAAAGGTGATATGGTTAACAGGTATTTAACCTGTTAACCATGCATTGCATCCCTTTTGATTCCTTCGGATTTTTTGTAATGTTTAATGCATTTTCAATTTTCTTTTCGATATTCAAATACATGTATTTCAATGTTTTTGATATTCAAATACATGTATTTCAATGTTTTTGATATTCAAATACTTCTATTTATATTATACATAGATCTATATACTTATGTTATACATAGTTAAGGAGTACTACTAGCACTAGGTACTGGTACTACGAGTAGGTACATATACATAGATCTATATACTTATGTTATACATAGTTAAGGAGTACTACTACCACTACTACTACCACTAGGTACTGGTACTACGAGTAGGTACATATACATAGATCTATATACTTAACTTATTATACTTACTAAGGAGTACGAGCACTACTACGACTACTACTCGGTACTACGGACTAGCACTATACACTTAGCAGTACGGAGTACGAAATCAGCGCTTGACAAAAACGATAACTCTGAGCGAGAGTCCAAATGCCTTATTTGTTGGATTTGGCAAGACAACAAAATCTTAAAGGTCCAAATGGAGAATACGCTTGGTATTGGGTGGAAGACAACTCTGGATCTCCCAGATACACAAAAGGTGGTTTACCGCCAGATGCACCAAATCCAGGTTCTAATGATGTTTGGCCACTTTTAAGAAAGAGGCCTTTAACAGTTTACAGGTTTATGACCGGAAAAGGACCCAATGGTGCTAGATGCATTGGTTATAGAAGAGGAAACGGATCTAGGTGTCATGCTGGTATAGACCTTTGTGCTAAATACGGTGACACAGTTGTTGCTGTCGCAGATGGTACTATTGTAAACTTCTATTGGTTTTACAAAGGTGTGTTTGCTCTTTTCATTGATCATGGCAGTTACGTAGTGAACTATGGAGAAGTGGACAGGAGTAGTCTTTCCAGGTTCAATCTGAAGACACCAAGCTTTGCTGATGGGAATAAGTTAAGACGAACAACACGATTCTACACAGGTACTGATATCAGTGCAGTAGGTAGTTCCTATCCGTGGTTAGCTTCTGAAGGTTCTAGTGTCAAAGCTGGAGATCCAATTGCCATCGTTGGTAAGATGGAAAAGAGTTCAATGCTTCATTTTGAGATGTATAGTTCTGGTGTAACCAAGAACAAGCGTTGGACCGGATTTCCTGACTCAAGTCCTCCCAGTGGTTTGTTGAATCCGACAAATTTCTTACTGTCACTTGCTGGTAAAAAGAGGGAAGCACAACCTTCTGCTAAAGAAACGTCAATTGCTAGTGTCTGTAGATAGGAGCTAAGAGAATGGCTTTCAAGACTCGGCTACGCGGTATCTTTGGTTGGTCTTCGAACAAAAGACCAATGTCAAGGCCTACACTCAAAGATATTGCTCTACAGACACAGCAAGTACAGTCCGCTGCAGATCGCTATCACAGCGAAATGGACTTTTTACACAGAAGACGACAAGACAGATATGATGTCTATGATGCTATGGATAACATGTCTGATGTTGCTTCTGTGCTTGATGCTTATGCCGAGGATGCTGTCCAGCTAGATCCAGAGCACAAGAAGTCAGTTTGGGTAACAGCAAAAAAGACTAAAACAAAAAAGCTACTAAACTCATTTTTACATGAAACGCTGAACACTGAAGACTATGTAGAGGGTCTGTGCAGAGATGTTGCCAAGATGGGTGATGACTTTGCTCTAGTCAAAGCTCAGAGGGGTAAAGGTGTTACGTCTTTAGTCTGGAGAGATCCTAGGGACATTGAAAGAATTGAAAACCTCGAAGGTATCTTGATAGGCTTTGAAGAGACAGCTTTACTTGGTTCCTACAGACAAAGAGTCAACTCTGAAAGACAGCAGGGACGAGATGGCTCCAGTGTGAAACCATCCTATGAGCCATGGGATGTTATCCACTTTAGGATCTTCAAAAAGAAACGACTGCCGAAAGAGAAGAAACCAAACATCTACGGAACGTCTGTACTAGCAGGTTCAGAGAGAGTAGCGAAGCAAGTTAAGATACTGGACGACTTGCTTATGATTATGAGGCTCACAAGATCTCTAGACAGATATACATACTACGTTGACGTAGGTCGGTCACCGGTAGAAGAGGAAGTCAATATCTTACGTCGGTGGAAACAAGCGCTTAAAAGAAAGACCTATTTCGACCCTGCAACAGGACAGTTCGACTCCAGGTTCGATCCCTATGCTTGGTGTATCACAGGAGATACTAAAATATCTCTACTCGACGGCCGTGAAAGGACTGTTGAGCAACTTGTTGAAGAGTATGGAACAGATAAATCTTTTTGGGTGTATTCTAGGGACAAAGAAGGCTATGTTGTTCCAGGGAAAGCAAAGTGTGTAGGCAAGACACGACTTGATGCTGAGCTAGTAAAAGTAACTCTTGATAATGGTCAGTCTGTCAGGTGCACACCGGATCATAGGTGGATGCTCAAAGACGGCTCATACAAGGAAGCAGAGAAACTAACATCAGGGGACAGCTTGAGTCCTCTGTATAGATCTGTCAATAGAGAGGGGTATGAAACCTTCCTTCAGAAGGCTAAAAGAGGTGGTAGGTGGGACTGTACCCATATAATGGTAGCTGAAGCTATGTATGGAGCAGAGGCTGTAAGGTACAATGATCCTCCCTTAGACTACACAGGGATTAACAATGTACATCATCTAAAAAAACACAATAACAATTCCCCTGAATGCTTGGTTCTTATGGGGAAAGCCGAGCATATGGAAGAGCATAGAAGGTTAAGGGAGAATGATCCGGTTGCTCTCGAAGAATTTGAATGTAAGAGGATAGAAGCGCTAAGGAAATCAGGATATTCTCCAGCTAGAGCTAAAGCAATGCGGGTTAGGTGGGAAGATCCTTGTTTCAAATCTGTGATGTCTCAAGCTGTTTCTGAAAGTTGGAATGATGAGAATAGCAGAGCCAATAGAGTAGAAGCTATCTCTTCCAGGAATAAGAGGTTATGGAGAGATCAAGACTACAGAGAAATGATGAAGAGAAGCGCTCGAAAGGAGTTGAGAAGAAGATACCTAGAGCTTGTTGAAGAAGCTGTGTCTATGATGGTCAAAGAGGGTTTCGATCCTATGACTGAATGGGATATTGCTAGAGACTATCTTATGACTATAGGGTTGCTACCACCAATCACTCCAAAATGGGAGAAAGCTTTAGGGTACATAGAACTTGGGGAAGGTATCCTAGGTGATGCTAACCATAAGGTTGATTCTGTTGAATTTTTGAGTGATCGTGAAGATACTTATGATATTACAGTTAAGGACCACAACAACTTTGCTTTGACTGCAGGTGTTTTTATTCATAACTCCGAAGACATTTTTTGGTCAGTAAAGGAGAATAGGAATTCACGTGTCGAAGTACAGCAAGGGATCACAAACATATCAGACATTGTAGATATTGACCACTTCAGAGATAAGTTCTTTGGTTCTTTAAGAGCACCAAAGGCTTATTTCGGATATGACGGTGAACATAATTCTAAGGCTTCCTTGTCAAGCCAGTCTTTAAAGTGGTCTAAAGCAGTGACTTCGATACAAAGAGCTGTTAAGCAAGGCTTGACTCGTTTGTGCCAGATACATTTGGCTTATCTAGGTCTTGACACAAATGCAGATCAATTTGAAGTCCATATGACACCACCTTCTATTGTTGAATTACTGGATAAGCTGGAGGCCTGGCAGAATGTGGTTGATGTGGCTGAAAGGATGTCAACGCTTGGTGAAACACTGAATCTTGATAAGTATGACTGGACAGTGTACATTCTCGAAAACGTTATGTGGTTGTCTAAAGACGAAGTTAAAAAGTTTACTAAGAAGATACCGAAAGATGCACCGCAAGAAGAGCCAGACGATCAGCAGCAGAAACCCACAGAGCCTCCACAGCCATTTGACACACCGTTTACAAAGCCTGGTGGACAGCCACAACCGGCTGATGTAGTTGGCAAGGGTCCGAAAGAGCCAGAGGAAAAACCTCAAGCACAGCCTGAAGAAGGCTATGGTGCAAATGGTAAAAGCACAGTACAGCTTGCTAGTATGGAAGTGGATAAGTTGCTTTTAGAGATCAAAGATTACATGGAAGCTAGAGTTAACTAATGTGGAAGGCACTGGCGTCTGATTATGAGAGGTTGATGAGCGCTGAAGTAGCACTCAAAGTGTGTCCAGAGTGTGGCCTGAACCCTTTTGTACCGTTTCTTAGAGGACAAGTCAGAGCGGGTGTTGTCAGAAGTTGGTCAGAAGATCTCAAGTCCAGTATCCACAAAAGACTACCAAGAGTATTTGCTGTCATTTGTTGTAAGTGCAAAGAGGTTGTGGCTTATGAGAATATAAACGGTGAGTCAACGCTGAAAAAGAAGTACAGAAAGCACTAATGCTATTTCTAGGACATGAACACAGTGGTTGGTGTGAGCATACTCTAGATCACAAAGAGCATGTTCTAGAGCAATACATAGAGCGAAGGGCTGGCGAGTTAGGTCTTTCTGAGACAATCACGCCCTATGTGATTCAAGAGCTAAAAAGAAGGCTTGAATTTAAGCATAACCTAAGATCTATAGGAAGCTTAGAAGAGTCCAAAGCCTTCTCCAGTGCAAAGCCACGAGGCAAAGGATCTAATACCAAGCGAAGAGATATACGCAACCTGCAAGGTGGTAGCAGGTTCAAATCATCTCAAAGGCAGCATGCAAGGATTGCAGGCAAACGACTTGAAAAAGAGGTCAAGGACTTTGCGAAGCACATAGAAAAGCAGGTACAGCTTTATCAACAAGAGTACTTGTCGTTTACTCGATTAGGTACTCGTTGTTCCATTGCTTTCAAGTCTACTGTTGAGGAAGTCTTTAAGCTAGGTATGAAAGCAGTAGGTCTCGTTAAACCAGCCGGTTCGTCTTATGACTTAACAGATAACGAGAAAAAGTGGATCAAGAGCTACATCCGAGAGGAAATGAAGTACTTTAACAAGTTCTTGAGACAGATAAGAGACAAGCCAGGCAGAAAAGATGTAAAGAGAAGAATAGGACTATACGCTAGCTCTTTGAAGTCTGTTTACGAGGCAGGACGCTTGATGTCAACCGGTCCAGAGGTTCTGATTTACTGGACGCTTGAAAGTTCTAATCCTTGTCCGGATTGTATTTTGTTAAGCAAGTACAATCCATATACTCCAGATACACTTCCCTGTACTCCGAAGAGTGGCAGTACTCGGTGTTTGAGTCATTGTTATTGTAAATTGCGGATCGATAAAGCGACACCTTACCAGGTTAGAAAAGCAAGAGAGAAACACAGGAAGCCTAGTTGGCTACTAAAGAAGATAAGAGACCAACGGAAGAAGAAAACCTAAGCCTTGGTCGTAAGCGATACGGCCGGATGGTTCGAATGTTCCGTGAAGGTTTTCTATCCATCTGTGTCTATAAGAATGTCTATGAGAAACGGACTTTCTTTGATGTTGTTGTGTACAGAAAGATTAAGACAAATGGAGGTTACGACTACAAGAGAGGAACGAACTTGAAGCCGACAGATCTACCTGTGCTGTCTAAGTTGCTGACGGAGGTACAAGATTTCTTGGCGGTTACAAATCTCGAAGAAAATATAGTACAGTAAGACCCCATAGGGGTATATCTATCATGGGGAAGCCTTGACCCTCGTTGGGTTATAGGCTATTTTTGCGTCTAACTCTTTTGGTATCCTTCATGTCACCATCCATTGGGTCCGCTGAGTATCGGGCGCTGTCCTTTCGAGATCAGCTAGAGATAACAGCGCTCAAGCTGTTTGATCCAGGCAAGTATGAAGAGCTTCATGAAGGTATTGTAAAGAAGAAAGACCCTAGCGGCCAAACCTGGACCCTCCCGTATCCTCCCCTCCCAGATGATCTAGACGTAGCAGATTTGCCCATAAGTGTTCTTCGTAACTATTGGGCAGGCTATTCGTGTCTCTATAACGCTAAGTGGTATGCAGAGGATTACAAGGGACTGACACCACTTGATGACTATGGTATTGATGCTAAGAAGATGGTGAACATATGGACGTTTACTTTGCCACTTTTTTGTGTAGATCCAGCCGTTCATTATGCTTTTTTGTGGCTAGCCGAACGGTACCAGTCCACATCAAGAATTCATTTGGTTATTTCTGCAGCAAAGGTTTACTTGAATCTTTATATGCGAATGTTGGAAGATACGTCTCATGACCTTTTCAAGGGTAGGAGTACGACAGATCCAAGAGCTGTTGTTAAGGCGTCTCTAATGGAGTATAACACTATCTTCAACTTTGTTGGGTTGAATAACTATTGTCCTATTGTGGAGGAGTGTCACGAATTGACGTGGTTCGAAGTTGGGGAGTTTTCGCTATACGAGAAGCCTAGGCAGAAGGGAGGTAAGTGGTTTTATCCGTTGATCCCGGCTGGTTTATTTACAGCACCTAACTTTAGCATAAAGACATGGCAGTTTCTGAAATGAGAGTGAAAAGGGGTATTGTCAAGTCCACAGTCACAGACTTGACAGAGAAAGAGCTAGCTGTTATACAGAACTACTTTAATGAGTTTGAATGTGGCAGCAAGTTGTTTAACGAAGATGACAATTCTGTTCTATCTGGTTTGACGACATGGCTTGAGAGGCAAGGACTTGATATAGAGATAGACGAAGATCAGTATCCTGAAAAGTTTGACATAAGGCTTATTGATGTAGATGACACGATCCTTGAGCAGAGGACTTTAAGAGATTACCAAGTTGCTGCAGTGAAAAAAGCGCTTCACTTTGGCCGAGGAATTATCCAGGTGTCAACGGGTGGTGGGAAAACAGAGATAGCTGCAGCGCTCTATGCACATCTAATCTTCTATGGCTACGCACAGACAGCAGTCTTTTTGGTACCTACTGTGTTTTTAATGGAGCAGTTAGCTAATCGGTTAGAGATGTTTGGTTTTAGTTCTGTTTGTCGTGTTGGTGGTGGTAATAAGTTCAAGCCAGATCATGAGATTTATGTGTTTGTAGTTGATTCGGCGTACAGAGGCTTGAAGAAACAAGAAATCAAGGAGTACTTGGAAAATGTGGATGTGCTGATACTGGACGAAGCACACCATGCAGGCTCAAACTCCTGGACTCAAGTGTGCGAGACCTGCCAAGCACCTTACAGGTATGCTTTCACAGCGACAGTCTATGACGATCCAAGCCGATACAACAAGATGGACTTAACACTGATAGGGTTAACGGGACCTATTGTCTACGAAGTACGGTCCAAGGAACTTCGAGAAAGGGGCTATCTTGCAGATCCATTGGTTACTATCCTTTCAATGAAAGCACCAAAGGTTAGAGCTTGGGACTGGGACAGTGTCTACAAGATAGGAATCGTAAGAAATAGGTTAAGGAATGATGCTATAAAGAAGCTAGCTTGCAAGTGCTACGAAGCAGGCAGTAAGGTTATGGTGTTTGTCGGAAGAAAGAACCACGGGCATAGTCTGGCAAAGTCCATTGCTTTCCAGCTTGGGTGTGATGTTTGCTTTGTGCATGGTAACAGCACAGCCTATATCTACAAGTCGATGGATCGTGTGAGTCGGCAGAAGTGGTCTGTAGAGGATGTAGCGTCCTATATCAACGAAAAAGACAGAGCAATTCTTATCACGACAACGGTTCTTGATGAAGGCTTAGATGTTCCTGTGATTGATGTTTTGATTATGGGAACTGCTATGAAGAAGTATAGAAGGACTGTTCAGCGTTGTGGACGTGGCATGAGACCCAAAGAAGGTCATAACAAGGTTTATATCTTCGATTTCTGGGATGATTGTCACCCATTTTTAGAGAAGCATTCCAGGTACAGGCTCTGGACGTACAAGTCAGAATTTTTCGATCTGTCCAAGTCCCTGGCCGAGACATCGCAGGTGATGGGGGTGGACATTTTGATTGACAAAATGGCCAGTTAGGCGGTACGACCGTGGGAACCCGAGATCAGAGAGACAGGCATGAAACCTACACAGGTACGTGTTGTTATTCGACAAAAGCTTAGTGTTGGGTGCTATGAAAACATCGAACCGGAGGTAGAGATCTGCGCAGAGCTAGAGCCAGGAGATGATCCCGCCAAGTGCCTTTCTCAGCTTCACCAGTCCGTACAGGCAGCGTGGGCCAAGCAAGCGTTGACAGAGCTTGCGTGGGTTGCCCAACGCAGGAAGCTTGACAAAGAAGAAAAAAAGTTTTTTGAATACACGAACGTTACTAACTCTACTAGATCTCAACTCAAAGGTTTGCTTTGATTTATGCTCGATATGGAAGACCCTAAATACAAATTTCAGGAACCTTTTCAGCGCAAGATAGCCGCACTTTGTCTCAAGGACCCTGTATTTCTCCAGGACTATGAAGATGTCGTAGATCCTAGGTTCTTTGAATTTGATTACATCTCCAGTATTGTTCGCATCGCTAAAGGACACGTTGAAAAGCACAAAGAACTCCCTTCCAAGTCTACGCTAGTAGAGTCAGTGAAAGAACATTGTGACACCTACCGAGTCAGTGAAAGAGACTCCCAGGAGATACTTGACAAGCTTGAAACACTCTACACGATAGATGTTGCAGATCCATCCTCTGTAAAAGACAAAGTCATACGATTTGGTAAACGCCAGGCTTTAAAGTCTGCTGTTATGGAGATAGCAGACTTAATTGACACAGATAGTGAGTATGAACGTTCTGTAGAGCTAATAAACAATGCGAATCAAGTAGGTCAGAATACCCGTGACCTTGGCATACAGGCTTTTGGGTCCTTTAGTGACTTGCCAAGGCTTTTAGCCGAAGAAGGAAGTTACGATCCTGCAAAGAAGATTTCTACGCTACTTCCATCATTAGACAAAGCTATCTATGGTGGCCCTGGAAGGAAAGAGGTCTGGGTCATTATGGGTCTGTCAGGGTTCGGTAAGAGTCAATGGCTTGTCAATATGGGTGCGGCTGCTATTAACCAGGGATATAATGTTGTTCATGTGACGGTAGGGGATTTAGATCAACTCGACGTGATGACACGCTATGGTGCCCGACTAACGCACCTGCCTATTGAGGAAGTGGCCGGTAACTCCGAGGCATACAAGCGGTGTGCTCAAAAGATTGATAAGTTCACCGGTAGGTATCTAAGAATCAAGTACTACTCTGCAGGCTCTGTAACTACCGGAATGATCAGAGCTTACCTTTCCAGGCTTATGGCGAGAGATGGGATCAAGCCTGACTTGATTCTTCTTGACTACCCGGACAAGTTCCGGCGAATGCATGAAAATGACTATACGAACATGGGAATCATCTATCAAGATATCTGCGGTATGGCTGGAGATTTTAACTGTGTGATCTGGGCTGCGTCCCAAGTCAAGCGTTGGTCGGCATGGAATGATGAGAAAGAGTACTTGACACAAGACAAAGTAGCGGATTCGTTTCACAAGGCTCAAGATGTTGATGGTATTGTAACGTTTAATCAGACGATGGATGAAAACAACCGAGGTCGGGCGAGAGCTTGGGTCGATAAGGTACGGCGAGGAAAGAAGCAGTTTTTGATACACCTTGAGTGTGATTTTGCGAAGAGCTACTTACGAGAAATGACACCTCAAGAGCTTGCAAGAGAAGAAGAGTACTTAGCTGTAGATCGTGAAAGAGAAGCTGAGATAAGAAAGCAGACTAGAAACAAAGCTAAAAGGAACAACGCACTAGAGGCTAAACGATTGGAAGAGGAACGATGAGACTAGTTGTTACTGCTAATGAGTATTTGTTTAACAGATTCAAGGAACTGGCAATCTCGATAGATCAGTTGAAGGGCATTGTTCAGAACGATATTCACATAAGTCAGAGACAGTTTGCTACATGGCGTAGACAAGCCAAGCAAATTGAAAATGAGTACAGGGTGCTTATCGAAAGAACAATAAACCATGTGCTTGATGAAAACTAGCTAATGTTTAAGCTCATCTCATCTTTGGGCAACTACAGACAAACGACAACAGGGGAATACAACTTCTGTTGTCCTCTATGTGTTCGCAGGGTAGGGCAACCTGATAAGAATTATCATCTCTATGTCAACCCTACACGGTACCTCTACGGGATCCGAGGTTGGTTCTATTGCCACCGATGCAAGGCGAAAGGACCCCTACATAGACTACTCAACAATAGCGATACATCAAACCATGCTGTATCAGAATGGTCATCTTTTGTCTTAAAGCTAAGGGGAGCGTTTAAGAAAGAAAAAGAGCCTAAGCCTAGTGTGTCTTTGCCGAAAGACTACGTAGAGATGATCCAGGGTACACAGGCTTATGAATACTTGCAGAAAAGGGCTATCACAGACGCTCAAATAGAGTTTTACAAGATTGGTTTTGGAGTAAAAGACATAAGACAGCTCGAAAAAGAAGACAGGCCGAACTATGCTGGCAGTGGCCGAATCATCTTTCCAGACTATGATGATGATGGGGATTGTGTTTATTGGGTTGCCAGGACGTACAAAGGCCACAAAGTAAAGTACAAGAATCCAGCAAAGAGCAATGCACGGGATAAGATCTTCAACTTGTCAAAGGCATCAAGGTACCAAACCTGTGTTATTGCGGAAGGGGTTATATCTGCTATTGCCTGTGGGTATAATGGCATTGCTACTTACGGGAAAGAGGTTACTCAGCAGCAAATAGATATGCTTGTGTCAGTGAGTTTCGATCATTACCATATAGCTCATGATGGGGATGCTCGTAAGGAGTCGTTGCATTTGGCAGAAAGGCTGTCCTGCAGAGGGTGTGATGTTTCTTTGGTCTGTTTCAGTAGAGACGAAGATCCAGCTAGTGTTAGTAATATGCTAGAGAGAATTCAAGGATCTATGTCGCTATCTTTTAAGAACAAACTAAGGTTTAAATTAGGGTATTAGTTTTAGATATGACTTGACATCAAACTGGAAGTGGTCTATAAGAAGGGGTTTCGAATGAGAGCTTTACGGATACGGATGGTAGGCAAGCAGGACGTTAATAAGGATGATTACTATTTTACGACTACTCATGTTCCTGC